>Ga0255338_1001280_pt1 | contig 49495 bp, 46 predicted proteins | sample MeOH1_35cm_T4_19_FD_203715 | JGI IMG/M metagenome (GOLD analysis project Ga0255338, IMG submission 203715) | Sandy soil microbial communities from University of British Columbia, Vancouver, Canada - MeOH1_35cm_T4_195 | ecosystem: Engineered > Artificial ecosystem > Sand microcosm > Unclassified ...
TCTGGAACGACATACCTGAGGATTCCGGACCTCACTCGCTTGAGGTGGCAAGAGGCGATGAGCAGTGGGCCACGATGATCCGACCTTCCCTTGAGATCGACATGCGAGTCCGCAACGTGCGGCTTGCCCTCGAACAGGTCATAGGGCACGGCCACGCACAGAAGGAACCGAACAAGTGGCTCGTGCGGCTGGGTCCAATTGCGCTGACACTCGGCATCGTGCTGGCGTTCACGGCGAGCATGTTCGCAGTCAGATAGCGCCGCTGAAGAGCATTACGCCCGAGAGCCAGTCCTCACCAGACGCCTGAGTCTCCGTTCCCGGATCTGGCCTCGCTGACGGACCGGTTGTAGTCATGCGATCCCAGGCCGTCAGGCGGGTGCCTTCCGCTCAATCTCATCGGCACGATCCAACGCCAGCTTGATCGCCTCTACAGCTCGATCGATCGACTCTGCCTTGCGGTGGTCCTTCGAGTCGTCCCCGGCTGCGATCACGGTTGAGTACGCGTTGATCACCGCGGTGACATGCCCGCTCAGGACCTTGTCAGACAACTGAGGTCGACGCTCCTGAAGCTCATCCAGGTGCGCTCTGAGTGCCACCTCCTGCAGGGCCCGGATAGTGCGGTTGCCCTGTCGGACCTCCGCCAGTGCGTCACGTAACGCCTCCAGCGCTGGGCGCAACGTGGGAAGTTGCTTGGCGCGCCGGCGCCAGGCGACGTCCCGTCGGCCCAGGGTGGAGACGACGGCGCCATAGGTGCCTGTTGTCGCTCCGACGATTGCGGTCGTGAGTGTCCAGTTCCAGCTCACGCGGCCTCCATGATGTCGGTTACCTCCGACCGTCTGTCGTATAGTCGCAGCATGCGGGATTCGGATATTCGCGGAGCCCTGCTCGACAGGCTGAGCAGCGAGTTCCAGGGCGATCGGATCCGAAGCGAGATGGGACTCTGCCTCGGCGCCACCCGGGTCGACGTCGCAGTGATCAACGGCTCACTCCACGGCTATGAGATCAAGAGCGACCGCGACACTCTCGCCCGCTTGCCCGCTCAGGTCGAGATCTACAATCGCGTACTCGACTACTCCACGATCGTCTGCGGAACGAAGTACCTCGAGAAGATCAAGCGCATCGTTCCCGAATGGTGGGGGATCACCGAGGTGACGGGCCCCGACTCGCACCCCACCTTCGTGCATCACCGGGATCCCTGCAGGAACGCATCCGTAGATCCGCTTTCCATCGCTCAACTGCTCTGGCGCGACGAAGCGGCAGAGTTGCTCGAATGCCGGGGAGAGCAGGTCAAACGCCGCGAGACACGCTGGAACCTCTGGGACCGACTCGCCGCTCTCCCCCTCGACGAACTCCAGAGCGCTGTGCGGGCCCAACTCAAGGCTCGCCAGCAGTGGACAGCTTCTCGATGACGAGGCACAGGTGATGACTCGTTCCGATCGCTCGCCAAATCATGGCGTTACCCGGCTTCGCTTCATCCGGTAGGGGATCTACGTCGGCAAACCGTGCCTTCTCTTCGATCTGCTCGTCTCCCCACGACAGGCCTCGGGTGAACTCCGGGTGCGCGACAATCTCCCCACATATGTCTACGAATTGCGCACTCCCCCGACGGCTGGTCTTGCGGCCCTTCAGGATGAGCCAGTTGTCGCCAGCCGTGTACCGAATCTGGGGCGCGGGCGCGAACGCCACTCCGGTCGCTTGGACGGGATAGGCAATTGCGTAGTCGCCGAACGACGGCACGCGCAACTTGCCGCGGAGCCTGTCCCGTACCGCACGCCACATCGTCAGCTCCCACCGGGGGATATCGGTCAAGACCTCCGGAGGTACCGTGTCGAGAGCGCTCGGGAATCCACCCGCTGCGAGGGTGACGGATTTCCACTGGTCAAGATCCGGCAGGTCCATGATGATCAGTCGAGCGATCCGGGCGGCGAACGATGCCGACTGTTCGTCTCGCAGCGACCCGAAGTCGATCACGACGTCTACGTCACCGGGTTCGACCTGGAGCTGGCGCAGAAGCCGCTCGATCATGACGTCAACCGGCTCGTCGCCATCGTCCAGGTCCTCGCCGGCGAGCCGTAGGCAGATGTCCCGGTAGTTGTACTTGGTCAGGACGGCCGAAACGCCGTCGATGATGTCGGCGGAATCGGACGGCCGAATGGTCGGGATGATCTGGTTCCCGCCCTCGGCAAATGCCTCAACCACCTTCGCCATGGCGTTGTAGTCGCGAAGATCCGGCAATCCGTGAGTGTCAACGATGCAGTCTCGTGATGTGGGCCAATAGCGCCCCAGGCGCTCGATGGACTTTGCGAGGGACCCATCAAGCCCCGCTGCGGTGACCTCGCCGTCGTCGTTGGTTTCGTCACCCGTCGGCGCAATCTCGACCAGCGGGGTGTACGCGTCCTTCAGCTCGGGAGGCATCCTCCGTAGTGCATTGAACTCACCCAGACGCCCCTTCAGGATTGGGATGTAGTGCCCCTGGTTGCGCAATCCGATTCCCCGCCCTTCATCCATCGACCATCTCCCGCCCTTGAGCGGACTCTAGCGTGGACGATATGTCCTGATCACGCGATCTCCGCGCAACGTCGCCGTTGCGGTCGTCGGCTCGACGATCGAAAGCTATCGCGCATCAGTGGCATCGCGGTGCCGAGCTTTCATCTCAAGGAACGCGGTACCCACGGTGAAGAGCGTCAGTTTCCAGGGTGACGCACTGCCGTCTGCCTGCCGTTCACGGGATCCGAGCACTCCCCCGGCTCCGAGACCGACGCCTTCGAGGGACTTCGCGAAACCGTCGTGTCGTCCTTCGATCAGCTGCATCTGCACGTCGGGGTTGAGCGCGCTCCACCATGTTTCTAGCCTGGTGCGTTCGCGCTCGAGGAACTTGACGGCCTCGACGCGGAGCGCGCCGTCCGTGAGTGCATCGTTCCAGGTGAGCAGCTCACGGCCGGCTGGGCTTTCAAGCGCAGCGGCGGGGTCGCTGAGCACGGCGACTCGGGCGTTTTCGGTAAGGAGGCTGAACCAAGCCAGGGCGTCGAAGTCTGTCACCTGGTCCACCATAGGCACGCGCGCCGACAGCCCAAGCCGATCCCCCTCCCCGGCACGTGGAGGGGCCGAGACGTGCGGCTGGAAATCGCCGAGACTTCGTCCCGCATAGTGGGATACGAGCACAGGGCGCCGGCGGCATCGCGCCCCCGGCGGGAATCTTGAACTCGACGCACCATTGAGCGCCCTCCCCCGCGGTCGGGGAGGCGTGCGCTCGAGGTCCCCTCCCCCTCCCCCCCCGTGGGCGGTGCGGTCACCTCACAGCGCCGGCGGATCTTCGGTAGGGTTGTCACAGTCACCGTCATACCCCCTGCACGGTGGCCGAGGCCCCGCCGGAGTTGCCCCAAGCTCTCTCCGGTGGGGTTTCTCAGTGCGAGCTCACCCGGTTCTCAGTTCCACGTGGGACGCTGCTAACGGCTGGTCCGCCGTGGTGCCTCGCAGGGGGATGCACTCGGCGGTCCGGCCCTTGTCGTGTGCTGGTCGCGTTCCGTCGGTGTCAGTGCCGTAACGGCCGGTTTCGCTCAAGACGGCCGGGGTAGACGAATGGGCCCGGGGCCGCCTGTCCGGAGGGCGATACCGGGAAGGCGTCGCCAGTTGAGCAGGCAGCTGGCGACGCCGTCTTCGACGGTACGCCCGGTTCAATTCGCTTCCCCCGAGATCTCCGACGAGGCTTCATGGGTGAGCTCAGGGTTGTCTTGGTCTTTCGTGACGAGGCGCAACATCTAGGTGCCCCGCTGCTCCTCTAGAAGGGCTAGTGCTGCCCGGCGGAACAGGGGCGTGATGACGTCAAGCTGGGCGACTGTCGGCGGCTTGCTCCGCGAGAGAGTTTCTTCGAGCCATGCCTCTTGCTCGGGCGTGAACTCACGTCTCGTCATCGGGCGCCTACTTTCGTCGTGCGGAGCAGCGGTCTCACCGAGTGTTCCTCTGCCGGGTGGCGCGTTCCACTCCTGCGGTATGGCTGCGTGTCGACGGTGACCCACTGGTGTTCGCCGCAATGGGCTACGCCCGCCCCGGACGGTGAAGGATCCGGGGCGGGCGCGGGCTCTGGCAGTAGCGTGTCCAGTCAGGCGTCGACTCCGGCCGTGGCGCTGGGTGCGGTGTCGGTGTCGGGGTTGGTGTCGAGTGCTGCGTAGATGTCGTACTGGCTGAGCTGTGCGGTGATCGCGGCCGAGAGCGCGTCGCCGCGGTCGAGCTTGGTGGAAACCTCGCGATGAGCGGAGACGTCGTGGTCGACTCGCCCGGCGAGGCGGATCACCTCAGCATGTTCGGGAGTGAGATCGGCCAACCGAGCTGTGATGGTCAGCTCCAGATGGTTGAGGTCGATCTCCGCACGGACGGCGAGGGGCCGGCCTTCGGCGTCGTAGCGCACGTGGGTGCTCTCCAGTCCCGACGCCGTGCCGGTCTTGGTGCGCAGGTAGGCGGACGCGAAGCGTTCGGCGCCGAGGACTGCGTCGACGTCGGCGTGGGCCAGGGCTTCGCGCAGGCTGCGGCCCTGCTCGAGGTGCGGCAGGACCGCATTGCGCCATGCCTGTTCGGTGCGGATGAGGTCGGCCGGCGAGTTGAGGTCGGGACGCGGGCGCACGGCGGCGGCTTCGGTCTTGATGCGCTGGGCGGCCGCGGCGACGTCGGCGTCGATGTTCGCGGACCGGGCGGCGAACTCGGCCTTGATCTGTGCGCGTCGTTCGGCGGCGCGCTTGGCGTTGGCTTCGACGGTGTAGTCGGGGTCGTACCTGCCGGCCTTGCTGAGCTGATCCTGCATCTCGCTGGCCAGGCGCAGGCGGGTGGCGGTGAGGGCGTGAATTGCGTTCATGGTGAGTGCCTTTCGGTAGCGGGTCAGAGGTTGGGCCAGCCGGCGCCGGCCGGTGGGGTGGGCCAGTCGTGGCCGACGGGGACCAGGGGCGGCAGCGGTTGGGGGTCGGCGCCGTCCGGTGCGGGCGGGTACGGCCGGAGCTTTTTGGTCTCGGCGTCGATGAACCAGCGACGACTGCCGTAGATCGCCTGCCGGTCGTTGTCGAGGATGACGCCGGTCGGGGTGAGCACTCCGCCGCCGTGCGGGAAGACGTAGTTCCCGTCGTCGTCGTAGTGACCGTTGCCGGGGTCTTGTGCGTCGCGCATGGCCGTGTCCTTTCGTGCTGGTGGTGTGGGGTTCAGCGGCCGAATCCGCCGGAGCGCTGCATCGCCAGCGATCGACGCCGCTGGTGCCGCTCGAGGTTGCGGGTGACCTTGTCGGGATCCATGCCGTAGTTGTTGATGGTGTCGTTGCTGCGGGGCTGGGCGGCGACGCTGCGGGTGATGTGCGCGAGGTCGCGGATCTCGGCGGCCAGGTTGCTGTTGAGGCCGGAGGTCGATGCGGCCCGCAGCGCGGCGAGCTCCCGCATGTCGCGGTCGTAGCGGCGCTTGTCCTCCGCTGTCTGAACCCACTCCGTCTCGCCGGACAGGTTCAGACCGGCCATGCCGTGAGGCAGCGGCCCGCCGGCATCACGAAGCACAGCCGGGACACGGAGCGTGTCGATCAGCTCCTCTATCCATCCCGGCGAGCCCGGAGCGACCGGGCCCTGCATCGCGAGTTCCTCCTGCGAGAACGACGGCGCGACCGTCGGCCCTACCTGCTGCTGCTGCGCGATCATCGCCGGGATGCCGGTCGTGCCGATGCCCTTCAGTAGCGGCCCGCCGATATCGCCGGAACCGAACAGCAGCTTCGGCAGGAACCCGATCGGCGAGTCTTCGAGCCCGAACGTCTCGAGGATGCCGCCGGCGAACGTCTCGGCGAGCTCGAGCCCGACCGCGCCGACCGACTTCACACCCGACCCGGAACCCGAGCCGCTCTTGCCCTTGCGGCCTTCGTCGCGAGCGTTGAGCGCCTTCTGCAGATCGAGATCCGCGGCGAGCCGATCGTCGTCGGTCGACCGGGGATCCGCGTAGACCGCGTTCCGATCCTTCTCCGCTTCTTTCACGGCCTGCTCGAGCTCGACGAGCCGGATCTGATCGTCGGTCATGCGGCCCTGCAGAGCCGGAGCGGGCGGCGCGATCTCGTCGCGCTGCTCCTCCTGCTCCTCACGGAGCGAATTGATCGTCTGCTGCAGCTTGTCGTCGGCCTCGTCGCGTTCGTACTGCGTCGCATCCGGGTCGGCGTAGACGTCGTTCCGATCCCAGCGTGCTTCGTCGACGGAGCGTTCGAGTCGGCGCAGCCGCAGCTCGTCGTCGGTCAGGTTCGACGTCAGCTCGGGAGCGTCCGGGGAGACCGACACGCCCGCTTCCGCGGCGCGCTTCTTCCCTTCGAGCTCACGAACCTTCGCCTCTGCCTGCTGAAGCTTGTTCTCGGCCTGGTCCTTATCGGCCTGCGACTTCTTCGGATCGTTCAGCGCCTTGTCGCGATCTTCGATCGCCTGCTGCACGGCGATCCGTGCCGAGTCGAGCTTCAGCTCGTCCTGCTCGTCCCACGTCTCACGATCCCGCGGGGCCCGCCGGTCGTAGCGGCCGCCGGTGTAGGTGTCGTCCCCGGGCGGGACGAACGCCGACACGGGCAGATACCACTTCAGCGGAAGGTTCGGATCCGCAGCGCCCTGCGTGCCCGTGCCGAAGACGACGCCCGAACTCGACGACTCGAAGGGCATCCCGGCGATCGTGCCCGCCATGTGCGAGTACATGCCGCCGCCGCCCCGCATGACGCCGATGTTCAGCGCCGACGCCGGCCCGGTGCCGCTCTTGAATCCGAGCGCGTTGAAATCCGACTCGGTCGTGAACCATCGCGTGTAGGGGTCGCGGCCGGTGAGCATCGCGTACCCAGCCGAGACGTAGCCGGAGCAGTCCCACGACGGGTTACCGACGCCGCCGTACTGGTAGTCCTTCCCGGACTCTGGGCGCAGGAAATCGACAGCGCGGTTCACGGCGATGCGGCCGCCGGTCTCGAAGCCAGGCAGCTTCGGGAACGTGCCCGCGTTGATCATCGCGAGCTCACGGTCGTACCGATCGGACATTACGTCGTTGACGACCCACTCGCCGCCGTTGACCCGCGCCATCGGCAGACCGTTCGGGCCGATCGCGAAGATCCCGTCAGTGACCTCCGTGCCGGGCCCGGTCGTCGGCAGCTTCCCACCGATCGCGTTGCCCGGCAGCAGAAGATCCTCGAGGCTGCGATCGCGAACGTTGCCGTTGGCGTCGACCGGCGGTCGTGAGACGGCCGGATTGTTGGGTGCACCGGACCCGGTGATCGCGTCGACGTAGACACCGATCGTGCGGCCCTGGTTTTCGCGGATGAACCTGTCGATCGCCTCCCGCGCGGCCTGGTCGTGAACGACGATCTCGGTCTCAGCCGTCGGCGGCCAGGCCAGGAAAATGCTGGCCAAGGCCTCGGCAGCCTCCTTGCTGCCGAGCGCGTCGGCTGCCGTATCGACGAACTGCCGGCGAACCTCCGCTTGAGCAGCCTCAACAGCGGCCTGAACCTCTTCCTGCGACTTGCCCTGCTGTTCGGCGGACGTACGAGCCGCCGCGCCGGCTTCGTCCCACGCCGACGCGACACGCTTCATCGCATCATCGAGCCGGACACCCGCGGTCGTCGACAGATCGATCTTGCCGCTTGCGTCGACCACTGCAGCGCCACCATTGGACACGGCGCTGGTAAAGCCGTCGAGCGCCATGGTGACGGCCTTCTGCGCCTCCTCCGCAGTGCGGTTCTCGTCGCGCAGCCGACCGACGGCGTTCGTGAGCTGATCGACACCGTCGGCGGCGCCGACAGCCTTGTCTTCGATCTTCTCGATCGCCGCCCCGACCTGACCCGCTGCGCTCTGCGACTCGAGGAACTCGCCGCGCATCTCGATCAGCTCGGCCGCCAGGTAGGCCGACTCGCCGCCGGCGCTCGTGAGCCGCGTCGTGAAAGCCGCGAACTCGGATCCGCTTCCGGCGACGATCTCGCCGAGTTCCTGCGACGAGAGCCCGGTAGCGTCCATCGCCGCGACGATCCGGGCACCATCGTCGGAAAGCTGCTGGGCGGTGTACTGCGACTTCAGAGCGGCGCCGTCCATCGACCCGTCCAGCAGATCCCAGCCGGCCGCCGCGGCCGCACCGAACTTCCCCCACAGTCCGGGAGCGTCATCGGCGAGACGCTGCGACGTGTTGCGGAGCAGATCGACCCGCTCCGTCATCACGCCCGTAACGCTCTCGTCGACAACGCCGTTCGATGCGTCGAGCGCATCGCGGAGCTTGGCGTTCGTGTCGGACACGGCAGTGCCGTACTCGGCCCACGCCCGTTCGGCATCCTTGATCCGGCGGGCCGCGGAGACGAGCTCGGTGATTGCCATACTCGCCGCGGCGAGCCCGAGCATGAGCGGACCGCCGAGAGCGCCGACGACGCCACCGACCGCCGACTTCATGCCGGACAGTCCGGCCGCAGCGACGCCCGTGACACGGCCACCGAAGACAGCCGCGGCCGCGCCGGCATTGCGCATGGCTCCGACGAACCGACCGGACTCGGCGGACGCCTCGCGCTGGCGCTGAGCGAACTCACCCGTCCGCGCGGTGACGCCGCGGTACGCGTCGCCCATCTTCGCAATGGCAGGCGATCGGGCCTCCATCGTCGCCCACGCGGCAGCGACGTCGGAGATCTGCTCCTCGTTCTCCGAGAGCAGAACGCCGAGCTGCTCGACGCTCTGCGTCTCTCCGGACAGGTCGTAGCCCTCGGATTCGAGCTGCGCTTCGGCCATTGCCAGGCGGACGGCGTCCATCTGTTCGGCGAAGTTCTTGAACGGCTCCGACGCGGAATCGACCCAGCCCGACACCTTGTCATCGATGCCGAGCCCATTGACCGCGGCGAGAGCGCCGACAGCGATCTGCACGGACGCCGGCAGATCCATGAACGCCGACCCGACGTCGCCGAGCACACCGACGACCGGCACGAGCGCCGAGCCGACGTCGCCCGCGATATCCATGACGGACGAGAGCCCGTCGACGATCGCGGGCGTCGCCTGCGTAACGAACTCGGCGCCCTTCGTCATGAGCGATTCGAGCGGCCCGTCGACGAGATCGTAGACCCGAATCGCGAGACCCTCGGCCGCGTTCTGCGCCGCCGACATGGCGCCGGGAAGACCCTGCGTCCTCGCCGCTGCGACATCGGCCGCCGCGCCCTCCCGTTCGATAGCGTCGCGCATCGCGTCCCAGCCTTCGACGCCCTGCTCGGCGGCGACGGACGCGAGACGCATCGCGTCGGAGCCGAACAGGGTCGCCGTCGCGGCCTGGTACATCTCCGGCGTCATGTTCTCCGACGCCGTCTGAAGCTGCTCGAACAGCGAACGGAAGCCGACGAACTTGCCCGTCGCGTCGTAGACGGTCAGACCGAGATCTTCGATCGCGCCCTGCGCCGGGTTCGACTGGTCGGTCAGTGCGAGCAGCGTCGTCTTCAGCAGCGTGCCCGCATCCGATCCGGCGATGCCGGCGTTCGCGAGCAGACCGAGCCCGGCGACGGTGTCCTCAAGCGAGACGCCGAAGCTGTTCGCCACCGAACCGGCCTGCTGCAGACCGAAAGCGATCTCCGTGATCTCAGCCGATGACGCGTTCGCGCCGTTGGCGAGGACGTCCGCCGCGGTCGCGGCATAGCTTGCGTCCAGACCGAACGCCTGCAGCGCCTTCGACTGAATCGTCGCAGCGTCCGCCGCCCCGATCTGTGCCGCGGCGGCGAGCTGCAGAGTGCCACGCGCGGCGGCCATGGCCTCATCTACCGAGAACCCGCCCTTGGCGAGTTCGGTCATCGCCGCCGCCGCGTCGGCCGCGGACGCGTCAGCAATGCTCGAATCGTTGCCAAGTCCCTGCGCAGCCTCGCTGACAGCCTTCATCTGTTCAGCCGTTGCCTGCGACACGGCCTGCATGGTGTTGAGCTCGTTCGTGAAGCTGTTACCGATATCGAGCACGGCCTGCGCCGCGGCAGTCGCACCGACCGCGACACCGAGCAGCCCGCCGACCTTCGTTGCGACGCCCACCGCGCCACGCATCCCGGACTCGAGCTGAGCCGGGAACTGTTTCAGATCGGGTGCGACCTCGATATCGATCCGTCCACCAGCCATGAGTTAACCCTCTCCTCGGACCACAGCCGCGAGATCGGCCGTCGAACCTGTTGCCTGCCGCAGACGTTCGGCGACGTCGGCGAGGACCGAACCCAGCGCCAGCAGCGCCACCCCGGCCACCAATGGGGAGGCCGGCCCTTCTGCGTCCGCGATCCGGACAAGAGCGTCGGCGGCCGCGGCCTGGTCGTCGCAGACCTCGATCAGCTCGAGCACGAGCTGCCGCGCCGCCTCATGCACCGCGATCGCGTCGAGCGAGGCGGCAGGAACGCCCTGCTCATCGAGGATGAGCACACGGTCGTCGGTCATTCGTCCCCTCCGGTGACAAGGCGGTGCAGCTGGTCGATCGGGATCCGCTTCGCGCCGCCGATGGCGACCGGCGCGAGCGTCCCGTCGGCGACCAGCCGGGAGATGCTGCGCTCGGACACGCTCAGCAGCCGGGCGGCCTCGGTATACGGCACGGCGATCGGATCCATGCCCCTACCGTCATCGATCGGGCGATCGTGGCGAAAGTTTGGCGCCGATTGGCGCTGATTGGCGAGCAAAGCAAGTGCCTCAGCGAGATCATGCAGCTCGGCAGGGATCGGCATGCCGACCCCGCGCATCCACTTCCGGTGCCGAAACAGAGCGGCGTCCAGGTGACCCGCCACCGACGCAGGCACCACGAGCACCACAGACGTCTTCGCCTCATCGCCTTTCGCGGCGGCGGCCAGTCCGGGGGTCGAGGTCCGGCCATGTGCCATCATCGGCTCCCCTCGCGTCGCGACGTCCGTCCGTCGGGAATGTGGCCGGCCCACACGCCGTGTGCTTTGTCGCCGAGCTCGGCGGCAACGACACGGCACGCCGTCAGCACGGGACAGCCACGGCAGATCTCCGCGGCGGCCGCGTGGCGGGCAGCGCGCGCAGCAGAATCCTCGCGGGCATTGTCGAGCTCACCGTCGAACAGCTCGTGCCGACCGACACACGCGGCACCGGCCAGACGTCCGTCGACCATCGTGGCGAGCAGTGGAGGCAGTGGCACCCGGCGGGACCCTTCGGCCGACTTCGGGGCCGGCTTCCGGGGCGACATGCGCACGATGCCGGCGCGCTGCTTCCTGGCCGTGATCGCGGCCCGAAGCACGGCGGTACTCACGCCCCGCCCGGCTGCCTGTAGTGCCGCCTGGGCGACGGGCCGACCTGCCGCGGCCGGCACACCGAGACGGTCGAGGTCGGCCACCGTCTCGGCGATCCGGTCAGCGCTGCTCTGGTTACTCATTTTCAGCTGTCCCGCCGTCCGGTTGTCCGATTGTCCGACTCTCTTAGAGAGTGAGAGTCGGACGGACAAATCGGCGGGTGCCGGAAAGACGTCGGACGAACGTCGGACAACATCGATCAGGTCCCTTCGAGGTAGGCGGCGGTGGGTACGTACTTGGCGCGCTTCTCGGTGCCGACGTTGCGGAGCGCACCCTTTTTGAGCAGCGCGTTTACGGCTTCGTAGGCCATCGACTTGCTGACGCCGTGCTCGGCCGACAGGTCCCGGATCTCGGCTCGGGTGAGTCCTTCGTGTCCGGCGCTCGTCCGAAGAATGTCCAACACGGTGCGCGTGGAGGGGCGGTCTTCGGACAGGTTGTCCGACGGGTCTCGTCGGACAACGACCAGGGACTTTCGCTGCTCCTCGTCGCAGCCGGGCATGAGAGTTTCGGACACGGTGTGCTTGATCAGCCGGTAGTGGTTCTTGGTTCCGGACACCGCGTCCTTGTGCTTGGCGACCTCGATCGTGGCGACCATGTCCTCGCCGGTGACCCGCAGATCGGTCCACACCTGCCCGTCCCAGGCGCTCGAGCCGCGTCCGCCCGTGCCGCCCTTCGGCGAGTGGTGCACCACCAGCACGGTGCAGTGCGCGGCGTCCTGGACACGCTCAAGGGCGCTGATCGCCCGGCCCTGCTCGGTGGCCGAGTTCTCCTCGAGCCCGATGGTGCAGCGGGCCCGGGTATCTAGCACGAGCAGATCCGCGCCGAGCTCGGCGACGAGTTCGACGGCTTCGGACACGTCTATGACGTTGCCGAGCTGGATCGGGGTGGGGAGCACGTAGAGTCGATCCTCGAGCTCGTCCGGGTCGACACCGGACAGCTCGCACCATGCGAGGATCCGCGCACGCAGACCCGAGGCACCTTCGGCGGCGACGTACACCACGCACCCCGCTTTCGGGACGTGATGCCCCTCCCAGTTCTGCCCAGTCGCCACAGCGCACGAAACCCCCAGTGTCACAAAGGACTTGTACGACCCAGGCGGGCCGGACAACTGGGCGAGGGTGTCGCGATACAGCAGACCGTCGACCAATGGCTCGACGCCGGTCATCCTGCCAAGATCGGACACACTCAGCAGCCGGTCCCGTAGATGCTCCCGCCGCGCCAAGCCAGCCTCGACTTCGGGGCGATCCGGTTCGTCCGGCGCGGGTACGTCGGCATAGGGGTCGGCCGGCGGTCCGAGTTCCGGATCCTTGCCGTTCGGCCATGGCCGCAGCAACCGGGCAAGCTCGTGATCGGTCACCGGCGAGCACGCTCCCGCCGGGTCAGGTACTCGGCGAGGTCCTGATCGCGGCCACCACGGCGCCACAGCGCCCGCAGGACCGGCATCGGCACGATCGGAGCGAGACCGCAGCCGAGCAGGTGATGAGCCGAGTCGCGCCAGCCGTCGAGGTAGTGCTCCGTCAACGCCGGCTCGGCACCGCAGCGACACGTCCACGGATCTGCGCATCCGCAACGCAGGGCGGGCACTCGGCACGCCGTCGCGCGACGGCGGTCGAGTTGTCCGCTGACCTTGGTACCGTCGAAGCACAGCAGCGATTCGTCATCAGTGACAGCGAGGGCCGCCCCGTGAGCGTCGGGGCGGCTTTCGTTTGCGCTCATGCGGACGCACCCCCGACGGGCTCCTTGCCAGCGACCAGGCGCTCATTCTCGTCGGCCGCCGCATGGCAGACCGGGCACCCGAAGCAGAACAAGACGTGCCGCTCGTCCGCACTGCTGGGATCAAAACGCTCGTCGCTCCAGTACGTGCCGGCTGGCTGTCCTCGGCGGATCATGCCGCACCACCGGCGGCCATGGGGCGAAGCGTTGCCTCAATCTCGTTGAGGTCGACGCGGATCATGCGCGGGCCGAGGCGGTAGCCGGTGATGTGCCCGGCGCTGATGTAGCGCCGGAGTGTCTTCGTGCAGACGCCGAGTTCCTCTGCGGCTTGCGGGATGGACGCTAGGCGTCGCGGGGGCTTATTCGCGGGCAATCCGATTCCTCCGGTGTCGCGATGATTCCTCTTGAATGACGGGCGGTTCCCCGTATGTCCAAGAAGCTATCGCCGACATCCGCAGTCGAAAAACGACGAATCTGCCTTCAGGAAGGATGATTTCGCGGCCGAGCGCAGAAATGCGTCAGTTCGGAGGCGGCTCACCTCCAATGCGAACTAAGGCGCGTCCGACTGGAGGCGAAGCGTGTCCAAACTGCCTCATGTGTTAATGCTCACATTTCAAGGGGATGCCCACTGTCCCCCGCAAGCTCAGACAGTCGAGCGGCGATCTGGGCGTCACGTCCGGCCGCGACATGCTGGTAACGGATCGCCATCGCCGGCGTCGTATGTCCAAGCCTGAGCATGAGCTCGGCAGTAGTCGCACCAGCCTGCGCAGCCAATACGGCGCCAACGTGACGCAGATCGTGCACGCGCAAGTTCTCCCGGCCGATTCCCGCGGCCGCCCTCTTGAATGCCTTTCGATACTCGTAGTCGCCCATGTGACTGCCAGCTTCGGCGGGGAACAACAGCGACTCTTTCCCTCGGCCGACATGGGCGTCCAGGTGCTCACTGAGGACCTTCGCGATGTGCGGCGGTACAGCGACGTCACGGCGTCCGGCACTGGTCTTCGGCGTGGAAACGATGAACTGTCCGTTCCGGTAAACCACGGCCCGGTGCACGTGCAGAACCGAGCGATCGGCGGACACGTCTTTACGGCGTAGCTCCGACGTCTCTCCCCACCTGAGTCCGCACCAGGCTGCCAGCAGCACGGAGCAGCGCAAACGGTCGGGCATTGCAGCGGCGAGCTGGTCGAGTTCGGGAGGCGTCAGCAAGGTGATCGTACGAGCGCGATTCGTCTTGCTCGCTCCACGGATGCGGCACGGGTTGGCGTCGATCAGTTCGTCATCGACGGCGGTCGACATGATGGCGTGCAATAGGCCGTAAGCATGGGCGTTGCGAGTCGGTGTCGTGGTGCCCAGCCCTGCGTGCCAACTGCGGACGGTCGCAGGTGTGATCGCAGAAAGTTCGGCGTCACCGAGGACGGGCACGATGTGCAAGCGCAACAAGTCGCGGTAGAGCGTGCGGGTGCGGGGTTTGAGGTTGCGTTCGGCGAGCCACTGTTCGGCATACGCCGCGAGCGTAAGAGCGACATCCTCCTTCTCCGGCTCGACGTCGGGCGGTGTCCATACACCGAGGTCTATTCGCCGGCGTTCGTGAGCGAGCCATCCTTCAGCGTCCATCTTGGCGCCGAACGTCGAGTTCGGTCGGTGCAGCAACCCATCAGGTCCGACGTAACCGGCTTGCCATCGTCCGGATGGGAGCTGCCGCAACCGGCCCCATCCGCGCATTCCCTTTTTCGCTGGCATGGTCGTGCAATCTCCCGACTATCCGTGTGTCTTTCAGTGTCCACTGGTGCCCAACTATGACCACAGTGTAGATTGCACGGTTAGCAGGTGAGACAAGCAAATTGCGAGGTCACCTGCTACGACGAGAAGTATGAGAGGGCAGGTTCGAGTCCTGCCGGGGGCACCGTGACACTGCCGGCCTCCGGCCGCGGTGACACTGCCGGCCTCCGGCCGGGGTCCAGTATCCGCGGCGTTCCCAGTCAGCCGCGGCCCCGATAGTCGCCGCGGTTGACTGGCGCCCGCGCGTCTGTGCCGGTCGCGGGCTGTGCGGTCACGCCGCGCGGGTGAGGCGTTCGGCGAGTTCCCAGAACCGCCGGGCCTGAGCGACGTCGTGGGACTGCGGGCTGGAGTCGATCTCGTGGCACTCGCCGAAGAACCGGCCGCCGATTCCGTCGAGCGACGGGTCGACGGCCATGAACACCAGCGAGTCGGTGGCCGCGTCGACGGACGTGGCGAACGGCATGTGCGGCAACACGTGCGCCATGAACAGCCGCATGAGACCGCGGGTGCTCGCCGCAGCGGTGGTGGGCACGAAACCGGGGCACACGGCGTTCGCGGTGATCGGACGCCCCTCGAGGCGGCGCTGGAGCTCGTAGGTGAACCACAGCACCGCCAGCTTCGAATTCTTGTACGCCCGATCGGGGTGGTACCCGTGCTCGAGCTGGACGTCGGCGAAGTCGAAGTCGACCGGCGCACCGCGGGATCCGGGCAGATGCAGCCGCGAGCCGACGGTGACGACGCGCGCGGCCTCGCTGCGTTCGAGTGCCGGTAGGAGCAGGCGGGTGAGCAGAAACGGGGCCAGGACGTTGACGGCCACCGTCTCCTCGTACCCGTCGACGGTGAGCCGGCGCTGCTTGCTCGTCTGCAGGATTCCGGCGATGTGGAACAGCACGTCGATCGGTGCGCCCCGCGCGGCTTCCGCGACGGCGAAGGAGCGGACCTGTTCGAGGGAGGACAGGTCCACCCAGCGGGGCTCGGCTCGCGCACCGGGATGCTCCCGCCGTATCGCCGCGACGGCGTCCTCCGCGGCAGCCCGGGTACGCGCGGTGAGCAGGACGTTGTGCCCTCGGGCGGCGAGCTTCCCGGCCGTGACCCGGCCGAGTCCCCGCCCTCCCCCGGTGATCAGCACGGTCTTGCTCACGTACCCGCGTCCTCCGTTCCGCTGCTGGACGTCCCCGCGGACGCCCGGCCGGCCGCGTGCACCCGCTCGCCGAGCCGGGCGAGGATCGGGCGCTGCCCCTTCACGAGCTTGACGTCCGCGACGGCGAGCGGGAACCAGCGGGCGTCGTCCACCTCGGGAAAGCTCTGCACCTTTTCGGACCGCGGCGGCCACTCCAGATCGAAGGTGTTGCTGCCCAGGAAGGCCAGCTCCGCGGCGGTCTCGGCGGCGTAGACGGTGACGATCTTCCCGGAGGGCTGCTTGAACCGCCCGAGCATCTCGTAGTCCACCGAGGGCGCGGGCATTCCGCATTCCTCCTCGAATTCCCGTAGCGCCACGGCGAACGGATCCTCGTCCTCGCCGTACACACCCTTGGGAATCGACCAGGCCGCCTCGTCCTTGCCGGTCCAGTACGGGCCGCCCGGATGCACGATCCACACCTCGAGCACACCGGCATCGTCGATCCGGTACAGCAGAATCCCGGCGCTCGTGACAGCCATCGATCCACCTTTCCGGCACCGGCCTGTGCGCCCGCACCCACACGGTAGTTCTTCCGGGCAGACTGAGACCCGGCAACCGTGCCCCCGAACCGGAAGGACCCAGCCGTGACCGATACGACCGGCGATCATCCCGTCACCGCCCGCGCGAACGGACCCGGCGTCGTGCTCGACCTGCCGGAAGGCCTCGGTGTCGCTCTCGACATCGCGCAGGCCCGAGCGCTACTGGACCAGCTGCAGGCGGCAATCGAGGAGGCCGAGCAGCTGGAGGTCTGATTCCGGACAGCGGTGCCGGTTCGGGCGAACGCCTGCGCGGCGGGTGTCCGCCGGTGATCATCGAGGGGCGGGTTCCGGCGGAGGACGCGACAGGCTGCCGGGACCGTTCCCGAACCGAAGGAGTCCTCGTGTCGAAGAAGGTCGCCCGCCGGGCCGCCGCCCTCGCCGGTCTGGTCGCCGCCCCGGTCGTCCTCGGTGCCACCGTGGGACCCGGGACCGCCGCTGCGGCGCCGTGGCGCATCGGTCCGCTCTACCGCGCCGAATTCGCGGGGCCGGAAGGCAGCGCCGTCTGCTCCAAGGCCGAGGCGTTCGATCGGTCCATCGGTGCTGTCGTCCTCGTGTCGTGTTCGTGGGATCCCGCGGCGAATGCCTGGTTCTACGTCGTCTTCAACCCGAGGACCTGGTCGTAGCCGACCCGACCGGCGGCGGGCCGCATCGAAACGGGCCTGCCCACCGGCGAGCACATCGTAGAATCGGGAAAACTCCTGTGGGCCTGTTCCGCAACGGCGCCGAGGGACAGACTGCCATGCACTCATCATCCGAGCCGAGCCGATGACCACCCCCACGGTCGAACCGCGTCCCCGTGACCGCCGGCTGTCGGAAATCCCGGACGCCCTGGCATCCCGGCACCAGGCGACCGCCATGCTGCGCACCCGCCGCTACGCCGTGTTCCTGGACTTCGACGGCACCCTCGCCCACCTCGCGGACGATCCCAGTGCGGCCACCCTCGTGGACGGCGCGGCGGAGGAGCTCGCCCGGCTCGCCCGGTACTGCCCGGTCGGCGTGATCAGCGGCCGCGATGTGGCCGACCTGCAGGCGCGGGTCGGCGTGCCCGGCCTCTGGTACGCGGGTAGCCACGGTTTCGAGCTCGTGGGTCCGGACGGCACGTACCACCGGCACGAGGCCGCCGATCGCGCGGTGCCCGACCTCGGGCAGCTCGCCGTCGCCCTCCGGGACAGCCTGGCCGCCGTGCCCGGCGTTCTGGTCGAGCCCAAGCGTTTCACCGTCGCCGTTCATCATCGCCACGTCGCCGGGGACCGGATGGATGAGGTCCTCGCGGCGGTGCGCGATGCGGCCGGCCGGGACGGCCCGCTGCGGGTCACGCACGGGCGCGGGGTCACCGAACTGCGCCCCGACGTCGAGTGGGACAAGGGACGGGCGGTGGCCTGGGTACTCGAGCACGTCCGCGGCGCAGGCGACCCCATGCCGGTCTACATCGGCGACGACCTCACCGGCGACGAGGCGTTCGGGGCCCTGACGTCGACCGGGATCGGCGTCGTCGTGCGCCACCCCGGGGAGGGTGACCGGCGGTCGACGGCCCAGTTCGCGGTCGACGGCCCGGACCGGGTTCGCGAGATCCTGCAGCGGCTGGCGGATCTGCTCGGCAGCGACCCGGGGATCGCGCCGCCCCCGGACGACGCCTGGACGATGTTCTTCGACGGTTACGACCCGTCCACCGAGAAGCTGCGCGAGGCCCTCTGCACGGTCGGCAACGGCTACTTCGCCACCCGCGGCTGCGCTCCCGAATCCCGGGCCGACGGCGTGCACTACCCCGGCACCTACGTGGCCGGCATCTTCAACCGGCTCGACGACGAGGTCTCGGGGAGCATCGTCGACCACGAGAGTCTGGTGAACCTGCCGAACTGGCTGCCGGTGACCTTCCGCGTCGACGGCGGGCAGTGGTTCGACCTCGACTCGGCCGAACTGCTCGACTACCACCAGTACCTCGATCTGCGCCGCGCCGTCCTCACCCGGCGGCTGCGTTTCCGCGACGCCGCGGGCCGCACCACCTCGGTGCGGCAGCGGCGGTTCGTCGCCATGAACGTCCCGCACGCCTGCGCCCTCGAGACGACGATCGCGGCCGAGGACTGGTCGGGCCGGCTCGAGATCCGTTCCCTGCTGGACGGCACGGTCCGGAACTCCCTCGTCGAGCGCTACCGCGCCCTCGCCGACGAGCACCTCGAGCCGCTGCAGTCCACCGCCCTGTCGGCCGACTCGGTGCTGCTGGCGGTGCAGACCAACCAGTCGCGGATCCCGGTGGCGATGGCGGCCCGGCACACGGTGTGGTGCGGCGGGGAACCCGTTGCGGCCGAGTGCCGGTTGGTCGACGGCGGCGACCGGATCGGACACGAGATCGTCGTCGACGTCGACCCCGACCGGGCCGTGACGCTCGAGAAGATCGTGACGGTGTTCACCGGACGTGACCCGGCGGTGTCCGAACCGGCCGACGAAGCCGCGCGGTGGCTCCCCCGGCTGGGCCGGTTCGACGAACTGCTCGACGGCCACGTGCTCGCCTGGGGATACCTGTGGGATCACCTGGGCATCGACTACGAGGGTCCGGGTCACGGCCACGCCCTGCGCGTCGTCCGGTTCCATCTTCTGCATCTGCTGCAGACCGTCTCCGCGAACACCACCGACCTCGACGTGGGCGTGCCGGCCCGTGGGCTGCACGGTGAGGCGTACCGCGGGCACGTCTTCTGGGACGAGCTGTTCGTGTTCCCGGTGCTCAACCTGCGGCTGCCCGCGCTGACCCGGTCGCTGCTGCGCTACCGCTACCGTCGCCTGCGGGAGGCGCGCCGGATGGCACGCGAAGCCGGGCACCGGGGCGCGATGTTCCCGTGGCAGTCGGGCAGCGACGGCCGCGAGGAGAGCCCGCAGCTCCACCTCAACCCCAGGTCCGGGCGGTGGAACCCGGATCCGAGCCGGCGCCAGCACCACATCGGCATCGCGATCGCCTACAACGTGTGGCAGTACTACCAGGTCACCGGCGACCTGGAGTTCCTGATCGAGTACGGCGCCGAGATGCTCGTCGAGATCGCCCGCTTCTACGCCGACCTCGCGTCCTACGACGAGACTCGCGACCGGTACAGCATCCGGGGAGTCATCGGCCCCGACGAGTTCCACTCCGGCTACCCCGGCGCCCCGTACGACGGGATCGACAACAACGCGTACACCAACGTCATGTCGGTCTGGGTGATCCTGCGGGCGCTGGAGACACTCGACCTGCTCCCGCTGCAGATCCGCTCGTATCTGACCCAGGCGCTGGGGCTGCACGCGCAGGAGACGACACGCTGGGAGGACATCACACGCAAGATGTTCGTCCCGTTCCACGACCGTGTCCTCAGCCAGTTCGAGGGGTACGACGAGCTCGCCGAGCTGGACTGGGACGGCTACCGGCGCCGCTACGGCGACATCCAGCGACTCGACCGGATCCTCGAGGCCGAAGGCGACGACGTCAACTGTTACCGGGCGTCGAAGCAGGCCGACGTGCTGATGCTGTTCTATCTGCTGTCCGCCGACGAACTGCAGGAACTGCTCGAACGGCTCGGCTACCGGTTCCCGACCGAGGAGATCCCGCGGACCATCGACTACTACATGGCGCGAACCTCGCACGGCTCCACCCTGAGCGGGGTGGTCCATTCCTGGGTGCTGGCCCGAGCCCACCGGGACGAGGCCGTAGACTACTTCTACCAGGCGCTGAAGGCCGACATCGCCGACATCCAGGGCGGCACCACCATGGAGGGCATTCATCTCGCGGCCATGGCCGGCAGCGTCGACTTCTTGCAGCGGTGCGTCCCCGGCCTCGAAACCCGCGGCGGCCGGCTCGTGTTCTCCCCGCAGTGGCCCGAGCCGCTGGGCGCCCTGGAGTTCCCCATCTTCTACCGGGGTTACCGTCTTCGCCTGCGCATCAAAGGCAGAGAGGTCCAGGTAAGCGCGGGCCCCGGGAACCAGGCGCCGATCGAGATCGAATGCCGCGGCCGCGTCGCGCATCTGCAGCCGGGAGGCACGGTTCGCCTGAGCTAGTGCGACGACGGACCGCCCTGCGGCGCGCGACCGCGAACGTCGATCGCCACGGTTCCCGCGTGCAGGTCGAGGATCATCCGTTCGGTTTCCCCCGCGGCCGTGTCCGACCGCGACATCTGCCTGGAGCGGCCCTCGTCGATCACGTGCCGGTGCGAGGGCGAGAACAGCGCCTGCATCTCACCGAAAAGACCCGCGGCACCGGCTCCGTTCGCCGGTGGCCGATCCTTGCGCCAGTAGACCCAGCCTCGACGCTCCGCCCACAGCCCGAGCCGATCGAGCAGCAGCACGGCGACGACGAGCGCGACGGCACCTGCCAGCAGATACATGACTCTCCTCGGGGCGGCGGCCGACATGTCCGAGGATAGAGCGCCGAGTCCCGTCCACGCCCCGTCGGCGCCGCCCTCTCGGGACCAACGGCCCTGGAACGAGCACGGTTCCGCGGTTCACGATGAGAACGAGCCCGCTCCCGCGGGCCGGGATCGGGAGGATGGGCCGTGGATTCTGCTGCCTCGTATGTCCGGAAGCAGGCCGTCGTCACCGGCCTGGTGAACGTCGTCGTCAATCCACTGCTGGCGTGGGCGGGCAAGCGCGGCACGTCCTTCGTGCCGCTGTGGTCCGCGGACGGGATCGTCGTCGACATCGCGCTGACCGCGATCATCCTCTCCGTGCTCGTCGCCGGGTTCTCCGCCGCCGGGGTGCGTCGGGCGCTGCGCGGAGGGCTCGACGCAACCACCGCAGACGCCCCGCAGGCCGGTCGGTGGCTGTCGCGGTTGCCGTCCGGGACCTGGTCTCTGGGTCTGTCGCTCGGGGCGGCCGCCGCGGCCGTCTCCGTGCTCGCGATCTGGGTGCTGCACCTGCTCGGTGTGTCCGGGCTGTCGACGGGATGGTTCCTGGTGCTGAAGGCCGTCTACGGCGGTGTCCTCGGCTACCTCGTCGCGCGCTGGGTGATGGTCCGGCAGCTGTCGGCGAATCGGACGGCGCAGCTCCCGAGGAGCAACAATGCCGGACGGTGACTCCACTGCGACCGACCGGCAGCTGCCGGTTTTCGAGCAACGGGTCGTACGCGCGCGGGTGGTCGACGCCCCCGCCGGGGACACGTTCGCCGCGATCCGCCGCATCGACTTCATGCGGTCCCCGGTGATCGCCGCCCCCAATCTGGCCCGGATGGCCTTCGACGCCGTGCGCGCGCCGCGGCACCGGACGGTGCGGGCGCGCCGCGCGGTCCGTCTCGGGGACCTGATCGGTCCGCAGGGCGGCTTCGAGGTGGTCGCCGAGGAACCGGGGCGCGAACTCGTGCTCGGCTTCGTCGGCCGGTGGTGGGAGCCGGGGTACGGCCGTGTCGACTGGGATCCCGGCACGCCCCTGTCGAGCATCTCGGTTCCCGAATGCGGGGTCGGCACATGGAGTTTCACCGTTCTGCCGTACGGCGCGCAGACCTGCGTCCTGCTCACCGAGATCCGGGTGCACGGCACCGACGAAAAGGCCCGCAGACTCTTCCGCCGCTACTGGACGGCGGCCGGGCCGTTCGTGCGGGCCATGGCACGGCCGACTCTGTCGATGATCGCGGCCGAGGCCCGACGCTGACCGACGGCTCCACCGCGAACGTCGCGTCGGCAGAACCGGATACGAGCGTCCGCCGCCGTCCGCCCGCGCCGCTCAGGCCGAGCCGTCCGTCCGTTCGGCCTCGGGCGCGAGGGCGAAGTAGTTCTCCTCCTCCTGCACGAAGTGCAACCGCAGCAGCGCGTACAGCCCGTACAGGCAGGCGAGCAGGTCGTCGCACTGGTCCGGTCTCAGGCCGCCGCCGGCGTCGGCCTGCGCCAGGTGAGTGCGCAGGCGGCGGCTGAGGCGGTCGATCTCGGCGTGCATCCGGCTCATCGTCGCGGTCGCCTCTCCGCTGCCGAGCGGGACCGCGAGCGCCGGGTACAACTCGGCGTCCTCGGCCCGTTCGTGCGGAAGCAGCGTGTCGAACAGGAACGCATCGGTGCGGCGCAGCGCGGCGTGAGCAGCCGGCAGATCACCGGAGGCGAGCAGCTGGGCGGTGTCGCGCAGGATCGCGAGGTCGTCCCGCAGCACATCGTGTTCGGCCGAGAACCGGTGCAGCATCGCCTCGGTGTCGTCGGGCAGGGCCAGCTCCCGGTCCCGGTCACCGCGCAGGGCACGCAGGGCGTTGAGGATGACCGCGACGTCGATGCCCTCCTGCAGCAACGCGCCCACCGCGGGCGGCAGGTATCCGAACGCGGCGAATCCCATGGCGACCAGCGACAGGCCCATGCCGACGACGGCGCTCTGCACGGCGATGCGCCGGGAGCGGCGGGCGATCTCCATCGCATCGGCGAGCCGGTCGAGCCGGTCGGTGGTGAGCACGATGTCCGCCGCCTCCGAGCTCGCCGTGGATCCGCGGGCACCCATCGCGACTCCGACGGTCGCCGCGGCGAGGGCCGGGGCGTCGTTGACACCGTCGCCGACCATCACCGTGACCGCCGCCTCCCGCTCGGCGCGGACGCCGTTGACCTTGTCCGCCGGGGTCTGCTCGGCGTATACGCCGTCGAGGCCGAGGACGGAGCCGATCTCCTCGGCCGGTTCGCGACGGTCGCCGGTGAGCATGACCAGCCGGTCCAGGCCGGCCGCGCGCAGCCGCCGCAGGGTGCGCGCGGCGTCGCGGCGCAGCGGGTCCACGAGCAGCAGGGCGCCGGCCAGAGCGTCGTCGACGGTGATCCAGGCGACGACGGCGCCGTCGAGGGCGGCACGGCTGAGCACCGCCCGCGCCCACCCCGGCGCGTCGTCGGGCAGGACCAGGCTGCCGACGGTGACGCGGCGGCCGTCGACGGTCGCGGCCACGCCGGTGCCGGCCTGCTCGGCGACGTCGGTGGGCAGCGACAGGACGAGCCCTCGCATCTTCGCCTCCTGCACGATGGCCTCGGCGAGCACGTGCGGGGAGAGCTGGTCGGCGGACGCCGCCAGGCGCAGCACCTCGGTGCCGTCGCCGCCGGGCGCGGTGACGATGTCGGTTCCGGCGGGCCGGCCGCTGGTGAGCGTGCCCGTCTTGTCCATCACGAGGGTGGTCGCGTGCCCGAGGTTCTCGAGTGCGCCGCCACTGCGGATCACCACCCCCAGTCGCGAGGCGCGGGAGAGGCCGGAGACGATCGCGACGGGCGCGGCGAGCAGCAGTGGGCACGGGGTGGCCACCACCAGCACGGCGACGGCGCGGGTGGCCGAGCCGCTGATCAGCCACGCGAGTCCCGCCGCCGTCAGCGACAGCGGCAGGAACCACGCGGCGACCCGGTCGGCGATCCGCACCACCGGCGCGCTCTCGGCGGCGGCCTCGCGGGCCAGACGCACGATCCCGGCGTAGGTACTGTCCTCGGCGGTGGCGCGGGCGTGGAGTTCGAAGGCGCCGCCGGCGGCGACGACGCCGCTGCGCACGGCCTCCCCGGTGCGACGCTGCACGTGCATCGGCTCGCCGGTGAGGACCGACTCGTCGAGCACCGCCAGCTCGGAGGTGACCCAGCCGTCGACCGGCACCACCTCGCCCGGTCCGACGACCAGGGTGTCTCCGGGCACCACGTCGCCGAGCGGCACGACCTCTACCTCGTCGCCGACGCGGCGACGGGCGGTGTGCGGCGCGTGCTCGAGCAGGGCGCGCAAGTCCTTGGTGGCGCGACGTTCCGCGGCAGCGTCGAGGGCCTGCCCGGACGCGAGCATCACGCCGATGAGCGCCCCGGCGACGTATTCGCCGACGAGCAGGGTGCCGACCAGGGACAGCACCGCGATCAGGTCCACCCCGACGCGCCCGCGCCGCAGCGCGTCGATCACCCACCAGACGGCGGGCAGGATCGCGACGACGGTGCCGGCGATCCAGCACGCGTCGGCGACGTCGTCCGCATCGAACAGCGTGGCGACGATGCCGGCCACCAGCGCGGTGAGGGTCACGGCGAGGAAGATCGGCTCGACCCACGTGCGCACCCGCTCCCGCCACGGAGCCTCGAGGGCCGGCGTGACAGTCATGACGCCCCCCTACCTCGTCTCGGTTCGGGTCGGACTGCTCCGCATCGACGTTACCGGCACGGTCCAGCCGAGGCGGTCGGGCATTGGACACTCGTCCTGGTGGCACACGGAAACCTGTTCGACTACAACGGATTCATACCTCGAGGCGTGAGGTGAAATCACCGAAGTACCGAAAGGTTACATAGTGGACACCGACGATTCGATTCGCGAGCCGGCCACCTCCGATTCGCTCCGATTGCCCACCGTCGGCCCCGACGCTGTCCCACTGGGAATATCGTCCGCGGAGGTCGCCCTCGCGACGTCCCGATGGCGCTCGAATCTGGGGGGCGCGCTCGGCGCCGTGGTCTCGACGGGTGCCGCTGCGGTGATGGTGACTGCGGTCGCTCTGACCGGTACCGCGACGACCGTGTCCCGAGTGATGAACTTCGTCGGTATCTGACCCCCAGGCTTCGCCGGCAGGAAACGGGGTCGTCAGATCCCGCGTCCCGGGTTGAGAATCCCGCTCGGGTCGAACGCCGCCTTGATGCGCTGCATGAGCGCACGCTCGACCGTGCCGACCTGGGTTTCGAGGTACGGCTGTTTGAGCACCCCGATGCCGTGCTCTCCGCTGATCGAACCGCCGAGCGCCAGGCATTCGGCGACCATCTCGTCGAACGCCTGCCGGGCGCGCCCCGCGACGACCTCGTCGGCGGCGTCGAACACGATGGTGGGATGCAGGTTTCCGTCCGCCGCGTGCCCGAACGTGCCGATGAGCAGCTCGTGCCGCGCGGCGATCGCCTCGATCGCCGCGAGCATCTCGGGCAGCCGCGGCACGGGAACGGCCAGGTCGTCGAGCAGGGTGCTGCCACATCGCTCGAGCGCGGTGAGCGCGACCCGCCGCGCGGCCATGAACTCCTCCCCCTCCACCGGGTCGGCGGTGTCGTACACCTCGGTGGCGCCCGCCGCGGTACAGGCCCGCGCACACACCTGCGCTTCGGCGGCGGCGTCGCGCCCGTCGCACTGGACGAGCAGCAGCGCACCGGCCGTGTCGTCGAGTCCCATGTGCGTCATGTCGTTGACGGCGGCGATGGTGGTGCGGTCCATCAGTTCGACGAGGCACGGCTCGGCCTGCTCGCGGATCGCCAGCACCGCGGCGACGGCCTGCGCGGTTTCCGGGAAGCTCGCGACCACCGTGGCGGCCGCGGTGGCGGCGGCGCGCAGCCGCACGGTGGCCTCGACGATGACGGCGAGGGTGCCCTCGGACCCGACGAGCAGTTGCGTGAGGTTCAGTCCCGCCACGTTCTTCCGGGTGACGGCGCCGGTGTGGATGATCCGCCCGTCGGCGAGCACCGCCTTGATGCGGGCGACATGGTCGGCCGTGACCCCGTACTTCGCGCAGCAGGTGCCGCCGGCGTTGGTGGCGAGGTTGCCGCCGATGGTGGAGACGGCGCGGCTGCCGGGGTCCGGCACGTACCACAGCCCCCGCTCGGCGGCCGCGGCGGCGAGATCGCCGTTGATCACCCCGGGTTGCACTGTGGCGGTGCGTGATTCGGTGTCGATTTCGACGATGGCGTTCATCTTCTCGACGCTGAGCACGATGCCGCCGTCGAGGGCGTTGGCCGCACCCGCGAGACCGGTGCCGGCGCCGCGGGTGACGACGGGGATGCCGTGCCGGTGCGCGATCGTCAGGGTGGCGACGACGTCGTCGGTGTCCCGCGCCCGGACCAGGGCGAGCGGCATCCCGGCCGGCGTGAGCAGCGACTGGTCGCGCCGATAGGCGAGCATCCGGTCCGGATCGGTGACGACGGCGTCGCCGAGGGCGTCGACGAGCGCGGCGACGACCGGCTCGGTGTCGGGGACGGGAGTCACGACGCTGGTGTTCACGGAACCATCCAATCGAGAACGGGGGTGGACTGCAGGTAGATGACGACGGTGAGGAACACGAGCAACCCGAGGCTCCAGCCGATCAGACGGCGCAGGATGACACCCTCCGCCCCGGCCAGGCCGACCGCGGCCACCGCGACCGACAGGTTCTGCGGCGAGAGCATCTTGCCGAGCACACCCGCGGACGAATTGGCCGCCGCCATGAGCACCGGGTCGAGCCCGGCCTGCTGCGCGGCGGTCATCTGCATGACGCCGAACAGCGAGTTCGACGACGTGTCGGATCCGGTGATGGCCACGCCGATCCAGCCGATCAGCGGCGAGACGAGGGCGAACACCCCGCCCGCGGACGCGAGCGCCATGCCCAGGCCGGCGGTCTGACCGGACAGGTTCATCACGAAGGCCAACGCGAGCACCGAGGTGACGGTGACGATGGTCCAGCGCAGCTGCACGAGGGTGTCGGCGTAGGCGCGGACGGCGCGGCGTACGCCGATCCCGTACATCCCGGCCGTGACGGCCCCGGCGAGCAGCAACAGGGTGCCGGTGGCCTTGAGGTGGTCGAGCTTGAACGTCTGCGCGCTCAGCGGCTTGCCGTCGACGTCGACGATGTCGAGTCCGGGCCAGCGGAACGACACGGTGCCGATCTCGGTGAGCCACGTCTTGACGAACGGGATCTGCGCCACGGTGAAGATCGCGATGATCGTCAGGTACGGGGCGAGGGCCAGCAGCGTGCGCCGCGTCCGGCTGTATCCGTCGAAACGCGACGGCGGGGCGGCGATGCCGACCGCGGTGCCGGCGCCGACCGGTGCGGTGAGGGCGGTGTCGGTCGTGGCGACCAGGCGCTCCTCCGGCTGCCACACCTTCAGCATGCCCAGCACCGCGCCGACCGTGACGATCGCGGCGACGACGTCGGTGAGCTCGACAGTGAGGTAGTTCGCGGTGACGAACTGGGCGAGGCCGAAGGTCAGGCCCGCGACGACCGCGACGGGCCAGGTCTGCCGAACTCCGCGGCGGCCGTCGACGAGGAACACCATCACCATCGGCACGACGGCCGCGACGAACGGCGTCTGCCGGCCGGCCATCGCGGACAGGTCGTCGAGCGGCAGCCCGGTGACCCCGGCGAGCGCGAGGATCGGGGCACCCATCGCGCCGAAGGCCACGGGCGCGGTGTTCGCCAGCAGGGACGTGCACGCGGCTTTGAGCGGTGCCATGCCCGCGGCCATGAGCATCGCCGCGGAGATCGCGACGGGCGCGCCGAATCCGGCGAGCGACTCGAGCAGCGCACCGAAGCAGAAGGCGATGAGAATGGCCAGGATGCGCTGGTCGTCCGAGATGGACCGGATGACCCGGCCGAGCTCCTCGAACCAGCCGGTGACAACCGTGAGCTTGTAGACGAAGAGGGCGTTGACGAGGATCCACAAGATCGGGAACAGGCCGTAGAAGGCTCCCTCGGCGGTCGCGGCGGCGGCCTGGCCGAGCGGCATGCCCCACCCGGCGACCGCCGCGAGCACGGCGAGCGCCAGACCGACGAGGGCCGCGCGGTGCGCCTTCCATCTGAAGACGCCGAGCATGACGAACATCGCGGCCAGCGGGATCGCCGCGACCACGGCCGACCAGGCGAGTGAGCCGCCGATCGGGTCGAGTGTCTGTTGGTACATAGCGCGCCTCTCGTTGTGATGCCTGTCACCGTTTCCCAGAATTGTCAGACAAGTACACATTCCTGTCAAGAATGCATGTGCGGCGTCGTGCAAGAATGCTCGTGTTCGCGCAGGTCCGTGCGGGTGCGCGGAGAGCCGGGAAGGAGCGGGGCATTGGTCGGACGCGTCGAGGCCCTGTCGATCGTCGACGCCCTCGCCCTGGAACTGCGGCGGCGCGTGTTCGCCGGGGAGCTGACGCACGAGGACGCCCTCACCGAAGCCGAGGTGTCCCGCGCCTACGAAGTCGCCAGGCCGACCGCCAAGGCCGCCATCGAGAAGCTCGTCGGCGAGGGCCTACTGCAGCGCAGCGCCCACAAGACCGCCCGCGTGCCCCAGTTGGGCCCCGACGACGTGCGTGACATCTACCGCACCCGCGCGCACCTGGAATCGGTGGTGCTGCGCGCGCTCGCCGAGACCCGGGCGGTGCCTCCGGCGGCGTCGGCCGCCAACGCCGAGATCTCGGCCATGACCGAGGCCGACCCGCTCACCGTCGTCGAACCCGACATGCGCTTCCACACCGCCCTGGTGGACGCGCTGGGCAGCCCGCGCACCAGCCGCATGTTCGGCTCGCTCGTGTCCGAGGTGCGGCTGTGCATGGTGCAGGTGCAGGGCAAGCAGCTGCTCACCACCACGAGCATCGCGGCCGAACACCAGCAGATCCTCGACGCCGTCCTGGCCGGCGACGGCGATGCGGCGGTCGAGGTGATCACCCGGCACCTCGGACGCGCACGCGAACGCCTCGTCGCCGCGCTCGGCGGCAGCCCGGGCCCGGAAGCCACCCTTCCCGAGCCCGCGTAGCCGTCCCCCGGTTCGGCCGACACCCTCGACGCCCGGAGCCCGGGCATACTGCCCCCTTTTATCGGATGCCCGGTGCCTGCGCCTATGATTCAACGTGTTAACGCCATGTAACAGTTTCCTCACAGTCAGGTGGTGAGCGTGTCGACCCGGGACCGCATTGCAGAGATCTACGAACAGGTGAAGGCGCGCAACGCCGGTGAACCCGAGTTCCATCAGGCAGCCGCCGAGGTGTTCGAGTCCCTGCATGTCGTCCTCGAGCGTCACCCCCGCTACTTCGAAGCCGGCCTCATCGAACGGCTGACCGAGCCGGAGCGGCAGATCATCTTCCGGGTGCCGTGGATCGACGACCAGGGCAACGTGCACGTCAACCGCGGCTTCCGGGTCCAGTACAACAGCGTGCTCGGCCCGTACAAGGGCGGCTTGCGCTTCCACCCGAGCGTCAACCTCGGCATCGTGAAGTTCCTCGGCTTCGAGCAGATCTTCAAGAACGCCCTCACCGGCCTGCCCATCGGCGGCGGCAAGGGCGGCTCGGACTTCGACCCCAAGGGTCGCTCGGAGCAGGAGATCATGCGCTTCTGCCAGTCCTTCATGACCGAGCTGCACCGCCATATCGGCGAGTACACCGACGTCCCGGCCGGCGACATCGGCGTCGGCGGACGCGAGATCGGGTACCTGTTCGGCCAGTACAAGCGCCTGACCAACTCCTACGAGTCCGGCGTGCTCACCGGCAAGGGCCTGACCTGGGGCGGCTCGCAGGTACGCCGGGAGGCCACCGGGTACGGCGTCGCCTACTTCGTGGCGGAGATGGCCAAGTCCGTGAACTCCTCCCTCGAGGGCCGCAAGGTCGTCGTGTCCGGTTCGGGCAACGTGGCGATCTACGCGATCGAGAAGGTGCACCAGCTCGGCGGCATCGCCATCGCCTGCTCCGACTCCTCCGGCTACATCGTCGATCAGAACGGCATCGACCTCGAGCTGCTCAAGGAGATCAAGGAGGTCCGGCGCGGCCGCATCTCCGAGTACCTCGACGAGCGTCCCGACGCGCAGTACTTCCCGGGTGGTTCGATCTGGGACGTGCCGTGCGACGTCGCCATCCCCTGCGCCACCCAGAACGAACTGGACGAGACCGCCGCGAAGACCCTGGTGAACAACGGCGTGCGGGTCGTCGCCGAGGGCGCGAACATGCCCACCACCCCCGGTGGCATCGCGGTGTTCCGCGAGGCGGGCGTCGCGTTCGCCCCGGGCAAGGCGGCGAACGCCGGCGGTGTGGCGACCTCCGCGCTCGAGATGCAGCAGAACGCCTCGCGCGACTCGTGGCACTTCGACTACACCGACGAGCGCCTCGCCGGCATCATGCGCGACATCCACCAGAACTGCGTGGAGACCGCAGCCGAGTACGGCAAGCCCGGTGACTACATCCACGGCGCCAACATCGCCGGCTTCGTGAAGGTCGCCGACGCGATGTTCGCGCTCGGCGTCATCTGATCCGAACACACGCCGACGGCGCGGGGCGGGCACCGGATCCCGGTGCCCGCCCCGCGCTGTCTGTGTGTTCTTCAGCTACCCGGCGTTCTTCGCCTACCCGCCGGACGGCTCGGACGGCGGCTCTGCGACGCGCTCGTCGTCGGCGCTCGCCTTGCGGGCGGCCTCCCGCATCTCGATGCCGTCGCTGATCCAGTCCCCGACCTCCCGGGTGACCTCGCGGACCGCGCCGGTGATGATGCCGGCGATGTTGCCGACGTGCGTCGCCGCGGACTCGGTCAGTTCCTGGAGCGTGTCCTTGTTGCGTTCGAACCTACCCACCATGGCGGTGCCCCCTTCAGGCGCTGTCGTGGGCGAGGGTACCCGCGACGGGCACGCTGCGCTCGATGAGCACCGACGTCGTGGGCTCCTCGGAGACCCAGCTCGGCGGCAGGGCCAGCTTCACGATCTTGCGCCACACCGAGCCGACCTGGGCGAGCAGGCCCCCGGTGTTGTAGGGCAGCCCGTAGCGTTCGCACAGTTCCCGCACCTCCGGCGCGAGCTGCGGGTACCGGTGCGCCGGAAGATCCGGGAACAGGTGGTGTTCGATCTGGTGCGAGAGATTGCCCGACATGATGTGGAACAGCGGTGTGCCGGTGATGTTCGCGCTGCCGAGCAGCTGACGCACGTACCACTCGCCGCGGGTCTCGTGCGCGGTCTCCTCCTCGGTGAAGGACTGCACTCCGGACGGGAAGTGCCCGCAGAAGATGATGGAGAACGCCCACACGTTGCGGACCAGGTTGGCGGCCGCGTTGCCGAGCAGCGTCGGCACGAACATCGGCCCGGACAGCAGCGGGAACGCGACGTAGTCCTTGACCACCTGCCCGCGCGCCTTACGCCACCACCCCCGGGCGAGCGGGATCACGTCGCGCCAGCTGCGTTTGCCGGCGACGACGTTCTCGACCTCGGCGTCGTGCAGCATCACGCCCCACTCGAACAGCAGCATCAGCCCCGTCGCGTAGACGGGATTGCCGAGGTAGTAGGGGTGCCAGCGCTGCGCCGGATCCATCCGCAGGATGCCGTAGCCGACGTCGCGATCCATCCCGAGGATGTTGGTGTAGGTGTGGTGCAGGTAGTTGTGCGAGTGCCGCCACTGGTCGGCGGGACATACGGTGTCCCACTCGAAGGTGCGGGAGTTCAGTTCCGGCTCGCGCATCCAGTCGTACTGGCCGTGCATCACATTGTGGCCGATCTCCATGTTGTCGAGGATCTTCGACACGCTCAGCGCGGCCACGCCCGCCACCCATGCCGGCGGCAGGAAGCCCACGAACAACAGGGCACGACCGGCGATCTCGAAGCGCCGCTGCGCCCCGACGATGCGGTAGATGTACTCGCGGTCGGCCGCGCCGAGCGAGGCGACGGTGCGCTCGCGCAGGGCGTCGAGTTCGCGGCCGATCTCCTCGACCTGCTCGCGGCGCAGCACGACCGGCGACGGGTCGGGATCGCGACGGCCGGACAGGAACGCCGGCAGCGGAAGGGACAGGGGGATGGACAAACCGAACATGGTGTCCTCCAATTGTTTCGAGTGGGTCAGAGGTCGAAGGCCGCGTCGCCGACGGGGACGTTCACGCAGATCTGCACCTCGGCGCCGGGCTCGTCGTCGATCTCGCCGGTGCGCACGTCGCGGGTGCCGCCGGACAGCCGGGTCACGGTGCAGGAGTGGCAGATTCCCATGCGGCACCCGTGCTGCGGGGTGAGCCCGGCCGCCTCGGCCTGTTCGAGGGCGGTGACGCCGCTGTTCTCGGCGCGGACCCCGGACGCGGCGAAGGTGACGGTGCCGCTCGCGTCGTCGTCGCGGACGACGACGGGCGGGGTGAACTGCTCGGTGCGCAGCAGGTGCGCGGCGCCGGCGTCGCCGTAGACCTCCCGCACGCTGTCGACGAGCCCGGCCGGGCCGCAGACGTAGGCGGGTGCGCCGGCGAACCACGGGGCGACCCGCTCGAGATGACTCCGGTCGAAGCGGCCACGCAACGCACCGTCGTCCGCCCGGGTGTAGGCGAAGGCCACGTCGACGCCGGCGTGGGCGCCGGCCAGGGACTCGATCGCGTCGCGGTGCGGCACGTGCGCGGCGGTGGGCGCGTAGTGCAGGAACGCGACGGTTCCGGAGTGGCCCTCGTCGGCGAGGGTGCGCAGCATCGACAGCACCGGAGTGATGCCGCTGCCGCCGCTGACGAGCACCAGCCGCTCCGGCCGCTCCGCCGGGAGACAGAACTCGCCGGTGGCCGCCGCGAGGTCGACCACGTCGCCCGCGGTGGCGTGCTCGTGCAGGTGCCGCGAGACGACGCCGTCCGGTCGCACCCCGACCGTGAGCTGGATGCGCCCGTCGGCTCGATGCTGGGAACTCACCGGCGAGTAGCTGCGGCTGTGCCGCACGCCGTCCACCACCACGCCGAGTTGCAGGTGCTGACCGGCCCGGAACTCCAGGGGCCGGCCCGGGCGCAGCTCGAGCGTCACCGCACCCGGGACATTTCGGTCAACGTTCGTGATCCGGGCGCGCGTGTGCTGCACGGCCAGGAGCGGATCGGCCAGTTCGAGGTACCGGTCCGGGTGATGCGGGGCGGAGAGCACGTTCAGCGCCTTGATCAGGGCTTTTCGTCCGATATCCGGCCCCGCGGCGCGTCGGGCGCGATGAAGCAGTGTCATGGCGTCGCTCCTCTCGAGCGAGTCTCCAATTTCAGTGTACAAACGTGCACTGAACTCAGTGTGCCAGGCCCGCCCGGCCCGCTGTCAACGTCGATGTGGCCGCCGTCACCCCCGTCCCCGGCCACCGGTTCACCGCACTGCCTAGACTCGAACCCGTGTCCGCAGCCCCCGTTCCCGAACCCGCGACGCGGGCTGCGCGCAAGGAGCGCACCCGCCAGGCCCTGCTCGACGCCGCGCTCGAGCTCTCGGCCGATCGCAGCTTCGCCACGGTGAGCCTGCGCGAGGTGGCCCGTCGGGCCGGAATCGTGCCCACGGCGTTCTACCGCCACTTCGACTCGATGGAAGAACTCGGCGTCGCGCTCGCCGCCGACACCATGCGCATGCTCCGCCGGCTGCTGCGCGAGGCCCGGCGTGCGCGCGGCCCGTCCTCGGCGCGAGCATCGCTCGAGACCCTGGTGCGGCAGGTCCGCGCCCACGAACAGGCGTTCCGGTTCCTCGCCCGCGAGCGCCACGGCGGGCAACCGGCCGTCGCGCGCACCGTCACCGTCGAATTGCGGCTGATCACCAGCGAACTCTCCGTCGACCTCTCCCGCATGCCCGGCATGGCGGACTGGGAGGTCGACGACCTGGAGATGGCGGCCGACCTGCTGGTGACCGCCATGCTCGAGGTGGTGCTCGAACTGCTCGACGTGGACCGGCCCGGCGGACCGGCGGAAGCCGAGGTCCTGGCGCGCGCCGAGAAACAGATGCGTCTCATCGTTCTCGGCATGGGGGCCTGGAGACCTACCCACCGCTGACGGCAACCCGTACGGTGGGCGCCATGTTCGAGACCACGCGCGTCACCCTCGGAGACCTCACCTTCGACGTCCACACCGCCGGGCCCGTCGACGGCACGCCGGTCGTGCTGCTGCACGGCTTCCCGGAGACCGCCCGCAGCTGGGAGTCCGTCGCCCCGCAGCTCGCGGAGGCGGGACTCCGGGTACTCGCGCCCGACCAGCGGGGCTACTCCCCCGGTGCCCGCCCGGACGGCGTGGCGGCCTACACCGTCGACCTGCTCGTCGGCGACGTCGTCGGGCTGCTCGACGCGACCGGGCTCGACCGGGCCCACCTGGTGGGGCACGACTGGGGGGCGGCCGTGGCCTGGCAGGTCGCGGCACACCACCCCGACCGCATCACGACCCTGACCGCGGTGTCGGTGCCGCACCCCGCGGCCTACGGTTGGGCCTTGCGCGAGGACGCCGATCAGCAGGCCCGCGCGGCCTACATCAAGCTGCTCCGGCAGGAGGGAAAGGCCGAGCACGTCCTGCTCGAGGACGATGCTCGTCGGCTGCGCGCGATGTACGGCGACCGGGTGAGCTCCGAGTCGATCGACGAGTACGTGCGCGTGCTGTCCGAGCCCGGCGCCCTGACCGCCACGCTCAACTGGTACCGCGCCATGACACGCGAGTTCGCCGAACTCGCGCCGGTGCGGGTGCCCACCACCTACGTGTGGAGCACAGCGGATTCGGCCCTCGGCCGGGCGGGCGCCGAGCGCTGCGGCGAGTTCGTCGACGCGCCATACGAATTCGTCGTCCTCGACGACGTCAGCCACTGGGTTCCCGAGGAGGCGCCGGACGCGCTGGCGAAGGCGATCCTCGCCCGGATCGACGACCGGCCGTGAGCGGATGTCCGCACGAGACGCCGTGACCACGGCACGGCACCGCCGGCTCGGCGCGGTCGCGGCCGCCGCCTTCTCCGTGCTGGCCGCCGCGGCCTGCACCGATCCCGGGCCGTCGACCGGGTCCGGGGCGTCGACCGGGTCCGATCCGGGTCCGGCCTACAGTTCCTATGTGGCCCTGGGGGACTCGTTCACGGCAGGCCCGATGATCCCGCCCCGGGTCGACCCGGCATGCGCCCGCTCGGGCAGCAACTATCCCCATGCCGTGGCCCGGACACTCGGCATCGACGACTTCCGCGACGTGTCGTGCAGTTCCGCGACGACAGCGAACCTGTCAGGGCCCCAAGTAGTCTCGTCGGGCTCCACCGTGGCCGCCCAGTACGAGGCGCTCACCCCCGACACCGAGCTGGTCACCGTCGGGATCGGTGGCAACGACATCGGCCTGGTCGCGCTGGCCGGGTCGTGTCTCGCGCTCGATCGCTCGTCCGGAAGGGCCTCGGCACCGGCCGGACCCCTGTGCGCGACCGCGAACGTCCGCGACGGCGTCGATCTCGTGGATCGCGCGATCGACGACTTCGCGCCGACCTACGGCGCGATCGCGCAGGAGATCCGCGACCGCGCCCCGCAGGCGCGCATCCTGCTGGTCGGCTACCCGACCGGGATCCGGGACGGCGGCTGCTATCCCGATCAGCCGATCCTGCCGGACGACGCGACGTACCTGCAGGCCAAGATCGACCGGCTCAACGCCGCGATGCGGCAGCAGGCCGACGCGGCGGGTGTCGACTACGTCGACCTGCGCGAGTCCACAGTGGGGCACGATGCGTGCCAGCCGGCCGCGCAACGCTGGACCGAGGGCCTGTTCCCGTCCCAGCCGGCGGCCCCCCTCCATCCCAACGCGGACGGCCATCGCAACGCCGCGGAACAGGTGCTGGTCACCATCGCGGACTAGATCGGACCGGATCGCGATCGTCGCTTCGGTCCATCCGAGGAGTGGCGGGCCTCGACAGACCATGACTTTAGAAGCAATTCTAAAGTATGCGCATGGATGAGGTGTCGTTCCCGGACCTGCAGTTGCGGGGCAAGGCCACGGTCGAGCGGCTCCGGCGCTCACCGGCGCAGTCGCTGCGGGTGCGCCGGCGCGATGCGGAGGACCTGGTGCTCACCACCGCGGCGCGGGCGGAGCTCGAGCACGCGGCGGCGTCGGTGACGACGCGGATGTTCGTGGCGGTGATGCGACGTGACACCCGCGCGCGGGAGCTGGTGACCGAGGTGCTGCCCGAGGTGTTCCCGTGGGTGACGTTCCTCTCCCGCGAGGAGGTCCAGGAGTTCGTGCTCGAGCTGGTCTCGACGCTGCGCGCTGCAGAATCGCTCGACAACCCGGCCCCGGCGGTACAGGTGATCGATGCCTGGCGGCACACCGCCGAAGCGCTGGCCGATCCGGACCTTGCGGCCCTGCTCGCCGCCGACACCGACGAAGACCACGGTGTGGTTTCCCCGCCGGGCGCTGCGTGAGCCCCAAACGCGGTGACCGGGTCGCCCCGCCCGCCGACCCCACCGGCGGGTGGGAGTTACGGTTCGCCACCACCGACGCCGTCAAGGGTGGGAAGCGCTGTGTCAGCAGGCGCCGTCGAACACCCTCACCGCGTGGAACGAGCTGCGCGCCCGCCCCGAGACACCGGCACCGACCTCGCGACACCATCAACTCAAAGGCTCTCTGGCCACCGCCGCGCACGGCGGGACGGTGACGGAGCAGTGGCAGTACGAGGTCACCGCCGGCGGACGGCTGTGGTATCTCGTCGACACCGCTCGCCGCACCCTGTGGATCAAGGCCGCCGGCACTGCGCACCCCAAGTCCACCGAATAGTCGACGGTGCTGACACTCGAAGCACTCAGCCGGTGTGCTGCAACAGAAGGCATTCGATCCCCGTCGCAGCGGTGCCGGGCCCTCCCTCGATGAACCCTCTCCGGAATCTCCGCTCATTCAGCGCTCGCGACACGCCTCACCGCCCGAACGGCCTGGTGATTCCACACTTCCGAAACACGGCCCGACAGCAGGGTCGATCGCCGATCGGCACAGGACCGTGAGCTCGTCGACCACCGCGTCGAGCGGCGCCGAGCTGCGTTGTGCCTGGGCGAGCACCAGCGCGCCCTCGAGCGCGCCGACGACGAGCACCGCCAGCGACCGTGCGCGTTCCGGACCGACCCCGTCCGCGACGAGAGCGTCGGCGAGCAGGTCGCACCAGGTCTCGAACGCGACGCCTGCGACGTCGCGGGCGCCGCGTTCGGTGCCGAGGGCGGCCGCGACGATCGGGCAGCCGACCGCGTAGTCACCGTCCTCGAGCCCGCGGCGCCACAGGTCGGCGAGCGCCCACAGCGCACCGGGGGTGTCCGAGGCTTCCAGCACCCGCGTCACGCCGTCGCCCAGGTGATCGGCGGCGCTGCGCGTGGCCTCCTCGACGAGCTGCGCCTTTCCGCCCGGGAAATGGTGGTACACCGACCCGCGGGGCGCTCCGCTGTGGGCGAGCACGTCGGCGAACGAGGTCGCGGCGACGCCCCGCTCCCGGATGAGCCGGATCGCGCTGCGGATCATCGCGGCACGGGGGCCGGTGGTCGGGTCGCTGCGCCTCGCCATGTTCCTGCTCCGCTCTTGCCGCCGATTTCTATGTATGTTGTCATACTTAAGTCCGGTTCGCGCCGGAACGGACCCGTTCTTCCCGAGGAGTCGTCGTGACCGAGATCGCCGCCCCGCCCCACCCCTTCGACGCCGCCGTGGCGCTCGAGCCCACGGAGGACGGTCACACGCGGGGGCGGACCAGCCCCGAGTACACGAACATGGTCGGCCCGTTCGGCGGCGTCACCGCCGCCGCCCTGCTGCGGGCCGTCCAGCAGCACCCGGACCGGCTCGGCGATCCCATCTCCCTGACCGTCAACTACGCCGGCCCGGTCGCCGACGGCGAGTTCGACATCACCGTGCGGGCGGTCCGCACCAACCGCACCAACCAGCACTGGCTGCTCGAGCTGACGCAGGACGGCATGGTCACCACCACCGCCACCGCGGTGTTCGGCACCCGCCGCGACACCTGGTCGGACACCGAACTCGACGTTCCGGAGGTGCCGCCCGCGGAGACGGTTCCCGCCCGGACCTTTCCGGACTTCATCGCCTGGGCCCGCAACTACGAGATGCGGTTCGTCGAGGGCGCGGTGCCCGAGCAGGACGCCGGCGAGCACCCCGACTCCACCACGACACTGTGGGTGCGCGACGCACCGGTCCGCCCACTCGACTTCCCGGCGCTGACGGCGCTGTGCGACGTCTTCTACCCGAGGGTGTTCCTGCGGCGCGGCCGGTACATGCCGGCCGGGACCGTGTCCCTGACCGTGTACTTCCACGCCGACGCCGCACAGCTCGACGCCCAGAGCGACGACTTCGTGCTGGGCACCGCGCGCACGCACCGCTTCTCGCAGGGCTACTTCGACCAGGCCGCCCAGCTGTGGAGCCGCGACGGCACGCTGCTCGCCACGAGCCACCAGCTCGTCTACTTCAAGGACTGACCCTCCGGGGCCCGCACCGCGAGCAGCGCCACCAGCCCGGCGCCGAGCACGACGAGCAGACCGGCGATTCCGGCCCGGTCCGCGCCGAACGTCCAGGCGAAGAGCCCGAACAGGGTCGGGGCCAGGAACGACACGGCGCGGCCCGTCGTCGCGTAGAGCCCGAACATCTGGCCCTCCCGTCCGGCGGGGGTGATGCGTGCGAGGAAGGTGCGGGCCGACGACTGCGCGGGCCCGACGAACAGGCACAACAGCAGACCGAAAATCCAGAACATCACCGGCCCCGACACCAGAAGCAGCACGATGCCGACGGCCATCATGGCGGTGAGTGAGGCGACGATCACCGCCTTGGGGCCGACCCGGTCGTCGAAGCGCCCCGCCGCGAGGGCACCGAGCGCCGACACCACGTTCGCGGCCACACCGAACAGCAGTACGTCGGCGGCGTCGATGCCGTACACGTTCACCGCGAGCACCGCGCCGAACGTGAACACCCCGGCCAGACCGTCGCGGAACAGTGCCGACGCGCCGAGATAGCCGACGGTGCGCCGGTCCATCGCCCACAGCTCGCGGAGGTCGCGCAGCAGCACCCGGTAGGAGTGCACGATCCCGGTCCGTTCCGCGCCGGGATCGGCGCCGGTGGGCCGAACCTCGGGCACCGCGAGCAGCACCGGGACGGCGAAGATCGCGAACCACACCGCCGCGGCCAGCACCACCAGGCGGATGTTGAGACCGGCCTCGGTGCTCACCCCGAGGAAGCCGCGGGTGTCGCCGTCGCCGGCGATGAAACCGAAGTACCCGAGCAGCAACAGCAGCAGCCCGCCGACGTAGCCCATGGCCCAGCCCAGACCGGAGACCCGGCCCATGTTCTCCTCGGTGGAGACCTGCCGGAGCATGGCGTTGTAGGGCACCTGCGCGAGTTCGACGACGACCGACGACACCCCCAGCAGCACGAGGCCCAGCCACAGGTAACGGTGGTCGTCGCGCACGAACACCATCGCCGCCATGAGCGCGACGCCGGTGTAGGACAGCACCGCGAGGGACCGCTTGCGCCGGCCGGCCGCGTCGTAGCGCTGCCCCGAGACGGGGGCGGTGATCGCGATGACGAACCCCGAGATGCCCAGCGCCCACCCGAGCCACGTGCTCGCCGACATCGACCCCGGCAGGTCGTCGCCCACGGCGTCGGTGAGATACACGGAGAAGACGAAGGTCAGCACCACCGCGTGGTAGGCCGACGACCCGAAGTCCCACATGCCCCAGGCGAAGACCTGGCGCCGCGAGGTGGCCTCCCCGATCCCGGCGACGGCGTCCGTGTGCGCACTCATGCCCGCAGCCTAGGAGATCGTCGCGCCGAGAACCGGCCTCTGACGATCCGCGCGATCCCCCGTCAGCCGCGAACACAATCGCGTTCGCGGCTGACCGGGTGGTTCGCGGACGTCCTCTCCAATGTGCACTTGATTGCATATGCACCTCGGTGCATACTCGCGGCATGGCACTGGAACACGCGCTGCTCGCCGCACTCGTCGAGCGGTCCGGCTCCGGCTACGAGCTCGCCCGCCGGTTCGACAAGTCGATCGGCTTCTTCCACAGCGCAACCCACCAGCAGATCTACCGCGTGCTGCGGCGGATGGAGGAGAGCGGCTGGATCACCGGCCGCACCGTGCCCCAGGACGGGCGACCCGACAAGAAGGTCTACCGCGTCAGCGCCGCTGGACGCACCGAACTGGACCGCTGGATCTCCCAGCCCTCCGACCCCGAGCAACTACGCAGCGACCTGGCCGTGAAGATCCGCGCCGCCGGGCCCGACACCCTCCCCGCCCTCCTCGCGGAGCTCACCCGCCACCGCGACGCCCACGCCGCACGCCTCGAGGTGTACCGCACCATCGAGAAACGCGACTTCCCCGCACCTCACCGGCTCACCGGGCCCTCACTCCACCAGTACTTGGTCCTGCGCGGCGGCATCCGCGTCGAGCAGGGTTTCGCGGACTGGTGCCAGGAAGTGCTCGACGCCCTCACCATCGAGGACAACACGTGACGAATCCGTATCCCCACCTGCTCTCCCCCCTCGATCTCGGGCCGTTCACCGTGCCCAACCGGGTCGTGATGGGCTCGATGCACACCGGTCTCGAGGACCGGGCCAGGAACACCGGTCGCCTCGCCGCGTATTTCGCCGAGCGCGCCCGCGGCGGCGTCGGCCTCATCGTCACCGGCGGCTACGCCCCCAACCGGACCGGCTGGCTGCTGCCGTTCGGCGCCAAACTCACCAACCGGCTCGAGGCCCGCCGGCACCGGACGATCACCGATGCGGTCCACGCGGAAGGCGGCCGCATCCTGCTGCAGATCCTGCACGCCGGGCGCTACAGCTATTGGCCGCTGAGTGTGTCCGCGTCGTCGATCAAGGCACCGATCAACCCGTTCCGCCCGCGCAGGCTCACCTCGTGGGGGGTGCGGCGGCAGATCCGCGCCTACGTCCGCTGCGCCCGCCTCGCCCAGCAGGCCGGCTACGACGGCGTCGAGATCATGGGCGGCGAAGGGTACTTCATCAACCAGTTCCTCGCCGAGCGCACCAACCGCCGGACCGACGCGTGGGGCGGCAGCGCCGAGAACCGTCGCCGGCTGCCCGTCGAGATCGTCCGCCGCACCCGCGAGGCCGTCGGGCCGAACTTCGCGATCTGCTTCCGGCTGTCCATGGCCGACCTCGTCGACGGCGGCCAGCGCTGGGACGAGATCGTCGCCCTCGCCCAGGAGATCGAACGCGCGGGCGCCACGCTGATCAACACCGACATCGGCTGGCACGAGTCGCGGGTGCCCACCATCGTCACCTCCGTCCCGCGCGCCGCGTTCGCGGACGTCACCGCCGAGCTGGCGAAGCACGTCGGGATCCCGGTCGCAGCCTCCAACCGGATCAACATGCCCGAGACGGCCGAGGAGATCCTCGCTCGCGGCGACGCACAGCTGATCTCGATGGCGCGGCCGATGCTGGCCGACCCGGAATGGGTCCGCAAGGCCGCCGCCGGCGTACCCGACGAGATCAACACCTGCATCGCCTGCAATCAGGCCTGCCTCGACCACGCCTTCGTCAACAAGCACGTCTCGTGCCTGCTCAACCCCCGCGCCGGCCGGGAGACCGAACTGCTGCTCGCCCCCACCCGCCGCCGCAAGACCGTCGCGGTCGTCGGCGCCGGACCTGCCGGACTCGCGGCGGCCGTGAACCTGGCCCGTCGCGGCCACTCCGTCACCCTGTTCGAAGCCGACGACGAGATCGGCGGCCAGTTCGGCATCGCCCGCCGCATCCCCGGCAAGGAGGAGTTCGCCGAGACCGTGCGGTACTTCCGCCGCCAGCTGGAGCTGACGAAGGTGCAGGTCCGCCTCGGTACCCGCGCGGGCGCCGACGACCTGATCGGCGCGTACGACGAGGTGGTCGTCGCGACCGGCGTCACCCCCCGCGTGCCCGCAATCCCCGGCATCGATCATCCCAGCGTGCTGTCCTACCCGCAGGTCGTCCGGGACGGTGCGCCCGTCGGCGCCCGTGTCGCCGTGATCGGGGCGGGCGGGATCGGCGTCGACGTCTCCGAGTTCCTCACCCACGACCGTTCCCCCACCCTCGACCTGGCCGAATGGAAGCGCGAGTGGGGCGTCACCGACCCGAAGGCCGCCCCGGGGGCACTCACCGCGCCCCGCCCGTCGCCGTCGCCGCGGGAGGTGTTCCTGCTGCAGCGCAAGCCCGGCCCGATCGGGAAGGGCCTCGGCAAGACCAGCGGATGGGTGCACCGGGCGTCCCTGAAGCACAAGAAGGTGCACGAGATCTGCGGTGTCAACTACGAGCGGATCGACGACGCCGGCCTGCACATCAGCTTCGGTGCGGAGCGCCGTGACCCGAAGGTGCTCGACGTCGACAACGTGGTGATCTGCGCGGGGCAGGAACCGGTCCGTGACCTCGTCGATCGGCTCACCGCCGCGGGCGTGACCACCCACGTCATCGGCGGGGCCGACGTCGCCGCGGAGCTCGACGCCAAGCGCGCGATCGAGCAGGGCACCCGCCTCGCGGATCGCATCTGAACCGGCCGCCGCTACGCTGAGCGACCATGACTCTGCCGACTCCCACCCCCGACGCCCGAGCCGTCGTGACCGGCGCCTCCTCCGGCATCGGCGAGGCCCTCGCCGCCGAACTCGCCGCGCGCGGGCACTCGCTGATCCTCGTCGCCCGCCGCGGCGACGTGATGGAGGAACTCGCGGCGACGCTGCAGGCGAAGCACGGCGTCACCGTCGAGGTCCGCGCGTGCGACCTGTCCGACCGCGACGCACGAACCGCGCTCGTCGAGGAACTCGGCAAGCGCCCGATCAGCATCCTGTGCAACAACGCGGGCATCGCGACGTTCGGCCCGGTGGCCCAGCTCGATCCGGCCTACGAACGGGCTCAGGTCGAACTGAACGCCGTCGCCGTGCACGATCTGACCCTCGCGGTGCTGCCGCAGATGGTCGAGCGCCGATCCGGGGCGATCCTGATGGTCGGTTCCGCGGCGGGCAACATGCCGATACCCAACAACGCGACCTATGCGGCGACGAAGGCGTTCGTCAACACCTTCTCCGAGTCGCTGCGCGGGGAACTGAAGGACAGCGGCGTGCACGTGACGCTGCTGGCGCCGGGCCCGGTGCGCACGGAGACCCCGGACCCGGCCGAGGCGTCGATCGTCGACAGGCTCGTGCCGGATTTCCTGTGGATCTCGAGCGAGCACACCGCGAAGGTGTCGCTCGACGCGCTCGCGGAGAACAAGATGCGCATCGTGCCGGGCCTGATCAGCAAGGCGATGTCCGTCGCCGGCAACTACACCCCGCGCGGTGTCGTCGCGCCGATCGTCGGCGCCTTCTACAAGAAGCTGGGCGCGTAGCGCCCGGTGTGCCGTTTGGGCTGCGGGAGCAGCCCAAACGGCACACCGGGCCCGGCGTCGGATCGACCGTCATCCGGTGTCCTCCTCGTCCACGTGCGGCCGTGGAATGGTCACCGTGACCGTATCGCCACGACCGGGCTGACTACGCTGTGTTTCGTGCAGGACAAACTTGTGTGGATCGATTGCGAAATGACCGGCTTGCGGATCGACAGCGACCAGCTGATCGAGATCGCCGCCCTCGTCACCGACAGTGATCTCAACGTGCTGGGAGACGGGGTGGACATCGTCATCCACGCCGACGACGAGGCACTCGCCGCGATGCCCGACGTCGTCACCGAGATGCACGAGCGCTCGGGGCTCACCGAGGAGGTGCGCAGGTCCACGGTGAGCGTCGCCGAGGCGGAGAAGACGGTGCTCGACTACATCCGGGCACACGTCCCGGAGGCCGGCACCGCGCCCCTGGCGGGCAACTCGATCGCGACGGACCGCGGGTTCATCGCTCGCGACATGCCCGAGCTCGACGCCTACCTCCACTACCGGATGGTGGACGTCAGCTCCGTCAAGGAGCTGTGCCGCCGCTGGTACCCGCGGATCTACTTCGGCCAACCGGCCAAGGGCCTGTCGCACCGGGCGCTCGCCGACATCAAGGAGTCGATTCGCGAGTTGCGGTATTACCGGCGTACCGCGTTCGTCGCGCCTCCGGGCCCCCCGTCCGCCGAGATCGCCGCCGTCACGAAGGAGTTGGGCCCGGCCTGACCTGCGGATTCGCCGTTTCCGGCAAACTCAGGCTAGTATCTGTACCGCAGGCGCAACCGGCCCAGGCCGATCGCGAATGCGATGGTGAGTGTAGTTCAGTTGGTAGAGCACCAGGTTGTGATCCTGGCTGTCGCGGGTTCGAGTCCCGTCACTCACCCCCACAGGGCGAGTCCCTGACCGGCGGAAGCCGGTCAGGGACTCGCCTGTTTTCGGCGGCGTGTATCGAACTCTGCACCAGCGCCCCCGTCCGAACACGGTCCGGGCAGCCATCGGGTTTGCCCAGACGGTGGGGCGGAAGGCGCCGTGCGACGACGCTCACCCGGTGAAGCAGTACGAGTCGCTGGACGCATCCCCGCCCTGCAGGCGCGTCTGGTGCACTCGAAGTCCGCGGAAGTCGTCGCCGTGCGGGAAGAACCCGCGGTCGACGACCAGGCCGCCGGCAGAGACATCGGCGTCGAACTTCGCCATCCACGCCCCCACACCGTCCGGGTAGAAGACCTCGTCCCAGGCCGCATAGAGCGAGTTGGTGGCGTAGACCCGACGCCCGTCGCGACTGATCTCCACCATCTGCGGGCCTCCCGCGATCGGGAGGTCCGGAACCGCCGAATGCGGCGCGCGGCCCACGATCCCACCGAGGCGCACCGATGCCGTCTCCCGCGGGTGGAATGGGTCGCCGACGTCGTACTGCTTGAGTTCTCCGGTGCCCCAACACGAGACGTACAGCCAACGGTCGTCGACCGACAGGTCGATGTCGGAGACGAGCGGCGGTACCGCGCCGAAGGGTTTCAGCGCCGGCGGCAGATCGTCGGGGTCGGCCGGCTCCGCCGGAATGGTGATCACCTTCTCCACCGCCCACCGGTCGTCGCTCTTGTGCCACATCCACACCGACGCCGACAGATCCTCCACGCTGATGACGACGCCCACGAACCCGAACGCCGCGGAAGGATTGTGCGCCGGACGGAGTTCGAGAACCATCTGATGCTCGTCGCCGAGATCGATGCGCTGCGTCGGCTTGCGCTCGGACATGCTCCAGAAATTCAGATGGTGTCCGAACCTGCGGCCGAGGAGGTCCTCGGCGTTCAGTCCGTTCTCGATCATCGACGGCGTGGCCCACTCGGAGGTGATCACCGTGTCGTGCTTCAGGTGCCACCACACGTCGTACGCCAGGGACTGCTCGCCGTGCTCGGCCTCCCAGGCTCCGATGACGTCGAACGTGTCGTGGTCGAGCAGCGCGACACCACCCGGACCCTCGGCGCCGTCGGCGCCTCCCAGGGCGGACATGAAGATGCCACCCGGTCCACAATGCACCGTGTGCGGCCGCGAGTATCCCGCCTTCGTGGCGAGCTCGGCGGCCTCGATCGTGCGTGTCACCACCGGGTGCCGCGCATCGGGTTTGGTGTCGAGGATGTACGTTCTCGACGAGCGGATGCCCGGCACCACCAGGTACCGCCGCTCGAGCGGCTGGCCGTGGTGATCGCCGTGCCCCTCGTGACCGTGCCCCTCGTGACCGTGCCCCTCGTGACCGTGCCCCTCGTGACACAGCGCGCTCGAGCAGGCGTTCCATCCGAAGTGGTGCAACTCGTTGCCCGCCGTCGGCAGCTCGGTCCAGCCGATCACACCACCGTATGTCGGCGAACCCGGCTCGCAATCGACCACTGCGATCGCGTCCTTCGCCCGGCCGGCCGGATCGAAGGCAGCCACATAGGCAAGCCGCTCGGGCGCGGCTGCCACGGCGTCACTCGGGCTGCGGTAGAACGTGGGATCTGTCGTCGCAGACATGAATCCTCCTCGACTCGGACCTGTCCGCCGGGCCACGCTCGGTGGTCCACGGTCGGTCGACGTCACAGGTAGGCATGCCTTCTCCCTGATTCTCCGCCGCGCAGGACCGCATGTCGACCCTCCACGGTCGGGCTGCCCGGCGGTCGGCACCCGACACGGGAAGACCCCCGGGATCGTCGATCCCGGGGGTCTCGTGCCAACCGCTACCGCAGGAGGCGGACCCGGCCTGCCTCACGCCGGGGCGCCGGATCAGGCGCGCGCGTTTCCGGCCTTCCACGTCGACCACGGAATGTTCCAGTCCCCGAGTCCCTCGGTGCCCGAGAGGATGCCGCCGACGGTGTTCTGCACGACGACGATGTCACCGCGCTTGGTGTTGTCGAAGATCCACTTGGCGTTGGCCGGGCTCAGGTTGAGGCAGCCGTGGCTGACGTTGCGCACGCCCTGGTCGCCGAGGGACCACGGCGCCGAATGGAAGAAGATCCCGCTGTAGGACATCCGCGTCGCCCAGTCCACCGGGGTCCGGTACCCCTCCGCGGAGTCGACGGCGACGCCGTAGGTCGACGAGTCCATCACCAGATGCTCGAACCGGTCGCCGATCGTGTACACGCCGTTGGGGGTGGGCGTGCCGTCCTTGCCCATGGACGTGGGCATCGTCATCACGTCGACCCCGTTGCGGTTGACGGTGACCTGCTTGGTGTTGTCGTCGGCGGTGATGACCACCGCATCGCCGATCGTGAAGCTCGAGTGCACGTCCGACTGGCCGAACAGACCGTCGCCCAGATCGCGACCGTAGACCTTCACGTCCACCGTCACCCTCGTGCCCGGCGCCCAGTAGTTCTCGGGCCGCCACCGCACCTCACGGTTGCTCAGCCAGTAGAACGCGCCGTCGACCGGCGGCTCGGTGACGACGGTGATGGCCTGCTCGGCAGCGAGACGATCGGGGATGTTCTCGTCGAACTGGATCGCGACGGGCTGGCCGATGCCGACGACCGCGCCCTCACCCGGCATCACGTACGGCTGGGTGAGATTTCCCGGGGCGCTGGTGGTGAACGAGACGACGGTCGTCGTCGCTCCACCGAGCCCGTACGCGACGGCCTCGAGCCGGTACTGCCGGCTGTAGCCGAGCGGCTCGGTGTTGGCCCACGTGGCTCCGTCCGGACCGAGTGCCCCGGCTACGGGTTCCCCGTCCGGGTTGAGCAGCGTGACGGACTCGAGCTTGCCGTTGACCACCGAGACGGTCACCGGCTCGATGGGCGAGAAGCCGACTCCCCCGTCGACCACGCTCGCCGAGACCGTGGGCTTGATGAGCGCGGCGAGGGGATTCGAATCGATCGGCACCTCCTCGGCCCCGCCGGCGCCGGACGCGCCGGAGCAGGCCGTGACGAAGGTCATGACGCCGACCAACACCGCCCCGAGCACCGCCGCGACGGCATGCCGATTCCGCCGGCGGCGCGGCGCCGCACTGTTCCCAACCACTCTCACCCTCCGATTCCGGGCCTCCCCCGGGCCGCAAAACTGCACGTCGATGCGCGTGCGTTCGATGATGCCAGCCCCGCTCGAGGCACAGCCGCCGCGACGTCGACGACGCGAATAACGTTCGAATACCAATCGCCGCCGGCCCCCTCGGCGTTACGTCCCGCTTCCACCGAAATGCGGCATGACCAGCCGATTTGGTGCGCTCCTGGAAGGTGTGTAGTCTTTCCTTCGTCGCCGGGACAACGCCCCGGAGACGCACCGCCAAGCGCCATTAGCTCAATTGGCAGAGCAGCTGACTCTTAATCAGCGGGTTCGGGGTTCGAGTCCCTGATGGCGCACAGCACGAAGGAAGGCCGGCGATCTCGCAGATCGCCGGCCTTCCTTCTTCTTTCCGTCGTGTCCGCTGTCATCCCCGTCCAGCCCGACACGAACTCGTGCATCCCGCGAAGCAGGTCCCGCCGATCCGGCACTTCGCCGGCGGTGTCGTACACAGATTTCCCCTGTGCGGGATGACGGACTGCACAATTCGCCCGATGCGAGCGCTCGGCCGTCGCGAACAAACTGGGGCCATGTTCACGAAGAGCATTGTGCGAGACGCTGGGACGTCGGCGGACGACGGCCACGCGGGCCTGCGAGCATGGTACGAACGAGTGCTTCCGGAGGGCTCGGGATACAGCCGCAGGGTGGAATCGGACTTGCCCACCCGAGTGCACGTCCTGGAGAAGGGCGCCGGACCGCCGATGATCCTGCTCCACGGCACCGGGGTCGCTGCCGGATTCTTTCTGCCGCTACTCGCCGAACTCGACGGCGTCCGCGCGATTGCCCCGGACCTGCCCGGCCGGGGCCTCAGCGACCCGATCGACCACCCCCGACGGCACTTCCGCACAGCGGCGGTCGGGTGGCTGGATCGCCTGCTCGACGTCCTCGGCCTCGAAGAGACCGTGCTGCTCGGGCACTCCGCGGGCGGTGTGTGGGCCACCTGGTACGCACTCGCGCACCCGGAGCGGGTCGGCCGGGTCGTACTAGTCGGGCCGCCCGCCTTTCCGGGGACGCGGTGCCCGCTGCCGCACCGGGTACTCGCCACTCCGGGGCTCGGCAGGCTGGCGGCCGGTCTCGTTCCGCCCGGCCGGGAGTCCGTGCTCCGGTTTGCCGCCGTCATGGGGGAACGCGCGACGCTGGTCCGGCATCCCGACCTGATCGATCTGCTCGTTGCCATGCGCAGAGACCCCGTCGCCGAGTCGGCCGCGCGCGACGAGATACACGCACTCGTGTCTCCCCTGGCATTGCTGACGCCGTCCGGGTTCCGCCGGCGGACGCGCGTACGTCCCGATGAACTCGGCCGCCTGACCATGCCCACGCTTCTCGTCTGGGGCCGCGACGAGCCGCTCGGCGGCGTCGCCGTGGCCCGTGGGGTGACCGACCTGATCCCCTCGGCGAAGCTGGCAGTCCTCCCGGGCGGACACGCGCCCTGGCTGGGGCAGCCCGCGCAGACAGCTGTCGTGATCCTCGATTTCCTCCGTTAACGCCTCTCCTTCCAGAAGGAGATTCCCGACTCAGACCGCAACCGCACCACCACCGGGAGGGAGGTGATCCGCTTGACTCACGTCGTCGACACCGGTGTGGCCACGCTCCGCCACAGCCAGAATCACTCTGGCAGCGTTCCGGTCCCGGCACGCGGTATGCCCGCACGCCCAGCACCGGAAGATACGTTCCCCGAGTCCGAGGGGTTGCTTGGCTCTCGCGAAACACCTCGAACACGTCATGGTCGTGTACGCGGGCCGCACCAGCACCACCTTCCGGCCGGCCCGCCTGCCCCGCTCGAGCAACTCCCGTTTCACCGTCGCGATCGCGGCATCGGCGGCCGTGCGCGCCATCGTCGACCTCGACAGGAACCGGGGTCGGAAATCCTCCACCGCGACCAGACGATGCGCCTCGACCACGGCCCGGGCCCAGATCCGGCCGTCGTGCCGGCTGCGCCGGGCCGCTTTCTTCTGCACCTTCGCGGCCCGGGTGCGGGCCCGGCGATAGCCCCTCGAGGGTGGGTGCCCCGTGCCTCGGCGGCGCCGCGCCATCGTCCGCTGCGCTCTCGCCACCTGCGCCGCACACCGTCTCCGGTGCCCGTGCTGCGGCAGATCGAACCGCTCCTCGGTGGCCGTCGCGGTGCGGGCCACGCCCCAGTCGATCCCGACCGCGCTGCCCGGGTCGGCGGCCGGGATCGGCTCGGCCTCGCGGGTCACCACGAACGAGGCGTACCAGTGCCCCAGGCAATCGCGGGTGATGCGCACACTCGACGGCTCCGACGGCAGTGCCCGCGACCACACCACCGGCACACTCACGCCTTTGGGCAGCACCAACCGGCCGTCGCGGATCCGGAACCCGCGGCGGGTGT
>Ga0255338_1001281_pt1 | contig 49471 bp, 43 predicted proteins | sample MeOH1_35cm_T4_19_FD_203715 | JGI IMG/M metagenome (GOLD analysis project Ga0255338, IMG submission 203715) | Sandy soil microbial communities from University of British Columbia, Vancouver, Canada - MeOH1_35cm_T4_195 | ecosystem: Engineered > Artificial ecosystem > Sand microcosm > Unclassified ...
TGCCCTTGAGCGCGGCGACCTTCGAGCCGCCGGGGTAGGTCTTGTGGAGGTTGGAGACCTCGACGAGCTTAGACATGGCGCAGGGCCTCCGCGGGCTTCAGGCGCCCGGCGCGCAGGGCCGGGGGCAGGGACGCGAGCAAGGTGATGGCGAAGACGGACGCGCAGGCGAAGGCGTGCTGGTGCCAGGAGGGCCGGAGGTAGATCACCGACGGGAAGGGCAGGAAGTAGGAGAAGGCCTGGCCCACGGGCAGGTGCAGGCCGTGGCGGCCGAAGTACGCGATCATCGCGGCGCCGATCGTCACGCCGAGCAGGACGCCGACGAGGCCGAGGACGAGCGACTCGGCGAGTATCAGGCGCACGATCCAGCGGGGACGGGCGCCGATGGCCATCAGCACGCCGAACTCGCGCACGCGCTCGAAGAGGCTCATCAGCTGGGTGTTGAGGATGCCGAGGGCCACGATCGCGAACACGATGAAGAGGACGACGGTGAGGATGCCGTTCTGGAAGGCCTGGATGCCGATGATCTCGCGGTCGATGACCTTCCAGCTGATCGGGCGGACGTTGCCCGGCGGCAGGCGCTTGTCGAGGTCCGCGGCGACCTCGTCGACGAGCTCGACGTCCTTGAGGCGCATCGCGAGCTGGTTCACCTGGCCGGGGCGGCCGAGCATCTCCTGCATCGCCTTGAGCGGGATCCAGACGATCTGGCCGTCGAAGGACTCCGAGCCGGTCACCTGGATGCCGACGAGGCGGAAGGCCTCGGCGCCCATCGAGCCGTCGGCGGCCTGGGCCATGAGCACGACCTTCTCTCCGAGGCGCACGTCGAGCCGTCCCGCGATCTTGCGGCCCATGACGATGCCCTTGACGTCGGGGTCGAGGTACCCTCCCTCCACTACATAGGAGGACATGTCGGTGAGGGTCTTCTCCTTCAGCGGGTCGACGGCGCAGATCAGGGCGCCGAGCGAGGCGTTGGGCGAGGAGACGAGGCCGGTCATGTGGATGCGCCGGCCCCAGACGGAGATCCGCGGGTCCTGGTCGAGGACCTTCTCCGCGGCCTCGGGGGCGGTGATGAACTTGTCGGGGAACTTGGGCTCGTCGACGTCGCTGCGCTGGACGCGGATGTGGCCGGTGATCGAGCCCGTCGCCTTCTGCACGAGCTGGATCTGCAGCGAGCGGATCATGCTCTGGCCGAGCATGATCGCGGCGAGGCCGAAGCCCATCGCGGCCACGTTGATCAGGCTGCGGCGGCGGTTGCGCCAGACGTTGCGCCAGGCCAGCCGCAGCATGTCAGCTCCCGCCCTTCTGCAGGCGCTGGTAGCTGAAGAACTCCTCGCCCAGCGGGATGTCGAACTCGAGCTGCTGGTAATGCAGGATGGTGCGCTGGCCCGGCTTCTTCGCGGGCACGCACTCGAGGCGCGCGGGCACCCGCCGCCCGCTCATGACCTTGATGTCGGAGAGCGTGATCGTCCGGATCAGCTCGCCGCGCTCGGAGTAGTCGAGCTCGTTGAGCGGGATCACCGCCTGGTCCTCGTCGTACAGGGCCACGTCGGTCAGCACCTTGCCCCAGACGACTGGCGCGTCGGGCTTCGGCGTGGCCTCGATGTGGTAGACCGTGCGGCCCTCCTCCTTCGTCGTCTTGAGGAGCTTGTGGGTGTAGTCCTTGACGATGGAGTCGGCCTTGACGATGTCCTCGTAGGTGAAGTCCGACCCCTGCCAGGTCGAGTGCATCATCGTGGGCGGGATCTTGATCACGCGCTCCACCTTCGGCAGCCAGACCCACATCTCGGTCTTGCGGCGCAAGGTGGTGTTCCCCCGCTCCTTGGCCGGGGAGAGGATCTTGATGAAGGCGTAGGTCCGCTCCTTGTTCCAGCCCTCGATCTCGAGCGAGCGCTTCCACTCGGGCGTCTCGATCGTCATGATCAGGCGGCCGTGGCTGGAGTCGCCGCGCAGGGCCTTGTTGGCCTTGTCCACGAGGTCCCGGATGTCCGGCTCCGCCGCGGAGGCGGGGACCGAGAGGAGCAGCGCGCAGAGCAATGCCTTCATGCCGGGATTCTACTTTAAAGGAAACCTCGCACGCGACGCCAGGCGCGGGCCTTCCTCGCCCACGGGACCGAGGCGTTCGCCGGGCTCGACGAGGGCAGGACGAAGGCCGGCGATCCCGGGGCGCAGCGGCGGAAGGCGGCCGCGGCCTTGAGGCCGTTCAGGAAGACCGCGCGGGGCCTGATCCTCGCGATCAAGGCGGCGACCTCGTTGTGGGACGCGCGGCGGATGGAGGAGTCGAGGCTTCCCGGCCGGTGCGCCTCGGCCACGACGTCCCACAGGGCGACGCCGCGCGCCTTCAGGCGCGCCAGGCGCCTCGGGTAAGGCAGGGAACGGAGGTCCTCGCCGAGGGCGCCGCCGAGCAGTTCCCAAAAACGGTTCCGAGGGTGGCCGTAGTACTGCCCGAGGCGCAGCGACGCGGCTCCGGGCAAGGAGCCCAGGATGAGCACCTTGGGCTTCCTCCCCACGACCGCGGGGAAGCAGCGGGCCTTCACGCCTTCGGGCGGGCCGTCAGGCGCCACAGCTCGAACTCGCCGCTGAGCCCCTTGAGCGGGATGGTGAAGCGGTCCGTCGCCGCGACGCGCCTCGCGAGGACGGCCGCGCACGCCGGGTCGCGGGTGATCGCCGTCGTGACCACGATGTCGCCCCCCGCGCTCTCGTTCTGCACGCGGGCGGCGACGTTGACCATCGTCCCGAAGTAGTCGAGATGCCCCCCCGCGTTGATCGCGATGGAGGGCCCCTGGTGCACGCCGATCTTGAGCGCCACCGGCTCGCGCGGCGCCAGGCGCGCCGAGAGCTCCCCGATGCGCTCCTGCATGTCGAGCGCCGCCTCGAGGGCGCCCTCTCCGGCCGGGAAGACGGCCATCACCGCGTCGCCGATCGTCTTCACCACCGCCCCGCCGCGCGCGGCGACGATCGCGGTCAGCCAGTCGAAGTGGTCGCGCACGACGCCGTAGGCGGTCGCGTCGCCCACGCGCTCGTACAAGGCCGTGGAGCCCTTGAGGTCGGTGAACAGCAGCGCCAGGTTCTTGATGCCGATCTCGACGCCGGGAGCGAGGACCTCCGAGGAGAACAGGTCGCGGAACTCCTGCATCGTCGTGACGAGCTCGGCGGTGGCGGCGGCGTCCTTCCAGCTCTCCTTCTCGACGCGCACGAGCGCCCGCTGGAGCGTCGGCTGGAAAAGGACCTTGACGGGGCCGGGCCGGAACGCGATCTCGTCGCCGTCGGCGGCGCGAGCGAGGTCGACGGACACGGTCGCGGGGCCGTCGAGCGAGGGCCTCAGGCGCACGGAGCGCTTCGTTTGAAGGAAGCGGACGGTGTAGGACCGCGACTCGAGGTCGAGCTCGACCGTCCGGACCGCGACGCCGTCGAGACGGAGCTGGGCGGCGGCGTGGCGCGAGTGCGCGGGGCTGCCCGCGCAGAACACGGCGCCCTTGGCGTCCCTGACGCTCGGGTGCACCGAGAAGCGCAGCTCGACGGAGCGGTCGAGGCTCACGCCGTACTCGATGGCGCACGAGCCGCAGTGCGAGGTCCCCTTGAGGTCCGCGAGGGAAGCGAGCGTCTCCTTCGGCGCCGCGCAGTTCGGGCACAGCACCTCCCACTTGAGGTCGAGGAGGCCGGCCTTGACCGCGTGCAGGCAGGCCCCGAGCGCGGCGGTCCGCGGCAGGCCCCAGCGGTCGGCGAGCTCGAAGGGGCGCATGCCCCTCAGCTCGTCGTCGGAGGAATCCTTGATGTGCGCGAGCAGGCGCTCGGCGGAGGCCTTGTCCGCGCGCCGCCCGAGCAGGGCCGCGGAGCGGGAGGCGAACAGGTCCTCGCGCACGGGGCTGAGGGTGCGCGGCGGCGCGGGGAAGCTCCCGAGCCGCCGGAGCGAGTCGTCGATGCGCCGGTAGATGCCCACCATGTCGCTCATCGCCTTGCGCGAGAACAGGCTCACGAGAGGGCGAGCCCATTCCTTCCGCGGCCAGAACGCTCCGTACAGGGTCGCCGAGGTCCCCTCTCCTTCCGCGGCCATCCGCAGGCCGCCCTGGAAGCGGGTGAACGGGCCGGTGTGGAACTCCCGGACGACCTCGTAGCCCCGCCCGTCGACGTAATCGAACGGCGCCTCCTTCCAGCGCAGCGGGAAGCCGAGGAGGCGGGCGCTGACCTGCTGGGAGTAGTCGTCGGGGTCGGCGCCGGCCGAGGAGGTCGGGGGCAGGCCGAGGGCCCGGTTCAGGCGGTCGGTGTTGGAGACGAGCGGCCACAGCGCGGCCGGGGCCGACGCCAGACGGAAGGATTCCTCGAGACGGACCGGTTCCACAGGCGAATTATAGCAGTCCGAATAAGTAAAATAGGCGGATGAAGCGCTTCGCCTGCGTTCACGGCCACTTTTACCAGCCGCCCCGCGAGAACCCCTGGACGGGCGCGGTCGAGCGCCAGCCGTCGGCGGGCCGCGACCACGACTGGAACGCGCGCATCGCGCGCGAGTGCTACGTCCCCAACGGCGAGGCCCGCGTCGTGGACGCCGAGGGCCGCATCACCGACATCGTGGACAACTACGCCTGGATGTCGTTCAACTTCGGCCCGACCCTCCTGACCTGGTTCGAGGACGCCCACCCGCACGGCTATTCCCGCCTGATCGCGGCGGACAAGGAGAGCGCGGAGCGCCTGGAAGGCCACGGGAACGCGCTGGCGCAGTCCTATCACCACTCGATCCTGCCTCTCGCCTCCCCCCGCGACCGCCTGACCGAGATCCGCTGGGGCCTGGCCGATTTCCGCAGGCGCTACTCGAGAGAGGCCGAAGGCCTCTGGCTCCCGGAGTGCGCCGCCGACGACGCGACCTTGGCGGCCGTCGCCGCGGAGGGCGTCAAGTTCGTCATCCTCGAGCCTCACCAGGCCGACGCCGTGCGCCCGCTGACGGGCGGCGCCTGGAAGCAGGCGACCGACGCCCTGCGCCCCGGCACCGCTTATCAGTGGACCGACGGCAAGAGCAAGCTCGCCGTGTTCTTCTACGACGGCCCGCTGTCCCGGTCGGTGGCCTTCGAGCGCGCGATGAGCGACAGCAACGCCTTCGCCGGCCGCGTCGTCTCCCGCATCCCGCCGACGGCCGAGGACGGCCTCGCCCTGCTCGCCACCGACGGCGAGTCCTACGGCCACCACGAGTCCTTCGCCGAGATGGGCCTCGCCCATTTCCTGCGCTACGCCCTTCCCGAGAAGTCCGTCGCTCCCGTCAACCTCGGCTGGTGGCTGGCCAAGCACCCGCCGCGATTCGAGGTGCGCCTGCGCGAGGGCGGCACCTCCTGGAGCTGCCCTCACGGCGTCGAGCGGTGGCGCTCCGCCTGCGGCTGCGGCGCGGTGGACGGCGCCAGCCTCGAGTGGCGCGCGCCGCTGCGCTCGGCGCTCGAGGGCCTGCGCGACAAGCTCGACGCCCTGTACGAGAAGGAGTCCGCCGGCCTGCTGCCCGAGCCCTGGGCCGCGCGCGACGCCTACATCTCCGTCGTGCCCGACCGCTCCGAGAAGAACGTCTCGGCCTTCCTGGCCCGCCACGCCCCGTCGGCGAGGGACGAGGCGGCGCGCGTGAAGGCGCTGAGCCTCCTCGAGCTGCAGCGCCACTCGCTGATGATGTTCACGAGCTGCGGGTGGTTCTTCGACCAGCTCTCGCGCATCGAGCCCGTCCAGGTCCTGCTCTACGCCGCGCGCGCCCTCGAGCTCGCGCGGGGCTTCGGCGCCGACTACGAGGCCGGGTTCGTCGCCGCGCTCAAGGACGAGGGCGGCGTGTGGGACAAGCTCGTGAAGACCCAGATCGTGACGCCGGACCACGTCGCCGCGCACTACGCCGTGTCGCTCCTCTTCGAGGACCAGCCCCCCGCCTTCGTGCACCATCACCGCGCCGACAGCGAGCGTTTCACGCGCCGCGTCGAGGGCGGCATCACCGTGGCGGCGGGCCGGGCCACCTTCTCCGACGGCTGCACCGGCGCGCGCTGGACCCGCACCTTCTTCGCGGCCGTGCTCAAGGGCCAGCGCGTGCAGGCCTTCGTCTGCGCGGGCGACCTGCCGGACGACGAGTTCGACAGCCTCCTCCACGCGGCCGCCGGGGGCGCGGAGACCGCTCTCCCGCCGGGCCGCTTGTTCCTGCTGCGCGACCTGCGCCCGGACGAGCGCGAGAAGGTCCTGACGACCGTGCTCAAGCGCCGCCTCACCCGCTGGGAGGCCGCCGGACGCGACCAGCTCGAGGACGCGCTGACGCTCGCGGAGCAGTTCCGCGGCCTCGGCCTTCCCCTGCCTCCCGGCCTCGACGAGGAGACGAGCCTGTCTTTGGGCCACGCGCTCGCCGACGCGGCGCGGCGCTTCGAGGAGGACGCCTTCGGCGCCCTCGACGAGCTGAAGTCGGTCGTGGCGCGGGCCAAGGCCGCGGGCCTGCCCGTCCCCTCCGCCCGCGCGGAGCAGTCCTTCGCCCGGGGCGTGGAGCGGCTGCTCGCCGGCCTCGAGAACGGCTCGGCCGACACCGCCTGCCGGGAGCTCATCGAGGCCGCCGCGGCGGCCGACGTCGCGGGGCTCCACGACTGGCGGCCGGCCGCGCAGGTGCGCGTGTTCCGCTGGCTGAAGGCGACGCCTCAGGCCGGGACGGAGGGGGCCAGCCTGGGGAGCCTGCTCGGGATCAGGGCCTAGCGGGCGCGGGAAGGTCCCGCAGCTCGGCGCGCGCGTAGTGCAGCAGCGCCGGCGCGAGCAGGATGCCGGGCACGCCCATCATCGCCTCGCCCACGACGAGGCCGAGCAAGGTCATCCACATCGGGGTGTCGATCGAGCCGCCGATGATCCGGCTGTTGAGGATGTACTCCAGCTTGTGGATGACGACGAGGTAGGCGAGGCCGAACGTCGCGAGGTGGACGGAGACGGTGAGGCCGGCGGTCACGATCGCGATGTTGCTGATGACGTTGCCGATGATCGGGACCAGGCCGCAGACGAAGGTGGTCAGGATCAGGAAGGTCTTGAACGGGAAGCCCATCGCGTGCAGGAACACCGCGGTGAGGATCGTGTTGATCGTCGAGATCGCGACCTGCGCGCCGACGACGAGCTCGAAGCTGCGCACGAACAGGCGCACGCGCGCGGAGAACTCCTCGCGCAGGGCCTCGTAGAGGTTCGCGCCGCCGCCCTCCTCGTGCGGCGACAGGAACTTCATCGCGGCCGCGAACACGCCCACGAGGACCAGGAAGAAGCCGCGCGTGAGCAGGCCGCTGGTCTTGCTGACCGAGGCGAAGTTCTCCTTGGCGGAGGTGACGAGCAGGTCGCGCAGCTCGAGGGCGTTGTCCACCGGCAGCTCGTAGCCCCACTCGGTGGCGAGGGTCGTCAGGCGCGGCAGCACGGTGTCGAGGAGCAGCGGCAGGCGGACCACTCCGACGCGCACGAAGGCGACGAAGATCCAGGACAGGGCGACGGACATGACCGCGAACATGGCCAGCGCGGCCCAGCGCGCGACCCGGGCCTTCGCGCCGCGGCGGCGCAGCCCGCGTTCCGTCAGGTCCATGATCATGAACGAGACGAGGCCGGCCAGCGCGCACGGGCCGAGGTTGAAGCGCGCGACGACGACCAGCGCGAGCGCGAACAGCGCGTAGGAGGCCTTGCGCGGAGCGGAGAGGGCGGTGCTCATCGTTTGAGGATAGCAATTTCCGGCCTAGGTCCTCTGACGCGGGCGCGTTGGGCCCTCCGGCTCATCCTGCGAAGCCGTCCTCTTTATAGGATGACGCCATGAAACAGGCCCCCCTCTTCCTCGCGCTGCTGCTGGCCCTCTCCCCCGTCCTTCCCGCCACGGCGCAGGTCGTCGGCCGGTCCGCCTCCGCCGTCCCCGGCGGCGCGCCGTCCATCCCCGCTCTTCGTTTCGATCTTTCTCGTCCGGAAATGCGGCAGGCCTACCGCGAGGCGTCCGCCGCGCTCGACGGCGCGCTCGCCGGGATCGTCGCCGCGCCCGTCCCGCAGGCGAACTACGCCAACACCGTGCTGGCCCAGGAGAAGGCGGTCGGCGACTACGTCCGCGCGATGATCCCCCTCGTCTTCAACGCCCACGTCTCCCCCGACAAGGGCGTGCGCATGACCGCCCAGGCCATCGAGAAGGTGATGAACCGGCGCTTCGTCGAGCTGGGCCAGCGCAAGGACATCTACGAGCGCGTGGAAGCCGCCGCCGCGAAGGGCGAGGCGCTCGACGCCGCCGACCAGAAGCTCCTCGACAAGACCCTGCGCGACTACCGCGACAGCGGCCTCGGGCTCGACGACGAGAAGCGCGAGCGCCTGAAGGCGATCCAGCGCAAGCTCAACGACCTCTCCTCGCGCTTCGAGATCAACATCAACGAGAGCAAGGACTGGCTCGAGGTGGACGAGGACGGCCTGGCGGGCCTGCCCGCCGACTACAAGGCGGGCCTGGAGAAGACCGCCGAGGGCAAGTACAAGGTCGGCCTCGACTACCCGAGCTACGTGCCGTTCATGCGCTACGCCAGGAACGGCGAGCTCCGCAAGGCCCTCAACCATAAGTACGAGAATCGGGCGATGCCCGAGAATCTTCCGTTATTGAAGGAAGGCCTGGAGCTGCGCCGCGAGCTGGCCGTCCTGCTCGGCCACAAGGACTACCCGACGATGGCGCTCAAGGACCGCATGGCCAAGACGCCGCAGCGGGTGGCCGACTTCCTCTCGCGCCTGACCGACAAGGTCCGCGAGCGCGCGAAGGCCGAGCTCGCCGCGGTGCTCGAGGTCAAGCGCCGCGACGACCCCTCGGCGACCGAGGTCGGCGACCACGAGCGCGGCTTCTACTCCCGGATCCTGCGCGAGGAGCGGTACTCCTACGACGCCGAGGAGGTCCGCCAGTACTTCCCCGTGGACCGCGTCGTCTCCGGCGTGATGAAGGTCTACCAGCGCATCCTCGGCGTGACCTTCCGCGAGGTCGAGGGCGGGCCCGTCTGGCACCCCGACGTTCGCCTCTTCGAGATCGTCGACACGAAGACCCGCAAGCTCATCGGCCACTTCTACCTGGACCTGTACCCGCGCGAGGGCAAGTACACCCACGCGGCCGCGTTCCCGCTCCTGATGGGACGCGCGATCCCGGGCGGCTACGACCAGACCGCCGCCGCGATGGTCGCCAACTTCCCCAAGGCCATCCCGGGCAAGCCCGCGCTCCTGCCCCACGCCGAGGTGGAGACCTTCTTCCACGAGTTCGGCCACCTGATGCACCAGACGCTCACGAAGGCGCGCCACATGTCCTTCTCCGGCACCTCGGTCGCGCTCGACTTCGTCGAGGCCCCGTCGCAGATGCTCGAGAACTTCGCCTGGGAGCGCGAGGTGCTCGACGAGATCTCCGGGCGCTGGGACACCGGCGAGAAGCTCCCGGACGCGCTGTTCAAGAAGATGACCGCCGCGCGCCGCTTCAACGAGGGCGTGATGACGCTGCAGCAGATCGCGATGGCGGCCGCCGACATGGCGCTGCACTCGCTCGTCCCCGCGGATCCCTCGGCCGAGTTCAACCGCGTCGTCGCCGATATCACCGGCATGCCCGGCGCCCCGGGCGGCAACTCCGCGGCGAGCTTCGGCCACCTGATGGGCGGCTACGGCGCGGGCTACTACTCCTACCTGTGGTCGCTCGTCTTCGCCTCCGACATCTACTCCGCCTTCCAGGCCGAGGGCCCGCTGAACCCCTCCGTCGGCGGGCGGTACCGCCGCGACATCCTCGAGACCGGCTCCGAGCGCTCCGAGGAGGAGTCGCTGAAGGCCTTCCTCGGCCGCGAGCCGAACGAGGACGCGTTCATGAGGTCCCTCGAGGACGAGGCGCCGTCGGGCCGCGCGACCGAGGGCGTGACCATGACCGGGGAGTTCGGCCCCGAGGCCATGGCCGCCGTCATCGCCGCGCGCGTCGCCGTCGGCCCCCTGCCCAAGGGCGTGGAGCTCGAGTTCCTCTCCCACTTCTCGGCGGACAACCCGCAGGTGCGCGTGAAGATCGACGGGCGCACGGTGTACTTCGAGTACCTGTACCACTCCGAGGCGAACCTCGCCCGCCTGCGCCGCGTCTGGTGGAACCCGCTGACCTGGTTCGCCGGGCTGGGCGCGCCGTCGAAGGACGTCGCCGCGCGCTACGAGGCCGCCTACCGCTTCGCCGTCGAGGCCCGCGCGGCCTACGACAAGCGCGCCGCCGGGCGCTAAGCCAGGAGCTCGAAACCCGCCTGCTTGAAATGGCGGTCCGTGGCGACGGCTCCTGACAACCGGAGGCGCCGCATCACCGCGAAGGACGAGCAGTCGGTGAAGGACCAGCCTTTGTCCTTGTTCTTCTTGAACAGGGTCCAGGCGTCCTCGAAGTCCTCGGGCAGCAGGCGCACGAGCTCCACGACGCCGGGATCGAGCAAGGTCTCGCCGATTCGCTCGGCGTGCGCGGAGCCGAGCCGCAGGCGCGCGAGGGTGACGGTCTCGTCGAATACGAAGTCGGTCGTGACGAGGCGGCCTTCCCAGCGTTCGAGCGCCTTGCGCGCGGGTTCATGCGACGGGTCGTCCGCGCGCGCGTAGGCGTACCAGCCGGACGTGTCCACGAAGGCCCGGTTCATGAGCCCTTGCCGTAGAGCGCGCGGTCGTGGTCGGAAGCCGACGGCCCCCCGGGGTCGCGCGTCAGCGCGCGTATGTCCGAGAGCTTCCGCGAAGGCGCGGCGGCCGCCTCGCCGCCGAGAAGCCGGTCGACCGCCCCCCGGATGAGCTCGGAGATGCCGCGGCCGGTCCGGCGCGACAAGGACAGGAGCGCGCGGTGCTGGCGGTCTTCGAGAAGGACCTGCGTTCGCCTCACCTCATTAGTATATAGCATTGTGTATGATTGTCAATCCCCCCTCCCTATCATACGATCGAGGGGCCAGGAAAGTTCCCAAACTCGTAGACTATCCGGATGAGCGGAGTCTCGATCCGAATCCATGAAGGCGCCGGGCCGACCGTGATCTACCTTCCGGGCATCCACGGCGACTGGGGCCTGATCGGGGCGTTCCGGCGCGCGCTCGACGGCCGCGTGCGCTTCGTCGAGTTCGCCTATTCGAAGGACGAGCTCTCGCTGGAACGCCTCTCCGAGCTCGTCCATGCCGAGCTGACCGCGCACGGGGTGACCTCCGGCTGGCTCATAGGCCAGTCCTTCGGCTCGCAGGTGGGCTGGGCTCTGATGGCCCGCGGGTTCGAGGCCGACGGCGTCGTGCTGGCCGGAGGCTTCGTGAAGCATCCGTGGCCGTGGGGCGCGCGCCTGTTCCAGGCCCTGCTCTCCGCCGTGCCCTCGGCCATCGTCAACCCCGCCTATCAGGCTTACACCGTCGCGTGCAACGCGCTCGCGCGGCGCGGACCCGAGGAGGCCGAGGAGCTCCTCGCCTTCGCCCGGAACCGCGGCGCCAGGGAGTGGGCGGCCATGAGCTGGCGCCTGAGCCTGATCGTCAAGAGCGACCCGCGCGCCACCGCCCGCGCCACCCGCCGCCCCGTGCATTACCTCGGCGGGCTGATCGACCCGCTCGTGCCGTGGCCGCTGGTCACGCGCTGGCTCGCGGCCGAATGCCCGGGCTACAAGGGCGAGGTCATCATCCGCTCCGCCGACCACAACGTGCTCGGCTCCTCTCCCCGCGAATCCGCCGAGCGCGTCCTGTCCTGGGTCACAGCGACCAGCTGACGCCGGCGTAGTAGTTCGCGGTCCAGTAGTTGTAGCGGTAGCTGCTCTCGTAGAGCATGTTCGAGGTCGAGCGGCGGTAGGTGCCCTGGCCGATCAAGGAGAAGCCGCGGCCGAGGAGCCAGCTCGCGGACAGGTTGACGGTGTGCGTGTCGAGCCGGATCGCCTTGTCTCCGTAGGTCCCGGTCGCGTCCTGGACGGGCCGGTGGTCGTAGGCGCGGCGCGAGTAGTCGTAGCTCACGGTCGCGCCGAGGCGGCGGCGCCAGCGGGCGGCGACGAACGGGCCGGCGGAGAGCTCCCCGTAATCGTAGTAGCCGGGGTTGAAGCGGGTGTTCTGCGCGTCGTAGTTGTGCTGGTCGGACTCGAGGCGGGAGTAGGCCGCGTTGAGCCCGAGGCTCGACTCGAGCGTCCCCCACTCCGGAAGGCTCCGCCGGGCCGACGCCGCGCCGGCGACGAAGGCGTCGAAGCGGTTGCGGGAGAGATAGGTCCCGGAGACGGTGACGACCTTCTGGTCGCGGTACGGCCGCAGCGAGCCCATCACCGAGAACGACAGCAAGGTCCTCTCGTCGGGCACCACGTCGGCCGCGGCCGAGTACTCGTACGCGCTGAAGTCGAGCACCCGGTCGCCGGCGTTGACCTCGGCGCCGAGGTCCGAGGTCTCGGCGCTCAGCGCGCGGTAGTGGTAGAAGCGCACCGCGTAGGCGCCCAGGCTCTGCCGCACCGAGCGCACCGCGCCCTGGCCGAGGCGCTCGAGCTCGACGGAGGCGGCCGCCTTGTGATAATCGAAGAGGCCGGCTCCGAGCTTCTCCGTGGCGCTTTCCGTGAGCAGCTCGTTCTTGTAGGAGAGCGTCGACTTGACGTTCCACTCCGCGTTCAGGAGGCGGACCCAGCGCAGGCCGAGCGTGTTGTCGAGCGTCTCCTGGGTCAGGAAGCCGCCGCCGATGAGCTCAACAACCTCGCGCGTGCGGCGGTACTGGCCGGAGACGATCGGGATCAGCAGGTCGCGCCCGGTGATCTTGAGTCCGGGCGTGAAGCTCCAGTCGGAGTTGGCGTTGAACGAGGTGCTCTGGCCCTGGAAGAAGAACTGGCCTCCCATCACCGTGATCCTGGCCGAGGGGATCACCTCCACGGCGCGCGCGGGCGCGGCGCGGAGGAGGACGGCGAGGAGGATGAGGGCCTTCATGCGCCTAGAAGGACTGACCGGGGGCGCGGACGGCGCCCCCTCCTCCGCCGGAGTTGGCGGCGCCGGATTGGATCAGGAAGGACGGGCTGACGACGACGTCGATGTCGCCGAGGTAGCGCGTGCCGCGCAAGCGCCGCTCGTAGTTCTGGCCGAGGATGCCGCCGCTCTGGCCGATGTTGCCCTGGCCCGCGACCAGGGCGCCGGTGTTGTCGACGACGAAGTCGTCGATGAGCAGGCGCTCGCGCGGGTTGTTGAGGCCGAAGACCAGCAGGGGCGACAGGTCCACGGCGCCGGCGCCGCCGTAGGTCAGGATGGCCCCCGAGGCGACGGGGTTGCCCGCCAGGTCCTTCCCGGTGAAGGCGTTGTCGCCCGCGGCCTGACGCGTCGCCGCGCCGCCCATCGCCGTCAGGACGGCGCCGTTGGCGCGCTCGACCATGTCGTGATACACCTGGGCCCCGAAGCGCCCGTCGAAGGCCAGCGCCTCGCCGAAGTCGAGGATGCCGTTGCCGTTGGTGTCGGTGAAGTCGAGGTAATCCACCCGCTTGGTCGTCCAGGCCAGGCCCGGCAGGGGGTCGTTGCGGTAGGTGGCGAAGGCGAGGCCGGTCCTGGCGCCGGAGAGGTCCGTCGGATCGCGCGAGACGAAGGAGTCGACCCAATACGTCCCGAGCAAGCCGTTGGGATTGACGCCCGCCCCGGGGTCCTTCCGGATGTCGACGTGCACCGCCTGGAAGTGGGCGGTCATGCCGGCGACCTGGGTGCCCAAGGTCATGACGTTGTCGAACGGACGGAACGCGGCCTCGCTCCAGATGCGGTCGACCGCTCCCGGGTTCCCGTTCTGGAACTCGTAGCTGTTGCCGAACATCGTCTTCCAGAACACCGAGCTCGGCGTGACGAAGGCGTTGAGGTTCGGGTCGAAATAGGCCTGGCCCGGCAGGTTGAAGTAGCGGGGCGCGCCGTCCACCCCCATCTGGACGAAGGAGGCGCCGGTCGAGAGGTTGCGCAGGACCGTCTTCTGCTGCACGGCCCAGTACTGCGGGGCGGCGCCGCCGGGGGCGCTGAACAGGTTGCCCGCCGCCTTCAGGTCGGCGGGGAGCGCGGCGTTCGCCCGGACCTCGACGGTGGCGACGTCGGTGCGGTCGTCGCGGTGGCTGACCGACACGAACTTGAACGCGTCGGCCGCGGGGCGCGTGATGAACTCCTCGACGCGGACGCGGCGGCCGAAGGCGTCGATCGTGGATTTCCCGGCCTGGTAGAGCTCGTTGCGCTGGTCGAAGGCGGCCGACGACTCGCGCTGGTTCTGCGCCTCGAAGCGGCCGGCCTCGCGGACGACGAAATCCTTCATGCGGTCCGGGTTGAAGCCGGGCTGGGGGCGGCGTCCCTCCTCCTTGCGGTTGTCCGCTCCGCGCTTGTCCGGCGGCGGGCCGCCCTTGGGCCCGCCGGGGGCCTCCCCGCCCTTGGCCGGGGGCATGCGCGGGTCGGGGCGGGCCTCGAAGCGCTGCACGGGGTCCAGGCGCCCGGCCGAGGACTCGACGCGCTGGCTGGCGCCGACGAGCGCCTCGTCGCCGAGCGCGCCGCGCACCGCGACCATCCCGCCGAACACCTCGACCGCCGTCTTCTTGTCGCCGAAGGCCTCGACCGTGAACTCGGTGCCGCGCACGGAGGCGACCGCGGTCGGGGTGCGGACCTGGAACCGGCGGTTGGCGAGCTTGGAGACCGCGCACCAGATCTTGCCCAAGGTCAGGCCCACCGTGACGGAGGCCTCGGCCTCCTCCTCGATGGTGAAGACGGCGTCGCGGTCCACCGTGGACTGGGAGCCGTCGCGGAACTGCAGGAAGACGCGTCCCCCGCTCCCCGTGCGCACCGTGTCGCCGGCCGACAGGGCCACGGGCAGGGCGTTGACCGTCTCGCGGGCGGCCTTCCCGGCACGCTGGACCTGGGGCGTCCCGGAGAAGCCGATGATCGAGGCCTTCTCCACGCGCGGCTGGGGCGCGTAGGCGTTGACCGGCGGGTCGGCCCTCAGCGGCAGGGCCAGGAGGGCGGCGAGGGCGGCGGTCAGGACGGCCGAGTCTCGGTTCGGCATCGGGATGAGTATAAACGGATCCGGCGTCTTCGCCATGTCGCCGGGGTTACAAGCGCCTGTGACAAGCGTCACTCCCGGCCGCGAGCATCGCCGAAATGGATGTACAATAGGCGCATATCGCCCCGGGGAGGACCCATGCCTACAGAGCTCCAGCATTTCATCGGCGGAAAGAAGGTGTCGGGCAAGAGCGGACGCTTCGGCGACGTGTTCGACCCGTCCACCGGCGCCGTCGCCTCGCGCGCCCCGTTCGCGTCGAAGTCCGAGGTCGAGGCCGCCGTCGCGAACGCCGCCGAGGCCTTCCCCGCCTGGGCCGCCGCCTCCCCCATCGCGCGCGCGCGCGTGATGTTCAAGTTCAAGGCCCTGCTCGAGAAACACGCCGACGAGATCGCCGGCCTGATCTCCTCCGAGCACGGCAAGGTCCACGCCGACGCCAAAGGTTCTCTCATCCGCGGCAACGAGGTCGTGGAGTTCGCCTGCGGCATCCCGCACCTTCTGAAAGGAGAGTTCTCCCCCGGCGTCTCCACGGGCGTCGACATGTATTCGATGCGCCAGCCTCTCGGCGTCGTGGCGGGCATCACGCCCTTCAACTTCCCCGCCATGGTCCCGCTGTGGATGTCGGCCGTCGCCATCGCCTGCGGCAACACCTTCGTGCTCAAGCCGTCCGAGAAGGACCCCTCCTGCCCGTTGCGCATGGCGGAGCTGTTCCTCGAGGCGGGCGGCCCCCCCGGCGTGCTCAACGTCGTGCTCGGCGACAAGGAGGCCGTCGACACCCTCCTGACCGATCCCCGCATACAGGCCGTGAGCTTCGTGGGCTCCACGCCGATCGCGAAGCACGTGTACTCGACGGCGTCCGCGCACGGCAAGCGCGTGCAGGCGATGGGCGGCGCCAAGAACCACATGATCGTGATGCCCGACGCCGACCTCGAGCAGGCCGCCGACGCCCTGATGGGCGCGGCGTACGGCTCGGCGGGAGAGCGCTGCATGGCGATCTCCGTCGCCGTGGCGGTCGGCGACGAGACGGCCGACAAGCTGATCGGCCTCCTCAAGGAGCGGCTCAAGGGCCTGAAGGTCGGCCTGCCGACGGACAAGGACTCCGACATGGGGCCGCTCGTCACCGGGGCGCACCGCGCCAAGGTGGTCGAGTACATCGAGGCGGGCGTGAAGGAAGGCGCGAAGCTCGTCGTGGACGGGCGCGGCGTGAAAGTCCCCGGACATGAGAAGGGCTTCTTCCTCGGAGGCTGCCTGTTCGACGGCGTGAAGCCCGGGATGCGCGTCCATAACGAGGAGATCTTCGGGCCGGTGCTGTGCGTCATGCGGGCCAAGGACTTCGAAGAGGCCCTGAAGCTCCCCAACGACCACGAGTTCGGCAACGGCGTGTCCATCTTCACCCGCGACGGCGACGCCGCGCGGGAGTTCTCCTCGCGCGTGCAGGCCGGCATGGTCGGCGTCAACGTGCCGATCCCGGTGCCGCTGGCGTTCTACTCGTTCGGCGGCTGGAAGAACTCCGCCTTCGGCGACGCCAACCAGCACGGCGTCGACGGCGTGCGCTTCTACACGCGCACGAAGACGGTGACCTCGCGCTGGCCCGCGGGCATACGCAAGGGCGCGCAGTTCACGATGCCGACGCACGGCTGACGACGACCTCCACCAGAAACGGAAATCCGCTCCCGGGCTCCGGCCCGGGAGCGGATTTCCTTTCAGGTTCCGGTTGGCGCGTGGCCTGACCGTTGCTCCGTCAATCGGTGTTCGTCGTATACCCCTCTATGACAACTCTCGATAGACGCACTTTCATCAAGCACACGCTTGCTCTTGGTACGGGTTTGGCAGGTTTGTCCACGGACGCCGAAGCGGGCCCGAAGCACGAGCTGTCTCCCGACCGGATGGGCGTGCTGGTCGACACCACCGCCTGCATCGGCTGCCGCAACTGCGAATGGGCGTGCGCGACCGCGCACGGCCTCCCCGCCGGGCCGCTGGAGAGCTACGAGGACGAGGGCGTCTTCCAGGCGCCGCGGCGCCCCGACGACAAGGCCCTGACGGTCGTCAACCGCTGCGAGAACTCGAAGTCCCCCGCGACGCCCTACGGCGTGAAGGTCCAGTGCATGCACTGCGACCATCCCGCGTGCCTGTCGGCGTGCATCGTCGGCGCGATCTCGAAGCAGGAGGACGGCTCGGTCGTCTGGGACACGGGCAAGTGCATCGGCTGCCGCTACTGCATGATCGCCTGCCCGTTCCAGATCCCCGCCTTCGAGTACGGCAAGGCGCTTCAGGGCCGCATCATGAAGTGCGACTTCTGCCACGAGCGGCGCGCGGACGGAGGGCTTCCCGCCTGCGTCGAGCGCTGCCCCGTGGAGGCCTTGACCTACGGACGGCGCGAGGACCTGGTGCGCGTCGCCAAGGACCGCGTCAAGCGCGCGCCGGAGCGCTACGTCAGCCACGTGTACGGCGAGCTCGAGGTGGGCGGCACCTCCTGGCTGTACCTGGCGGGACGCGATTTCACCGACCTGAAGTTCCCCAAGCTGGGCAAGAACCCGGCCCCCGGCGTGTCCGAGAGCATCCAGCACGGCATCTTCGCCTACTTCGTGCCGCCGGTCGCGCTGTACTCGCTGCTGGGCCTGCTGATGTGGGTCTCCAAGCACCGTCACGACGACGGGGAGGACCGATGAACCATTACTCGAGGCCCGTGCCGATGCGCGGGCCGTACCTGACGCCGGGCGTGATCGCCCTCATCGTGCTGGCCCTGATCGGGCTGGCCGCGCTCGGGGCGCGCTTCCTCTTCGGCCTGGGCGCCGTCTCGAACCTGACCACCGCCTACCCCTGGGGCATCTGGACGCCGACGATCAAGGCGGGCGGCGTGGCGCTGGCGGCCGGAGGCTTCACCACGGCGGCGCTCGGCCACATCATGCACCGCGAGGAGTTCGAGCCGATCATCCGCCCGGCCCTGCTGACCGCCGTGCTCGGCTACACCTTCGTGGCCCTCAGCGTCTGCATCGACATCGGCCGCTGGTACTTCATCTGGCATCCGCTGGTCATGTGGAACGGCAACTCCGCCCTGTTCGAGGTCGGCATCTGCGTGACCATCTACCTCAACGTCCTCTACATCGAGTTCCTGCCCGTCGTCGTCGAGCGCTTCAAGGGCCGCGTCGCGCTGCCCGGCTCGCTGGCGCGCTGGGACCGGAGCGCGGAGCGCCTGCTGGCCGCGCTCGACCGGGGCCTGGAGCGGACGATGTTCGTGTTCATCATCGCGGGCGTCGTGCTGTCGACTTTGCATCAGTCGTCGCTGGGGACCTTGATGGTCATCGCGGGGCCGAAGATGCACCCGCTGTGGCAGACGCCGGTGCTGCCCCTGCTGTTCCTGCTGTCGGCCATCTCCGTCGGCCTGCCGATGGCGATCATCGAGTCGCTGCTGTCCTCCCGCTCCTTCGGCCTGAAGCCGAGGATGGATCTGCTCGCCGAGCTCGGGCGCCTGACGGTGCCGCTGCTGGCCATCCACCTCGGCTTCAAGATCGGCGACATGGTCATCCGCGAGACCTTCGTCCACCTGATGAAGGTCGACGCGGTCAGCGTCCTGTTCACCTTGGAGGTCCTGCTCGGCCTCGTGCTGCCCCTGCGCATGCTCGTATCGGCGAAGGCGCGGCGCTCGCCGCCGATGCTGTTCGCCGCGGCGGCCCTGATCGCCGGCGGCGTCCTGCTCAACCGCATGAACACCTTCCTCGTCGCGTACACGCCGGCCTACGCGGCGAAGACCTACTACCCCGCCTTCGGCGAGGTGGCCGTGGCGGTCGCCTTCGTCTGCCTGCAGGTCCTCATCTACCGGGCGGTGGTGATGATCTTCCCGGTGATCAGCCTTCCCGATCCGACCTTCGTCCCCAAGGCGCGCTATGCGATACGAGGATAAGATGGCGAGGCTCCCCTGGCTCTTCCTGGCCGCCGCGCTCGCGACGGCGGCCCGCGCGGACGACGCGCCGAAGCCCTCCGTCGACTGTCGGAGCTGCCACGCGACCGCCACCCCGACCAAGGAGAAGCCCGCGCTGGTGAAGTGCCCGCGGGCCAAGGTCCTCGGCTTCCATTCCGTCGACGAGGCCGTCAAGTCCATCGCCTTCCCCGGCAAGGGAGAGTACGGCCCCGTGACGTTCTCCCACCGCGCCCACGCGGAGATGGCCGAGATGGGCGAGAGCTGCGGGTCCTGCCATCACTACAACCAGGCCCGCTCCATCCAGGAGTGCCGCGAGTGCCACTCCCCCGAGCGCCTGCGCGACGGCGAGGCCCTGGGCAAGCCCGACCTCCACGGCGCGCGGCACCGGCTCTGCATCTCCTGCCACCGCGCCTGGGACGGAGAGGCGAAGTGCGCCTCCTGCCACGCGATGAAGGGCAAGCCGCCCGCCGCGTCCGCTCCGGTGAAGGCGCCCGCCAAAGTCCTCTTCCCCCTGCCGGACGGCAAGAAGGTGCTCATGCCCCACGCGGACCACGTCGGGATGTACGGGGCGAAGTGCGCGGACTGCCACCAGAAAGCGTCCTGCGGACAGTGCCACGGCCGCGTCCGCGCCTCGGGCGGGGCGAGGGTCGCCGTCGCGGCCTGCGCGAAGTGCCACCCGGACGGCGTGCCGGGGAAGAGGAGGTAGCGGTGTGTTCCAGCAGCGGACGTTGCGAAAGCGGCTCGGCTTCAAGCTGACCCTCGCCGTCTGCGCCACCGCGCTGGTGACGATCACCGTCTTCGCGGTCTCCAACATCCGCTCCCACAGCCGCAGCCTCCTGGCCGAGGTCGAGCGCCACGCCAACCAGCTCAGCGAGGCCGTCAGATCCGGCACCGAGTACGACATGCTGGGCAACCAGCGCGAGCGCATCCACGAGAGCATCAAGCGCATGGGCAACCAGCCCACCATCGAGCGCATCCGCGTCATGAACAAGTCGGGCGCGGTGATCTACTCCTCCGACGCCGGGGAGATCGGCAAGATGGTCGATAAGAAGGCGGAAAGCTGCTACATGTGCCACTCGGCCGGCCGGCCCATCGAGCGGCTGGAGATGAAGGAGCGCACGCGCGTGTTCCGCCTGCAGCCCGGGGGGCCGCGGACGCTGGGCATCATCAACCCGATCTACAACGCGCCGTCGTGCTGGACGGCGGCCTGCCACGCCCATCCGCGCTCGCAGGTCGTCCTCGGGGTGCTCGACGTGACCTTGCCGCTGGCCGAGGCGGACAAGGACATCCGCGCGGCCCAGGTGGAGGTCGTCGTCTTCGCCCTGAGCGCGATCCTCGCCCTGAGCCTGATCGTCGCGTTCCTGGTGCGGCGCTGGGTGGACGTGCCCGTCGCGGAGCTCGTCGAGGCCACGCAGCGCGTCGCCGGCGGCGACCTCCGCTACACGATCGCGGAGACGCGCGACGACGAGCTGGGGATGCTCGCCCGCTCCTTCAACAACATGACGGGCAAGCTGTCCGAGGCCCGTCTGCAGCTGTTCCAGTCGGACAAGCTGGCGTCCCTGGGGCGCCTGGCGGCCGGCGTCGCGCACGAGATCAACAACCCGCTGACCGGCGTGCTGACCTACGGCAGCTTCCTGCTCAAGCGGACCAAGGACCAGCCCGAGCTTCAGGAGGACCTCAAGGTCATCGTGCGCGAGACCATCCGCAGCCGCGAGATCGTCAAGAGCCTCCTCGACTTCGCGCGCCAGTCCGTCCCCAAGAAGACCGAGGCCGACATCAACGAGATCGTCTCGCGGGCGGCCTCCGTCGTGGAAAGCCAGCTGGCGCTGAACCATGTCGCGGTGTCCCGGAACCTGGACCCGAACATCCCCAAGGCCGCCGTAGACGCCAACCAGCTCCAGCAGGTGTTCATCAACCTGTTCGTCAACGCCTCGGACGCGATCGGCCCCAAGGGCGGCACGATCACGGTCTCCTCCGCCGCCCTGAGCCTCTCGCCGGTCGGCATCACGCAGATCAAGAAGGCGCAGTGCCCGAAGCGCCACAGCCTCATCGACGGCGAGGTCCGCATCGACGGCAAGCCCTCGGTGCGGCTCAAGGCCCGCAGCGACGGGAACGAGGGCTTCATCTACCTCAACCCGATGTACGCCATGGGCGGCCACCATCACGGCATCCCGGTCGACGACCGGAAGGTCATCGCGCTGTCCTGCCCGGAGTGCTCCGCGTCGCTGATCCAGCCTAACCGCGAATGCCCGCGATGCGGCGCCCCGGCGTACGCCTTCGAGTCCCCCCCGAAGGGCCTCGTCGAGGGCTGCTCGCGCAAGGGCTGCGACTGGCAGCGCTGGGAGGAGGTCGACGCGACCGGCGCCCGGGAGTTCGTCGAGCTGCGCGTGCACGACGACGGCTGCGGCATCGCCAAGGACCTTCTGCCGAAGATCTTCGAGCCGTTCTACTCGACGAAGGGCCAGAAGGGCACGGGCCTGGGGCTGTCGGTGATCTGGGGGATCGTGGACAACCACAACGGCACGATCCACGTCGAGAGCGAGCCCGGCGCGGGCACGACGTTCATCCTGCGGTTCCCGGTGAGAGCATGAAGAACCGGCGCGACATCCTCGTGATCGACGACGAGCCGGTGATCACCCGGGCGGTCTCCCGCATCTGCGCGGAGGAGGGCCTGTCGGTGGACGCCGCGGATTCGGGTTCGGCGGCCCTCGACAGGCTCGACGCGCGCTCCTACCGGCTCGTCCTCTGCGACATCATGATGACGGACCTCGACGGCTTCGCCTTCCTGAAGGAGGCCGCGCGCCGGGCGCCCAAGATGCCGGTCGTCATGACGACCGGCTACGCGACGCTCGAGAACGCCGTCCGGTCCCTCACCGACGGCGCGGCGGATTTCATCGCCAAGCCCTTCACCGCCGACGAGCTGCTGGCCGTCGTCCGCCGCGCCTTGCGCGCCCGGCGCCTCCAGGAGGAGGCCTCCGCGTCGGGCCCCCGGGAATCGCTCGCCTTCGTGCCCTGCCCGCCCAAGTACTACCGCCTGGGCAACGTGAGCTGGGTCAAGGAGGAGCGCGAGGGCACCGCCCTGATCGGCCTCAGCGACCTGTTCCTGAAGACCATCGACGGCGTCGCCGCCCTCGAGCTGTCCCCGCTCAACGACGAGGCGGCGCAGGGCGCGCCCTGCGCGACCGTGACCTCGGCGGCGGGCGACCGTCACGCCGTCGCCTGCCCGGTCGGAGGACGGATCGTGGCGGTCAACGAGGCGGCGAAGGCCGACCCCGCTTCGCTCGAGAAGGACCCCTATTTCGAAGGCTGGCTGTACCGCGTCGTGCCGACGGACCTTCAGGGCGACCTGAAGAGCCTGGTCTCGTGCAGTTCGGACCGCCTGTGACGCAGAATCGCCGCAAAGGAGCATAGCCATGGTCATCCTGCTGCTGTTCGTCTCGGTCGTCCTCTTCGTCCTCGCCGATCTGGCGGTGCGCGAAACGATGCGCGCGCTGCGGGACAAGCGCCTGAGGCGGGAGCGCGAGGAGGCGCTGGCCCTCAGCGTGAACCTCGACTTCTCCCGCGAGGCCAAGACGCTCAAGCGCGCCGAGGTCAAGGACCCCGTCGCCCGCATCCTCTGCGTGGACGACGAGGAGGTCATCCTGGGCGGCTTCCGCAAGATCCTCGTGCTCGACGGCTGCAGCGTCGACACCGTGGAGACCGGCCAGGAGGCGCTGGGCCTCATCCAGACCCACCACTACGACTTCGTGTTCACGGACCTGAAGATGCCCGCGATGAGCGGCGTGGACGTGGTCAAGGCCGTCAAGCACATGCGCCCCGACATCGACGTCGTCATCATCACGGGCTACGCGAGCGTGGACACCGCGGTCGAGTGCATGAAGCACGGCGCGATGGACTACATCCAGAAGCCCTTCACCGAGGACGAGCTCCTGGCCTTCGTCAAGAAGGCCCTGCACAAGCGCCGCGACCGCATCGACAAGCAGCTCAAGCCCACGGTGCACATCACCGGCTCCGCGGAGGCGGAGCGCGCGGGCGCGAGGGAGTTCAGCATCCCGGGCGGGGTCATGATCTCCGCGGGCCATTGCTGGGCCAGCCTCGCGCAGGACGGCTCGGTGAAGGTCGGCATCGACGACTTCGCCAAGAAGCTGATCGGGCCCATCGACGGGGTGGAGTTCCCCAACGTCGGCATGACGGTGAGGGCCGGCCAGCCCCTGTTCCGCGTGCGCCAAGGCCGCCGGAGCGTGCAGTTCCACGCGCCGGCCGGCGGCCGTGTCGTCAAGGTCAACCGGGCGCTGGGCGACGACCTCGACGCGCTGGAGATGACGCCGTACCACAAGAACTGGGTGTGCGTCATCGAAGGCGACAACCTCGACGTCGACGTGCCCGCGCTCAAGATCGGCCGCTCCGCCGTGGCGCTGTTCCAGGAGGACATCGACCGCTTCCGCTCCGCGGTCAAGGGTCTCGCCTCCAGCGGGTCGCGGGCCGACGGGGAGCTGTCGGTGGGCGAGCTGCAGACGCTCGACGACTCCTCGCGGGAGAAGATCGTCGGGGAGTTCTTCCGGCCCTAGCCGGCCCTCAGGCCTTGCGGGTCTTCCTCGGCGAGTAGGTCGGCTGGGGAAGGCCCGACACCGTGCGGAAGGCGTCGCGCGCGATGAGGAGCTCCTCGTTGGTGGGGATGACGAAGATCTTCACCCTCGAGCCTTTCGCGGAGACCTCTCCCGTCTGCCCGCCCTTGACCGCGGCGTTGCGCTTCTCGTCGAGGACGATGCCGAGGGCGTCGAGGCCCGCGCAGATGCGCCGGCGGATCGCGGCCGAGTTCTCGCCGATTCCGCCGGAGAAGACCAGGGCGTCGGCCCCGCCCATCTCCGCCAGGTAGGAGCCGATGCGGCGGCGCGCGCTGGCGCAGAACACCTCGATGGCCAAGGTCGCGCGGCGGTCGCCGTTCTCCTTCTCCTCCTCCAGCAGCTCGCGCATGTCGCTCGTCAGGCCCGACAGGCCGAGCAGGCCCGACTGCTTGTTGAGCATCGTGATCATGTCGGGAAGGCTCAGGCCCTCCTTGTGCGACAGGTACTCGATGACGGAGACGTCCACGTCCCCGGCGCGCGTGCCCATGACCATGCCCTCGAGCGGGGTGAAGCCCATGCTGGTGTTGACGGAGTCCCCGCCCTTGATCGCGCAGGCCGAGCAGCCGTTGCCGAGGTGCATCGTGATGATGTTCACGGCCTCCTTCGGGATGTCGTTGAGGACGCGGTAGCGGTAGGCGAGGTAGCGGTGCGAGGTCCCGTGGAAGCCGTAGCGGCGGATCTTGTAGCGGCGGTACAGGTGATAGGGGATGCCGTACAGGTAGGCCGTCTCGGGCATCGTGGCGTGGAAGGAGGTGTCGAAGACCGCCACCTGCGGCACGCCCCGGCCGAAGACCTCGGCGGCGGCCCGTATGCCGCGGATGTTGGCGGGGTTGTGCAGGGGCGCGAGCTCGATGCAGTCCTCGATGCCCTCGAGCACGGCGTCGTCGATGATCGTCGAGGAGCGGAACTTCTCCCCGCCGTGGACCACGCGGTGGCCGATGATGTGGATGTCGGCCATCGACTTGATGCCCTCGATGCCGGACTCCGGCGAGATGACCCACCGCACGATGCGGTCGAGCGCGGAGCGGTAGTCGCGCAGGGCCACGTCCTCCTTCAGCGGCGGCCGGCCGGTCGCCTGGAAGTGCACGAGCGCCAGGCTGCCGATGCGCTCGACCTGGCCCCTGGCCAGGCAGCGGTCGCCGTCCTTGGCGATGAGGTCCCGGTCGGTCTGCACGACCTGGAACTTGATCGAGGAGGAGCCTGAGTTCAGGACGAGGATGTTCATGGGTATAGGGTGCTAAATATCCGGCTCCGCGTCATTGACTATCCTCAAGAAGGGTGTTGCGCCAGGGCCCCGCGTTCACGACTTCCTTGAAGCCGCCGCGCTTCAGCACGCCGGCCGCCATCGCGCTGCGCGCGCCGGACGCGCAGCAGACGATCACGGGCTTGGACGCGTCGAGCTCTTTCGCCCGGGTCTCGAGCTCCCCGAGCGGGATGTTCAGGCTGCCGGGGCGCGCGCCGGCGGCGTACTCCTCCGGGCTGCGCACGTCGACGACGACGGCGCCCCGCCGCAGGAGCTCCGGCAGGCGCGACTTGACCGCGCGGAACTTGAAGAGGCGCCAGCCGAACCAGCCGGCGACCAGCGTCGGCAGGATCCAGGGCTCCAGGGACGACGCGTCCATCAGGACGCCTCGGTCACGATCTCGAAGGCGGGCGGGTTCATGATGTGCTTCTTGGCCGTGCACAGGTTCGCGGTGGAGACCACGCTGTCCCGGTACTTCTCGGGGAAGCCCTTCGGCAGGCGGATCTTGAGGACGATCTTGGAGACCCGGTGCTCGGCGTCGTCCCACACGGCGGTCTGCGTGAGCTCCAGGCCCTCGGTGGGCAGGTCGCGCTTGCGGCAGAAGCTCAGGACGAAGATGCCGGCGCAGGTCCCGAGCGACGCCAGGAACAGCTCGAAAGGGGCGGGCGCGGTCCCGTCGCCGCCGGCCTCCTTCGGCTGGTCGGTGGTCACGGTGAAGCCGTCGAACTCGGCGGTCACCTTCTTGTTGCCCGGAAAGCGGATCTTCATCTCCATTTTGTTCTCCCTAATATAGTTGAGATGCTCGGGGCCGCAAAAGGATTCGGGCTTCCCGAGCGGCGATGAAACCGCCCCCGTCTCGAGGCATGTCAAAGCAACGGAAGGGCCACCAGCAACATCTTGATTTTAACGCGTTTCCCGTGCATAATACTTCAGGAATGTTGAAGTAATATGAAAACGAACTCCTACAGGAAGATGGCCCAGCGGCTCTTTGAGCACGCTTCCGCTCAGGGAGGCTACTTCACCACGAAGCAGGCCCGGGAGGCCGGCTACGCGTCGAGCACTCATTCGTACAACGTCAAGGCGAAGAACTGGGTGCGCGAGCACCGCGGCGTCTATCGCCTGGCCGACTACCCGCATCCCGATCACCCGGACCTGATCGAGTGGTCCCTGTGGTCGAGCGACCGGAAGGAGAAGCCTCAGGGCGTCTATTCGCATCAGACCGCGCTGAGGCTCTACGATCTCTCGGACGTCGAACCGGTCAAGATTCACATGACCGTTCCCCCGGATTTCAGGCGAAGCGGGCCCATCCCCAAGGTCCTCGTCCTCCACCGCGCCGCGCTTCAGAAGGAGGATCTCGAAGCCATGCACGGCTTCACGGCGACGCGGCCTCTCAGAACGATCGCGGACCTGCTGGCGTCGGAAGCCGTCTCGATGGACCACATGGAACAGGCGGTCAAGCAGGCCTTCCAGCGCGGACTCGTCACGGCGAGCCAGATCGAAAGGGCTGAGCGGATCCCGGAGCCGATCAAGGAGAAGATCGAGCGGCTGCGGAAAGCCTGATGGCGAAGGAGCCCCGGAAGTACGCCTCGGCGGCGGCGTTCCGCCGCGCGCTCGAGGACCGTCTGAAGCTGATCGCCAAGACGGAGAAGCTCGATCTTCAGCGCCTTATGAGGGCGGCGGCGTTCGACCGCCTTCTCGCGCGCCTGTTCGCGCGCGCGGATGCTCCTTGGGTCCTGAAAGGAGGCTACGCGCTGGAACTCCGGATCAAGGAGGCGCGGGCGACCCGGGACATCGACCTGGCTCTTCGCGAGGCGCCGGGCAAGGAGCGCGGGGCGCCCATCAATGACGCCATCTTCGCGGCTTTGGAAGAATCGGCCGCGAAGGACCTCGAAGATTTCTTTTCCTTCATCGTCGCTCCGGCCATGGCGGAATTGGACGGGGCGCCTTACGGCGGCGCCCGCTTCCCCGTCGACGCGCGGCTGGACGGCCGCTCTTTCGTCAGATTCCACGTCGATGTCGGCGTCGGCGACGTGGTGCTCGGGCCGCTGGAGATGACGGAGGGACGCGACTGGCTCGAGTTCGCCGGCATCCCCGCCGCGGCCTGTCCGACCATCTCTCGCGAACAGCATTTTTCCGAGAAGGTCCACGCCTACACGATGCCGCGGAGCGTGCCCAACACGCGTGTCAGGGACCTCGTGGACATGGTCCTGTTGGTCCGCATGGGGTTGGACGCCGGGAAGTCGTCCGCGGCGATCGCCGCGACTTTCAAACGACGGGGCACTCATCCCGTTCCGAAGAAGCTGGAGGCGCCGCCCGCCGCCTGGGCCGCGCCGTTCGCCGGGCTGGCGGAAGAATGTGGACTTTCAACGGAGATCGGGGCGGCATACGCCGAGGCCGCGCGGTACTATTCCTCGCTGCGGGTCAGAACTTGAAGCTGGCGCCGAAGTTGAAGTACTTCGAGTCGGGCGACCCCTTCTGCCGGACCAGGTCGTAGCCGAGGTCGAGGCCCACCCCGCCGAACCTCATCGAGGCGCCGGCGCTCGCGGTGGCGGCGGCGGGCTGGGGCTGGATCTTGTAGCGCGTCGCGGCGAAGGACACGTAGGGGCTGAAGGCGCGCCAGCGCGACCAGTCGAGGCGGACGGAGCCGCTGCGCTCGGGGAAGCTGTTGACGAGCGCCACGGTCTCGGTCAGGCGCGGGATGCGGCGCACGGCGGCCGGGAGGCTGTCGAAGTCCTGGTCGTAGACCGAGCGGGAGGCGTCGACGGACAAGGTGAGGTCCCAGGCCGTGACCGACGCGGACAGGCCGAGGTCGTGCTGGTTGATGACGACGTTGCGCTCGGTGGGCAGCGCGCGCGTCGCGGGGACGATCTGCGAGTGACGGGTCTGGGACCAGAAGGCGCCCAGCTCGAGCTCCTCGATCCCCGCGGGCTCCTCCCCGTCGCCGAAGAGGAAGGTCCAACCCCCGTCGGCTCCGAACGAGCGGTTGGCGTAAGCGTCGTTGCGCGGCGTCAGCGAGGCGGTTAGGCCGGCGGAGAGGTGTTCTCCCTGGTAGGACGCGCGCAGGCCCGCGGTGCGCGTCGTGCCCGTCGAGCCGTCGTAGCGGTAGTCGGAGTAGCTTCCCTTGAGGCGCCAGGCGTCGCCGTACTGCAGCGAGGCGCCGCGCCCGACGTAGCTGCCGGTGCCGACGGTGCCGCGGACCGCGCTCTTCCAGAGGGGCGCGGCGTCCCCCTCCTCGGCGCGGACGGCGCCGGCGAAGGACAACAGGACGCACGCAAGGACGGGAAGGTAGCCTCTCATCGTGAGGCTATGTTAGCAAAGTTGCCGTTTCTTAAACGAACATCGCCACGAAGGCGTTGAGGCGGCGGGCGACGTCGAGCAGCAGGCCGTGGAGCTGGAGCGGCTCCGCGTAGACCTCGACGGGGCGGACCATGTCCACGGTCGCGATCGGGATGGTGAAGCAGAAGGTGGAGCCCGAGCCCTTCCAGGACTCGGCCCAGATGCGGCCGCCGTGGAGCTCGACCATCGCGCGGGCGAGGGTCAGGCCGAGGCCGGTGCCCGCGGCCTTGCGCTGGGCCGTGCCGCTGGCCTGCTCGAACATGCCGAAGATCTTCTCGAGCTCGTCGTGGGCGATGCCGCAGCCCGTGTCCTTCACCTTGAAGAGCAAGGTCCCGGCGTGCTCGTACTTGCCCTCGGAGACGGTCACCGTCACCGTGCCGCGGGCGGGCGTGAACTTGATCGCGTTGGAGATCAGGTTCATCAGGACCTGCACGACGCGGCGGCTCTCCGCCGCGCAGCGCGGCAGGAGCGGCGCGTAGTCCTTGTTGATCTTCACGCCCTTGGCGGTGGCCATGGCGCGAAGGCTGTCGGCGGCGTCGTCGACGAGGGTGCGGGCGTCACAGGGTTCCTTGACGATCGCGAGCTTGCCGGCCGCGATCTTGCTGTAATCCATGATGTCGTTCACGAGACCTTCGAGCCTCATCGTGTTGCGGATCGCCAAGGAAAGCATCTGCTTCTCGTCGCCCTGGAGGCGGCTCTCGATCTGCTCCGACAGGATCTCGAGGCCGAGGCGGATGGAGGTGACCGGCGCGCGCAGCTCGTGGGCCAGATAGGCGGCCTGGACCTTCGAGTCGGGGCGGCGGACGGCCGTGGGGGCCTGCGTCTTGGCGACGGGCTTCGCGGGCGCCAGCTCGAAAGCCGGGGCCTCGCGGATCACCATGTCTTCCCACTGCGGCTGTGTCGCGTCCATGACGATTATATAACCCTATCGTGTTACGCCGTTATTACGAGTAAACTTACATCCGGGGTATGCAACTTTTCGACCCCCTCGATCGTATGATAGGTAGGATGACCTTAGTGGCGTTTGACCTAGGTGTTTCGGGGAAATAACCTTTTCCTTTTGACGTTTCTTGTATACCGCCGAGACTGGATGCCCCCCACGGTCGACTGGGACTCCAAATTAGGCATGTAATGACTAGCCATAATCTGTTTTGGGAACTTATCCATTTGGTAGACTCGACGCTCCATCGTGTCGCGTCCGATGGTGCGTTGTTGTCTCTTGTGAGCTTCGCATCTGCTGGTTCGGCGGTGGAGATTGAAAATGGTTCGATTAAAAAAAGACTTTCTCAAGTCAGCAGATAGCGCAACCGCCACAGGTTCGACTCAGTATCATTCCCTCACCAAAGAAGATCTCATTCGGTTGCTTGAGCGAAGAGAGGCTGATGAGCTCGGTGGAATTCGTCTGCATTACAAGGGGCAGACTCCGCCATGGCTGATTGTCCGACAAGTGCGCCCTCGTCGCCAAAAAATTGATGCGAAGTTGTCCGAAGGTGTTGAGGAGGCTCAGTGTGGCAACCAGATAATTGAAGGAGAAAATCTTCAAGCAATGGTTTCTCTTTACAAGTACCGTGGCCAGGTGGACATGATTATCACTGACCCACCATACAACACGGGTCAGGATTTCCGATACAACGATAAATGGGATCTGGATCCCAATGACCCCGACTTGGGCGCTATCGTCCCAAAGGATGATGGGTCGCGGCATTCGAAGTGGTTGCGATTTATGACCCCCCGTCTCTGGATGATGAAGGAGATGCTGAAGCCAAGCGGAATCATTGCTGTCTTCATTGGCGACGACGAGCTTTATCGTTTGGGCATGTTGATGGACAGTATCTTCGGAGAGAACAACCGCCTTGGGATTATTAACTGGCAAAAAATCTACAGCACGAAGCGCCAGGCCACGCACCTCGCCAACGCAACTGAGTATGTTTTGCTGTATGAAAAAGTAGAAACCGGCTCAAAACGGCAAGGATTGGTCTCGAGTTCTAGCAAGACTCACACTGCGGCAAAGAATCCAGACAGCGATCCTCAAGGGCCCTGGTCCTCGGGAAATCCGACTGGGCCGGGCGGCCGAGAATCATCAGACTACGGCCTCCAATCACCAGAAGACGGCCATATGTACTATCCCGCCGCAAACCGTCATTGGGGCTGGGAGAAGAAAAAAATCCGCAAGTGGGTCGAAGACTGGGGTACCAAGTATGAGGAGATTGTCGACCCGAACTGCCACCAACGGTCATTGGTGATTAAAGGCAGCACCATCCGAAAAGGAAAGGTCTTCACGCCGACAAATATTCTCGCCAAGGCTCAGCGCGCCGCTGCCATGAAGCGAAAGGGCGTGTGGCCGTTTTTGTATTTCACAGGTGGTGGCAAGGGCCGTCCCATGACTAAGATGTATCGGAAACTCATTGAACGGGGCGAAGTTCCGATGACCTACTGGGCCCACGAGGAATACGATAGGCCGATTCACATAGGGAGTGTAAGTTGGTCCCACGGCATGGTGGGAACATCCAAGCGTGGGACGACCGAGCTTCAACATGTGATGGGTGACAAGGTGGTTTTTGAAACCGTCAAGCCGCTTGAGCTAATTGAAAAACTAATCCATCTCTGGTGTCCTCGCGAGGGAATAGTTCTGGACCCGTTTGCTGGCTCTGGCACGACAGCGCATGCGATCCTGGACCTTAACAAGATAACGAAGGCTTCCCGGCGGTTTATCCTTATTGAGCAGGGCCGTCCTGAGCGTGGAGATCCCTACGCGCGCGTATTAACCGCTGAACGTGTAAAGCGTGCCATCAATGGAAAGTGGGATGCAGGCAATCGTCCGCCACTCGGCGGGGGCTTTAGATTTACGCAGTTGACAAAGACAGTTGATGCGGAGGCCGTCCTCGCCCTTGAGCGGGAGGAGATGATAGACCTACTGCTAACGACACATTGGGATCAAACCGAACGTGCCGCATCTTTTCTGCGGCGCTTCCCCGCTGGAAGCCACAGCCTGTTATTTGCCGGGAACAATCGTCAAAACGGTTATTTTCTAATTTGGAATGGTCCCGGGAAAGTATCGATATTAGACCGTGCTATGTTTAGGACCGTTGCTGAAGAGGCCAGGGCTGCCAACCTTGTTCCCCCGTATCACGTCTATGCCCGCTTATCATCCTATTCAGGGCCCAATATTGAGTTTTACCAGATTCCCGACCGGATTCTAGATAAGCTGGGATTCAACGAAGCGACACAGCCCTTCCGGATCGACTGACCTATGAGTTCACTCCGCCTTTTTAAGTTTCAGCTTGAAGCGTCCAGGACTATCGCCGATAGATTCGTCGAGTTAACGCGCGATGAACGACGGCCGATGGAGTATAAGTCCTGGGCCGTTCCATTTTATCAGGCACTCTCCGCTCTGACCGGTGCTGGCAAGACTCCCATCCTGGCCGACGCAGTCACTCAAATCCGAGCGGCACTTGCTGTTGAGCCTATCGTTTTATGGATTTCGAAGGGTAAGGCCGTTGTTGACCAAACCTTCGCTAATTTTGACGGCGGCGGGAAGTATGCGCACCTAGCCGAGGGTTTCCTTATTCGCTATTTGGCAGATATTGGCCCCGACCTGATTCAGGACGATACGAGCCCGCTGATTGCTCTGGCCACTGTCGGAACATTCAATCAGAAAGACAAGTCAGATGGAACCCTTCGGGTGCACAAAGTTGGAGAGGATCAATCTGACGACTCCCTTTGGACCCTTCTTAAGGATCGCCTTGGAAAGTCCGGAGAACGTAGGCCTCTCATCATCGTCTATGATGAGGCCCAAAACCTCTCTGATCAACAAACCGAACTCCTGCTTGAGTTGGAACCCGACGCTATCCTTGTGGCGAGCGCTACTATGCGTACGCCCGCTCGTCTGGGAAAAATAATCGATAGGTTAAGGGACCACGGTTGGCCTCAAGAGAAGCTTGTCACCTCGGTCAAGAGCAGGGATGTCGTCGACAAGGGGCTAGTAAAGCGACAGATTATTTTGGGTGGTTACGCCACCGTGATGGAAACTGCTTTGGACGACCTTGTCGCCGCAATGGCCGAGACAACTGCCAAGGCGAAGAAATTGCGCGCTGGTTTTCTGCCAAAAGCAATCTATGTTTGTCGAACAAATATCTCTCAGGATGATGGGCGCCCGGACAATCCGCTCCGTCCTTTCCATGAGCGGAAGGCGCCACCAATCTTGATTTGGCGATATCTGGTTGAACAAAAACGGGTGAAACCTTCCGAAATAGCCGTTTATTGCGACCTCAAATTCGACCACAAATCTAATCCTCCCCCCCCCGGCTTCAATCTCTATTCTGGTGGGGAAGACGATTTTTCGGACTTTAGCGCTGGTAACTATCGCCACATAATCTTTAATCTGAGTCTTCAAGAGGGCTGGGACGATCCAATGTGTGGGTTTGCCTACATTGATAAGAGTATGGGATCCAATTTGCAGGTTGAGCAAATCATTGGGAGAGTTCTCCGTCAGCCCGGAGCGCAACACTATCCGGACCCAGACCTAAACTCCGCCAATTTCTTCATTCGAGTTGATGAGAAGCAGGTTTTCCCTCAAATTCTTGATTCTGTTCAACGCCGGCTTGCCGCAGACTGTCCGGAAGTAAAACTTGATGGCTATAGCGACAGTCGTGACCGCACGAGAAGTCGGCTTCAGCCGAAAAAGAAGCTGACCACTCCCGAGATTCATATAGATTCGAGCGAAGCAATCACGCCACTCTACGCGATTATTAACCAAATGACTGACTATCGTGGTGGTGCAAAGTCTAATGTGGAGGGAGCGGGCGAAATCACCCGCGTTGTTCAGGCCGTTGGGAGCAAGAAGAATGGGCAGATTGAGCGAAGGGCTACGCCACATTCAAACAAGGTGACCGCTCGGTGGTTGACGCGACGCGAGATTCAATCGCTCTATCCGGAGGCCATTAAAGCAATCGACTGGGCCGATGGTAAGTTTGATGCGAAAGTCGAAATAACAAGCTCTGCTGCCCTGGCCCTGCGTGAGACCGCTGAAAGATTTGTCGACACCTACCTCGACCACAGCAGTCTCGTGTTCGAGGAGGAAAATCGCTACGAGGTTCCGCCTGTATTTGTTAACCCGAGCAAGCAAATTCCGTTCAAGTACGCCCTTCATAAGGGATATAGCGACCTCAACCCTTCACTTGAACTTCCGTTCGCACGCGCGATCGACGATGAGAAATTCCCCTGGATGAGGAATCCGACGAACGGCGGGTTTGCAATTCCTCTGCTCGATAAGGGCGACACGCGAAACTTCTATCCAGACTTCCTGGTTTGGAAAGACAAAACTGTTTTCGCGCTCGACACAAAGGGCGACCTGCTCATAGATAAAGACGCTGGCCGGAAACTTCTCGACATTCGTGATGAGAAAGGGGCTCGTCGCGTTATCGTGCGTCTAATAAGTAAAGGGACTTGGCAGGACACCAAGCGCCGTCGAAGCGATGTAGGCTATACAGTCTGGTATATTAAATCGGGACAGATAAAGCCCCGGCACTGCATTTCCAATCAGGACGCCGTAAGGGCCTGCCTTATGGCCAAGCTTTAGAAACACAATGCCACTTTCAGCACCTCGCACAGGCGAACAGCTTAAGATTTTAGGCCGAGAGCTCCCATTCACTTTCTGGCCGATGGGGCGGACGACGCGTCGCTATGGCGTCCAATTTCGAATCTTTTCGACGAATCCGTGGCCCACTATTGTTCGGAGCATTCAACGCTCCTGCCCCGCCTTGTCGAAACAAAGTGCCCTGGCTTTCGTGGAGCAAGCACAGGATTATTACCGAGCAGCGACTTCGGGAGACGTTTCCGCCGCGAAACCTTTGCTCCTCTACTACTCGTTCATGAACCTCGCCAAGGCCTACATTCTGCATACTGGTCAGCGCCCCAGCCTTGACATTAACTCTAAGCATGGAATCTCGGAAAAATTGACGCCAGGTGGAGTGGAATTAACCGGGGCCTTCCTCGAAACATTCCCGTCGGTAAATGTGCCGGCGGCGGCTGCCCGCCCTGCTCGAATCTCAATTAATCTATTTCATGAATTTCTATCTATTTCGCGCCCCGGCGGACTTGCCGCCGCAACCACCTTCCATTTGCCTGCCCTTCTTCCTCAAGTGCTCGCTGGACATCGATTATGGGCCGACGGGGCTAATGAGAAAGAACGGTTTATTGCCTTCCATCGGATATCCTTTGTCGAAGACCGCGCAACCAAGGCAATCTGGCTGCGCCTCTTCGTCTTCAGCGATGATTTCAGCCGCCTTAATCTTAGTCATCAGCAATTCCTCCGCGCTGGAAAGTTGAATACAGAGTTTCACGAAGTCCAATGTACCGAACAGGTAGATAATAGGTCGCTTGTGTGCTTCGAACAGCGAAATCCCTTACTGTATACACATCGTGCCGCAGATTCCGTGCCTCGACTGGTTGATTTGATTCGACCGAAGATCTGGACGGTAGTGATGTCCCAACCTCCTTATCGTCGTTACTACGCTTACCTTGCTCCTGTGGATGACCATCCGCTAGTCATCCCGCAACTTCAGGCCATTTATGCCATTGCATACTACCTGGGTTCCATCACAAGGTATAGACCCCATCACTTTCGGAAAATCACTGACTCCAACTTTGGCCCGTTCATTGAAGCGTTTCTGAATGACCAGCCCCCGCAGTTTTTATACCTCATGGCTTCCGAGTTCGCGAAGCAGGATATCACTCGCGCTGCGATAGTCTGAACACGCGTACCCTGCCGCATCGTTGATATTTGGTGCCCTGCCCGAAATCTGGCGCCCGTAACAGCTAAAATCAAACGATGCTTCCCGTCCTCTTTCTCTTTCTCATCCCCGTCGGCGGCGGCATCCCCGCGGGGGTGCTCCTGGCCAGCCGCACGGGCGTCCCCTGGCCGGCGGCCGCGGGCCTGTACTTCGTCTCCGACCTCATCCTGGCGATCGTCTTCGAGCCGATCCTCCGCCTCCTCGTCGCGCTGGGCCGGAAGGTCCCCGTCCTCGCGCGGATCAGCGCGGCGATGAGGGCCTCGATGGAGAGGACCGCCGCCCACTACGGCGGCGTGGGCGCGGGGCCGTTCACCCTCATCCTGATCGCCTTCGGCGTGGACCCGATGACCGGGCGCGCCGCGGCCATGGCGGCCGGCCACGGCTTCGTCGCGGGCTGGGCGATCGCGATCGCGGGCGACATGATGTATTACGCAGTGATCGCCTATTCCACCTTGAAACTGAACTCGTACTTCAAGGACCCGAACACCGCGATGTGGATCGTCCTCGGGGGCATGATCGTCGTGCCCGTATTGGTCCGCCGCCTGAAAGTGGCATACTCTAAAACGCGATGACCCCCCTCCGGTTCGCCGTCCTCGCCGCCTGCGTCCTCCTCTCGGGCTGCGACACCTATCACTTCCTGTCGGGGACGATCCAGGAGGACGCACGGCGCCCGGTGCAGGCCGTCAAGCAGTACGAGAAGTTCCTGGCCTCCCGCCCCACGGACCCGCGCGCCTGCGAGGTGCGCCTGCGCGCCGCCGAGCTGTACCGCACCGTGTTCGGCCGCTGCGACGAGGCCCGCGCCCATTACGAGGCCGCCGCCCGCGATTTCCCGAAGGCCTCCGCCTGCCTCGAGCGCGCCAAGACCGGCCTCCTGCGCTGCCCCGACTATTTCCCCACCGACACCGGCCGGACCTGGGTGTACGTGGACAGCGCCAGCCGCGGCAAGGCGATGCGCCTCGAATGGGAGGCGCGCGCCTCCTCGGGCACGGTCGGCTCGATCTCGTCTGCGCTGTACGCCGGCGACAAGCGCATCCAGGTGAAGACGGAGTACTACCAGAAGGCCGACTGGGCGGTCTGGCGCGTGGACAAGGACGGCCGCGAGGCGATCATCCGCTACCCCTACAACGAGGCGATGGCCTGGAGCGCCCGGCGCGGGAAGTCGAAGGTCGAGTACCTCGTCGTCTCGGCCTCGACCACGGTCACGGCGGCCGCGGGGACCTTCGCCGGCTGCCTCAAGATCCGGGAGAAGGACAGCGCCTTCAAGGGCTCCTGGCGCTACGACTATTACTGCCCCGGCGTCGGCCGCGTGAAGACGACGATCGGCGGCCCCGGCTTCGAGAACCCGAACACCGAGCTCAGCCGCTACGACGGGGATTTGGTAAAATAGGCCCGGTGAATCTCCCGCGGCCCCTGTCGCACTCCTCCATCACGCTCTATGGCGAGTGCCCGCAGAAGTTCAAGTTCAAGTACGTCGACAAGATCCCGGAGAAGCCCAAGCACTTCTTCTCCTACGGCCAGAGCGTCCACCTCGCGCTCGAGTTCTTCTACGGCGCCAAGGAGCCGAAGGCGCCCTCCCTGGAAGACCTGCTGAAGCACTTCCGCGAGATCTGGGTGAAGACCGGCTATCGCGACGAGAACCACGAGGCCGAGCTGTTCGAGGAAGGCCGTCAGCTCCTGACGCGCTTCCACGACAAGCACGCAAAGTCCTATCACGTGCCGTTCTCCGTCGAGTACAACTTCAATTTCGAATATGAAGGGGTCCCCCTGACCGGCAAGGTGGACCGGATCGACAAGCTTCCCGACGGCCGCATCTCCATCCTCGACTACAAGACCGGCAAGAAGCTCGCCGCCGGACGCCTGGACCTCGACGCCCAGCTGACCATGTACCAGTTCGCCTGCGAAAGCCAATTGGGCGCCGAGGTCGGCGAGCTCATCTTCTATCACCTCCCGACCCTCAAGGAGCACCGCACCGTGCGCCGCGGCGCGCCGCTGGTCAAGGAGCTGACCCGGCGCATCGTGGACACCGCCGAGGGCATCACGAAGGAGCGCTTCGACCCGAAGCCGACCGAGAACGCCTGCCGCTGGTGCGACTACAAGCCGCTGTGCCCCATCTACAAGGACCAGTACGCGGGCATGCCCGCCGTCGCCGCGAAACCCTCCGGCGAGCCGGAGCTGGCCGCGCTCGTCGACAAGTACGGCGACGCGCTGGCCAAGGTCGCGGCCGCGCAGGCCGAGGCCGCCGCCGCCGCCAAGGAGCTCTCCGCCTCGCTCAAGAAGAAGAACTTCGTCCGCGCCTTCGGCGAGCGCTTCGAGGTCTCCTCGTCGCCCGCCGTGAAGTGGGAGTTTCAGGACAAGAAGAAGGTCCTCGACATGCTGAAGTCCGCCGGCCTTTACGAGAAGGTCCTGGCCCCCTCGGCCCCGCTCGTCAACAAGCTCGTCGAGGACAAGGCCGTGGACGCGGACCTGCGCGCGCGCCTGACCGAGCTCGGCGAGCGCGTCGAATCGACGGACCTGAAGCTCAAGACGCTGTGAGCCGCCTCGGTCGCGTCCCCGGGGCCATCGGGGCTTTGCTGTCGGCCCTTTTTATGATGAAGTAGCCATGGCACCGGTGCGATGAAGCCCAGGGCCTACGACCTCTCGACCGCTTGGAGCCCGTGACATGAAGTCTCGCGACCTTCTTCTCGCCCTGGACCAGGGATCGTCCTCCTCCCGCGCCGTGCTCTTCGACCTGAAGGGCAGGATCGTCGCCCTTGCCCAGCGACCGGTGCGCACGAAACGCCCGAAGGCGGGCTGGGCCGAGCACGACCCGCTCGAGCTCGCCAAGACGCTGGAATCCGCGCTCGACTCCGTCCTCTCCAAGCTCGGCCCCAAGGACCGCGTGCTCGCCGCCGGCCTCGCGGTGCAGCGCTCGACCATCGTGTTCTGCGAGAAGGGAACCTTCAAGCCCGCCGCCGCCGCTCCGTCCTGGATGGACGGCCGCGCCGCCGAGTTCGTGGCACCCCTGCAGGAGCGTCAGGGCGAGGTCCACGGGCTCTCGGGCCTGTACGCGACTCCTTATTATTCCGCCCCGAAGATCCGCTGGTTCCTCGACCGCGATCCCAAGGTGCGGGCGCTGGCCGACGCGGGGCGCCTGCTGTGCGCCCCCGTCTCGACCTTCATCGCCGCCCGCCTGACGAAGGGCGCGGTCGTCGCGGCCGACCCGACTTGCGCCCAGCGCACCTTGCTGATGAACCTCGACGCGGCGTCCTGGGACCCCGGCCTCCTGGCTTTGTTCGGCCTCTCCACGGAGCTCCTCCCGTCCATCCGCTCGTCCGCGGGCGAGTGGGGCGTCATCGAGCGCAAAGGCCGCAAGATCCCGCTGATGGCCACGGTCGGCGACCAGCAGTCGGCGGCGATCGGCCTCGGCGCCGCCAACGAGGGCGACGCCGTCGCCAACTACGGCACGGGAGCCTTCCTCCTGCGCCACACCGGCCCGCGCCCCGAGCGCGCGCCCGGCCTGCTCGCCTCGGCGGCGGCCACCGTCGGCGACCTGCGCGGCTACTACCTCGAGGGCACGGTCCACGCGGCCGGCACCTCGTTCGAGTGGCTGAAGGACAATCTGGGCCTCATGAAGGACGCCAAGGCCGTCGACGAGGCGTTCAAGAAGTCCAAGCGCCGGGTGCTGATGCTCCCCGCGATCGGCGGCCTGGGCGCGCCGCGCTGGGACTACAAGACGAAGACCGCTTTCTTCGGCCTCGACTCGCAGACGACGAACCACGACCTCGTCCGCGCCACCGCGGAGGGATTGTGCATGCTCCTCGCCGACGCGGCGGCCGTCATGACGGCCGCGGGGTCGCCGGTCACGAGGGCGCGCGTCGCCGGCGGCCTGTCGCGCGCGGACGCGATGATGAGCTTCCAGGCCGACGCGCTCGGCGCCGTGCTCGAGCGGCGCAAGGAGGTGGAGGCGACGGCGCTCGGCGCCGCGATCCTCGCCGCGAAGGCGGCGGGCCTGCCCGACCCCGAGCGGATGGCCGACGCGCGCGTGGAGAAGACGTTCGCGCCGAGGTCCGACGAGGGCGCGCGCGCCAAGCGCCGCGCGGAGTGGACGAGCTTCGTCGAGTCCGTCCAGCGCCTGAGCCGCGAAGTGGTGCTATAAGGCCCTAAAAAAACCGGGCCTTAAGGCCTAAATTCCTTCGCCGCTCTTCCCGGGCCGTGCTACAATAATTCGCATGAACCGCCGATCCCTCCCCCTCGTCGCCGTGCTTCTCGTCGTCGCCGGATGCGATTTCAAAGAAACGCGTTCCGGACAGATCTCACTGACCGCCGGCACCGCCGGCATCCCCCTGAACGGGAAGGCCGGGTCCGCGACGCTCGTCGCCGGCTCCGCCGAGATCACGTTCAAGAAGGGCTCCGCCGACAAGTCGATCGCGATCCGCGTCAAGCAGAGCGGCCGCCCCGACGTGGACCTCGAGGCCGCCGTCTCCGGCGACTACCGGACCGGCAACTTCACGCTGAAGGGCTCCGAGATCGGCCAGCCCGTGGACATGGCCAGCGCTCGCTCCTACGCGATCACCGGCCCCAACCAGCGCTGGTCCAACTGGGAGGACCAGGGAACCCAGACCTGCATGGTCGAGGTCTCCTACGACCCCTGCGACGAGAACTGGACCGTGGGCTTCCGCTCCGTCGCCGGCGCCGAGCTCGGCTCCTTCACCTCGCGCTACGCGACGCGCTGCAACGAGCGCCGCTACACGCAGTGGTGCCGCCAGAACCCGCGCCATGAGCCGCGCTACCCGGATTACCCTCGCGGCCGCGACCGTCACGTGATCCTGGAGAAGGCCTCCGCGATCGACGCGTCGAACCTCAAGTTCGACTAGGCCTCACGAACGAAAAGAAGGCCGGCGCCGCTTGAAGCGGCGCCGGCCTTCGTCATTTCAAGGAAATTTGCGCCGGTTCTACCGGCGCAAATGGGAGATCAGGCGGTCGTAGTTGAGCCCGGCGAAGCTGCCCAGCTCGAAGTCGGCGCCGGACATGTCCTGCCCCTCGTTGTGCTCGGTGCGGAAGGCGGCGACCTTCATCCCGGCGCGCTTGGCGGCGAGCAGGCCGATCGAGGAGTCCTCGATGGCGAGGCACTCGCCGGGGGGCAGGTTCAGGCGCGTCGCGGCCTCCAGGTAGATGTCGGGAAGGGGCTTGGTCTTGCCCCCCACGTCGTCGGCCGAGACGATGGTGTCGAGGAGCGGCGTCAGCTCGAAGCGCTCGACGACGATCCTGATCCAGCGCTCGGGCGAGGAGGACGCGATCGCGGTGCGCACGCCCTTGTGCTTGAGGTGGCGGGCCAGCTCGAGGAAGCCCTCGGAGCAGTCCACCCGGTCGCGGTAGACCTTCGCCGCGGAGACGTCGCAGTGGGCCAGGAACTCGACCTTGCCCATCGTGAAGTCGTACTCCGAAACGAGGAAGCGGTGCAGGTCCTCGACGCCGAGGCCGGTGATGCGGTCGTTGTCGGCCTCCTTCCAGCCGGAGACCGTCTCACGGAAGAACTCGGCCTCGACGGCCTTCCACTGGGCCTCGGAGTCGACGATGACGCCGTCCATGTCGAAGATGACGGCTTTCACGCGGGCTCCGGCGCCTCGAGCTGCTGGTAGCGGGTCAAGGTGGCGTAGACGCCGTTCTTGGCCATCAGCTCGTTGTGGGTCCCTGCTTCCTCGACGCGCCCGTGGCGCATGACGACGATGCGGTCGGCCTTCTGCACGGTGGACAGTCGGTGGGCGATCATGACGACGGTTCGGCCCGGGTAGAGCCGCTCCATCGCGTTCTGCACGGCGCGCTCGCTGCCCGCGTCGAGGTTCGAGGTCGCCTCGTCGAGGATGAGCAGCTTCGGGTCCTTGAGGACGGCCCGGGCGATGGCCAGGCGCTGGCGCTGGCCGCCGGACAGGCGCGCGCCGCGGTCGCCGAGCGGCGTGTCGAGCCCCTGCTTCATCGCGCCGGTGAACTCCGCGGCGTCCGCGATCTCGAGGGCCTTCTGCACTTCGTCGCGGCTCGCCCCTTCGCGGCCGATGACGACGTTGCCGAAGACGGTGTCGTTGAAAAGGATGGTTTCCTGGGAGACAAGCCCTAATCTCTTCCGGATCTCATGCGAGGACATATCCCTCAGATCGATGCCGTCGATAAGAATACGACCCTCGGTCGGGTCAAAAAGCCGTAAAAGAAGATGCACGAAAGTGGTTTTTCCGGAGCCCGAAGGACCGGCCAATGCGACGACCTCGCCGGGCTTTATCGTCAGAGAAACGTCTTTTAACGCCCACAATTCGCGGGACGGATATTTGAAGGACACGTTCTCGAACGTCACGCCCTGCGTCAGCGGAGGGAACGGCAGCGGATGGAGCGGCTCGACGACCGACGGGCTTTCATCGAGGATCGAGAAGATGCGCTCGGCGGCGGCGAGGCCGAGCTGGAGCGTGGAGTTCATCTGGGCCAGGTTCTTGATCGGGCCGTAAGCCATGAAGAACGAACCGATGAATACCGCGAACTGCGACGCGGTCATGCGGCCTGCGCCGATGGCGGAGCCGCCGAGCCAGACGATGGCGGCCATGATCAGGGAGCCGAGGAACTCCATCAGCGGCCCCGACAGCGCGGTGGCGCGGAAGTAGCGCATCATCTGGTGGAAGAACTCGTCGTTCTCCACCCGGAACTTCGCGATCGAGCCCTTCTCGTAGTTGAAGGACTTCACCACGAGCATGCCCTGCAGGCTCTCCTGGAAACGGTGGTAGATCTCGCCCATCACCTCCTGGCCGCGGCGCCCGGAGGAGCGCAGCTTGCGCCCCAGGACGCCCAGCACCCCTCCGGCGACGGGGATGACGATGAGGGCGACCAAGGCGAACTTCGGGTTCGTCGTGATCATGATGATCAGGACGAAGACGATGGTCAGCGAGTCGCGGATGGCGTACAGCGGGACGAACTGGAGCGCGGACTGCAGCGCGGTCATGTCGTTGGTCAGCTTGGCCAGGACCTCCCCCGCCTTCGACTTCCAGAAGAAGTCCATCGAGAGGGCGTGCAGGTGGGTGAACAGGTCCTCCCGGATCTCCTGCGTGATCTTCTGCCCGAGCCAGCTCATCAGGTAGCTCTGCGTGTATTGGAATATGAGCTTGAGGAAGAAGATCGCCGGGATCATCAGCGCGACCCGCTTGAGCTTGACCGGGTCGGAGTCGATGAACAGGCTGTTCGTGATGGGCCCGAGCACGCGCACGAGGGTGCCGTTGAGCGCGGCCATGCACACCATGACGACGGTGGCCTGGATCAGCCGGACGCGGTGCGGCTTGACGTAGCCCAGGAGGCGGTCGAGCGACCTCCTGTCCGCGCTCACTTCGCGGCGACCGCCGACAGCTTGGGCAGGGCCGCCTTCATCGACGCCAGCGCGGTCTCGATGTTGGCGACCGAGTTGGCGTACGAGAAGCGCAGGTAGCCCTCGCCCATGGCGCCGAACGAGGTGCCGGGGAGGCAGGCCACCCCCGCCTCGGCGAGCAGGGCGTCGGACAGGGCCTTGGACTTGAGCCCCGTGCCCTTGATGCTGGGGAAGACGTAGAACGCGGCCTTCGGCGTCTTGCACGTGACGCCGGGCAGGGCGTTGAGCCCTTTGACGATCACGTCGCGGCGGCGCTTGAACTCGGCGACCATCGCGGTCACCGAGTCTTGCGGGCCGGTCAGGGCCTCGATCGCGGCGTACTGAGAGAAGGCCGGGACGCAGGAGTGATCGTTGGTCGACAATTTCGCGATCGCGTCGATCAGCCACTTGGGGCCCACGCCGTAGCCCAGGCGCCAGCCGGTCATCGCCCAGGTTTTTGAAAAGCCATCCAATAGGATGGCGCGTTCCTTCATGCCCGGGTAGGCGAGCAAGGAGAGATGCTTGCCTTCGTAGACGATGCGAGAGTAGATCTCGTCGGCGAGCAGCATCGCGTCGGGGAACTTGGCCAGCGCCTTGGCGACGCGGTCCATCGTCTCCTTGGTCATCACGCCCCCGGTCGGGTTGGCGGGCGAGTTGAGGATGACCAGCTTCGTCTTCGGCGTGAGGAGCTTCTCGAACTCCGCGGCGTCGAAGTCCCACTCGAGCTCCTCGCGGATGGGCAGGGGCACGGGCTTGCCGCCGACGTAGTTGATCATCGACTCGTAGATCGGGAAGCCGGGGTTCGGGTAGATGACCTCGTCGCCGGGCTCGACCAACGCGAGGATGGTGAAGAAGATGATCGGCTTGCCGCCGGGGACGATGACGGTCTCTTCGGCGGCGTAGGAGACGCCGCGGGTCTTGCTCACGTATTCGGCGATGGCCTTGCGGGTGTCGGGGAGGCCGGCCGAGGGGCCGTAGTGCGTGTGGCCCGCGTCGATGGCCTTCTTGGCCGCCTCGCGGATGTTGGCGGGCGTGTCGAAATCGGGCTCGCCGATCTCGAGGTGCACGATCTTGCGTCCCTGGGCCTCGAGCGCGCGCGCGCGGGCGAGGACTTCGAAGGCGGTTTCGGTTCCGAGGCGGGAAAAGCTCTTGGCGAGTCTCATAGCGGGATATTAACCTTTTTGATGCGGTTTTGCCTCAGGCCGCCCTGCCTAAAATACGGCGCTGGTCGGAATCGGCCAGGACCATGAAGCGGCCGTCGGCGTAGGCGTAGACGACGTGGTCGGCGTCGCTGAGCGTGCCCTCGAGGAGCACGAGGCGGTGGCGCTCCCGGATCAGGCGGGTCTCGACGAGCATGGTCGCCCCCACGGGCACGCCCTTGCGGAACTCGGTCGTCAGGCGCGCGGTCATGACCGGGCGGCCGGCGAGCCAGGCCGCGGCTCCCAGGGCCTCGTCGAGCGCGGTCAGCAGCGCCCCGCCGTGCACCAGGCCCGGCGCGCCTTCGGAGAGCTCCCCGAAACGGGCGGTCGCGACCAAGGACCCGTCCTCCCGGCGGTAGTACTTGAGGACGATGCGGCCCTCGGTGCCGGTCATGCCCGCGAAGGCCCCCCTCGCCGCGGCGAACGGGAACGGCTGGACTTCCTCCCAGCCGGGGAGGGGCCAGGGCGAGGGGTGGGGCTGTTTCATTCCGGCATTTTAGGAAATTTGACGGCCACCGGGTCGCCGTTCAGCGCGTCCATGAAGGCGACGAGGTCCTTCTTCTCCTGCGCGGTGAGGCCCAGCGGCTTCATTCGCCCGTCGAGGTGCGGGTTGGGCGTGCCTCCCTTGTTGTAGTACTCCACCACCGTGTCCAGGTTCGGCTCGGAGCCGTCGTGCATGTAGGGCGCGGTGTATCGCAGGTTGCGCAAAGTCGGCGTTTTAAAAGCGCCGGTGTGCTTCGGGTCCTTGGTCTGGGCGAAGCGGCCGAGGTTCGGCTCCTTGGCCAGCATGCCGACCCCGATGTTGTGGAAGTCGGAGTTGGAGAAGTTGAAGCCGTCGTGGCAGATCGCGCAGTTGGCCTTGCCGTGGAACAGGTTGAAGCCGCGGGCGGCGGAGGCGCTCATCGCCTTCTTGTTCCCCGCCTGCCACTTGTCGTAAGGGGAGTTCCCGGTCAGCACGGTCCGCTCGAAGGTCGCGATGGCCTTGGCCACGCGGTCGATGTCGATGGCCTCGTCGCCGAAGGCCCTCTTAAAATACGCGGCATAGCCGCGTATCGTCTTGAGGCGCGCGACGGCCTCCTCATGGGTGAAGCCCATCTCGATCGGGTTCTGGATGGGGCCCTTGGCCTGCTCCTCGAGGCTCGGGGCGCGGCCGTCCCAGAACTGGAACTCCATGTAGGCGGAGTTGAGCACGGTCGGAGCCGAGACCCCGCCCTTCTGGCCCTTGATGCCCGTGGACACCGGCGCCTGGTCGGTCCAGCCCTTCTCCGGGGCGTGGCAGGTCGCGCAGGAGATCGTGCCGTCGCGGGAGAGGCGCTTGTCGAAGTAGAGCGTCTTGCCGAGGGCCACCTTGGCGTCCGTGACCGGGTTGTCCGAGGGGACGTCGGGCGCCTTCAGCCCCAGCGGCACCTTGTATGGGTATTCGGGCCCGTCGAAGTCTCCGGCGTAGGCGGCGGTCGCGGCGAGCAGGACGACGGCGAGCAGACGGGTCATGGGCTCTCCTTTCGGATAATAATTATCAACGGAATAATTATATCCTGTAGACGCGGGGGCGTCAACCCCCGCTACGGCGCCGCAACAGTACGGCCCGGTCAGGACGGGGCGTCGACGCCGCGCTCGCTCGGGGCCGGGAGGCTGACGAGCAGCTCGCTGTTGCGGCCGGCGCCGAAGGCGCGCACGTCCCCGCCGTAGGCGGCCAGGGCGCGCCGCTGGGGGGCCAGGGGAGGAGGCGTGCTCTCCTCCGGCGCCGTGAACTTGAGGCGGGCCCGCAGCTCCTTCTCCTCGGCCTGGACGACGACGGTCAGGCGCGAGCCGGGCTTGGCGCGGGTGCAGACGATGGTCACGAGCTCGAGCAGGGCCTGCTGGATGTGCGGCGTGCTCCCCCGCGCGGGCGGAAGGTCCGGCGCGATGACCGTCTCCAGGGCCAGGCCCCGGTCGTTGATGGTGTGCGCGACCAAGGTCAGGACCTGCTCGGTCATGCGGTCCAGGCGGAACTCGGCGATCTCCTCCCCCTGGCGCCGCTTCAGGACGTCGGCGGTCAGCCGGCCGAGGGAGCGCGCGGCCGACTCGATCCGCTCGGCGTCCGCCGCCAGCGGCGACGCCTCCCCGAGCTCCCGGCGCAGGACCTCCGCGCTGCCGAGGATCACGGCGAGCCGGGCGTGCACGTCGTAGATGATGCCCTCCATGAACCCGGCCCGGCCGGAGCCGTCGAAGCGGGAGCGCTCGCCCCGGTCGATGTCGGCGCTGAGGCGGTCGAGGTCGGCGCGCGCCAGGACGAGGGCCTCGCGCGCGCTCCGCTCGCGCCGCGCGAAGCGGGAGGTGACCCCCGCGGAGATGACGAGCACGATCGCCTTGACGGCCAGCTCCGCGGCCGTCAAGGAGGCGGGCTCTCCGTCCTCCGGGCCGAGGTGCAGGGCGGCGAGGAATGCGCAGGAGAAGACCGCGGCCATGACGACGTGGCGCGCCTGGAGATACAGGCAGGCCGTGAAGATGGGCAGGAGGTACATCGGCCAGAAGCCCGAGTTCTCCCCGCCCGAGTAGCTCAGGACCGCGGTCACGAGGACGGTGTTGACCGCCATCGAGATCATCGGGACGAACCAGACCTCGCCGCGGCGGCGGAGGGCGAGTTGGTAGGCGAGGTTGAAGGCCAGCAGCCCGGCGAACGCCCACAGGATACCCGGCGAGGAGAAATGGGGGTTGTTCCGGCCCAGGACGGCCACCGCGCCCATGCAGATGGAGAAAGCGATCTCCTGGAACTTGAACGCGGAGTGCGCCGGCGACGCCTCGTTCTTCACGCGCTGAGTTTAGCCCCGTTCCCCGGTGCCGTCAATGGGCGTATCGGCCGAGATTTGCTATCCTCAAGAAACACACAATCCTCTCGACGGAGATCATCCCATGACCACCGCCGCCCTCCCCGACGTCCACCCCCTCCTGAAGGAATTCCTCGGGCGTAAAGTCCACAAGCTCCTGATCGACGGCCAGCCCGTCGACGCGGCGTCCGGCAAGACCTTCGCGACCCTGAATCCCGCGACCGGGGAGGCCCTCGGGACCGTCGCCGAGGCCGATTCCGCCGACGTCGACCGCGCCGTCGCCGCCGCTCATAAAGCCATGGAGGGCTCGTGGTCCAAATTCTCTCCCGCGGAGCGGGAGAGAATCCTGCACAAGGCCGCCGACCTGCTCGAGGCCCGCGCCGAGGCCTTCGCCCAGCTCGAGTCGCTCGACAACGGCAAGCCGATCCGCGAAGCCAAGAACGGAGACCTTCCCCTGGCCATCGGCCTGCTGCGCTACTTCGGCGGCTGGCCCACGAAGATCCACGGCGAGACGACCCCCGTCTCCGTGCCCTATTTCCCGGGCGCCAAGTTCCTCCATTACACCGTCCGCGAGCCCGTCGGCGTCGTCGGCGCGATCATCCCGTGGAACTTCCCCCTCCTGATGGCGGTCGAGCGCCTCGCCCCGGCCCTGGCCTGCGGCAACGCGGTCGTCCTCAAGCCCGCCGAGCAGACCCCGCTCTCCGCCCTGCTGCTGGGCGAGCTCCTGCTCGAGGCCGGCGTGCCCGCCGGCGTCGTGAACGTGGTCCCGGGCTTCGGACCCACGGCCGGAGCGGCCATCTCCCGGCACATGGGGATCGACAAGGTCACCTTCACCGGCTCGACCGAGGTCGGCCGCGAGGTCGTGAAGGCCTCGGCGGGCAACATGAAGCGCATCTCGATGGAGCTGGGCGGCAAGTCCCCCAACATCGTGTTCGCCGACGCCGACCTCGAGGCCGCGGCGAAGGGCATCTTCATGGGCATCTTCTACAACCAGGGCCAGTGCTGCTCCGCCGGCTCCCGCGTCTTCATCGAGCGCCCCGCCTACGACAAGATGGTGGCCGCGCTCGCCGACCGCGCCAAGACCGTCAAGCAGGGCAACCCGCTGGACCCCAAGACGCACATGGGACCCTTGGTTTCGGCCGAGCAGCGGGACCGGGTCCTTTCCTACATAAACAGCGGCAAGGCCGAAGGCGCGCAGCTGCTCGCCGGCGGCGCGGCCGCCGCGGGCCCCGGCTACTTCGTCCAGCCGACGGTGTTCGGCGGCGTCAAGGACGAGATGAGGATCTCCCGCGAGGAGATCTTCGGGCCGGTCGTGTCCGTCATGCCGTTCGACACCCTCGACGAGGTCATGGCCCGCGCGAACGCCACCGACTACGGCCTGGTCGCCGCCGTCTGGACCAAGGACGTCAAGAAGGCCCATCAGGCCGCCGCCAAGCTCAAGGCCGGCACCGTCTGGATCAACTGCTACCACTTCGTCGACGCGGCGGCGCCGTGGGGCGGCGTCAAGCAGAGCGGCTACGGCCGCGAGAAGGGGCAGTACGCCTTGGAGAACTACACCGCGCTCAAATCAGTGTGGGTGGACCTCAACTAAGATGACGACCGCCGCCGCAGAGGTGCTGGTCGAGATCGAAGGAAAGATCGGGATCGTCACGATCAATCGTCCGTCGGCGTTGAACGCGTTGTCGATCTCGGTGATGGACGCCGTTTCCGAGGCCTTGGGCGGCTTCGACCGCGATCCGGCCATCCACGCCATGGTGCTGGCGGGCCTTCCCCGCGCCTTCGCCGCCGGCGCCGACATCGGCGAGATGAAGAATATCGCCGGCGGCGAAGCCGCCGAAAAGCAGCTCGCTCGCCACCTGTCGAACTGGGACCGGATCGGGAACCTGAAGAAGCCGGTCATCGCCGCCGTGTCGGGCTTCGCCTTGGGCGGCGGATGCGAATTGGCCATGGCCTGCGACATGATCGTCGCGTCGGAAACCGCCGTCTTCGGCCAGCCGGAGGTTTTGATCGGCGTGATGGCCGGCGCCGGCGGGACTCAGAGATTGACCAAGGTCGTCGGCAAGCAGCTGTCCATGGAGATGAACCTGACGGGCCGAAAGCTGACGGCGCGCGAGGCCCTGTCGTTCGGTTTGGTGAATCGAGTGGTCCCCGTCGAGTCGTTTTTAAGCGAAGCTAAGAAGTTGGCCCACACCATCGCCGCTCAACCGCCGCTCGCCGTGCAAGCGGCGAAAGCTTCGGTCCGCGCAGCCGTTGATTCGAAGTTGTCGGAAGGTCTGTCATTCGAGCGCCAGTCTTTCTTCCGTTTGTTCGATACCCAGGACCAGAAGGAAGGCATGACCGCGTTCGCCGAAAAACGCAGGCCCGTCTGGACGGGGAAGTGACTTATCCCCGAAATTCCACCGGTGGAATCCCAATAAAATGACCCAGACCACGACCCGAGATCTCCTGATCGAGCAGAAGGACGGCGTCCTCACGCTGACGCTGAACCGCCCCGACGTCCTCAACGCCTTGACCTTGGCCATGATGAAGGGCATCCGCGACGCGCTGAAGCAAGCGTCCACGGACAAGGCTGTGAAGGCGGTCATCATCACCGCCTCGGGTCGCGCGTTTTGCGCCGGCGCCGACCTCGGCGACCTCAAGAAGCGCCAGTCCGTCTCCTCCTTCTCCCTCGGCGACGAGCTCCGCGACCACTTCAACCCCCTCGTCGCCCAGATCCGGAAGCTCGAGAAGCCCGTCATCGGCGCCATCAACGGCCTCGCCGCCGGCGCCGGCGCCAGCATCATTTTGAGCGCGGACCTGAAGGTCTGCGCTCAAAACGCCACTTTCTTGAACGCGTTCGTCCGCGTCGGCCTCGTCCCCGACTCCGGCATGACCTACTCGTTGCCCCGCTTCCTCGGCTACTCGAAGGCCCTCGAGCACATGTGGCTGGCCAAGCCCGTCACCGCGGAGGCCGCGCTCGCGTGCGGCCTCGTCAACAAGGTCGTCCCCGCCGAGTCCGTCCTCGTCGAAGCCCAGCTGCTCGCCGCCGAGCTGACGAAGATGCCCCCGCTGGCCCTCGCGCTCACCAAGCGCGCCGTCAACCGCTCGCTCGAGGCCGCCTCGCTCGACGAGCAGATGGAGTACGAGGCCCAGCTCCAGGAGATCCTCGGAAAGACGTCCGACCACGCCGAAGGCGTCACGGCCTTCCTCGAGAAGCGCCCCGCCCAGTTCAAAGGAGAATGAGATGACCCTCGAACCGAACCGCGTCCGCGAAGAGAAGCTCCTCGCCAAGA
>Ga0255338_1001282_pt1 | contig 49460 bp, 50 predicted proteins | sample MeOH1_35cm_T4_19_FD_203715 | JGI IMG/M metagenome (GOLD analysis project Ga0255338, IMG submission 203715) | Sandy soil microbial communities from University of British Columbia, Vancouver, Canada - MeOH1_35cm_T4_195 | ecosystem: Engineered > Artificial ecosystem > Sand microcosm > Unclassified ...
GTTCCAACTGGCCTAATTTAGACAGCACCAGGGGGCTCCATACGCCAAACTCACCCACGTCCGTCCGCCCTGCCTCTGACACACCCGCCCATTTGCCCGTCATCCTGTCCTAATTTGGACAGCACTGATCTGCGTCTATCGGCGGTTACAGGGATTTCTGAGACAGCTTCTAAAGAGCTGTTCACCACAAAGGACGCCAAGGACACGAAGGGAAACAACTGCAGAGTTAGTTTTTTGCCCTCCGTGGTGATTGACGTTGTTCTCGGCTTCCTTGGTGTCCTTTGTGACCTTGGTGGTGAGTGTTTCGCTTCGCTCCGGCTAAGAACTAAGAGCTGTTCACCACGAAGGACGCCAGGGACACGAAGGGAAGCAGAAGCAAATGCGCTTTCCCTGGCAGAACTCACCTCAAAAACACCAGAACCGATGACAGGATTTACACGATTCACATGATTTACAGGATGAAAAAGCAGAACTCGGAGGGTTCTTCATCTCGTTGACCCCTGAAAAATCGTGTTCGCGATAAATCCCGGGTTCCCCGGATTCCTTTGCGATCCTTCGCGGTGAGGGTTTCGTGTTAACTTCACCCGAGGAAGACGTATAGGGAGTCCAGGTCATGAAAGGTGTCGTCGTCTGTCCGCAGCCGCGCGCCGCGGACGTCGGTGCCGAAGTGCTGCAGCGGGGCGGCAACGCTTTTGATGCCGCCGTTGCAACGGCATTCGCGCAGATGGTGAACGACCCTTTCATGTGCGGCATCGGCGGCATGGGGACGCTGCACTATTACCGCGCGGACACCGGCAGGAGCGGCATGATCGACTTCTACAACCGCGCCGGGTCGAAGGTCCGCCCGGACATGTGGGAGAAGGACTGCAAGGGACGCACGCCGATATCGGGCTACAGTCTCTTCGACGATTACCGCAGCGAGATCGGCTACACCTCGATCATGACGCCCGGCACGCCGGCGGGGCTGGGATTGTTCCACGAGCAGTACTGCACGATGTCGTGGTCCGACCTGATCGCGCCCGCGATCGCGCAGGCCGACGAGGGCGTCGTCGTCACGCCGCATGCGGCGAGCGTATGGACACGCTACGCGCAGCCGGGGATCCCGAACGGGATGACACGCGTCACGAAGACCGCCGAATGCGCGCGCGTCTATCTGCATCCCGACGGCCGCTTCTACGCGGTCGGCGAAGTGGTGCGCCTGCACGACTACGCGCGCACGCTGGAGCGCCTGGCGCGCGGCGGGTGGCAGGAATTCCACCACGGCAGCCTCGGCGACGAGATAGCGCGCGATCTCGAAGCGAACGGCTCGTACGTGACGCGAGCGGACATTGCCGGGTATCGGCCGGACCAGGGGCCGCCGCTCGAAGGCAGTTATCGCGGCTACGTGGTGCGCTCCAATCCGCCGCCGGGCAGCGGCGCGACGATCATCCAGATGCTGCAGATCCTCGAGCACTTCGATCTCGGCCGCCTCGATCATTCGTCCGCGGAGCACATCGATGTGCTCGCGCGCGCGATGGCGGCCGCGCACGTTGACCGCAATGAATACCTGGGCGACCCTCGCTTCGCCGACGTCCCGACGGCGGTGCTGATCTCGAAGGACCGCGCTGCATATTGGGCGGAGCGCATCGAGAAGGGCGACTTTCCCGGCACAGCCGACAAATCGCCGCCGGGCTGCACGACCCATCTCTGCGCCATGGACGAGCAGGGCAATGCCGTGTCGCTGACGCACACGCTGGGCACGGCGTCCGGCGTGGTCACGCCGGGGCTCGGCTTCAATTACAACAATTCCATGAAGCTCTTCGACCCGGTGCCGGGCCGCAAGAATTCCATGGCGCCCGGCAAGGCGCGCACGACGGGCATGGTGCCGACGATGCTGCTGAAGAACGGCAAGCCGGTGCTCGTCGCCGGCGCGCCGGGCGGCAGCGTCATCATCAGCGCGACGCTGCAGGCGATACTCAACATCGTCGACTTCGGCATGTCGTCCGTCGAAGCGGTGACCGTCCCGCGCATCCACTGCGAAGGGCTTGGCATAGAGGCCGAAGCGACCATACAGCGATCGGTGGTGGAAAAGCTGCGCGCCATGGGACACAAGGTGATTCACAGCCCGCACAGCTTCGAGCCGATCATGTCCCGTGCGCATGTCATTTCGACGATAGGCGGAACGATGCGCGGCGGTGCCGATCCGCGGGGTGGGGCGGGGGTGGCTTATTCGTGGTGACGAGCTTCCGGTGAGGAGAGCCAAGGAGCTGTTCACCACCAAGGACGCCAAGGACACGAAGGGAAACAACTGCAGAATTAGCTTTCCTTGGTAGCGAACCGTGGTGGGATTTCATTGGTGCCCTCCGTGTTTTCCGTGCTCACCTGGTGATTGATGTTGTTCTCGGTTTCCTTGGTGTCCTTTGTGACCTTGGTGGTGAGTGTTTTCGTGGTGATTGGTTTTCATGACGGCTCAAGCCGTGCCCATATGCCCTTGATTCCCTCCAGCGCGCCAGTCGAAATCCCTATCGTCGGTTCTCCGGGGAGATACGCTCGTTACATTACCCGCTTGCAGGTCTTGCGACACGCTTCTATTCTAGTGCGCGCTGCACATCCTGACGGAGGCAACCCATGGCGCATACCTACGATGAACTGAAAGGTAAAACGCTGGCGGAGCTGCGCGAGATCGCCGCCGGCGTCGAGCATGAAGCGGTGAAAGGCTACACGCAGCTCAACAAGGACCACCTGCTGGTGGCCTTGTGCAAGGCGCTCGGCGTGGAGATGAAAGAGCACCACCAGGTGGTCGGCGTGGACAAGACCGCGATCAAGACGCGCATCAAGGCATTGAAGCGCTCGCGGGACGAGGCGGTCGCGGCCCACGATCACGACAAGCTGAAGAGCGTGAGGCGCCAGATCCACCGGCTCAAGCGCGAGATACACAAAGCGACGGTGTAGGCATCCGCGGCGTGGCGAGGCAGTGAAGCATTGACGCGTTCCGTGTTCCGGCTTTGTCGTTCTTCGGCGCTTCGGCGACAATGCGCCACCGACTTTACTTGAACACGGCATGAACGTCATCGAGCTCGCGACGCCCGGCGGTCCCGAAGTCTTGCGCCTCGCGCAGCGGCCGCTGCCCGAGCCGGCGGCCAACGAGATCCGCGTGCGTGCGCAGGCCATCGGCGTGAGCAGCGCCGATATGCTGGTGCGCAGAGGCGTCTACAAGTGGATGCCGCCGCTCCCTGCGATCCCTGGCAATGAGATGGCGGGCGTCGTCGATGCGCTCGGCGCCAGCGTGAGCGGCATCGCGCTCGGCGACAAGGTGCTGGTGAGCTCGCGCGAGCTCGCGTTCCGCGGCGGCTGCTATGCCGAGGCGATCTGCGTGCCGGCGGGCGCCGTCTTCCGGCTGCCCGAAGCGATCACGCCGCACGACGCAGTCACGCTGCCGAACTACCAGCTCGCAGGCGCGCTGCTGTACGAATCCGGTGTGAAGCGGCCGGAGACGATACTGATCCACGGCGGGGCCGGCGGCGTCGCTACCGCAGTGATACAGCTCTGCATTGCCGACGGCATACGGCCGATCACGACGGTGAGCAGCGACGAGAAGCGCGCTTTCGCGCTGGCTGCCGGCGCGCCGCACGTCATCCATCGCGGCAAGCAGAATGTGCTGAACGAAGTGATGGCGCTGACCGACGGCCGCGGCGTCGACGTGGTCTACGCGATTGTCGGGGCGGGGTTCACGAAGAACCTGGAGTTGCTCGCGCCGCTCGGGACGCTGGTGTCGATCAACTCGCTCGGCAGGGAGCCTGACGCGGAATTTTTCACCGCGCTGCGCGCGCTGCTGAGCCGCAGTCTCGGCGTGCGGCTCTACTCGATACACACCCTCGACGGGCAGCGCGACACGCGGCGCGCCCTCATGCAGCGCGCTGTCGAGCTCATGGCGGCGGATCGGCTACGGCCGCCCAGGCCGACGCTGTTGCCGCTGAAGGATGCGGCGCGCGCCCACCAGATGCTCGAGGCGGCGACGACGCTGGGCAAGCTCGTGCTGGTGCCGTGAGCCGGTAGCGTCGCGCAGGCTATTTCGTATTCGCTGCGCTGGTCGCGGTGAGATTCGTCGTGACCGGCGGCGTGGCGAGGCGGTAACCACGCTCGGGCGGCGTACCGGCGGCGAAGTGCACGGTCTCGAGCCGCGGCACGGCGATGTCGTCGCACACCTTGTGTATGCGGTACACCTCGAGCGGCGGTTTCCAGTCGGGCTTGTATTCGCAGGTCACTTCCACGCAGCCGATGCTCTTCAGCCAGCGGCACACGCCGACGTCGGTGCCGGCGGTATTCCGGATTTCGGTGAGGAAAGTATCGCCCTCGTAATGCGGCTTGTTCGTGCCGGCCTCCGCGCGCACGTCCTGCAGCACCGTGTAGAAGCTGCCGCCGGGCGCGAGCAGCCCCAGCACTTTCTCCATGAAGACCGACAGGTCCATGGTGTACGAAAAGCCGCCGATGACGTCGGTGATGACCTGGAACTGGCCGAGCGCCTGCGCCGAGTAGTCGCGCAGGCGCTTCTCGTACAGGTACTGGATCTTGTTCGGCTCGAGGTGCGTGGCCGCCTGGTTCCAGAAGGCCGTGCGGCGGTCCTCGATGGACATTGCCACCGCGCGCGCTTTCTTCGTGTTCGGCTTCGCCGTCTCGGGATGCGAGAGGTCGTAGCCCGGCGAGTAATAGTCGAGGATTGCCTGGCCCATGCCCGCGCCGATGTCCAGCCATCGGTCTTCCGGCCCCAGGCGCGCAAGGGAACGGTCGAAGTCCGCGGGCAGCGCCGAGGCGTAATCGGCGAGCGTGCGATCGGTGACGTAGCCCACCGCGTATCCCTCTACCTTGTCGCGGTAGATGTTCTCCTGCTTGACGAGCTCGTCCTTGAAAGGCGGCGCGCCGGCACTCTGCGTTTGCGCAGAGGCGAGGCACGGCGACAGTGACAGGGACAGGAAAAGGAAAAGGGCGAACGGACGGGGCCGAAAACGCTTTAAAGTGCGCATCGATAGACCTGGTGGCAGTAGTGCAGCGACGGCGTACCGTGCTGCGGTTTTCTCACTTCTTCCTCGGATCGGTGAATCTACCGCTTCTTATTGCATCGCTGAGACTGGTCCAAGCATAGTCCAATCCGCCGCCGGCTGCCAGGCTGAAAGCCGCAGCGGTCAGGGCGCTGACGAACGTGACCTGGTGCTCTTCCGTGGGCACGTCGCCGCTGAAGCTCACCGTTCCGGTCTCCAGCGCAAACTGCGCATCTTCGTGGACTGCACCGTGGACGGAGACTTCGGCGACACCGGCCCGCACGTGGCGGTAGAAGTCGCTGCGGTCGCGCGCGGCGGACACGTGCTCGTCGGCGCCGATCACCATGACCGGCTTGTCGACCTTGCGCAGATAACCCGGCAGGACCTTGCTGCCGGCGCTCGCCGGGTCGAGCAGGACGCCGCCGGCGACGGACGCGCCGTCGGACAGCGCCACGACGACCGAGAATGCGCCGAACGAATGTCCCACGAGAACGATACGCCGGGGATCGACGCGGCTGTCGAGCAGTTCCGGGCGTTTCTGGATCGCGTCCACCAGGCTCGCGAGCGTCCTGCCGTTGCGCACCCACGGCCCATGATTGGGAAGATCGACGGCGAACGTATGCATTCCCCAGGTCGCGAGATGCATCGCCTGGTAGGCATGATCGTCCTTCGAGTTGTCGTAACCGTGCAGCAGGATCACCAGCGGCGCTTTGCCGGGTGCGGCCGAAAGATAGAGATCGCCGCTCACGCGGAGCGAGCCGGGGAGCGCGACAGCATGATCGGTGCGCGTCGTCACCTCGAACGGCCCGCGCAGCCTGAACTCGTCGACGCCGGGCTTGTGCGTCAGCAGGTACTGCTCGAGCTCCCCGTAGCTGCGCGGCTTCAAGGTGGTGATCCCGGTGCTCGGCATCCTCGCGCATCCGGCGATGAGGACGAGCCAGGCGAGCGCGATGACGAAGAGAGTGCGGCGGGCGGAGGCGGCGGGTCGGAGTACATGCATCATCGTTTACCGTGCGAGGTCCAGTTGTATGCCGGCGTCGCGCAGGACACGCGACCATTTCTTGATCTCGGCCTCGATGTAGGCGCGGAATTCCGGTGCGGTGCTGCCGCCGATGTCGGCGCCCAGCGCGACGAAGCGCTCGCGCGTCTCGGGCGCGGCGAGCGCACGCTGGATCTCCGCATTGAGCCGCTGCACCAGCGGCGCGGGCACGCCCGCCGGCGCGAGGATGCCGTTCCAGATGCTTGCTTCGTAGCCCGGCACGCCGGTTTCGGCGACGGTCGGAATATCGGGCGCGAGCGCAGAGCGCTGCAGCGAGGTGATCGCGATGGCCTTCGCCCGGCCTGCACGCACATGCGGCATCACCGAGGTCATGCTCGGGAAACCGATCTGCACCTGGCCCGACAGCAAGTCGTTGGTCGCCTGCGCCGTGCCCTTGTAAGGCACGTGCACGAGCTTGATGCGGGCCATGTGCTCGAGCAGCGCGCCGGCGAGATTGGCGGGCGAGCCGTTGCCGGACGAACCGTAATTGAGCTGGCCCGGCTTCGCGCGCGCGAAGCCGATGAATTCCTCCGTCGTGCTCACGGGCAGGCCGGGGCTCACCACGATGATGAGCGGCGTGGACCCAACGCGGCTCAAGGGCACGAAGTCGCGCAGGATGTCGTACGGCAGCTTCTTCGACAGCACGCCGTTGGTCGCGAAACTGTTGGCGATGAACAGCAGCGTATGGCCGTCCGGGGCCGCTTTCGCAACGAGCTCGCCGCCGATGATGCCGTTCGCGCCCGGGCGGTTGTCGACAAGCACCTGCTGGCCCAGGTTGCGAGTGAGCTGCTGACCGACGATGCGCGCCATGATGTCCGCGTTGCCGCCCACGCCGTACGGCACCAGCATGCGTATGGGCCGGGATGGAAACGCATCGGCCGCGCCGGCTGCGCCGGCGACCACGGTCAGCGCAGCAGCGGCGCACAGACGCAACGCAGACTTCAAATGGATCACTCCCGCTCCTCCTCGCGTATTTCGGGGAGCGCTATCTTAGCGCGGCTGATCGCACGCCGGTGACGACTTCATCGGAGGCGGCGCCAGTTTGTGGACTTCCGCTTGTCTCTGCGCATCAAACTCCTTAGGCTGCATGCGTCAGGAGGAGCCCGCAATGAACAAGAACGCGTGTACATGAACGCCGCGGAGTTCGGACGCTATCTCGCCGCGCGCCAGTCCGAGTTCCAGGGCTTCCTCACCGACATGGGCCTCGCGCTGAAGAAATGAGCATGCTGCAGTCGATGAAACGCCGGTCGTGGCTCCTCGTTCCTGCATCCCGGCCCGACGAAGTCGAGCAGGCCGCATCGTCCGGCGCCGACGTGGTCGTCCTCGATTTCTCCGAATTCGTTGCGCCACGGGACAAGGCGGCGGCGCGGGCGCGCGCTGCGGCAATGATCGACAGCCTGCACGCGCGCGGCGTGCAGGTGTTCGCGCAAACCGATTCCGTCGCGATGACCGAAGACGTCGGCGCGTGCGTGCGCGCGGGCCTTTCCGGCATCGTGCTGTCGCGCGCGGAGTCGGCGCAGCAGGTGCGCTGCCTCTCCGCTATGCTCGACACGAGGGAAGCCGCGTCACGCCTGCCCCGCGGTGCGATCGCCATCGTGCCGTCGCTCGAAACCGCGCGCGGCAACCGCGACGGCTACGACATTGCCTGCGCGAGCACGCGCGTGTGGGGCCTGACGCCGGGGCGCGCCGACCTCGTCATGGACTTGCGGCCGGAGCCGTCGGGCGAGCTGCATCTCATGCCGTACCTCATGCAGCGGCTCGTCATCGTCGCCGGTGCCGCAGGCAAGGTCCCGCTGGGCGCATGGTGGCGCGCGCCGGATCGCGGCCTGCTCGCGACGCCGGAAAACACGTATCAGGCGGGCGTGCGCGGGCGCGCGATCGGCTTCCGCGGCGCGATGTGCCTGCTCCCGGCGCAGGTCAAAGCGTTGAACGAGGCGTACGCATGAGCAAGGTCAGGCGCTCGGGGCTCACCATGCCGGTCGTCACGGCGCGTTTCATCGACAAGGCATGGATGCGCGGCTGCGATTTCATCACGCTCGATCTCGAAGATTCCGTGCCGCGGCACCTCAAGGCGCACGCGCGCAGCCTGGTCCGCGAGGCGATACCGAACGTGAGCAAAGGCGGCGCCGAAGCCTTCGTGCGCATCAATCACGACACCGTGGAGGAAGACCTCGAAGCGGTCGTGTGGCCGGGGCTGCGACGCATCAAGTATCCCAAGGCCGAAACCGCCGCCGAAATCCGGCGCCTCGACGAGATCGTCACGCGGCTGGAGCGCGACCGCGGCATGGAGGCAGGCTCGGTCGAGATCGACGCCAGCATAGAGACGGCACTCGGCGTGACGAACGTCGGCGAGATCGCTTCCGCAAGCCCGCGCGTGCGCGAGTTCGGCGCGACCACCGGCGGCTACGATCTCTCGCGCGATCTGGGCGTCGAGATGTTCGTCGGCTTCGACCAATTCGTCTATCCGCGCGGCGAGGCGGAGCTGGTGGCGCGCGCGCTCGGTCTCGAAGTGCGCACGGCGCCTTTCGTCGCCAACCGCTCGGGCAGCGTAAGCGATCCCGATCGTGCGTACACGCAGGCGCGGGCCGCGCGGCTGTGCGGGCTGCATCTCGGCGGCGGGGGCCTGAACCCCGCGGTGGTCGACGGGCATAACCGCGGGCTCACGCCGACGCCCGAAGACGTTCGCGATGCGCAGTGGGTGCTCGAGCAGTACGCGGGCATCGGGCAATCATCCGACACCTGGCGCGAGATCGGCGGGCGGATCGTCGACCGCTATGAGGCCGCGCGCGCGAGGGATACGCTCGACTGGGCCGCTGCGTGCGCGGCACGCGATCGCGAGAAAGCGGAAGCCGTCGCGCGAGCGAAGGCCGCGGCCGGCAACACCTGACGGGGACTATCGTGGCGGGAACCGCACAGGCAGTACCGAATTCGAGCGACACGCAGCCGCCGCGCCTCGAAGCGCCGAGGAACGCGGCCGACTGCCATATCCACATCTACGACCCGCGCTTCCAGCCCAGGGTCGATCATCCGGCGCATGCCACCGCCGGCGATTACCGGCTGCTGCAGAAACGCATCGGCACGTCGCGCGTCGTGATCGTGCAGCCGCGCAATTACACGACCGACAATACGCCGACGCTCGATGCGATCGGCCGGATCGGCCGGGATAACGCGCGCGGCATTGCGGTGCTGCATCCGACAGTCGACGAGGCGGAACTCCGGCTTCTGCACGACGGCGGCATTCGCGGCGTGCGCTTCACGGTCGGCAAGCCTGACGTCGCGGTGGTCTCTATCGACATGATAGAGCCGCTCGCGAAGCGCATCGCGCCCTTCGGCTGGCACGTGCAGATTCACATGTCGGGGCAGCAGATCGTGGAGCACGCCGACATGCTGCGACGCCTGCCGGTGAGCATCGTGTTCGACCACATGGGGCGGCCGCCGCTGCCGGACGGCACACGCCACGCGTCGCACGCCATCATCCGCGACCTGCTCGATCGCCGCCGCGCGTGGGTGAAGATCTCGGGCGCCTATCTCAACACGCAAGACGGTGCGCCTGCGTACGACGACGCCTGCGAGATCGCGCGCGCCTTCGTGCGCGCAGCGCCCGAGCGCCTGGTGTGGGGCAGCGACTGGCCTCATCCCGGACAGAAGACGCCGCCCGACGATGCGCTGCTGCTCGACCTGCTCGCGGCGCAGGCGCCGGATGCGGATACGCAGCGGCGGATACTGGTTTCCAATCCGCAGGCGTTGTACGGATTCGGGGCATGAAGCTGCTCGTGCGCCGCTCGAATCTCGTGGTGCCCGCCGACGACGCGGCGCGTATCGCCGATGCATGGCGGCACGATGCCGACGCGGTGACGCTCGACGGGGCGGGCAGGCCGGCGGCGCGAGTGCAACTGCGCGACGCGATACGCGCGGCCGGGCAGGGCGGTGCCGAAGTGTTCGTGAGAGTCGATGCCGCGGATTGCGAGGGCGATCTGAAGGCGGCGGTGGGGCCGGGGTTGCGCGGCGTCATGCTGACGGGCGCGCAAAGGAAGGCGGACATCGCGGCCGTCTGCGAAATGCTCACGCGCATGGAAGCCTCGCATGCCATGCAGCGTGAACCGACTCAACTCATCGTGGCGCTGGAGACTGCGCGCGCGGTGTGGGACGTGCGCGAGCTCGTGAAGGCAAGCCCGCGCGTATCGCAGGTTTACCTGGACGAAGCGGCGCTGGCAGCGGATCTTCGCATTGCGCCGAACCCGGAGTACGACCCCTTCGTTTATGCGCGCGGCCGTGTCATCACGGAAGCGATCGCGGCAGGCGTCGGTCCCGTCGGCATGGCTTATCCGCTGAGCGCCGTGCCGCAGGAGGGGGACGCATCCGGCATTCACGCCGCGGCGATGATCGCGAAGAACACCGGCATGAAAGGCGTCGTGTGTCCGTTCGCGAGCTGGGTGGCGCCGGTGAACCAGGCGTTTACGCCGACTCCGCAGCTCGTCGAGTGGAACCGCCGCGTGCGCGAAGCGTTCGCTGCGGGCGTTGCGGCGGGCACCGCGGCAGTGCCGCTGGACGGCAGGATGATCGACGTTCCGGTCGACGAGTGGGCCATCGTCGTGCTCGCGATGGCGGATGCGTGTGCTGCGCGCGATGCGGAGAAGAAAGCCGCGATGGCGAAAGCGCGACAAGGTATGTCGAAGTAGAACGTAAACCACGATGAAGCGGAGGACACGGAGGGCAAGCATGAACCGGTTTTGCCCTTCTTTGTGCCCTTGGTGTCCTTGGCGGTGAGTCGCTCTTCTCTTTAGAGCCCTGAACCACGAAAGACGCGGAGGAACACCTTCCATTCAGCCGGTCGGCTTGCGCGTCACCAGCAGCGCATCCGCCGCCTTCACGCCGCGTCCCTGCGGCAGCACCATCAACGGATTGATGTCGAGCTCCGCGAGCACGCCGTCGAGGTGCACGGCCATGTGCGATACGCGCACCAGCACGCCGGCCAGCGCGTCGATGTCGCAGGCAGGCTTGCCGCGATAACCCTTCAACAGCCGCGCGCCTTTCACCTCGTCGATCATGCGCAGCGCTTCGGTCCGCGCGATCGGGCAGTGTCGCAATGCAACGTCGTTGTAGACCTCCACCATGACGCCGCCGGTGCCGAAGAGCAGCATGGGACCCATTTGCGGATCGCGCTTCACGCCGACGATCACCTCGACGCCGCCGTCGACCATTTCCTGCACCAGCACGCCGGCGAGACGCGCATCCGGCACGTTGCGCCGCGCATTGGCGACGATCTCTTCGTAAGCCGCGCGCACTGATGCGGCATCGAGAAGCGAGAGGCGCACGACGCCGGCTTCCGTCTTGTGCGGGATATCGGGCGAATCGACTTTCAGCGCGACGGGGTAGCCGATGCTTTCCGCCGCCGCGACCGCATCGTCGGCGGTGGCCGCGAGGACCTGGCTCGTGACCGGGATATCCCAGGCGGCGATGGCGTCCTTGCTTTCCTTTTCCGAGAGCGTGGCATGCGCGGATGCGGCCAGCCGCTCGCGAACGGCATCCTGCGCCCGGGTGCGTGCGGGCAATGCTGTCTCTGCGGGCCGCGCCTCGCGCCAGGCGTGATAGCCGATGAGATTCTTCAGGCTGCGCGCGAGCGTCTCGGGGGAGTAGAAGAGCGGCACGTTCGCCGCCTTGAGCGCGGGCAGCGCCTTGTCGTCGTAGCGGCTGGCGGTCCAGAAGAAGGCGACGTTCTTGTCCGTGCGGTCGCGCAGCGCGACGACCTGCTCGACCTGGGTGCCGGCGCCCGCGCTTGCGATCACCAGCGTGCCGACCTCGGGCTCTTCGATCATGTAATTCATGATCGGCGTGAATTCCTCGCGCCGGGCGAAGCCGGTGACGTCGGAGGGATTCGCCGCCCACCCGGATTCCTTGAGGATTGCATTGATGCCGTCGCGCGCGCGGTCGGTGAGCGGCGGCAGCGACAGACCCGATACGCCCAGCATGTCGGCGGTGAGCGAGCTGATGCCGCCCGAGTGCGACACCACGGCGACGCCGGCCTTCTTCGGCTTGCGGCTGCGGGCGAGCAGTTGCGCCGTTTCGAGCAGCTCGTCGTAGTCCTTCACGCGGATGATGCCGTACTGGCGGAACAGCGCTTCGTAGAGCTCGTCCGCTCCGGTGAGCGCTGCGGTGTGCGAGCGGGCGGCCTGCGATCCGGATGCCGAGCGCCCGATCTTGATCAGCACGATGGGCTTGCCGCGCTCGGCTGCGAGCCGAGCGACCGCGATCACCTTGCGCACGTCCTTGAAGCCTTCGACGAAGCCCGCGATCACCCGCGTTCCGGGATCGTCGACGAGATAACGCGCGAAGTCCGCGAAGTCGAGATCGGTCTCGTTGCCAGTCGATATGATGTAGCTCAGGCCGATGCCGCTGTCGACTGCGCGCAGCAGGAAAGGCCCGAAAGCGGTTGCGCCGCTCTGGCAGACGAGGCCGATGTGGCCGTCGAGTCCGCCCAGCGTGCGTGACGACGCGGTCGCCCAGATGTCGTCGCGAACGTTGGCCAGGCCGAGGCAATTGGGGCCGGCGATGCGCACGCCCGATTCCCGGGCGAAACGCGCGAGATCGATCTGCATTTGCGCGCCGGCCTCAGTGCCGCGCTCCGCGAATCCCGCCGAGATGATGACGGCCGAGCCTGCCTGCCTGTCGCGGCACTCGCGCAGCACGCCGAGCACTTTCGAGTGCGGCACGACGATGCCGACGAGGTCGGGCGCTTCCGGCAGCGATGCGACGCTCGGGTAGCTGCGCACGCCCGATACTTCTTCGTAATTCGGGTTGACCGGGTAGACGCGCACGCGCTCGCGCGAACGCAGCACTGCCGTGAGCAGCCGCCCGCCGTACCCGCCCTTGGGCGTCGCGCCGACGACGGCGATGGAACGCGGATGCAGCATCCTGTGGATGGACTGCATCTGCGCGGGAGACCAGTACTGGCCATAAAGCGATTCTTGAGTAGCGTTCGTCATGTCCTGCTTTTCGTCTGAGTCTGCGGCCGCCACGCCTACCGCCCGTGTTTGCCGACGCGCCATCCGTGGGGCGCGAGGTGCGTCTCGCCGAAGTGGCGCGGCTCGTCTTCCAGCGCGGGCGCCATCGTATCGTTCCAGCGATTGAGAAAACCGTTGAGCACGTAGCCCAGGTAGCCGCGATAACGGTCGAACGATTCCTGCAGATCCGTGTGCGTGTTCGCCGGCAGCGGCGGGATGCGTTCCACGGGCGTCCTTTCTATTCCGCGCGGGCGCCGGACGCTTTCACGATCTTCGCCCAGTTGTCGATTTCGGCGCGCGTGTAGGCCGCGTATTCCTCCGGCGCGCCGGTCAGCGCTTCGAAGCCGGCGCTGTCCAGACGTTGCTTCACGTCGGGCAGCCGCAGCACCTTGATCGCCTCGGCGTTGAGCTGGCCGACGATGGCCGCGGGTGTCGCCGCCGGCGCCATGAGCCCGTACCACGAGCCCATCTCGAACCCGGGCAGGCCCGATTCGGCGACGGTCGCAAGATCGGGCGCGGACGCCGAGCGCTGAGCCGTCGTGACCGCGACGCCGCGCAGCTTCCCGGACTTCACGTGCGACAGCACGGACGGCATGGTGGCGAACGAGGCGGTCACCTCGCCGCCGACGAGCGCAATGACGGACGGCCCGCCGCCCTTGTACGGCACGTGCGTCATTTTCACGCCGGCCATGTGATCGAACAGCTCGCCTGCAAGATGCGTAGGCGTGCCGCTGCCCGCCGAGGAGTACACGAGCTGTCCCGGTCTTGCCTTCGCCAGCGCGATCAGGTCTTTCACCGACCAGACGGGAAGCGAGGGATGAACGGCGAGAAGATGCGGCGTGGTCGCAAGGAGCGTGACCGGCGAGAAGTCGCGCACCAGGTCGTAATTGAGTTTGCTGTACAGGCTTGCGCTGATGGCGTTGGAAATTGTCGCAAGCACCAGCGTGTAGCCGTCGGGCGCGGAGCGTGCGGCGAGCTCCATGCCGATGTTCGCTCCTGCGCCGGGGCGATTGTCCATGATCACCTGCTGCCCGAGCGTCTCCGAAAGCTTCTGGCTCACGACCCGCGCCAGCGTATCCGTGCCGCCGCCCGGCGGGTACGGCACGATCAGGCGCACGGGCTTCGCGGGATAGTGCTGCGCATGTGCGGGATGGAGTGCGCCGATCATCGCTATCGCAAACGTCCAGCGCCAGCTTGCAGATTGCACCGCGGTCTCCTCCGAACGATGATCGCCGTCGCAGTATACTAAACGCGCGATGCCGTGAGCCGAGCGATTCCGCATCATGGCCTGCGCGTGAGAAGCGAAACAAACACAAAGGAGGAGTGATGACGAACGCGACCCGCGCGTGGTGCACGGCGCTGGTGTTCCTCGTCGCGACCGCGGCGGCGCAGGCACAGACCTATCCGGTGAGGCCGATACGGATCATCGTCGGCTTCAGTCCCGGCGGAGCGGCCGACGTCACGGCGCGCCTGCTGGGCGAGAAATACGCGGCGACGTGGGGCGCGAATGCCGTCGTCGACAACCGCACCGGAGCGAGCGGCATCATAGCGACCGATATCGTTGCCAAGGCGAATCCCGACGGCTATACCCTCGGCCTTGCGGCGCTCAGCTTCGCCGTGAACCCCAGCATCTACAAAGTCCCGTACGATGTGGTGAAGGATTTCACTCATATCACGATCACGGCGGTGAACCCGCTCGTGCTCGTGGTCAGCAACAACCTGCCGGTGAAGTCGGTGCAGGAGTACATCGATCTCGCGAAGGCGAAGCCCGATACGCTGACGTTCGCTTCCAGCGGCACCGGCACTTCGCCGCACCTCACGGCGGAGCTGTTCAAGCTGATGACCGGCGTGCGCATCGTGCACATTCCGTACAAGGGCAGCACCGCGGCGCATCCGGACCTGATCGGCGGACAGGTGAACAGCATGTTCGACACCGTTGCGGCGACCGTGCAACTCATCAAGAACGGGCGGCTGCGCGCGCTCGGAGTCACTTCCAGGGCGCGCTCGCGCGAGCTGCCCGACGTGCCGACCATCGCCGAGAGCGGCGTGCCGGGTTACGAGTCGACGTCCTGGGGCGTGCTGTACGGCCCCGCGCGTATGCCGCATGCCGTGATGGAGAAAATCCACCGCGAAACGGTGCGCGCGCTTGCGATGCCGGACGTGAAGGAGCGGCTCGCGCGCATGGGCGCGGAGCCGATCGGCAACACGCCCGCAGAAGCGACGCAGTACATCAAGTCCGAAAGCGAGAAGTGGGGCAAGACGGTGCGCGCGGCGGGGATCAAGAGTCAGTGACGTTGTGACGCTGCTTCGCTGGTGACGCCGCTTCGCTGGTGATGCCGCTTCGCTGGTGATGCCGCTTCGCTGGTGACGAGCGGTGCGGTGGCAGCGCCGTGAGCCGGGAAGCGGGGGCCCCGTACGACGGGATGCGACCTGGGCGAATCGGCGCCGCCGCGACATGATATCGAGGTGCTTGCCACTAACGCTTACGGAGCGGCGAGCGTGGCGGTGAAGACTGCAAGGAGAATTCCGTGCGAGTGACGTCGATTGCTGTAGCTGCCTGCGCGTGCGTTGCATGCGGCGCTGTTTCGCTTGCTCGCGGTGCCGGCTATCCGACGAAGCCGATCCGGATGGTCGTGCCATGGTCGCCGGGCGGCACGTCGGATACGACGGCCCGCATACTCGGTCAGAAGATGACCGAGGCGTGGGGCCAGCAGGTGGTCATCGACACGCGACCCGGCGCGAGCGGCATCATAGGCACCGAGCTCGCCATGCGGGCGCCTGCCGACGGCTACACCGTCCTTCACGCCAACATCAGCCAGTTCGCGACGAATCCGAGTCTCTACAAGGTCAACTACGATACGTTGCGCGACTTCGCTCCGGTGAGCCTGCTCGCTGCGGCGCCCCAGTTGCTGGTCGTCAATCCCGGCGTGCCTGCACGGTCGGTCCGGGAGCTCGTGCAGGTCGCGCGCGCAAGACCCGATGCGCTGAACTTCGGCTCCGGCGGCGCCGGCACCATCGCCTACCCGGCCGGCGAGCTGTTCAAGATGCTGACCGGCGTCGACATGCGTCACATTCCGTACAAGGGCACCATACTCGCGCTGAACGATCTCATCGCCGGCCAGGTCCACGTCGTTTTCTCGGACATGCCGATCGCGCTGCCGCACACGACGACCGGCAAAGTGCGCGCGCTCGCCGTCACCGGCGCGAAGCGCACGCCGCTGCTGCCTGCCATGCCGACGGTCGCGGAAGGCGGCGTCCCCGGCTATGCGATCGAGAACTCGTGGGGACTGTTCGTGCCGCGCAACGTGCCGTCCGAGATCGTGGCGAGGCTCAATGCTGAAGTCATACGCATACACGAGCTGCAGGAAGTGAAGGACAGGTACGGCGTGCTGGGGCTCGAAGCCGTTACGAGCACGCCCGAGCAGTTCGCGCAATACATACGCAACGAGTCGGCGAAGTACTCGAAAATCATCAAGGCGACCGGCGCGAAAGTGGACTGAGGCGGATTTGCCATCCGCATGCTGGAACTTGCCGCTGCGATCGGCACGTCCTCTATAGAATGCCGTATCAGCCGGGCCTGCCTCCGGCGCGATAGGGTGGTGACGCGGTGGCTGTGCAACAAGACGTCCTGTTCTGGCTCGCGCTCGCGCTGAAGCTGCTCCTGACCGCCGGCATCGTCGTGTCGGCATCGCTCGCGCTGGAGCGCGCGGGCCCGCTGGTCGGCGCGCTGATCGTCACGCTGCCGGTCACGGTATGGCCCGCCTATGTGTTCCTCTCGCTCGATCATTCCGCGGCCTATATCGCCGCCAGCGCTCGCGCGAGCCTCGCCGCCACGGCCGCGAGCGCGCCTTTCATGCTGCTGTACGTGCTGCTCGCGCAAAAGCGGAATCTCGCGGTGAGCCTGGCGGCTTCGATCGCGTGCTGGGTCGGGCTCGCCTTGCTGATCCGTTCGGTGATCTGGAGCGCCGGCGTCGCGCTGCTCATGAACCTCTGCGCGTATTCCGTCTGCCTTGCCGCAAGCCGGCGCTTTCGCCGCGCGCCCGTACCGCGTGTCGCGCGGCGCTGGTACGAGCTTCCGCTGCGCACCGCCCTGGTGTGCGCGCTGATGGGCTCGGTGCTCGGGATCAGTTACTGGGCCGGGCCGGATGCGACCGGCCTGCTCGCGGCGTATCCGATCTCGACCACTTCCACCATGCTCGTCGTTCACGCGCGCATCGGCGGGCGCGCGAGCGCGGCGGTCGTGGCAAACGGGTTGTGGGGCATGATCGGCATCGCGTGGGGCCTGTTCGCGCTCGCGATCTCGGTCGATGCGCTCGGCCTTGCGGCGGGACTCGCGCTCGCGCTCGTCGTTCCGGTGGCGTGGAATCTGGCGATGTGGCTGGTCCAGCATCGCGCGTTCGGTGCCGGCGTTGCGCGGCGGTAAGGCGCGCGTTTCCTTTCTTGTCGCGCGCACCTCGATCGTTGCCGTCCCATTGCGGGCGCGTCCACGCGCTTTATCGTCCCCGACACTCCGGGCGGCGTGGTATAAACGCCGGCGATACCTCTGATAAAACAGGAGGACGACGATGAAGCTTTCCGGAATTGCAGCAGCGTTTCTTGCGCTTGCGACTGCAGCCGCGAGCGCGGACGACTATCCCACCAAGCCGATCCGCATGGTCGTCGGTTACCCGCCCGGCGGCGGAACGGACATCGTGGCGCGCCTCGTCGGCCAGAAGCTCACCGAATCGTACGGACAGCAGATCATCGTCGACAATCGCGCCGGTGCTACGGGCACGCTCGCAGCCAATCTCGTGTCGAAGGCCGTGCCGGACGGATACACGCTCATCATGGGCCATGCGGCTTCGCATACCATGGCGCCTGCCGTGTTCAGGAAGCTGGGCTATGACGGGCTCAACGATTTTTCGATGATCAGTTACGTCGGCGGCGTGCCTCATGTGCTGGTCGTGTCCGCCGCGCTGCCGGCGAAGAACGTGAAGGAGCTGCTCGCGCTCGCGCGTGCGAAGCCGAAGACGACGTCGTTCGCCTCGTCCGGCATTGCGAGCGGCCAGCACCTCGCGGGCGAGATGTTCAAGGCGATGAACAAGCTCGACATCACGCACGTGCCGTACAAGGGCAGCGCTCAGGCGAACGTCGATCTCATCGGCGGCCAGGTGACGATGAACTTCGACACCATGCCTTCCATCGCCGCCCACGTGCAGAGCGGCAAGCTGCGCGCGCTCGGCGTCACCGTCAGGAATCGCGTGCCGCAAATGCCCGACGTGCCGACGCTCGTGGAGAGCGGCATGCCGAATTTCGAGATCATGAGCTGGTACGGCGTCATGGGTCCGGCCGGCACGCCGAAAGCCGTGGTCGCCAAGCTGAACGCCGACGTCAACCGCATCATGCGCATCCCGGAGATCAAGGCGAAGCTCGAAGAGCTCGGCACGCAGATGGAGCAGATGACGCCCGCCCAATTCACGGCGCTGGTCCGCAACGACCTGAAGAAGTATTCCGATCTCGTGCGCGACGCGCACATCGTCGTGGAGCAATAGATCCGGCGCTGCAACGCGTCTTGCAGCCCATGAAAAAAGGCTCCCCGCGGGGAGCCTTTTCTTTTGAAGCCGCAGCCGGGTTATACCGGCCCTTCGTGCAGGCGGCATTCGGGAAGCGCGAGCAGATCGTCGGTCCAGTCGCCGCCGACGCGAGTGCGAAGGCACGCGCCGGTCGTTATGGACACATCGGCGCGATGCCCGTTGCTCAGGGTGTAGAACGTATTGCTGCCGGCCTCGATCGACTGCGCGACCTGCTGGCGTGTCCAGCGCCACGAGTCGCCCGCGAGATGCGTGATGCCTTCGTGCGCCTTGTTGCCGACCTGCCGGTTGATGCTCGTGACCTGGACATCCGTCATGCGCCTCTCCTTGCGGATTGCGGGCCGTGCGCGGCGCTCAAGTTCGATGCGCCGGGTCGGCACGTTGAGGTTATTTCCGCATGGGAGGCGGGGCGGGACTTTGATCCATCGCAAGGGTTCGCGCTGCCGGGCGCGACACTGCTGCGGCGCACACGAGCCGTACGCTTAACGCTGAGCGCCGTTTCGGCTACAGTCCGGAACCCCATTCACGAACGATGGAGCTTGACTCGATGACCGTGCCGTCCGAATCGAGCGCCGATGCGGCGCCGTTCCTGATCGAAAGAGACGTCGACGTGCCTATGCGCGACGGCGCCAGGCTGAAGGCCGACGTCTTTCGCCCGAAGGACGGCGGCAAGTGTCCGGCAATCCTGAATCTCGGCCCGTACCAGAAGGACAAGCTGTGGGTGCCGCCCGCGAATCTCGAGGAAAAGGCCAATCCCTGCATGAACTGGGAGACGGTGAATCCCGAGTGGTGGGTGCCGCACGGCTACGCCGCGGTGCGCGTCGATGGCCGGGGCACCGGAAAATCCCCGGGGCAGTACGAGCCGTGGTCGTTCGCGGAGTCGATCGACTTTTACGACGCGATCGAATGGGCCGCTGCGCAGCCATGGTGCAACGGCAACGTGGGGCTGTGCGGCATCTCGTACTACGCGATCAACCAGTGGTTCGTCGCGAATCACAATCCGCCGTCGCTGAAAGCGATCATTCCGTGGGAAGGGTTTGCCGACCTCTACCGCGATGCGGTGTTTCACGGCGGCATCCTGTCGCTGTTCATGCCCAACTGGTTCGTCGCGCATCTCATGCATCACACCGTCGGCCGCGCCTCGCGCATTCATCCGGATGCATGGCAGAAGAACACGCTGCACTTCTGGCTTTCCAACAATCTCGACAGCGGCGCGTTCGGCGGGTCCCAGGCCGACTGGGAAAAGATCAGGGTGCCGTTCTTCTCGGTCGGCAACTGGACGGGCTTCGGCCTGCACCTGCGCGGCAACACCGAGGCGTTCATGCTGTCGCCGTCGCCGCACAAGAAGCTGAGGATGCACACGGGCAGCCACGTGCATCCCTTCTACACGGAAGAAGGGCGGCGGGACCAGCTGCGTTTTCTCGATTACTGGCTGAAGAACGTCGACAACGGCGTGATGGACGAGCCGCCGGTGAAGCTCGCGATACGCAAGGGAGCCGACCGGTTCGATTGGCGCTACGAGCACGAATGGCCGCTCGCGCGCACGCAGTGGACGAAGCTGTACCTCGATCTCTCCGATCCTGCGCCGGCCGGCGCGCCGCAAACGGGCAGGCTGGTGTCCGCCAATCCGGCGAAGACCTCCTCGGCGACGTACCCGGCGACGGGGTTGGGCACCATGGGGTCGACGTCCGCCGCGTCGGCGCAGGTCATGGGCGGCGGCATCAAGCCCGGCATGGGCGTCGCGCTCGAGACGGGGCCGCTTGCCGAAGACCTGGAAGTGACGGGGCCGCTCGCGGCGGTGCTGTGGGTCTCGAGCTCGACGGAGGACATGGACCTTTTCCTGACGCTGCGCCACTTCGACGCCGACGGCAACGAAGTGCTGGAGACCGGCCAGCAGGGCACGCCGGTCCCGGTCGCGAAAGGCTGGCTGCGCGTGTCGCACCGCGAGCTCGATGCCGGGAAGTCGCTGCCTTATCGCCCGTACCACAAGCATCAGCGCCGCCTGTATCTGGAGCCGGGCGAAATCGTGCAGGTGCACGTGGAGATCTGGCCGACGTGCATGGTGTTCGGGAAAGGCCATCGCATCCGGCTCGACGTGCAGCCGCGCGACGGCTTTGGCAGCCAGTCGTACATGCACTACCACGCCGACTACAACGCCGGCACGAACACCGTGTATGCGGGTGGGGAGTGCGAGTCGTATTTGTTGTTGCCGGTCATCCCGCCGAAAAAGCTGTAGCCGGCGCTACGCGATGACCGCATGTGCGGCGAATGAGCCGTGCAAATCGGAAGAATGCGACATCTCTGGATTGCCGCTTGCTGCGTATGCGACGGGCGTCAGTTCCGCGCGTTTCCGTTCAGCTCGTCGTCCTGGTAGTACTTGGTGCCCTGTATCGTGGCCTGCAGCGCGAGCCCGTTCTTCGTGAGCTGATAGAGCTCAACGCCCGGCGCTACGGTCACGGCGCCGGTGACCGCGCCGCCTTTGCCTTCCGCGATTGCAGCCGCGTCAGCCTGCGCATTCGCTTCCCAGCCGCTGTTTACGAACGCGTCGTACGCTTTGCGCGTGCTGAACACGAATACGCCTCTGAAATCCTTCACGCCCAGGCCGAGGCCTATGCCACCGGAGATCATTTTCATGTACACGTCGTGACCGCTACGGTTGTCGTGCGCGACGCCGGAGCCGCCCATGGCGGAAAGCAGTATGAGATTCACGCCGACATTGCTGAACACGGCATAGCCGACCGACTGCTGAACGCGGGCGCGAGCGGACGGATGCGCGCGATAGAGGTCGGACAGCGTATCCGAGCGCATCTGCTGGATCTCCACCCGCTTGTCGGTCGGCCCGCTCGTGGGGCTGGAAACGCACCCATAGAGCAACGCCGCGCCCGCCATGACCGCTACGATGACTCGCCTGCGTGTCGCCATGTCTCGCGCTCCTGAAATTGACACCAGCATAACAACAACCCGTATGGGCGCGGTGTGACGCAGTCGAGGTTGCGCGCTGATCGGTGCCGACGTTCAGGGATGGCGTCGAACGGGGGCTGCTTAGGATGCTTGCGCCTGTTTAGATTAAGATGAGCGGGGACGCGATCACGGAGGAGAACATGAGAACAGTCCTGAAGACGTTATGCGCGGCGGCGTCGTGCGCCTTTGCGATCCCGGTGGCGCTTGCGCAGAGCGAGTACCCGAACCAGCAGATCAGGATCGTCTGCGCTTTCCCGGCGGGCGGCGGGACCGATTACACCGCCCGCGTGCTCGGCGAGCAGCTGCAGAAAGCGTTGGGCCAGTCGGTGATAATCGACAACCGCACCGGCGCGAGCGGCATGATAGGGACCGACGCCGTAGCCAAAGCGCGGCCGGATGGCTACACGCTGCTCGTTGCTTCGGGCGAAGTTGCGCTCAATCCTCACCTCTATTCCAGGATGGCGTACGACTGGGACCGCGAGCTTCAGCCGATCACCCTCCTCGTGAAAGTGGCGAACGTGCTGGCGGTCCACGCCGATGTGCCGGTCAAAAGCGTGGCCGAGCTGATCGCCTACGCGAAGCAGCATGACAATCTCACGTTCTCTTCCAGCGGCATCGGCAATCCGCAGCAGCTCACCGGTGAGCTTTTCAACAAGCTCGCCGGCGTGCGGATACGTCACGTGCCGTACAAAGGCGCCTCGCCCCAGCTTGCGGCGCTGGCCGGCAAGGAAGTCACGATGACTTTCGTCAGCATAGGCGCGGCGAAGCCTTTCATCGACAGCGGACGAATACGCGCAATCGGTGTGACCTCGACGACGCGGGTGTCGGCCATTCCCGATGTGCCCGCGATTGCCGAGTACCCGCCGCTCGCGGGCTTCGAGCTGGTGAATTTCTTCGGCTTCTTCGGCCCTGCGGGCATGCCCGATCCCGTGTTGCGCCGTCTCAACGGCGCTGCGGTGAAAATCATGCAGATGCCCGAAGTCGCGGTGAAGTTCAGGGGCATGGGGTTCGAGCCGGCGCCGAATACGCCGGAGCACTTCCGCCTCTTCATCCGCGGCGAGTCGGCGAAGTTCGCGCAGATCATCAAGGAAGCGGGCGTCAAGCTGTCCGAGTGACGCGCGCAGCACAGCCCGTCGGCGCGCCAGCGCCGGCAGGCGCCCGCCGCTCAATTCCGGATCAGGAATAGAACGACAGGATCACCATCGCGAACACGGCGGCCTGCATGGCGACGCGCATGGCCATCCAGTGCACGCTGTCCATGTGGGCGACTTCGCGATCGACAGCCATCGAGCGCACGCCGGCTGCCAGCACGAGGGCGGTTGCAAGCGCCGCAAGCACGGTCAAGACCTTGATGATTTCCATGGCTCCTCCTCAGGGTCATTGCCGGATCATCGTGGCCTTGCGATGCGAGCGCGTCTTTGCGGCAGGTCACAATATCGCCTGCTGGTGATGAGCTTCGCGGTGACGAGCGGTGCGGCTGCAACAGCCGGCACTACCGCCGGCTGGTGAGATATTCCGCGTTGACGCAGTTCTGGAGCTTGCCGTCGCGCAGATAGAAGTACGCCGTCTCGAAGGACTTGACCGCAAGGTCGATGAACGAGGCGGGGCTGTAGAAGCCGGAGTGCGGGTTGAGCACCATGCGTCCGCGTATCCACGGCTCGTTCGCCTGCCAGGCCGCTACGAGCGGATCCGGGTTGAGAGCGGGCGGTTCCCTGGGCAACACATCCAATCCGACCGCGGCGAGCTTGCCGCTCTTCAGGCCTTCCAGCAATGCCGTGGTATCGCACACCGGCCCGCGCGCGGTATTGATGACGTAAGCGCCGGGTTTCATTGCGGCGACCGCGGAAGCGTTGATCATTCCTCGCGTCTCTCGGGTGAGCGGCGTATGGATGCTGATCACGTCCGCCATCCCCAGCAGCTCGCTGAGCGTCCCGGCGCGCTTGAAGCCGAACGAGAGCTCGGCGCCGTTCGGCAGGAGGGGATCGTAGAAGGCAACGTCCATTCCGAAAGCGCGCGCCCGCAGCGCAGCCGCGGTGCCGATGCGCCCCAGGCCGATGACGCCGAAGCACGCGCCGCGCAAGCGCAGTCCGGTGACGTTGTGATAAGGCGACCAGCCGGTCTTGAGCTCGGCGCGCAGCGCCGAGTCCAGCGCCGAGATGCCGCGTGAAAAGTTCAGCATCATGGCGATTGCGGTGTCCGCGACCTCGGTCGTCCCGTAGTCGGGCACGTTGCACACCGGTATGCCGGCTTTGCCGCAAGCCTCGAGATCGACGGTGTCGTAGCCGACCCCGTGGCGGACGACGATGCGTGCCCGCTTGAGATGCGATATGACTTTCGCGTCTATCGGGATGCGCGACACGACGACTGCGTCGCAGGTTTCCCATGCATTCAGGTCGATCGCCTCGAACGAGGTTTTGCGCGGGCTGATGATGTTGACGTCGGGACCCACGACCTCGCGCTCGGGCGTGAGATCGTCGGTGCGCGCGTCGGGGAACAGGATAGTGAGCGGCATGACGCAAGTGTAACGGCATCTGCATCGGCATGCGAACTGCCCACGCAGACGGTGAGGTATCGCGGCTCGCTGCGCATCAAGTCTTGTCGTGACGAGAATCGCGGCGTTATCATGCACGCCATAGCACGGAGCGTACTTCGTGACGCTCCGGCGCTTCATCCTCGGGCGCGCGGTGCATTGCACCGGACAGCCCGGCCTGCTGCTGACTCAGAACACACTGCGCCGTGAAGCGGCGCATCTACGACACCATATGGACGTTCTCACGCCGGGCTTCGACTTGGCCCGCTATCTCGGCACCGTCGCCCATGCACCGGAGCGCGTGCTTCTGCTCGACTACGACGGCACGCTCGCGCCGTTCAGAATCCGGCCGGAATTCGCCGCGCCATACCCGCGGGTGCGCGAAGCGCTGAACGCGATCCAGCGCGCCGGCGGCACGCGCATCATCATCATGAGCGGAAGGCGCGCCGCTGAGTTGCCGCCATTGTTGCCGCTGCGGCAGCGTCCGGAGATCTGGGGGCTCCACGGCTGGGAGCGCCTGCAGCCCGACGGCACGATGCTGGTGGCGCGGCCGCGCGAGCACGAGCGCGCAGCACTGGAAGAGGCGGCGGCATTACTGGAGCCCACGCTGCGCGCCGGCAGCCGTATCGAGCGCAAGCCCGGAAGCGTGGCCCTGCACTGGCGCGGCGTGCCGGCGATCGCGGTGGCGAAGCTCAAGGCGGCCGCGGCCGCTGCGTGGAAAGCGCTCGCGCACGATCGCGGACTCGATTTCGTGGCCTTCGACGGCGGACTGGAGCTGCGCGTGCCCGGCTGGAACCAGCAGAACGCCGTGAGAACGCTGCTTCGCGATATCCCCGAGACGGCCGCGATCGCGTATCTCGGCGACGACACCACCGACGAGGACGTTTTCGAGGAAGTGAAAACGCGCGGCCTTGCCGTACTCGTGCGCGAGCGCTTCCGGCAGACAAGCGCCGACGTGTGGCTGCGCCCGCCGCGCGACCTCCTCGCATTTCTCAGCCACTGGCGCGTCGGTCCGGTCGCGGCATCGTCCGCGTAGCTTTAGAGGAAATAAGCGACCGCGAACAGGCCCACCATCGCGAAGGCAAGCGCGAGCTTCACGATGGTGCCGAGGAAGAATCCCAGCCACGCGCCCACGCCGACTTTTCCTGCCTGCACGATGTCCGGCGCGCTGGCGAGCTCGCCGATCGCTGCACCGAGGAACGGCCCGACGAGCAATCCCGCGATCCCGAACGGAATGCCTGCAATCGTGCCGAGCGCCGCGCCGATCACCGCCGCGCGGCTCGCGCCGACACGTTTAGCGCCTAGCGCCGAGGCGGCAAAGTCGACGGCAAAAGACGCTGTGGTAAGGAGCCCGAGTGCGGCGATGGTCCACCCGCCGACCCTCGCGAAATCGTCCGTCCATGCGGCGATCACCAGCCCTGCGAATACCAGGGCAGTCCCGGGCAACGCGGGCAGCACCGTACCCGCGATGCCGACGAGCACCAGCAGCACGGCAAGTATCCAGAGCACGGTGGTCATTGTCGCGGGCGCGGCGTGAGATTACAGGCGCTCGCTCGCGCGCAGTACTTCGGATGCGACTTCGACGCTGCGGGCGGTGTTGGACAGCCACACATGGCCGTCCTGTATCGTGCAGTGGAGCGTCATGTTGCGCGCAGAGAGCTCGCCGAGCGCCTGAACGCAGGCGGCGGGCAGGCGTTTCACCGTGAGATTGCGGCAACGCTCGAGGTCGCTGCGCGCCTGCGACCACCACACGCTCACGCCGTGATCGCCGCACGCATACACGTGCACGTCGCGGGCGCGGCCGCACGCCTTGCGTATGCGCCGCTCGTCGGGCTGGCCGACCTCGATCCACGTCTCGATCGTGCCCGTCAGGTCCTTCTGCCAGATGTCGGGCTCGTCGTCCGCGCTGAGCCCCTTGCCGAACGCGAGCGTCTCGCTCGCATGCAGCGCGTAGCAGAGCACGCGCACCATCATGCGTTCGTCGGTTTCCGAGGGATGACGCGCGATCGTCAGCGCATGGTCGCCATAGTAATGGCGGTCCATGTCGGCGACCTGGAGCGTCGCCTTGCATATCGTTGCCTTCAGAGCCATGGTCGCCAGTTTAACGTCACACCGCGAGGCGAGGCACGCGCATTGCAGCGCGAGCGGGTTTTGGAGGTAGCGCTATGGGCAAACTCGATCGATCGTTGTGGCAGTGGAGCATACGCAGGCCCGGCACCATCGACTGGCGCATCATAGGGCGATGCCTCACCGAAACCGAAGCGCGGCAGTGGGCCGTCATGAACGGCTACGAAATCCGGCGCGAGGCGGAAGTCGACGGCGCCGTGCGCGAGCCTGGCGAGGAGTCGCTGCCGACCGCGGAAGCCGCGAAGCGGCGACGCGTCGGCCCGCCGTTGTAGCCGGTGCAGCGCGCGTATTTTTTTCTACGCGACGCTGCGCATTTCCATTTCTTACGTTCGAGAGACGACCGTCGCGCCTTCGCGCAGACGGTCGCTTCCTATCCGCGGCGGTCGTCGTACGAGCGGCGTCCGCTGTCGTTGCGACGCTTGGCACCCGCAGGCTTGCCGTTGAACGGGCGCTTTCCGTAGCCCGCTTTCCATTCCGGCTTGCGCGGACGCACGCTCGCCGACTTGCGAGGCTCGTGGCCGGGAACGACCTGCACCGGAATGTCCTGCCGCGTGTAGCGCTCGATGTTCTTCACGTCGCGGAATTCGGCGTGGTGCACGAGCGAGATCGCGAGACCGCTGCGGCCGGCGCGGCCGGTGCGGCCGATGCGATGCACGTAATCTTCCGGCGATCGCGGCAGGTCGAAATTGAACACGTGCGTGATGGTCGGCACGTCGATGCCGCGCGCAGCGACGTCGGTGGCGACCAGCACGCGCACGCGGCGGTTGCGCAGCGCGTTGAGCGTGCGGTTGCGCGCGCCCTGGTGCATGTCGCCATGCAGCGCGGCCGTGGAGAAGCCGGCGACGTTGAGGCGGTCGGCGAGCGCGTCGGCATCGCGCTTGGTCGCCGTGAAGACGACGGCCTGGTCGATGGAGACGTCGCGCAGGAGGTGATCCAGGAGGCGGCCCTTGTGCGACACGTCGTCCACGAAGTGCACGCGCTGCTCGATGTGCTCGTTGCGCGCCTCGGCTCCGGCGATGCGGATCACCTGCGGCTCGCGCGTGATTTTCTGCGCCATCCTGCCGACCTGTCCGTCCAGAGTCGCCGAGAACAGCAGCGTCTGGCGCGTCGCAGGCGTCGCGGCGACGATCGTTTCGATGTCGTCGACGAAGCCCATGTCGAGCATGCGGTCGGCTTCGTCGAGCACCAGCACCTGAAGCTGCGAGCAGTCGATCTTGCCGGAACGCATGTGGTCCATCAGGCGGCCCGGCGTGGCGACCAGGATGTCGGGATTGCGGGCGAGCAGTTGCATCTGCTTCGGGTACGGCATGCCGCCGAGAATGGCGACGGCGGTAATCCGCCGCAAGCCCGCGCCGTACTTCTGCGTCGCTGCGGTCACCTGCAGCGCGAGCTCGCGCGTTGGCGCCAGCACCAGCATCTTGGGCTGGGCCGGACGGAAGCGCGGCCGCTGCTTGCCTGCGTACGGCTGCGGCGCGGCAGGCGGCAGGCTCGCGAAGCGATGTAGCGCGGGCAGCATGAACGCCGCGGTCTTGCCGGAGCCGGTGCGCGAGGAAACCATCAGGTCGCGGCCGGCGATCGCGGCCGGAATCGCCTGTTCCTGTACTGACGTGGGCTCAGTGTAGCCGGCGTCCGCCAGCGTCTTGAGCAGGGAAGGGTGCAAGCCGAGTGCTTCGAATGTCATCGATATCTTTCGTGCAAGTTGGGGCCGCGCGGACGGGCAATGCGCCCGACGCATGCGCGGCGAAATGCAAAGCCAACCGACGAAATAGCTGCAGGAGGTCTGTAACCCTCGGCACAAAAGCGTTGTGCCGGGACGGTGTCAGTCAATCACACCAGGAGGCAGGACGGCTTGAGTAGTTGCTGCTGACGGTTCGCGATGCGCGAATGCAATCGCCATGAGCGATGCAGGGCGCGGAGTTTACCTGTTTAGCTGCCTAAGGTCGAGACATTTCGCGCATATGCCGGCGGCAGCGAAGTTTGTCACCAGCAGAGCGACATCAGCGCAGTGACGCAACAAAACTCGTTTGACGCCACGGGCTCAAACCGATAAGTTCGGCAGGCACGTTTGGTGCCAGTTCAGAAAGCCGGGTGCTCAACCCGGCTTTTGCTTTTTGCGGGGTCCTCGCGCCGGGGATGCCGCGTCTACAGCAGGTTCTACGTGTCGCGGCCGGTGAGGCGGCGGCATCGGGAGTGTGCATGGCAAAGGAAGAAATCGTCGAGCTCGAGGGCGTGGTCAACGAAGTGCTGCCCAACACGGTATTCAGGGTCACGCTCGGCAACGGGCACGAAGTGACCGCATATGCCTCCGGCAAGATGCGCAAGCACCGCATCCGCATCCTCGCGGGCGACAAGGTGACGCTCGAAATGTCGCCGTACGACCTGTCGAAAGGGCGCATCTCGTTCCGCCACAAGGACGAGCGCCCGGCGTACACTCCCGCCGCGCGACCGTTTCGCAAGCGCTGACCGGCGCAGCGCGCATCGCATTGCGCCGCGGGCTCAAAGCTCGACGCGTTCCCACATGTCGATGCCGGAGAAATTCTCCGTCCGGCAGAAGCACATCCACACCGCGCCGCAATCGCGGCAACGATAGCTGTTCAGCTCGCCGTCGGGCCGGGTGATGGTCGAGGCGCACGACATGTTGTCGTGCGCCGGGATGTAGCCCGGTGCGCCGACCAGCTTCTGGCACGCGCGGCAGAGGTGCGAATCCCTTGGTTTGCTCACCGTGTTGTCCTCGAAACAATGTCTGCGGGGCAATTCTGAAACACCTGCCTTTCACGTCGCTTTCCGCGTCTTCGGTCCGCATGGTGAAGCGGTTTCCTGTATTCCGGCGCTAACACTGCCGTCCTCCGGCTACAATCGTGCGCGTCGCATCGAGCGTGGAGGAGAGTCATGCGCATGGAGCTGGTATCGATCGCAACCCCGGGCGCGCCGCTCGACGGGCTGTATTACGAGCCGGAGGGCGGCGCCACTGCCGGCGGCGTGCTCATGTTCCACGGCAACACCATGAATTTCTATGTCGGCGCATTGCGATTCCTGCCGCCGGCGCTGGTCGGGCTCGGCTACGCGTGTCTCGCTTTCAACCGCCGCGGCCATGACATCCTCGGCACGCGCAACAGCCGGCTGTCCGAAGGCGGCGCATACCAGATCACGCGCGAAGCGGTGGAAGACAACGCCATTGCCGCGCGCTGGCTCGCGGCGAAAGGACACCGCGCGCCGGTGGTGATCGGCCACAGCAACGGCGGCATGCTGGGCGTGCGCCACGCCGTCGATCATCCGCAGACTCGTGCGCTCGTTCTCCTTTCCGCCGGCCGCGGCGGCCCGACGAGCGTGGAATCGGGCGGCACGGAAGGCCTGCTCGCGGGCGACCGGCTGCTGCAGCTCACTGCACAGGCGAAAGCGATGGTGGCTGCAGGTCGCGGACGCGAGCTCATGTTCATGCCGGGATGGTGGTACGTCATTACGGCGGAGAGCTTTCTCGACCGGCTCACCGAAGTGCCCGACGTCATGGGGCTCGCGCCGCAGGTGCGATGCCCGGTGCTGTTCATACGCGGCGACCGGGAGAATGCGCACCGCTATCCCGCCGAGGAATTCTGCGAGCGCGCGACCGCGCCTGCCGTCGCGAAGGTGATCCCGGACTGCGACCATTTCTACAACGGGCGCGAGAAGACGGTCATCGAGGAAGTGACGGCATGGCTCGGTAAAACGCTGCCGGTGAAAGAGGGAACGCGATGAAGACTTCGACGCTCGCTCGATGGATCGTCTCCATCGCGCTTGTCCTTGCCCAACTCGCCGCGGCGGCGCATGCGCAGGACGCGCGATATCCCGTGCGGCCGGTTCGGCTCATCGTGCCGGCCTCCACCGGCACCGGCATGGATTACCTGGGCCGCGCCGTCGCGCAGGCGCTGAGCGACAAGTACAGGCAGCAGGTGATCGTCGACAATCGCGCGGGCGCCGGCAGCCTGATCGGCTCGGGCATCGTGGCGAGCGCGGCGCCGGACGGCTATACGCTGGGTATTGCGTCGACCTCGACGATCGTCGCGCCGTTGCTGCAGGAAAAGCCGCCGTATCGCCCGCTGCAGGACTTCGCGCCCATCGTGCTGCTCTCGTCGATCACCAGCGTGCTGGTGGCCGCGCCCGGCGTTCCCGCGAAAAATGTGCAGGAGTTCATCGCGCTGCTGAAAGCGCGTCCCGGCCAGTACAACTTCGCGTCGATAGGCGCGGGGAGCGCGTCGCACCTCACGGCGGAAATCTTCAATCGCGCCGCCGGCATCGATGCGGTGCACGTGCCGTTCAAAAGCGTCGCCGACGTGTACACCGAAATGCTCGCGAGCCGGGTGCATTACCTGGTGTGGATTTCGCCGGCGTCGCTGCCGATGGTGAGGGACGGCAAGATGCGCGCGCTGGCCGTGACGAGCGCGAAGCGCTACGCCGCACTGCCCGACGTGCCGACGGTTGCGGAGGCCGGCTTGAAGGGCGCCGAAGTGGACACGATGATAGGCGTCGTCGGCCCCGCGACGTTGGGTAAGCCGATGGTGTCGCGGCTCTACGCCGACTTTCAGGATGTGCTCAAGCGCTCCGAGATACGCACGACGTTCGACCGGCAGGGCGGCGAGCCGGCCGTCGGCGTGACCACTGCGGATTACACGCAGAAGTGGCGGTCGGAGTACGAGCTCTATCGCAAGCTGCTGCCGGAGATAGGGCTGAAGCCGCAGTAGCGGCGGATTCAGCGGCGCTTGATCGATTCCACGAGGTCGAGCACGCGCTGCGCGGTTTTCGCCATGGCGACGTCGACCAGCTTGCCGTCCACCGTCGTGCTCGCCGTGCCGCGCTTCAAGGCCGCTTCGTACGCTTCGATGACCCGCTGCGCGTAGTCGATCTCTTTCGCGGACGGCGTGTAGATGTCGTTCGCCGCCTCGATCTGCGTCGGATGGATGACGGTGCGCCCGCGGAATCCGAGCCGCTTGGAGAGCATCGTGTCGCGCCTGAAGCCTTCCAGGTCGCGCACGTTCGAGTACACGCCGTCGAGCGGGCAGGCGATGTCCGCGGCGCGCGCAGCCACGAACGAGTACTGACGCACGAACATCATCTCCGGTCCCTCGCTGGACCAGATGGCGCCGAGCGACACGTTCATGTCGCCGTCTTCGCCGCCTGCGTAGATCGCCGACTCGATGCGCTTCGCGGCGGTCATGATTTCGCGCGAGGAGAGCACCCCGGACGCGCTCTCGATCATCACGATGATCGGTGTGCTGTGGGGCGCCAGCCCTTTGCGGATCTCGATGCTCGTGATCATGCGATCTATCGCAGCGACGTCGCCCGGCGAGTCCTGCTTGGGGCAGATGAAGCCGGCGAGTCCCGGCGCGCCGACGAACTCGGCGAGGTCTTCGTGATAGAAGCCGGTCGTCATGCCGTTGATGCGTATCCAGCTCCTGCCGGGAGGCACCTTCGCCATGTACTCGCGGGTCATGGCGCGCGCGTTCGCCTTCTCCTCCGGCGGCACGGTGTCCTCGAGGTCGAAGATGATGCCGTCGGCCGGCAGCGACGTGATCTTGTCGAGCATCCTCTTCTGATTGGCCGGCACGAACAGCAGGCTACGCCAGATACGCATGGTCACTCCGTCTGTGAGGTGTTAGGAGTGAAGAGTAAGGAGTAAAGCCTTCGCCGCGTCGGCGCGGCTCCTCACCCCTCACTCCTGACACTTCACTCGCGAAGCGCGCCCAGCATTACCGCGCCGGACGACGCGAGCGAGTCGATCTGCGCGTGCGTGTAACCGAGGTCACGCAGGATCTCGCGCGAGTGCTCGCCGAGCAGGGGCGCAGGGCGGCGGATGCTGGGGCCGTCGTGGTCGAACAGCACGGGGTTGCGCACGGCGCGCATTTTCCCCATGCGTGGATGCTGCACTTCCTCGAGCACCTTGCGCGCGCGGACGTGCTCGTGCTCGAACACCTGCCGGTAATCGTTCACGGGCGAGCAGGGCACGCCGGCTTCCACCAGCAGGCGCTCCAGCCCTTCGAGATCGCGGGCGCGTATCGCCGGCGTGACGACCGCGAGCAGATCCTTCTCGTTCTGCTTGCGCAGGACGTACGTCGCGAAGCGCGGATCCTGGATGCAGTCCGCGAGGCCCAGCACGGTCATGAAGCGCCGGAACAGCTCGTCGTTCGGCGTGCCGATCGCGAGATAGCGCCCATCGTGCGTCTCGAACAGCTGGTAGGGCGCGTTGAGACGATGCTGATGCCCGAGCCGCTGCGGCACTTCGCCGGTCGCCAGATAGGCGGCGGCTTCCCATGCGGCGGCGGCGATCGAGGACTCGACGAGCGAGACGTCGGCGACGCGGCCGCCCTTGCCGCGCATCACGCCCATCAGCCCTGCGAGCGCAGCGTAGGTGGCGAACAGCGCGCCGAAGATATCGGCCGTCTGCAGCCCGGGACGCATCGGCATCTCGTCCGGCGCGCCCGTCACCGACAGCGGGCCGGCGAACGCTTCTATGATGAGATTGACGCCCGCGCGGCGGCGATACGGACCGCTCTGGCCGAAGCCCGAGGCCGACACGTACACGATGTCCGGCTTCACCGCGCGCACCTGCTCCGGCCCGAGCCCCACGCTCTCCAGCGCGCCCGGGCGATTGTTCTCGAGGAAGACGTCGCTTTGCTTCACCAGCGCGATGACGATGTCGCGCGCCGCCTGCTGCTTCAAGTCGAGCACCAGGCTCCTTTTGTTGCGGTTGAGCGCCGCGAAGCTCGCGCTCTCGCCGTTGACCAGCGGTGGCATCGCGCGCGTCTGATCGCCGCGCTCGGGGCGCTCGATCTTGATGACGTCGGCGCCCATGTCGCCGAGCAGCATGCCGCAGAACGGCCCGGCGATGAAGTTGCCGAGCTCCAGTACCCTGATGCCGTCTAACGGGAGAGACATGCCGTGATTCCGATCCTCATTGCGGCTCGAGGCCGATTTTCGCGGCGAGCCGCTTGTTGGTCTCGATTTCCTGCGAAATGATTTTTGTGAACTCCGCCGGCGTCGAGCCGACGGGCACGAATCCCTGCTCGGCGAAGCCGCGCCGGATCTCCGGGTCTTCGAGCGCTTTCGCAACTTCGTCACGCATGCGGTTCACGTAAGGCTGGGGCGTCCCGGCGGGGAACCACAGACCGTACCAGGGCACGAACTCGTAGCCCTTCACGCCGGCCTCGTCTATGGTAGGCACGTCGGGCAGCTCGTTCCAGCGGTGGAGCGCCGTGATGCCGAGCGCCTTGAGCTTGCCCGTCCTGATGTGCGGCAGCAGCGCGGTGGCCGGGCCGAAGCAGGTGTCTATTCTTCCGCCGAGAAGATCGGTGATGGCCTGGCCGACGCCTTTGTACGGCACGTGCGTGAGCTGAGTGCCCGCCTTGTCGTTGAAGATCTCGGCCGCGAAGTGCATCACGTTGCCGATGCCGCCCGACCCGTAGGTGATCTTGCCGGGATGTCCTTTCGCTGCGGCGACGAAGTCCTTTATCGACGCTGCGGGCACCGCGGGATGCGCAACGAAGAGGAAACCGACGCTGTTGACGATCAGCGTGACGGGCGCGAAGTCGCGCACGGCGTCGTACGGGAGACTCTTCGTGATGACCGGCAGGCTCGCGTGGCTCGACGACGTGTGGAGCATGGTGTAGCCGTCGGGAGGCGCCTTGGCGACGACGTCACTGCCGAGCGCGCCGCCTGCGCCGGGCCGGTTGTCGATCACGAGCTGCTGGCCCAGCGTCGGCGCCATCTTCCTGCCGAGCATGCGCCCGATGTAATCCATCGGTCCGCCGGCCGCATAAGGGACGATGACGCGGATCGCTTTCGAAGGATAGTCGCGCTGCGCCGGCTGTTGCGCCAACCCGGCCGCACACCATGACGCGAGCACGACTACGGCGATGCCACAGCGAGTTCTGCGCATATCTCCTCCCCTGTCACTTCGGATGTGTGCTCGCGCCGACGGCTGATGTTTCGTTATCGGTCTGCGCGCTGCGCGGACGATTATCGGGTGCGGCGGGAGGGGAGGCAACTGGCGGCGCGCGAGTCCATCCCGTGGCGGCTGCGTAATGTCACCGGTCCGCGAGCAGGATCACGCGGGCGTGTAGTCGCTTGCACGCGCGCGTCCACGATAAGCGGTTTCCACCTTCGATTTGTGTCGACGCGCATCGCCGGGCAAACCGCGGCGGATTTCGCACGGCACAGCGCTTCTTCACGCGGCCGGTCTCGGGCGTGATCATGGCGAGGGTCATCGCGGTGGTGCTGTGGCCGCTCGTCCGGCGGCTCTTCGCGCCGAGCGTTCCGCAGCAGCCCCGGCAGGCGCACTATTGAGCATCCGCTAAATGGTTGACGAACCATTTTCGGCACGAATCTCCCTTCTCCCTCCGGGAGAAGGGTCGGGGATGAGGGAATTGAGCGTCAATGATTTACCAAACGCTCAATAGCGCCGAAACGCTGCGGGTTGCAGCGCTCGCGCTTCGTCACGCGCAGCTCACTGCATCTCGGCCTGCTCGCCCGCCCATTCATCAAGGATGCGATAGCCGACGGCGAGCAGCGTCGGGCCGAGAAACACGCCGATGAAGCCGAACGCAACGACGCCGCCCAGCACGCCTAGAAACACCAGCACGAACGGCAGGCTGCTGCCGCGGCTGATGATGAAAGGCTTGAGGAAGTTGTCGACCATGCTCACGACGAGCAGCCCCCACAGCACGATAAATATCGCCCAGCCCACGGCGCCCTGGTAGTACAGCCACGCCGCCGCCGAGCCCCATACGATCGGCGGCCCCACCGGCACGACCGACAGGAAGAAGGTCGCGAGCCCGAGCAGTGAAGCGCCCGGCACGCCGGCGATGACAAAACCGATGCCGGCGAGCACGCCTTGCGCGAGCGCCGTGCCGAGTATCCCGTAGACGACGCTGTGCACCGTGTGCCCGGCGACGTCGAGCAGGTAGCGCGCATCGGGCCCCGCGACTCTGAGCGTCGCCTGCTGCAGGCGCGCAGCAGCCGCCTCGCCATCGCGGAACAGGAAGAAGGCGACGAATACGCTCAATGTAAGCTGCAGCACGCCGGCGGCAAGATATCCGCTGCCGGTGATCAGGAAAGCGCGCATGGCCACCAGCATGCCGCGCAGCTCTTCCAGCAGCCGCGTCTCGTCGTGAACGATCGCGCGCCAGTACGCGGCGAAGCGTTCGCCGACGACCGGCAGCTCGCGCACCCATCCGGGCGCATCGGGCAGGCCGCGATCGAAGACGCGCCGCAGCTCGTCGATCAGCTCGGCCGCGTTATCGGCAAGCCCGAACACGACGATCACGAAAGGCGCGAGCATGACGAGCGAGACGGCGAGCGTCATCAACGCAGCCGCGACGGTGCGCCGGTCGCCCACCGAGCGCTTGAGGCGGTCGTAAAGCGGCCACGTCGAGAACGTGAGTATTACCGCCCACAGCAGCGCGGTGACGAACGGGAGCAGAACGAGCAGGCAGCCCGCCATGAGCAGCGCGAGGGCAGCGAGCCCCAGCATACGGTCGGTGCGTTGGGCGTGGGCCATTTTTTGGTAGCGCGGCCGCCGGTGTGGACGCGCGCCCCCAAATCTTAGGGGATCATGCGCGCGCCGCGAAAAGCGACGGAGAGCCGGGCTTGCGATCCATTATAGCTTGCGTGCCCGCCGGCACATGTGAACCACGATGCGCCCGGCATGCTCCGTCATGCGCTGCGCGGGTGAAAGACGTAGGCATCCATGGCAAGGACGCCTGCGTCCACGCCGGCTTCGATATGCTCCACGCGAGGCGAGCGGCCGGCCGCCGCGTATGCGACCGGCAGCGGCAGAAAGTGCTCGTCGGTCGGATGCGCACGCGAGGCGTGCGGTGCCTGCTCCTGCCAGGACGCGAGCCCGGCGGGCTCGCCGCTGCGCAATGCCGCATCGACCCAGTGCCGGAACTCTTCCACGTACGGCGCAACCGAGGCCTCGGTGACCTGCATGCCGTGCCTGCGTGCGTGCTGTATCCAGTCGCGCAGGTTGTGCGTCATGTGGCCGGAGCCCACGACCAGCACGTCCTCGTGCGGCAATGCTGCGAGCGCTGCGCCGACGCGCAGGTGATGCGCGGCGTCGAGCGTCGGCTGCACCGAAATCTGCGCGACCGGAATATCGGCTGCGGGATACAGGTGCATGAGCGGCACCCATGCGCCGTGATCGAGTCCGCGACAGCCGTTGCCGGACGCCGGCAGCCCTGCGGCCTGCAGCAGATCGAGCGCGCGTTGTGCGATCTCCGGCGCACCGGGCGCGGCATAACGCAGCTTGTAGAGCTCGTCGGGAAAACCGCCGAAGTCGTGGATCGTCTCCGGCGTGCGGGTCATCGTCACCATCGGCAGCTCGGTCTCCCAATGTGCCGACGCGATGAGGATCGCGCGCGGACGCGGCAGCCGCCGCCCGAGATCGGTCCACGCGCGCCCTGCAGCGCCTGCGTGCAGCGCGTGCATCGGGGAGCCGTGCGATATGAATACTGTCGGGATCATGAGCGTAGTGTCCGTGCAATCGGTGAGCCGTCGGAGCTTGCCTTCCCCGAGGCCGGGAAGGCAAGCGGAGAAGCGTGCCTCCTTATGCGGGCTGCAGCCTCGCGCGGCTCACGGCTGCGCTGCGCGAAAGCGCATACGCGCCGTCGCCGAGGAGCGCCTGCACCACCGACAGCACGACCAGGTACAGCGGATATTCCCATCCGCCGTTGGGTGCCGAGAACACCCAGCCGTTGCCGGAGTGCACGGCGAGCGCGCCGAGCAGCACGGGCGTCAAGGCGAGCACGACATAACGCGAGCCGACGCCGAGTATGAGCAGCACGCCGGCGATTGCTTCCGCGGCGACTGTTGCGTAAGCGGTCCATGCCGGCAAGCCGAGCGATCCGAAGAATTGCACCGTGCCGGCCATGCCGAAGATGCCGAGCTTGAGCACCAGCGAGTGCGTGAGATACATGATGCCGAGCGAGATGCGCAGGATGAAGGCTGCGAGCGGTGCGGTCTGACGGTAGAACATGATGGGTGACCCTCCTGTGGGGTTGATCGGTAGCGCCCGCCCTGCGCGAGCACCTGGACGCACTTTATCCATCCCGAACCATGAGATAAATACGCTGCATCGGGATGATTTATTCCGATTTTCAGGATAATCTTCCCTCGATGGACCGTCTCGCCTCCATGACCGCCTTCAACGCCGTGGTCGAAGCCGGCAGTTTCGTGCGCGCGGCCGAGCGCCTCGGCACGTCGACCTCGACGCTGTCGCGGCAGATCGCCGAGCTCGAGCAGCATCTCGGGGCCCGGCTGCTCAATCGCACCACGCGCAGGCTTTCGCTCACCGAAGGCGGGCAGGCTTTCTACGAGCGCACGGTGCAGCTCCTCGCGGAGCTCGACGAAGCCGAGGCGGTGGCGAGCTCGTCGGCTGCGGCGCCGCGCGGCACGCTGCGTATGACGTGCTCGCATGCGATGGGCGTGCAGCGCATCGCGCCGGCCATGGCGAGCTTCGTCGAGCGCTATCCGGCAGTGCGCTTCGAAGTCTCCGTGCTCGATCGTATCGTCGACCTGGTGGAGGAAGGCTACGACCTTGCAATCCGCATCGGCCGCGTCGGCAGCGAGCAGCTGGTCGCGCGCCGCCTGGGCACGATGCGGCTGCTGGCGTGCGCAGCACCGTCCTATCTCAAGACACACGGCACGCCGCGCAAGCCTGCAGACCTGACGAATCACGCGGTGCTCACGTATGCGTACTCGCCGAATCCGCGCCTGCTGCGGCTTACCGACCGCCATGGCCGTCACGAGGAGGTGCGCGTCGCCGGACCGCTGCATTCCAACAGTGGCGACCTGTCGATAGCCGCAGCGATTGCAGGCCTCGGCGTCGTGTTCGAGCCCGATTTCATGGTGAAGTCGGCGCTCGATGCCGGGCAGCTCGTGCGCGTGCTTCCGGCGTACGAAAGCACGCCGGGCGAGATCTGGGCCGTCTATCCGAGCCGTCGCCACCTGTCCGCGAAAGTGCGCCTGTTCGTCGATCACATCGCCCGGCAGTTCGGCGCCGCGCCCGCGCGCAAATAAGACGCGCAGACCGCCGGCATTGAAAGCATCGGCGGGACAGGAGTAGATTGCCTGCAGGAATGGTCGGGCAGCACGCCGGAATAAAACCCATCCACCGCATCAGGAGGAGTCATGCGATCTCTCGCCAGTCGAGCATTGCGTCTGTTCGGGTTGGTGCTCTTCGCAACTGTCTCTGCGCAAACGTTCCCGCAGAATTTCCCGGAGCGGCCGATCACGCTCATTTGTCCCTGGCCGGCAGGCGGCGGCACCGACGTCGCGATGCGAGCCCTGGCCGAAGCGATGTCCAGGCTGCTGCCGCAGCGCGTGGTGATCGAGAATCGTCCCGGCGCCGCAGGCACCGTCGGTCCCGGCAACATGGCGCAGAACGCGCGGCCGGACGGCTACACGCTGTCGCAGATTCCCATCGGCGTGTTTCGCATCCCGTACATCCAGAAGGTCAACTTCGACCTGGTGAACGACTTCACCTGGATCATCGGCATTACCGGCTACACCTTCGGCGTCGTGGTGCGCGCAGACTCGCCGTGGAAAACGTGGCAGGAGTTCATCGCGTACGCCAAGGCGAATCCCGGCAGGGTGACGTACTCGACGCCCGGCACGGGCACCAGCCTGCACATCACGATGGAGGAGATCGGGCAGCGCGAAGGCATTCAGTGGGTGCACGTGCCGTTCAAGGGCAATGCCGAGGCCACCGCTGCGCTGATGGGCGGCCACGTGATGGCTTCCGCCGATTCCACCGGCTGGGGCGAGCACGTCGACTCCGGCCGGTTGCGCATGCTGGCGACCTGGGGCGACGAGCGCACCAGGCGCTGGCCGGCGGTGCCGACGCTGAAAGAGCTAGGCTATGGCATCGTCTCCAACTCGCCGTACGGCATTGCCGGGCCGCGCGGGATGGACCCGAAGGTCGTGAAGATACTCCACGACGTGATCCGCAAAGCGATCGAAGACCCGATCTACCTCAAGACCATAGAGCGGCTCGACCAGGAGCCGTGGTATCGCAGCAGCGAGGATTACGCGAAATACGTGCGCGAGTACTACCCCACGCAGAAAGCGGTGATGGAAAAGCTCGGCCTGAAACCATAGCCGTGCGGCGGCGGATCAGTCCTTCTTGCTCGCCGGCGTGCCGGGCCGACGCTCGGGGGCGCCACGCCGAAGCCCGGGTTGCGGGCCCGCCTGGGCGCTTTTTCCAAAGTCCGTGTAGCGTTCCCGCTTGCGCGGGTTCTTCACCCGCTGGCGATTGCCCAGACCTTTCACTACGTCGCTCCGCGCTGCACCGGACGTCCATCATACGCGGCGCGGATTGCGGTGTCGCCCCGGCGACGGCTATGGCGACGCGGCGTGTGCCGAGTAAGACAGGCGCGCAGCGAGCGTGCGTGCATTTGCGGCCGCCATGCCGGTTGCCGCTATCCACGTATCGAGCGCGAGCGCGTTTATCGTTTATCCTTTGCGGCGACGCAAACATGGGGATGATGCGATGACTGCAGCGCGCCTGTTGTGGCGGGCCGGCTGGGTTGCATGCGCGGCGGGCGCTGCGGCGGCCTGTTACGCCCAGTCGGGATGGAAGCCCGAAAAAAATGTCGAGATCATCGTCGGCACCACGCCCGGCGGAGGCCAGGACCGGACGGCCCGCGTGATCCAGCGCATCGTGCAGGAGAAGAACCTGGTCGACGTGCCGATCGCGGTGGTGAACCGCCCGGGCGGTGGCGGCGCCGTTGCGCTGGCGTATTCGCACCAGCGCAAGGGCGACGGGCATTTCCTGCAGATCGCATCGCCGACGATGATCACGAACCACCTCACGGGCAAGAGCCTGTACAACTGGCCGGATTTTTCGCCGATCGCGATCATGTTCACCGAGGCGATCGTGTTTGCGGTGAAGGCCGATTCACCGATTCACCGATGCGCAGCGGCGCCGATCTCATCGCGCAGCTCAGGAAAGATCCGGCGGCAGTGCCGATCTCGACCTCCACCAGCGCGGGCAACCAGTATCACATCGCATCGGTTCTCGTCGGACGCGCGGCCGGCGTGCCCGCGAGCAAGCTGAAGGTCGTGATCTACAATTCCGGCGGCGATGCGATCACCGCCCTGCTCGGAGGCCATGTCGCCGTCACCACTGCCTCCGCGGCCAACTTCATTGGTCACATCAAGGCCGGCGCTTTGCGTGCCATAGCGGTGTCCGCGCCCCGGCGCCTCGGCGGCGATCTGGCGAGCGTGCCGACGTGGAAGGAGCTCGGCGTGAATCTCACGCTCGATCAGTGGCGGCTCGTCTTCGGCCCGCCCGGCCTCGCACCAGCGCAGGTCGCGTACTGGGAAGGCGTGCTGAGCCGTCTCGTGAAGACGGGCGAGTGGAAACAGGAGCTGCAGCGCGAGCTGTGGCACGACGAATACATGAATGCGGCCGATACGCGGAAATTTCTCGCGACGGAGAACACGGAAATCAAAGCGGTCCTCACCGAAATAGGGCTCGCGAAGTAAGCGGGCTCGTTGCAACGACACAAGGAACAAGCATGGAGCTGGGACTCAAAGGGCGCATCGCTTTCGTGACGGGCGCAAGCCGGGGCATAGGCCAGGCGATTGCCGCCGCGCTCGCCGCCGAGGGTGTGCATGTCGGATTGTTCGGCCGCGACGTTGCGCGTTGCCGGACGTTTGCCGCCGAAGTGCAGGCGCGTCATCCCGAGGTGCGTGCCCACGTGGTCGAGCTCGATCTCGCGGATCGCAACGCCATCAAGCCGGCGGTGGAGGAGGCGGTCGCGGCGCTGGGCGGCGTCGATATCCTGGTGAATTGCGCGGGCGGCGCGTACCGCGGGCGCATCGAGGAAATCCCCGATGAAGCATGGGAAGACTATTTCGCCGTGAAGCCGCTGGGTCTCATCCGCATGACGCGCGAGGCGCTGCCTCATCTTCGCAAGTCGCCTCACGGGCGCGTCATCAACATCTCCGGCACGCGCGGGCGCGAGCCGCAGGGCGTGCAGGTGATGTCGGGGCCGATCAACCTCGGCACGCTGAGCATTACGAAAGCGATGGCGAACGAGTTCGGCAGGCACGGCATCACGGTAAACGCCATCTGCCCCGGATCGACCGACACCGGGCGCTGGACCGAGCTGGTGAGCATCGCCGCACGCGAGCGCGGCGTATCGCTCGCCGAGGCGGAAAAAGAGCTGGTGAAGGACGTGCCCATGGGGCGTGTGGTGAAGCCGCAGGACGTGGCGGATCTCGCGCTGTTCCTCGCTTCCGATCGCGCCGGCATGATCAGCGGCTGCGCCATCAACGTGGACGGCGGCCGCACGCGCGGCATCTGACGATGTGACGGCGTAAGTAAATCCCGCAGTTGCCGGCGATCGGCAGTACTTGTAGGATAACCCGACAAATACGGACCGCCATCATCAAGCCCAGGCTCAAATCCTCGTCGCTCAGCGACCAGCTCACCGCGCAGCTCACGGCTCGCATCGCGGATGGCGCGCTCGCGCCGGGTGCGCGACTGCCGACCGAGCAGGAGCTGTCGGCGGAGTTCGGCGTGAGCCGCAACGTGGTGCGCGAAGCGATTTCGCGCTTGAAGTCCGAAGGCCTGGTCGAGACGCGCCAGGGCGCGGGCGGCTTCGTCGCGCAGAGCAAGCTCGGCGTGCCGTTCCGCATCGATCCGGAAAGCATGCATTCGGACGACGCGACGCGGGAGATCCTGGAGCTGCGGCTCGCCGTCGAGTCCGAAGCCGCCGCGTTCGCGGCCGAGCGCGCGGACCGCAGGCAGCTCAAGGCGATACGCGACGCGCTCGATGCGGTGAATGCGGCATTCGCGCGCGGCGGGGACGGCCTGAACGAGGACCTGCTGTTCCACCGCGCCATTGCGCGCGCGGCGCACAACAGCAAGTACGTCGGCTTTACCGAATTTCTCGAGCGCTACGTGCGCCACCAGATCGAGCTCACGGGCGGCATGCTTGCGCGCGCGGCGCGGATGGATACGACGCATGCGGAGCACGAGAAGATCTACAAGGCGATCGCGGCGCGCGATGCGGACGCGGCACGGTCTCTTGCACGCGAGCATTTCCGCAAAGGCCTCGAACGGATCGCGCGTTCGCGCAGCCGCTGACATTCACAGATCGATTACCCAGGGAGGAAACCCATGAAACGCCACATGCTTCGTGCGATCGCAGCACCGCTGGCCGCGGCACTCGCGCTGTGCGCCTTGCCCGCCGCCGCCCAGCAGTACCCCACCAAGCCCATCCGCTTCCTGGTGGGCTTCGCACCGGGCGGCAGCGTCGACATCCTGGCGCGCGACCTCGGCGCGCAGCTCACGATGGCGCTGGGTCAGCAGGTCGTGATCGACAATCGCAGCGGCGCGGCCGGCCTCATCGCGGCCGACCTCACGGCGAAAGCGCCGCCCGACGGCCATACGCTGTTGATGGTGATACCGAATCACGTCATCGCACCGAGCGTGTACGCCAAGATTCCGTATGACACGATCAACGATTTCGCGCCGGTGTCGATGGTGGCGAGCGCGCCGTTCATGGTGCTCGCGAACCTGGGCGTGCCGGCCAGCACGCTGAAGGACTTCATTGCGCTGGCGAAGTCCAGGCCCGCGCAGCTCAACTTCGCCACTCCCGGCGTCGGCTCGATACAGCATCTGTCCAACGAGCTGATGAACACGATGGCCGGCATCAAGATGGTTCACGTCCCGTACAAGGGCGGCGTGCCGGCGCTGATCGACACCATCGCAGGCGCAGCGGCCATCACCTTCATCACGACGGTGCAGGGCCTGCCTAACGTCAAGGCCGGCAAGGTCAAGGTGTACGGCGTCACCTCGAAGACGCGCGCGGCGGTATTGCCCGATGTGCCGACCGTGGCAGAGGCGGGCGTGCCGGGCTTCGAGTCCATCGTGTGGTTCGGCGTGGTTGCGTCGGCGAAGACGCCCAGGCCCATCGTCGACAGGCTGAATGGCGAGATCAAGCGCATCATCGCCACGCCGGAGATGCGCGATCGCGTGATCCAGCAGGGCGGCGAGACGCTGTCGGGCAGCGCCGAAGAGCTCGGGAAGTACATGCGCGAGGACCTGAAGAAATGGGCGGCCGTGGCAAAGCAGGCCGGCATCAAACCCGAATAGGATAGTCATGGCAAAAATAGAATCGGTTTCCGTCTGCGTCGCCCGCGTGCCGCTCGACAACGCGGTCACGTTTTCCACGCGCACCGTCACGGCGCGCGAATACTGTCTGGTGAAAGTGCGCTCGACGGACGGCGTCGAAGGCCTGGGCTACTGCTATGCCGTGAACACCTCGGGGCGGCTGCTCGCCGTCGCAGTGACGGATCTCCTCGGGCGGCATCTGCCCGGGCAGGACTCGCTGCGCGTGGAAGGGCTGTGGCAGGAGATGTACCAGGACGCGCTGCTGCAAGGCCGCGTCGGCGCGGCGATGCGCGCGCTCTCCGCGATCGACACGGCGCTGTGGGATCTCAATGCGCGCACGGTGAAGCTGCCGCTCTACAAATATCTCGGCGCGATGGTCGAGGACAGCGTTCCCGCGTACGCGAGCGGCGGCTATTACCTGCCGGGGAAGACGCCGGAAAAGCTGGGCGAGGAGCTCAAGGGCTACGTGCGCGATGGCTTCAAGGCGGTGAAGATGAAGACCGGCCGGCTGTCTCCGGGCGAGGAAGAGGCGCGCATACGCGCGGCGCGCGAAGCCATCGGTCCCGACGTGCTGCTCATGCTCGATGCGAACAACGCGTGGCGCGATCTGCCGACCGCGCTCACGTACATGGAGCGGCTGGAGCCCTATAGCCCCTACTGGATCGAAGAGCCGTTCTCCCCGGACGACATCGACAATCACGCGCGGCTCGCGCAGCGCACCCGCGTCACGGTCGCGACGGGGGAGATCGAAGCCGGGCGCTGGCGCTTCAAGGAGCTGATGGACAAGGGCGGCGCCGGGATACTGCAGACCGATGCGACGGTATGCGGCGGCGTCAGCGAGTGGCGTCGCATTGCGGCCACCGCGGCGAGCTACGGCATCACGGTATCGCCGCATGCGTGGCACGACGTGCACGTGCATTGCGCGGCATCGGCGTCGAATGCCGGTCACGTGGAATTCATGCCGGACGATCACATCGTGAATTTCCGCCGCCTGATCGACACGCAGCTCGTCGCGAAGGACGGCAATCTGCTGCTGCCCAAGACGCCGGGCCTCGGTTTCGGCTTCGATCCGGAAGCGATTGCACGGTACGGCACGCGTCAGCCGGGGGCCACGGATGTGTGGCAGGCGGTGCGCTCGTGAAAGTCACCCGCATCGAAGTGCTGGAGCTGGAGGCGCCGCTCGCAAAGCCGTGGCGCATTGCGACCTTCGAGCTGAAGTCGCTGCTTGCGACCGTCGTGCGTCTGCACACCGACGAAGGCATCACCGGTCTCGGAGAATGCATCGTCCGTCTCGGTCCGGGCGCGACGCGCGCGGTGATCGAGGAAGTGCTGGCGCCGGTCGTCGTGGGCCGCGACGTGTTCGACATCGAAGGCATCTGGGACGAGATGTATCGCACGATGCGGGCGCGGGGACACTCCCGCGGCTATCTCGTCGAGGCGATCAGCGGCATCGACATCGCTTTGTGGGATGCGCTCGGGAAGAAACTTGGCCTGCCCGTCGCGCGGCTGCTTGCCGGTCACGGGCGCACGACGTTGAAGGCGTACGCGTCGTCGATACTGCTCGATACGCCGCGCGCAATGGCGCAGGAAGCCGAGCGCCTGGCAGCCGAGGGCTATACCGGCATCAAGATGAAGATCGGCGGCGGCTGCAAGGACGACATCACCCGCATGGACGCGGTACGGCGCGCGGTCGGCGACGGCGTCGACGTGATGCTGGACGCGAACAGCGGCTACGACGCGCCGACCGCCATCATCGTCGGGCAACAGGCGGAACGGCTGGGCATGTACTGGCTCGAAGAGCCCGTCGCGCCGGACGATCTGCCGGGTTATCGGCGCATACGCGCGGCGATCAGGAGCGTTCGTCTTGCGGCAGGCGAAGGGGAATTCACCGTCGCAGGCTTCCGGCCATTCGCGGAAGAGGGCTTGCTCGATGTCATGCAGCCGGATATTGCGCGAGCCGGTGGCTTCACCGGGTGCCGCCGCGTTGCGGCGCTTGCCGGCACTTACAATATCGCAGTCGCTCCGCACACCGGCGCGTCGGGCCCGATCTGCATCGCGGCCTCGCTGCATTTTGCGGCGGCGACGCCGGGGTTCCTCACATTCGAGCATATGTACATCTACAACCCGCTGCATGAAATGCTGGCGCAGCCTCTGCCGCAGCCGAAAGCCGGCGTCATCGCAGTGCCCGACGCGCCCGGCATAGGCGTGGAGCTGAACGACGCGGTCGTGCAGCGTTTCATGCGCAAGCGCGGATGACACGCTGATGGCAGGACTGCTGTTGTCCCGGAGAGTGGCCGAAGCGTACGGCGGCCGCATCGCGGAAATCGCAAAACGCGCCGGAGCGGCGGTCGATATCGTGGTGTGTCCGCCCGATGCGCCGCCTGCCGGCGCGCACAAGACGATAGAGATCGCCTTCTACTCCCGCGATGTGTGGGAAGGCTGCGACAAGACGTTCGTCAACGTGCCGACGCGAACGTTCTTCGAAGTGGTGGATCGCGCCGACCGGCTGCGCTGGCTGCACGTGACGTCCGCGGGCGCGGATTTGCCGATGTATCAGCCGTCGCTCGCGCGCCGCGTGCGGGTCACGACGTCGTCCGGCTCCAACGCCGAGCCCATCGCGCAGACGGTGCTCGCCTGCGTGCTGTCTCTCGCCCGCAAGCTGCCGCACTGGCTGGAGGCGCAACGCAAGCGCGAGTGGTCTCCGCTGCGCGGCGCGCAGCAGCCGCACGACCTGCGCGGCCAGACCGCGGTCATCGTGGGCACCGGCCCGATAGGGCGGGAGATCGCCCGCCTGCTGCATGCGGTGGGCCTGCGCACCGTCGGCATTCGTCGCTCGGCGCACCACACGGCGCCTTTCGATGAAGTGACCGGCTACGATCGCATCGATCATGCGTTGCCGCGCGCGGACTGGCTCGTCATCGCATGCCCGCTCACCGAGGTCACGGCGAAGCTCATCGATGCGCGGCGGCTCGCGCTGCTGCCGCGTGGCTCGCGCATCGTCAACATCGCGCGCGGCGAGATCGTGGAGGAGCCTGCGTTGATCGCGGCACTGCAGGGTGGCCGGCTTGCCGGCGCGTACCTCGACGTATTCGCCGTCGAGCCGCTGCCGCCCGATTCGCCGTTGTGGACGTTGCCCGACGTCATCCTTACGCCGCACAACTCGTCCGCCTCGGACGGCAATCATCCGCGCGGCGTGGAAATCTTTCTGCGCAATCTCGACGCGTACCTGGGTGCGCGTCCCATGGAGAACGAGGTGGCGTTGCGCTGAGCGGGCAGTCCGCGCCATGGTGCGCCCGCAGGGCTATGGAACGGTGCGCGGTTTGCCTATATCCTCGGACGAAGGAGGAGTGAAGAGGATGCTGACTTCCACGCATTGGGGCGTGTACGACGTTGCGGTCGAGGAAGGGCGCATCGTCGGCATCGAGCCGTTCGAGCACGATCCGGATCCGTCGCCCATCGGGCAGTCGCTGCCGGCGGCCGTCACCGGCCCGACACGCATACGCCGCCCTGCCGTCCGCAAGAGCTACCGGGAGCAGGGCCCCGGCGCTGCACGCGAGAAGCGCGGCGCGGAGCCTTTCGTCGAAGTGTCGTGGGACGAGGCGCTGGACCTGGTGGCGCGTGAGTTGAAGCGCGTCATCGCCGCGCACGGCAACAGCGCGATCTTCGCCGGCTCGTACGGCTGGTCCAGCGCCGGCCGCTTTCATCATGCGCAGAGCCAGGTGCACCGTTTCATGAATGCGCTCGGCGGCTACGTCGCGCATCTCGGCACCTACAGCCTCGGCGCTGCGCGCACGCTGCTACCCCGCATCCTCATGGACATGGATGCGATGCGCGCGCAGCAGACAGCATGGGTGCAGCTCGAGCGTCATTGCGAATTGCTGGTCGCCTTCGGCGGCGTGCCGGCGAAGAACGCGCAGGTCAACGGCGGCGGCGCGAGCCAGCACGAGGTGCGGCCCATGTTGAAGCGTCTCGCCGCAGCCGGCGTGCGCTTCGTGAACGTATCGCCGCTGCGCCATGACCTCGGCGACGCGCCCGGCGCGGAATGGATACCGATACGGCCCAACACCGATGCCGCATTCATGCTGGCGCTCGCGCATACGTGGATCGCAGAGAGCCGGCACGATCGCGCGTTTCTCGATCGCTACTGCATCGGCTTCGAGGAATTTCGGCGCTACGTGATGGGCGAGGCGGACGGCGTTGCGAAAAGCGCGCAGTGGGCGTGCGCAATTTGCGAGGTGCCCGCGGAAGACATTCTCGTGCTGGCGCGGCGCATGGCGGACTCCAAGACCATGATCAGCGTCGCATGGGCGCTGCAGCGCGGCGACCACGGCGAGCAGCCGTACTGGCTCGGCATTACGCTTGCGGCGCTGCTCGGCCAGATCGGCACGCCGGGCGGCGGCTTCGCGCTGTCGTACGGACCGGTGAACGTCGAGGGCGCGAACGCGCGCGCGTTTTCGGGGCCCGTGTTGCCGCAGGGCCGGAACGCCGTGAAGACGCCGATACCGGTCGCGCGCATCACGGACATGCTGGAAAATCCCGGCGGCCGGTATCACTTCAACGGCAAGCTGTGCACCTATCCCGACATCCGGCTCGTCTACTGGGCCGGCGGCAATCCGTTTCACCATCACCAGGACCTGAACCGCTTCGTGCGCGCGTGGCGCAAGCCCGAGACGATCGTCGTCAACGAGCAGTACTGGAACGCGAGCGCCAAGATGGCCGACATCGTGTTGCCCGCGACGACGATGCTGGAGCGCGACGATATCGGCTGCAGCGCGCGCGACCGCTACATCATCGCCATGAAGCGCGCCATCGACCCGGTCGGAGAAGCGCGCGACGACTACGATATCTTCAGCGGCATCGCCGACCGGCTCGGCGCGAAGGAGAAGTTCACCGAGGGGCGCAGCGCGGCGGCGTGGCAGAGGCATCTCTACGACGCGTCGCGCGAGCGCGCGCGCAACTTCGATCTCGAGCTGCCGCCGTTCGAAGCGTTCTGGTCGGAGGGCTACGTCGAGATGCCGCCGCCGGACGAGCCGCCGGTGATGCTCAAGACGTTTCGCGACGATCCGGAAGCGAACCGCCTGCCGACGCCGTCGGGGAAGATCGAAATCTTCTCCTCGACCATTGCCTCCTTTGGCTACGACGACTGCTTCGGCCACCCGGCGTGGTTCGAGCCGGCGGAGTGGCTCGGCTCCCCGCTGGCGAAGCGTTACCCGCTGCATCTCATTTCGCACCAGCCCTCGACGCGGCTGCACAGCCAGTACGACCACGGCATCGTGAGCCTCGCGTCGAAAGTGCAGGGCCGCGAGGCGATGACCATGCATCCGCGCGATGCCGCGGCACGCGGCCTGAAGGACGGCGACGTCGCGCGCGTCTACAACGATCGCGGCGCCTGCCTTGCCGGCGTGCGCGTAGACGATGCCGTGCGTCCCGGCGTGGTCGTGCTTCCCACCGGCGCGTGGTACGACCCGCTGGTGCCGGGCGAGATCGGGACGCTGGAAAAACACGGCAATCCGAACGTCCTCACGCTGGACAAAGGCACGTCCAAGCTCACGCAGGGCTGCAGCGCGCACACGGCGCTGGTGGAAGTCGAGAAATTTCGCGGCGAGCTGCCGCCGATCACGGCGTTCGAGCCGCCGATACTGCTAAAGCGGTGATGTCACCTGTCTCTGATGATGCCGCACTTTCGGTGCGAAGACGCTGCGCGTTGACCGGTGTGAGGACTATTCATACGACACCGCTTGCGCGGCGCCGGCTACTTTCTTTGCTCGCCCAAAAGAAAGTAGCCAAAGAAACGGCGCCCAGGTTCGCCGCCAAGCTCGCGCTTGGTGTCCCTGCGCTGCTCGACCAGGCGCGGCAGTCTGCGCAACTCACGCACTGCAGTACTTCGCTTTGACGTAAGCTACGCGCCACGGCAAGTGGGCCATCGACTGCACCACTGGTTCGACAGTGCTCGCCCGAAACCCCGCGCCTGGTCTGCGACTGCTCGGCGGCTTGTATGGTTTCAGCGGCTCTTCTCTGTAAGCTGAGAGGAGCTGGGGTGGAGGGACTTCGGCGGTCATCTGCCG
>Ga0255338_1001283_pt1 | contig 49409 bp, 46 predicted proteins | sample MeOH1_35cm_T4_19_FD_203715 | JGI IMG/M metagenome (GOLD analysis project Ga0255338, IMG submission 203715) | Sandy soil microbial communities from University of British Columbia, Vancouver, Canada - MeOH1_35cm_T4_195 | ecosystem: Engineered > Artificial ecosystem > Sand microcosm > Unclassified ...
GAACCCAAGCCGCCCGGCCCGCCGGGAGCCAGCAGCGCCGCGCCCGGTGTCAGCCTGGCCACGCCGCTGGCCAGATTGACCTCGCACAGCCGCTGAGCACGCAAGTCCTGCAACCGCGGGTAAAGGAGCATGCGGACCGCCGCGCGGCCTGACTAGCATGGGGCGTCACCCCTACCGCGGAGCCCCCACATGACCGTTGCCCAGGCCGATCTGCTGTCCCTGCCCGGCGTCCTGAACCGAGCGGCCCTGCCCGCCGCGCTGGAGGCGGCAGCCCAGGCCACGCGCGCCTCCGGCCACCCGCTGGCACTGCTGACCCTGGACATCGATCACTTCCGCGCCTTCCAGGACGAGGTCGGGCCGGAGCGCGCCGACCAGGTGCTGACCCAGTTGGCCCTGCTGCTGGACCAGATCAAGCCGGGCACGGCCAGCCTGGCATGCCTGGGCAGCGACGAGTTCCTGCTGATCCTGCCCGACACCGGCCTGGCCGCCGCCGTCGCCCTGGCCGAGCGCCTGCGCCTGCGCAGCGCCGAGGCCCTGGCCCAGCTGAACCGCCAGCCGCCACTGACCGTCACCCTCGGCGCCGCCGCCAGCCCTCCCGGCCAGGACTGGCAGGCCCAGGATCTGCTGGCCCTGGCCGACGCGCGCATGAGCTTTGCCAAGAAGCGCCTGCATCCCCACCACAACATGGTCTGGGCCGGCGCACTGCCCTCGGACTGGTGTGCTCGCCTGGGCCTGCGGGCCGAGGACTGGCCCAGCCTCTGAGCACCGGACAGCCGGGCGTGCGAGCAGCGCGCCTGGCCCCGAGGCCGCGCGGGCCGGCTCGCGGCCGGCCTGCCTAGAATCGCCGCGTGCGTCCCCTGCCCCTGATCATCATCCTGCTGGTGTTGAACCATGTGGCCTTCAATGGCAGCCGCATCGCGGTCTCGCTGTTCGCCATCAAGCAGGGCGCCTCGACCCTCACCGTGGGCAGCCTGGTGGCCGTCTATGCGCTGCTGCCGGCCCTGCTCTCGGTGACGGCGGGGCGCTGGATCGACCGCGGCGGCATCGCCAAGCCCATGCTGCTGGGCAGCATCGGCGTCGGCGTCGGCACCCTGGCGCCCTTCCTGCTGCCGGCCATCGGCACGCTCTACTTCACGGCCGTGCTGGTGGGCCTGTCCTTCATGCTGATCAATGTCTCGGCCTACCATGCGGTCGGCGAGATGAGCGCGCCCGAGGAGCGCACGGTCAACTTCAGCTACGTGGCGCTGGGCTTCTCGACCTCCACCTTCGTCGCGCCGATGCTGACCGGCATCTCGATCGACAGCCTGGGCTACCGCGCCTGCTTCCTGATTCTGGCCCTGTTCACCGTGCTGCCGGTGCTGGCCCTGTCGGCCAAGCTGCTGCCCGAGCACCGCAAGCCGCCCGAGCAAGACCTGGCCCCGCGCGGCCATGTCTTCGAGCTGCTGCGCGAGCGCGAGGTGCGCCGCCTCTTCATCGCGATGGCCATCCTGACCGTCGGCTGGGACATCTACAACTTCGCCATCCCCGTCTACGGCGCGCAGATCGGCCTGACGCCCTCGCAGATCGGCATCGTGATGGGCGCCTTCGCCGCCGCCACCTTCGCGGTGCGTCTGGCCATGCCCTTCATCGCCGGCCGCGCCCAGCCCTGGTCGCTGCTGACCGGCTCCCTGCTGCTGGCCGGCATCGCCTACGTGGCCATGCCCTTCACGCACAGCGTGGGCCTGCTGATGGCCATCACCTTCATGCTGGGCCTGGGCCTGGGCGCGCCCCAGCCCACCGTGCTGACCCTGCTGCACCAGAGCGCGCCGGCCGGCCGTGCCGCCGAGGCCCTGGGCCTGCGCACCACCATGATCAACACCAGCCAGACCGTGATGCCGCTGTTCTTCGGCGCGATGGGCGCGGCGCTGGGCGTGGCGCCGCTGTTCTGGGGCATGGCCGCGCTGATGCTGGGCGGCAGCGTTTTCGCCAAGCGGCGCTAGGCAGCCCTCAGGGCTTGGCGGGCAGGCTGTAGTCGAAATCGTAGTAGTGCTTGCCGCCCTCGATGCGCACCCCCATCGTGCCGGCGAGGCCCTGCAGTTCCTCGGTGCCCGAATCGGGCACCACGCTGACGGTCAGGCCCGGTGCGCCGCGGTTCAGCGTGCCGCTGTGCTGCAGCACGAAACTGCCGCGCCGGCCGGCGAGGCGGCCCTTGAACAGCTCCATCGCCACATAGCCGGCCGAGCCCTCGACGGCTGAGCGGAAGGTCAGCATCTGCCCCTGGCTGACGCCCTCCATCGCGCCGCTGAAGCGCTTGTCCAGCAGCATGCGCCCCGGTGCCTGGGGCTCGCCACCGGCTTGCGGCGATGGCTGCGGCAGCATCCTGACCTCGAACTCGCCCTGTACCCGCTGGGTCGCGGCGGCCACAATCCCGCAGTCGGCGCGGCGCATCGGGAAGTCCACGCCGCGCGGCTCGCCGTTGGCGCGCCGGCCCTCGATGCGCGCCAGCAGCCGGCCGTCGCCCTGGCGTTGGTAGCTGATGCGCTGCGGAAAGTCGTGCGCCGGGTTCTCGAACAGCAGCTCGCCGGCAGCGGCCCGCAGCAGCCGGAACTCGGTCTCCCCCTGGCCCGAGGGGCGCGCCACATAGACGAGCTGTCCGCCCGAGCGCTCACGGATCTGCAGGAATTCGTAGGCGACGACACGTGCGTTCTTGACGGTGCGCGCCATGCCCAGCATCGCGCCGCCCGCGGGCGCCATCCACTGCTCCACCGAGCCCGCCTCCGCGTCCTCCAGCTGCCAGCAGCCGGCCAACCAGGCAGCCTGTTCCAGCCCCTGGGCCCGTGCCGGATGGGCTGCCCAGAGCAGTTGAAAGCCGAGGATCGCGAGGATGAGACGGGCGCCGTGTTTCATGGGCCGCGATCTCATCACACCCCAGGGGGAAGGACAAGGCCCGCGCGCTGGCGGATACTCCCACCCGCGGCCATGGTGGCCGCGCGACCGACAGCGGAGTTCTCCATGGGCCTGATGGATTTCATCAAGAAACAGTTCATCGACATCCTGCAATGGACCGAGGACGAGGCGACGGCAGGCAATGCCACTTTGGCCTGGCGCTTCCCGATGGCCGACATGGAAATCCAGTACGGCGGCTCGCTGACCGTGCGCGAATCGCAGATGGCCGTCTTCGTCAACGAGGGCAAGGTGGCCGACGTGTTCGGCCCCGGCATGTACAAGCTGACGACCCAGACCCTGCCGGTGCTGACCTATCTGAAGAACTGGGACAAGCTGTTCGAGTCGCCGTTCAAGAGCGATGTCTATTTCTTCAGCACCCGCCAGCAGATCGACCAGCGCTGGGGCACCCAGCAGCCGGTGACCATCCGCGACAAGGACTTCGGCGCGGTGCGCCTGCGCGCCTTCGGCAACTACGCCTACCGCATCGCCGACCCGAAGCTGTTTCACACCGAGATCTCGGGTACCCGCGAGCGCTACACGGTGCAGGACCTGGACGGCCAGCTGCGCGGCCTGATGCTGCAGCACATCAGCGACGCGGTGGCCGGCAGCGGCATCCCCTTCCTGGACCTGGCAGCCAACCAGATCGAGTTCGCCCGCGCCCTGCAGGAGGCCACCGCGCCGGCCTTCGCGGCCCTGGGCCTGAAGCTGGAGGCCGTCACACTGCAGAACGTCTCCCTGCCCGAGGAGCTGCAGAAGATCCTCGACCAGAAGATCGGCATGGGCATGATCGGTCAGAACATGGGCCAGTTCATGCAGTACCAGACCGCCCAGGCCATCCCGAAGCTGGCCGAGGGCGTGGGCTCCGGCAGCGGCGGCGTGGCCGGCGACGCAATGGGCCTGGGGGCAGGTCTTGCCCTGGGCCAGACCCTGGCCCAGCAGCTGCAGGCCGGCATGGCCGGTGCCAACGCTGCGGCGAGCGCGCCCCAGCCGGTCAGCCAGAGCGCCGACGAGGTGCTGCTGCTGATCGAGAAGCTGGGCGAGCTCAAGGCCAAGGGCCTCCTGACCGACGAGGAGTTCGCCACCAAGAAGGCCGAGCTGCTGAAGAAACTGACCTGACTTGGCCACCAGCAGCAATCCACAGCGCCGCTGGCAGGCGGCCTGCCCGAACTGCGGCGGACCGGTCGAGTTCGCCTCGGCCGCCTCCGCCAGCGCGGTCTGCAGCTACTGCCGCTCGACCCTGCTGCGCGAGGGCGATGCCCTGCGCAAGATCGGCCTCAGCGCCGAGCTGTTCGAGGACTACTCCCCGCTGCAGCTGGGCGCCGCAGGCCGCTATGCCGGCGCGGCCTTCACGGTCGTCGGCCGGCTGCAGCTCGGCTACCCGGAAGGCAGCTGGAACGAGTGGCATGTGCTGTTCGATGACAACGGTCGCAGCGGCTGGCTGTCGGAGGACAACGGCGCCTTCGTGTTGGCCTTCGACGCGCCGCTGCAGGGCGAGGCCGCGCCGGCGGCCGCGGCGCTGAGCGTTGGCAGCCAGCAGGTCCTCGACGGCCAGCCCTGGCAGGTCGCCTCCAAGGTCGAGGCCAGTCTGCTGGCCGCCGAGGGCGAGCTGCCGCGCCCGCCCGCGCTGAACCGGAGCTTCTGGGTCGCCGATCTGCGCAACAGCCAGGGCGAGGTCGCGACCCTGGACTACAGCCGACCGGAGGCGCCGCAATGGTCGGTCGGCCGCTCGGTGCAGCTGGCCGATCTGGCGCTGACCGGCCTGCGCCAGGACAGCAGCAAGCATCTGGCCTCCAGGGCCCTGCCCTGCCCCAGCTGCGGCGCGGCGCTGGAGCCGCGCCTGGAGAGCAGCAAGTCCATCGTCTGCGGCCAATGCCAGGCGGTGGTCGACATCTCGCAGGGCGCGGGCGCCGATCTGGCCCATTACGCGCAAGAGACCGGCATGCAGCCGCAGATCCGCCTGGGCACGACCGGCCAGCTCGCGCTGGCCGGCGGCACCCCGCTGCCCTGGCAGGTGGTGGGCTATCTGGAGCGCTGCGACATCCCGGAAAGCGGCGAGGACGAGCAGAGCTTCTGGCGCGAGTACCTGCTGTTCAACCAGCTGGAGGGCTTCGCCTTCCTGGTCGACACCGAGGAGGGCTGGAGCCTGGTGCGGCCGCTGACCGGCGCGCCCAAGCCGGCCAATGCCGGCGCGGTCGAGTGGCAAGGCAAGGTCTTCAGGAAACGCTGGAGCTACACCGCCAAGGTCACCCATGTGCTGGGCGAGTTCTACTGGCGCGTGCAGCGCGAGGAGCGCGCCCAGGTGGCCGATTACGAATGGAGCGGCGGCGGCCGCAGCGAGCTGCTGAGCCGCGAGCAGACCGGCAACGAGCTCACCTGGAGCCATGGCCGCAAGCTCGACGCCGCCGAGGTGCAGCGCGCCTTCGGTCTGGCCCCCGAGATGCAGGCGGCGCTCAAGCGCGATGTCGGCGCGCTCAGCGACAACAGCGGCACCCTGCTGCGCAATATCGTGATCGGCCTCTTCATCATCGCGCTGCTGTTCGCCTTGTTCCGCGGCTGCAGCAGCGACGACTGCCAGGCCTACAAGGACAGCTATGGCGAGAGCAGCGCCGAATACCAGCAGTGCAAGCGCAGCAGCAGCGGCAGCGGCGTGCGCATCGGCTCGGGTGGCGGTTCCTATGGCGGCTACAGCAGCGGCGGTGGTGGGCACAAATGACGCAAGGAGAAGCAAATGGACATTGAATGGCTGAAGCCCGGCATCGTGCTGGGCTCGATCGTGTATGCGGTGATCGGCGTGCTGGTGTTCTGGCTCAGCTTCGTCATCATCGACAAGCTGACGCCTTACAAGCTCTGGGAAGAGATCGTCGAGCACAAGAACATGGCCCTGGCCATCGTCGTGGCCGCGATGTGCATCTCGATCGGCTTGATCGTCTCGGCAGCGATCCACGGCTGACCGACCCGGCAGGCCGGCCAAGCGCGAGCCCGGGTCATTCACACGGCCCGGGCCGCCATTCGCCGCATGGCAGGCGCTTTGGCGCCTGGCGGTTGCTGCCGAAGTCCGCTCCTGATCGGCGCCCTCGGCGCGACCCCGGGGCAACTTCCATGCAGTACTGGCTTCGCGACAAGCGCGGCTTCCTCGTCTTCCTGCTCTGTTTCGGCTTCTTCCGTACCGCGATCGCGGACTGGAACCCCTTCCCCTCGGAATCGATGCGCCCCACCCTGCTGGAGGGCGACGTGGTGCTGGTCAACCGCCTGGCCTACGACCTCAAGCTGCCTCTCGGCGACATCGTGCTGGCCCGCCTCGGCGATCCGCGGCGCGGCGACGTCGTGACCTTCAGCTCGCCCGGCAACGGCCAGCGCCTGATCAAGCGCATCGTCGCCCTGCCCGGCGACCGCGTCGAGATGCGCCTGGACCGGCTTTTCATCAACGGCCGCGCGGCGCAGTACCGGGAACCCAGCGCGGCCCTGGAGACCCTGGCGCCGGGCCTGACCGTGCCGGCGCTGCGCCTGAGCGAAAGCCTGGCGGGCGAACGCCCGCGCCGCGTGCAATGGCTGGACGGCGTGGCCGCCCGCCGCGACCTGGCGCCGCAGCATGTCCCGGAGGGCTGCTATTTCGTCCTGGGCGACAACCGCGACAACAGCGCGGACTCGCGCTTCATCGGCTGCGTGCCGCGCCGGCTGCTGATCGGCCGGGCTCACCACATCCTCGTCTCGGCCGACATCCGTGGCCGCTGGCTGCCGCGGCGGCGGCCGTCATTGCAAGCGATGTCGCAAGGTGTAAGCGCGCTTGGTCCGGGCCTGGGGGCGGCCTAAACTGCCCCACCCTTTTCGCCCCCTCGCACCATGACGACCGCACGCCAACGCCTGATTGCCAGCACCCTGATCCTGTCCTGCACCCTGATGGGCCTGCCGCTGCGCGCCCATGCCGTCATCGTCCCGACCGATGCCGTCGCCGAGATGGGCACCGCCCAGGCCGGCAGCGACAGCCGTGCCCGCGTCAACGCCTTCTTCGCCCGCGCCGACGTGCGCCAGGCCCTGGTGCAGCAGGGCGTGGACGCCGAGGCCGCCGTCGCCCGGGTCGATGCCATGTCCGGTGCCGAAGTGGCGGAACTGGCCGGCCGCATCGACCAGGCCCCGGCCGGGGGCGATGTGCTGGGCATGGTGTTCACCATCTTCATCGTCCTGCTGGTGACCGACATCCTGGGCCTGACCAAGGTCTTCCCCTTCACCCGCTCGATCCGATGAGCCCTGGGCCGCGCGCCCCGCGTCGCAGCCAGCGCAACCCCGCCGCGGCGGGGTTTGTGCTTTGCGCAGCCCTGCTGCTGGGCGGCTGCGCCCTCACGCCCCAGGTCCGGCAGTTGAACGAGGCCTGGCCCGCCGCCCTGCCGGCGCGGGTGGAGCTGGGCGAGGTGCCCTTCTTCGCGCAGGAGGACTACGAATGCGGGCCGGCCGCCCTGGCGATGCTGCTGCAGGCCGCCGGCCTGCCGACCACGCCCGCGGAGCTGAAGCCCCAGGTCTTCCTGCCCGGCCGCAAGGGCTCGCTGCAGCTGGAGCTGCAGGTGGCGGCGCGGCGCCACGGGCTGCCGGCCTACCAGCTCGCGCCCAGGCTGGACGCGCTGCTGCAGGAAGTCGCGGCCGGCCATCCGGTGCTGGTGTTCCAGAACCTCTCCCTGCCCATCTACCCGGTCTGGCATTACGCGGTCGTGATCGGCTACGACCGCGAGCGCGGCACGCTGCTGCTGCACTCGGGCCGCACGCCGCGCCTGGAGATGTCGCTCTCCACCTTCGAGCGCACCTGGACCCGCGGCGACGCCTGGGCCCTGGTGGCCCTACCCGCCACCCGCCTGCCGGCCACGGCCGAGCCCGCGGCGCTGGCGGCCGCCATCGCCGCCCTGGAGCGCCTCGATGCGGGCGCCGCCCGCGGCGCCTATGCCACCGCGCTGCAGCGCTGGCCGGAGCAGCCGCTGCTGCTGCTGGGCGCCGGCAACACGGCCTATGCCGCCGGCGACCTGGCCGCCGCGGCCGCCGCCTATCGCGCCGCCGTCCGGGCCCAGCCCCAGGCCGCCGATGCCTGGAACAACCTGGCCCAGGTGCTGATGGAGCAAGGCCGGCGGGCCGAGGCCCGGCAGGCGGTACAGCGCGCCGTCGCGCTGGGCGGCCCGCGCCTGGCGAGCTACCAGGCCCTGGCGGAGCAGCTGCGCGGGCCCTGATCCAGAGGGCGCGGCAATGGGCGCGTGATAGCCTCTCGCCCCATGTCTGCCGAGCCCTCCGCCGTGCCCTCCTCCACGCGCCACCGTGCCGGCGTGTCCCTGCCCGAGGTCCTGCTGCTCGCCAGCGTCTTCGTGATCGCCGCCTGCGGCCTGGTCTACGAGCTTGCCGCCGGCGCCCTGGCCAGCTACCTGCTCGGCGACTCGGTGCTGCAGTTCTCCACCATCATCGGCTGCTACCTGTTCGCGATGGGCCTGGGCTCCTGGCTGAGCCGCTACCTGGAGCGCCAGCTGGTGGCGCAATTCCTGAAGATCGAGCTGCTGGTGGGCCTGGTGGGCGGGCTGATGCCGGCCGCGCTGTTCACCGCGCACAGCGTGCTGCCGCCGGCCGAGCAGGCGGCCTTCCGCGCCCTGCTCTATGGCCTGGTGCTGCTGGTCGGCGCCCTGGTGGGCCTGGAGATCCCGCTGGTGATGCGCATCCTGAAGCGCCACTTCAGCCAGCGCTACGCGCTGCGCGACCTGGTCTCCCAGGTGTTGACCTTCGACTACCTCGGTGCCCTGGTCGTGGCCCTGGCCTTCCCCCTGCTGCTGGTGCCGCAGCTGGGCCTGATACGCACGGGCCTGTTCTTCGGCCTGCTCAACGTGGCGGTGGCGATCTGGGCCCTGTGGCTGTTCCGCGCCGAACTGCGCGCCTTCAGGAGCCACGCCCTCGCCTGCGCGCTGAGCCTGCTGCTGCTGCTGGCCGCGATGCTGGGCGCCGAGAAGCTGACCACCTGGGCCGAGGACCGCTTCTACGGCGAGCACATCATCCTGAAGGAGAGCAGCGACTACCAGCGCATCATCGTCACCGCCGGCCAGGCCGGCGTGCGCCTGTTCCTGAACGGCAATCTGCAGTTCCACTCGCGCGACGAATACCGCTACCACGAGGCCCTGGTGCACCCGGCCATGGCCGCGCAGGGCGCGCCCCGGCGCGTGCTGGTGCTGGGCGGCGGCGACGGCATGGCGGTGCGCGAGATCCTGCGCTACCCCTCGGTGCAGAGCATCACCCTGGTCGAGCTGGACCCGCACATGACGCGGCTGTTCTCCACCCTGCCCCTGCTGCGCCGGCTCAACGCCGATGCGTTGCTGAACCCCAAGCTCAAGATCGTCAACGCCGACGCCTTCGGCTGGCTGGAGCAGCATGCCGACAGCTTCGACGTCATCGTCATCGACTTTCCCGACCCCAGCAATTTCGCGCTGGGCAAGCTCTACACCGCCAGCTTCTACCAGTTGGTCGACCAGCACCTGGCGGCCGGCGGCTATGCGGTCGTGCAGACCACCTCGCCGCTGATCGCGCGGCGCAGCTTCTGGACCGTGGCGACGACGCTGGAGTCGGTCGGCCTGAGCACCACGCCCTACCACGCCCATGTGCCCAGCTTCGGCGAATGGGGCTTCATCCTGGCCGGCCGCCGGCCCTGGGCGCCGCCGCGCGCCCTGCCCGAGGGCCTGCGCTTCCTGAGCCTGGACGGGCTGCCGGCCCTGCTGAACTTCCCGCCCGACATGGCCCGCGTGCCGACCGAAGTGAACCGCCTGTCGAACCAGGTGCTGGTGCACGAGTTCGAGGCCGAATGGGGCAAGGTGCATTGAGTTGAAGCGCCGGGAGCTGCTGTTGACCGCACCGGCCCTGCTGGCCGGCTGCACCCAGGGCGAGCCCGCGCTCGCGGGCGGCTGGGTCGGCGCCTCGTCCGCGCGCGGCCACCGACTGCGCGCGCCGCTGCCGCGAGCCGGCGATGGCACGCTGCGCCGCGCCCGGGTGCTGATCGTCGGCGGCGGGGTGGCTGGCCTGGCCTGTGCGCGCGCGCTGGTGGCAGCCGGCATCGACGATGTGGCCCTGCTGGAACTCGAGGACCAGGCCGGCGGCAATGCACGCGGCCACATGCTGGCCGGCATGGCCTGCCCGCTGGGCGCCCATTACCTGCCGCTGCCGGGGCCGCAGGCGCACGAGGTGGCGCAGCTGCTGGAGGCGCTGGGGCTCTCAAGCCAGCGGCTGGGCCGCACCGTCTACGACGAGCGCCATCTCTGCCACAGCCCGCAGGAGCGCCTGTTCTACCAGGGGCAATGGCACGAGGGCCTGCTGCCCCCCGCGCAGGACGAGGCCACGCGCGCGCAGTACCGCCGGTTCGCCCGCCTGGTCGAGCAGGCGCGGCGCGAGCTGGGCTTCGCGATGCCCACGCATCGCGCGGCCTGGGGGCCGGGTCTTGCCCGGCTCGACGCCCAGACCTTCGACCGCTGGCTGGAGGCCCAGGGCCTGACGAATCCGCAGCTGCGCTGGTACCTGGACTACTGCTGCCGCGACGACTACGGCGCCGGCAGCGCCGAGGTCTCGGCCTGGGCCGGCCTGCACTATTTCGCCAGCCGCCACGGCTTCCACCCGCCCGGCGACGAGACGGCCGAGGCCGAGCCGGTGCTGACCTGGCCGCAGGGCAATGCCTGGCTGACCGAGCGCATGGCCGCCGCGCTGGGCGCGCGCATCCACGGCGGCCGCACGGTGCTGCGCGTCGAGGAAGGCCGGCACCAGGTCGAGCTGCTGGCCTGGAACGAGGCCGCGCAGGCGCCCGAGCGCTGGGTCGCGCCGCAGCTCGTGCTGGCCACGCCCCTGTTCATCGCCCACCGCCTGCTGGCCCGGCCAAGCGCCGCGCTGCAGACCGCCGCCACGCAGCTGCGGTACGCCCCCTGGCTGGTGGCGAACCTGCAGCTGAAGGCCCCGCTGCTGGACCGCCTGGGCGCGCCCCCGGCCTGGGACAACGTCAGCTACGGCAGCCAGGCCCTGGGCTATGTGGACGCGCTGCACCAGAGCCTGCGCCCCGGCAGCGGCAGCACCCTGCTGACCGCCTACTGGGCCCTGCCGCGCGCCCAGCGCGGCGCGCTGCTGCAGCAGGACTGGCGGCACTGGGCCGCGCGCGTGAGCGCCGAGCTGGCGCTCACGCACCCCGACCTGCCGCAGCAGCTGCAGCGCGCCGACCTGATGCGCTGGGGCCATGCGATGAGCATCCCGCTGCCGGGGCTGCGTTCCTCGCCGGCGCTGGCCGCGCTGCAGCAGCCGCAGCGCCGCTTGCATTTCGCCCATGCCGATCTCTCGGCCTACTCGGTCTTCGAGGAAGCCTACACCCAGGGCCTGCGGGTCAGCTGCGATATAAGGTCTGCAGGTTGACCGACTCGGCCGCAAAGGCCGCACACAGGGCCGACATCAGCTGCCGCGCCTTGGCGCTGTTGTCCGCACCCAGATTGCAGACATAGACGTCCAGGGTCACGCCCCCCAGCTCGGGCCAGGTGTGCACGGCCAGATGCGACTCGGCCAGCAGCACGACGCCGGTGATGCCCGACTGCATGGCGCCGGGCGCCGGTGCGAAGCGATGGAACAGCTCGGCCACGGCACCGAGGCCGGCCGCCGCCACCGACTCGACGCACAGCGCGCGCAGCGCCTCGGGCTGCAGCATCAGCGGCTGGCGCGCGTCGCAGCCGCGCAGATCGGCCGTCAGGTGCAGGCCCTGCACGCTCAGCCGCCGGTCACCGGCGGGAAGAAGGCCACCTCGGCACCGTCGGGGATCAGGGCCGTCTCCTGGCTGAGCTGCTGGTTCAGCGCGCAGCGCAGCGCGCGCGTGCGCGCCAGCGCGCCGGCATGGGGCTCGCCGCGCGCCAGCAGCTCGTCGCGCAGCGCGCCCAGGGTCAGGTCTTGCCGCCAGGGCAGGCTCTCGCTGGGGCCCAGGGCCTCGCGCAGCGAGGCGAAGTAGCGCACGGTGATGCTCATGACAGCAGCTCGGAGAAAGGCAGGAAGCGCACGACATCACCGGGTGCGATGGGCTGCCCCGGCGGGTTGTCCACCAGGCCGTCACCCCAGACGGCCGAGGTCAGCACGCCAGAACTCTGGTTGGAGAAAAGGTCCAGCCCGCCGGCCTCATTGAGCCGCACACGCAGGAACTCGCGGCGCTTGTCGGCCTTGGGCCAGGCGAAATCGGCTCGCAGACCGAAGGCTCTCGGTTGCAGCGCGGTAGCGCCCTGCAGGCGCAGGATCACCGGGCGCACCAGCAGCAGGAAGGTGACGAAGCTGGAGACCGGATTGCCGGGCAGGCCGATGAACCAGCTCTCGCGCACCCGGCCAAAGGCCAGCGGCTTGCCGGGCTTCAGCGCGATCTGCCACAGGTCCAGCCGGCCCTCGGCCTGCACCGCGGGGCGCAGATGATCCTCCTCGCCGACCGAGACGCCGCCGGAGGTGATGATCAGGTCGGCCCGGGATGCCGCCTCGCGCAGCGCGGCGCGGGTCGCGTCCAGGCTGTCGGGCACGATGCCCAGGTCGACCACCTCGCAGCCCAGGCCCTGCAGCAGGCCGCGCAGGGTGAAGCGGTTGCTGTTGTAGATGGCGCCGGGCTTCAAGGGCTCGCCGGGCATCACCAGCTCATCGCCGGTGGAAAAGAGCGCCACGCGCGGGCGCGCCGCCACTTGCAGCGCGGCCGCGCCGACCGAGGCCGCGAGGCCCAGCGCCGCGGCGTCGAGCTTGTGGCCAGCGGCCAGCACGGTGGCGCCCTGCCGCACGTCCTCGCCGCGGCGGCGGATGTGCTGTCCGACCTGGGGCTCGGCCTTGATGCGCACGCCGCCCCCAGCCTCCCCAGCGGCCTCGCACAGCTCCTGCATCACGACGCAGTCGGCGCCGGGCGGAATCTGCGCACCGGTGAAGATGCGCGCCGCCGTGCCGGGCTGCAGCGGCTGCGGCACGCTGCCGGCCGGCACGCGCTGGCTGACCGGCAGCTCGCTCAAGCCTGCATCCGCCGCGCGCAAGGCATAGCCGTCCATCGCGGTGTTGTCGGCCGGCGGCACGTCCAGTTGCGAGACCACATCGGCCGCCAGCACGCGGCCCAGCGCGTCGAAGGTCGAGACGGTCTCGACCTGGCCCGACGGCGCCACTGCGGTCAGCAGGCGCTGCAGCGCCTCGTCGAGGCTCTGCAGCGGCGGCCGCGTGACAGTCGGATCAGACATGGGCTTCGATGAAGGCTTTCACACGCTGCACATCGGCCGGCAGCACCGTGACACGCTTGGGCAGGGCCTCGATATGCTCCAGCCCGGCCGGGCGCGGCGGCTCGATATCGAGCGCCTCGCGGATCGTCGCCGCGAACTTGGCCGGCAGCGCCGTCTCCAGCACCAGCATGGTGACGCCGGGCTGGCGCCGCTCCAGCGCCACCTTGAGGCCGTCGGCCGTGTGGGTGTCGATCAGCTGGCCATACTGCTGGTGGGCCAGGCGTATGGTCGCCAGGCGGTCGGCATGGGTCGAGCGACCGGAGACGAAACCGAACTGGGCGATGCGCGCCTTCTCGTCCGCGCTGAGCGCGAAGCCGCCGGCCTGCGTGAACAGGGTCTTCACGCGCGCGCCATCACGGCCCAGCAGATCGGCGATGAAACGCTCGAAGTTGCTGGCCTTGGAAATGTCCATCGAGGGGCTGGAGGTCTCGTGCGTGTCGGCGCTGCCGCGCGGGCGGTAGGCGCCGGTGCGGAAGAACTCGTCCAGCACGTCGTTCTCGTTGGTGGCCACCACCAGCTGCGCGATCGGCAGGCCCATCATGCGCGCGACATGGCCGGCGCAGACATTGCCGAAGTTGCCCGAGGGCACGGTGAAGCTGACCTGCTCGTCGTTCGACTTGGTCGCGTAGAAATAGCCGGCAAAGTAGTAGACGACCTGGGCCAGCAGGCGCGCCCAGTTGATCGAGTTGACCGTGCCTATCCTGTACTTGCGCTTGAAGTCCAGGTCGTTGGAGACGGCCTTGACGATGTCCTGGCAGTCGTCGAACACGCCTTCCACCGCCAGGTTGTGGATGTTGGCGTCCTGCAGGCTGAACATCTGGGCCTGCTGGAAGGGGCTCATGCGGCCCTTGGGGCTCAGCATGAAGACGTTGACGCCCTTCTTGCCGCGCATCGCGTACTCGGCCGCGCTGCCGGTGTCGCCCGAGGTGGCGCCCAGGATGTTGAGCGTCTCGCCGCGCCGGCCCAGCTCGTATTCGAAGAGCTGGCCCAGCAGTTGCATGGCCATGTCCTTGAAGGCCAGGGTCGGGCCATTGGACAGGGCCTGCAGCGCCAGGCCCGGCTCCAGGGCCTTCAGCGGCGTGATCTCCGGCGTGCCGAAGACCTCGGCCGTGTAGGTGCGGCGCACGATGGCGCGCAGGTCATCGGCCGGGATGTCGTCGATGTAGAGCGACAAGATCTCGAAGGCCAGGTCGCCATAGGCCAGACTGCGCCACTTCGTCAACGTGGCGTCGTCGATCTTGGGATACCGCACGGGCAGGTAGAGCCCGCCATCCGGCGCCAGGCCTTCCAGCAGGATCTCGCAAAAATGGCGCTCCGTCTTGTCGCCGCGGGTGCTGATGTACTTCATCGTGATCAGGCCAGTTCTTCCTTGCGGATGCGCACGATGGGCGCCAGCACGGTGGGCAGCGCCTGCATGTGCGCCAGGGCCTTGTTCATGCGGCCTTCCACCGTGTCGTGGGTCAGGATGATCAGGTCCGTCTGCTTCTCGCCCTCGGCCGACTCGCGCTGCAGCACCGCATCGATCGAGATGTCGTTCTCGGCCAGGATGGTCGTGATGCTGGACAGCACGCCGGCCTGGTCGGCCACGATGAGGCGCAGATAGAAGGCGGTCTGCACCTCGTCCATCGGCAGGATGGGCGTGTCGTTCATCGCATCGGGGCGGAAGGCCAGGTGCGGCACGCGGTGCTCGGGGTCGGCGGTGTGCAGCCGGGTGATGTCCACCAGGTCGGCGATGACGGCCGAGGCGGTCGGCTCGGAGCCGGCGCCCTTGCCGTAGTAGAGCGTCGTGCCGACGGCATCGCCCTGCACCACCACCGCGTTCATCGCGCCCTCGACATTGGCGATCAGGCGGTTGGTCGGGATCAGCGTCGGATGCACGCGCAGCTCGATCCCGTTTTCGCGACGGCGCGTGATGCCCAGCAGCTTGATGCGGTAGCCCAGCTGCTCGGCATACTTGATGTCGGCGGCCTGCAGCCTGGTGATGCCCTCGACATGGGCCTTGTCGAACTGCACCGGGATGCCGAAGGCGATCGCGCTCATGATCGTGGCCTTGTGCGCGGCGTCCACGCCTTCGATGTCGAAGGTCGGGTCGGCCTCGGCATAGCCCAGGCGCTGCGCTTCCTTCAGCACGACGCCGAAGTCCAGGCCCTTGGAACGCATCTCCGAGAGGATGAAGTTGGTCGTGCCGTTGATGATGCCGGCGATCCACTCGATGCGGTTGGCAGTCAGGCCCTCGCGCAGCGCCTTGATGATGGGGATGCCGCCGGCCACCGCGGCCTCGAAGGCGACGATCACGCCCTTGGCGTGCGCCGCGGCGAAGATCTCGGTGCCATGCACGGCCAGCAGAGCCTTGTTGGCGGTGACCACATGCTTGCCGGCCGCGATCGCCTCCAGCACCAGGGTCTTGGCCACGCCGTAGCCGCCGATCAGCTCGACCACGATGTCGATCTCGGGATTGGCAATGATCTTGCGCGCGTCGTCGACCACCTCGCAGGCGTCGCCGACGATGCTCTTGGCGCGGGCCATGTCCAGGTCGGCCACCATCGCAATCTCGATGCCCCGGCCGGCGCGGCCGCGGATCTCTTCCTGATTGCGGCGCAGCACCTGGAAGGTGCCGCTACCCACGGTGCCGATGCCCAGCAGGCCGACTTTGATCGCTTTCATGAGGGGTTCTCTACAGTCTTCGATTAGGGGTCAATCAACGTCCAGCGCGTTTGCGGTAATGCGCCAGGAAGCGCTCGATGCGGCCCACCGCCTCCTTGAGGTCGTCGGAGTTGGGCAGGAACACGAGGCGGAAGTGATCGGGAGCTATCCAGTTGAAGCCCGTCCCCTGCACGATCAGCACCTTTTCCTCGGCCAGCAGCTCGTAGGCGAACTGCTGGTCGTCCTCGATCGGATAGATCTTGGGGTCCAGGCGGGGGAACATGTACAGCGCCGCTTTCGGCTTGACCACGCTGACGCCGGGGATCTGGCTCAGCAGCTCGTAGGCCAGGTCGCGCTGGCGGCACAGGCGGCCGCCGGGCGCGACCAGATCCTTGATGCTCTGGTAGCCGCCCAGGGCGGTCTGGATGGCGAGCTGGCCCGGCGTGTTGGCGCACAGGCGCATCGAGGCCAGCATGTTCAGGCCGGTGATGTAGTCCTTGGCATGGCGCTTCTCGCCCGAGACCACCATCCAGCCGGCACGGTAGCCGCAGCTGCGGTAGTTCTTCGAGAGGCCGTTGAAGGTCAGGCACAGCACATCGTCGGCCAGCGAGGCGATGCTGGTGTGGACATTGCCGTCGTACAAGGTCTTGTCGTAGATCTCGTCGGCCATGATGATCAGCTGGTGCTGGCGCGCGATCTCGACGATCTCCCGCAGCAGGCTCTCGGGGTAGAGCGCGCCGGTCGGGTTGTTCGGGTTGATGACGACGATGGCCTTGGTGTTGGGCGTGATCTTGGCCTTGATGTCGGCGATGTCCGGGTACCAGTCGCTGCTCTCGTCGCAGATGTAGTGCACCGGGTTGCCCCCCGAGAGCGCCACCGCCGCGGTGTAGAGCGGATAGTCGGGCGCGGGCAGCAGCACCTCGTCGCCGTTGTCCAGCAGCGCGTTGAGCGCCATCACGATCAGCTCGGAGGCGCCGTTGCCCAGGTACACATCGTCGACGGTGACGCCGCGGATGTTCTTTTCCTGGCAGTAATGCACCACCGACTTGCGCGGCGCGAACAGGCCCTTGGAATCGGTGTAGCCGGCCGCGGCGGGCAGGTTGCGTATCATGTCCTGGACGATCTCGTCCGGGGGCTCCAGGCCGAAGGCGGCGATATTGCCGATGTTCAGCTTGATGATCTTCTGCCCCTCTTCCTCCATCTGGCGCGCCTTGTCGAGCACGGGCCCGCGGATGTCGTAACAGACATTGGCCAGCTTGCTGGACTTGGCGATGGGCTTCAAGACGGGACTCCTGATGGCGTGGGCTGAGGAACATACAATTTGACCACAGGGTTTGCCCCCAGCATGGCGCCGCCACCACACGATGAAGTTTCAACTCGACGAGCCGCAGGGCGGCAACAGCATTTCCCGGCACGATGGCCAGAGCGTCTGGGTCAACGGCCGACAGCATGGCGAGAGCCTGCTGGTGCCCTGGCGTGGTGAGGTCCGGGCCTGGGGCGTGGGCCGCTTCGAGGCGCTGAGCGAGGCTCATTTCGAGCAGATTCTGGCGCTACGGCCCGAGCTCGTGGTGTTCGGCAGCGGGGCCAGGCTGCGCTTTGCCAGGCCGGCCCTGTACCGCGGGCTGATCGCCGCGCGCATCGGCGTCGAGACCATGGATCTGGCGGCGGCCTGCCGCACCTACAACGTGCTGGCCAGCGAAGGCCGGGCCGTGCTGGCGGCGCTGCTGATCGAGCGCTGAGCCGACCGCTGGCAATCCCCCTCTTTGGCGACGCCGGGCGCAGCAGGGGGGACTTGCCATTCAACGTATAATTGGCGGCTATGCCCATTCGGGCACATCTCTTGCACAGAACGCCACATGACGCCAGCGCTCAACAAACCTCTACCGGAAATTGAAGCCCTCGCCACCGGCGGCGTGAAGTTCACACCGCAAGCCTTTCTCGGTCAAGCCGTGGTGTTGTACTTCTACCCCAAGGACAACACGCCGGGTTGCACCACCGAAGCGATGCAGTTTCGCGACCGCCACAAGGACTTCGTGAAGGCCGGCGCCGTGGTGCTGGGCGTTTCGCGCGACAACATGGCCTCGCACGACAAGTTCAAGCAGAACCTGGAGCTGCCGTTCGAGCTGATCGCCGACACGGAGGAGAAGCTCTGCCATATGTTCGGCGTGGTCAAGAACAAGATCATGTATGGCAAGAAGGTCAAGGGCATCGAGCGCTCGACCTTCCTGATCGATGCCGGCGGCGTGCTGCGCGCCGAGTGGCGCGGCATCAAGGTGGCGGGCCATGTGGACGAGGTGCTGAAGGCCGTCAAGTCGCTGAAGAAGGAAGCGGCCTGAGCCGGGACGCCAGGCGCTGAACAGCGCTCCAGTATCCACGCAAAGCCGGCCCGGCAGCCCTGCCGCGCCGGCTTTGTTGCATCCTTGCCGCGCTGCAGCATGCTCATCGGAGCATCCGGGGCTTTGTGCATAATGGTCTCCATGCCGGAGTGCCGAGAAGCCCGAAACCCACAAAGCCGTACAGCCGCCTGTGCGGCTTTTTGCTTTTTCACGCCCGGCATCTATCTTTTTCCTTCCAAGCCCTCCCGACCGACCACAAGACCGCTGCACGGCGGCCTGACAGACCACTCATGCCACTGCCCAAGCCACCGACCAAACGCGCCAGCCGTCTAGAGACCTCCGCTTTTGCCACCACGCTGGCGGTCAGCAAAGCCCCCCCCGCCGCCCGCGCCCCGCAGCCGCCCCTGCCCGCCACCAAACCGGTGGTCGCCAGCGCCGCGCCGGCCGCCACACCCCTCAAAGCAGCTGCCAAAAAGGCTGCGGCGGCCCAGCCCGCGCCGCAGCTGCATCAGCCGGCCCTGGCCCTGGTGACCCCCAGCCCCGCGCCCGCCCCCAAGGCCGCTGCTGCCAAGCCCAAGACCGGCCGCGCGGCCAAGCCGAGCACGGCCGACAAGCCCAAGCTCTTCGTGCTGGACACCAATGTGCTGATGCACGACCCGATGTCGCTGTTCCGCTTCGAGGAGCACGACATCTACCTGCCGATGATCACCCTGGAGGAACTGGACGGGCACAAGAAGGGCATGACCGAGGTCGCCCGCAATGTGCGCCAGGTCAGCCGCGACCTGGACGCGCTGGCCGCCAGCCTGCAAAGCAGCACCCTGGAGGAAATGGCCCAGGGTCTGCCGCTGGAGGGCACCGGCCACCGCGAGGCCGGCGGCAAGCTGTTCTTCCAGACCCAGCTGATCGACGCCCCCCTGCCCCAGGGCCTGCCCCAGGGCAAGGCGGACAACCAGATCCTGGGCGTCGTCCAGGCCTTGAAGAAGCAGCAGCCGGACCGCGAGGTGGTCCTGGTGTCCAAGGACATCAATATGCGCATCAAGGCCCGCGCCCTGGGCCTGCCGGCGGAGGACTACCGCAACGACAAGACGCTGGAAGACAGCGATCTGCTCTACACCGGCGTGCAGGCTCTGCCCGCCGACTTCTGGGACCGCCATGGCAAGACCATGGAGAGCTGGCAGCAGGGCGGCATCACCTACTACCGCATCAGCGGCCCCCTGGTGCCCTCGCTGCTGGTCAACGAGTTCGTCTACCTGGAGGCGCCCGGCGCCGCGCCGCTCTATGCCAAGGTCACCGAGATCACCGGCAAGAGCGCGGTACTGAAGACGCTGAAGGACTATGGCCACCAGAAGAACTCGGTCTGGGGCGTCACCGCGCGCAATCGCGAGCAGAACTTCGCCCTGAACCTGCTGCTGGACCCGGACTGCGACTTCATCACCCTGACCGGCACCGCCGGCACCGGCAAGACCCTGATGACCCTGGCCGCCGGCCTGCAGCAGGTGCTGGACGAGCGCCGCTACTCCGAGATCATCGTCACCCGCGTCACCGTGCCGGTGGGCGAGGACATCGGCTTCCTGCCCGGCACCGAAGAGGAGAAGATGGGCCCGTGGATGGGCGCGCTGGACGACAACCTGGAGGTGCTGGCCCGTGGCGACAGCTCGGCCGGTGAATGGGGCCGTGCCGCCACCAACGACCTGGTGCGCAGCAAGATCAAGATCAAGAGCCTGAACTTCATGCGCGGCCGCACCTTCCTGAACAAGTTCGTCATCATCGACGAGGCGCAGAACCTGACGCCCAAGCAGATGAAGACCCTGATCACCCGCGCCGGCCCCGGCACCAAGATCGTCTGCCTGGGCAACCTGGCACAGATCGACACGCCCTACCTGACCGAGGGCAGCTCGGGCCTGACCTTCGCGGTCGACCGCTTCAAGGGCTGGGCCCACAGTGGTCACATCACCCTGGCGCGCGGCGAGCGCTCGCGCCTGGCCGACTTTGCTTCCGAGGTCTTGTGACGCTCTATGTTTCCGATCTGGACGGCACCCTGCTCGACCCGCGGGCAGAGCTGTCCGCGCCCACCCGCGCCGGCCTGACCCGCCTGCTCGACGAGGGCCTGACCTTCACGGTGGCCAGCGCCCGCCATGTGAGCTCGATCGCCCGCATCCTTGGCGGCCTGCCGCTGCGCCTGCCGGTGATCTCCTCCAACGGCGCCTACATCAGCGATATGGGCAGTTGCCGGCATGAGCTGGTCAACGCGATGGAGCCGGCCCTGGCCCAGGCCATCTTCGCGCTGATGCGCCGGCACGGCTTCATGCCCTTCGTCTCCACCCATGGCCCCAAGGGCGACCAGCTGTTCTGGCAGTCGGTGCACAACGAGGCCCAGCAGGCCTTCGTCGACCAGCGCCTGCGCAATGGCGATCCGCGCCTGCGCCACACGGCGGACCTGGGCGCCGAGCTGCGCGACCCGGTGGTGACGATGATCCTGGTCGAGCGCGAGGGCCCGATGCGGGCGCTGATGGCGGAGATCCAGGCCCTGTGCGGCGCCGAGATCGAGATCCACCTGGCCGAGGACCTCTACCTGCCCGGCTGGCCCTGGCTGACCCTGCACGACCGCCGCGCCACCAAGGACCAGGCGATCCGCACGCTGGCGCAGCGCTACGGCCTGGCGGAACGCGAGATCGTCGTGTTCGGCGACCAGGTCAACGATATCGGCATGTTCCGCGCCGCCCACCGCGGCATCGCGATGGGCAATGCGATCGACGAGATCAAGAGTGCCGCCCATGCGGTGATCGGCCCGCACCACGAGGACAGCGTGCTGCGCTTCCTGCAGGCCGACTGGCAGCCGGCGCGTTCGACCGCGCCGGTCTGAGGACCCGCGCCCTCAGCGCTGCAGCAACTGGCCCAGCATGCCGGCCAGGCCGCCGGCATCGCCCAGCTGGGGCAGCTGGCCGTTGGGGCTCAGATGGTCGACGATCTGCGGCAGCCACTGGCTCAGCTGGGCGCCGGCCTCGGTGGCGCTGACGCCCGCCTGGCCGGCCAGTTGCGCCAGCACATCGCCGCCCAGGGCCGAGCTCAGCTGCTCGCCCGAGACCGGCAGATTCGCGCCGGTGGAAATCCAGGACTGCAGCTGCTCGCCCAGCCCGCCGGCCTGCAGCTGCGCCAACATGCCCGACAGCCCGCCCTGCACCGAGCCATTGGCCAGCAGGCCGGTGATCAGCGCCACCCAGTCCACGCCGGCGCCCTGGCCCTGTTGCGCCTGAGCGCCCGTTGCCTGCTGGGCCGCGCCCAGCAATGAATCCAGCAAACCCATGATGACCTCCACACGCGGCCCGCTGCCGCAGGCCCATTGTGGGCCAAAGGGACGCCCAGGGGCTATTCCTGTCCCATGCTGTCGCCGGCTTCGGCCGCGCCCTCGTGGCGGCGCAGCTGCGAGAAGATGAAGGCCGCCAGCGCCGCCAGCGCCCCCACCGAGAGGTAGGTGGCGTGGAAGGCCGGCACCAGATCGCCGCCCGTCGTGCGCCCGACGCCGCCGGAATAGAGCAGCAGGAAGGCGCTGGACGTGGCCACGCCCAGGCTCATCGAGAGCTGCATCACGACCGACAGCAGGCTGTTGCCGCTGCTGGCGGTCTGCGCGTCCAGGTCGCCCAGGGTCAGGGTGTTCATCGCGGTGAACTGCATGCTGTTGATCATGCCGAACAGACCCAGCTGGCAGGCCAGCCAGACATGCGAGGTCGAGCGGTCCACGATCGCGAAGCTGGCGATCATCAGGCCCAGCAGCAGGGTGTTGCCGACCAGCACGCGGCGGTAGCCCAGGCGCTTGATCAGCTTGATCGCCAGGGTCTTGCTCAGCATCGCGCCCAGCACCGAGGGGATCATCGACAGGCCGGCGACGCTGGGGCTGAAACCCAGGCCCACCTGCAGGAACAGCGGCGTCAGGAAGGGGGTAGCGCCGCTGCCCAGGCGCGCGAACACATTGCCGATCAGGCCGATGCGGTAGGTCGGGATCGCGAACAGTGCCATCTTGAACAGCGGCTGCTCGGCGCGCGCCGCATGCAGCCAGTAGGCCATCATGCAGGCCAGGCCGGCGAACAGCAGCACGATGCAGATCGCCACGCCGATCACATGCTCGCCGAAGCCCTGCAGGCCCATCGACAAGAGCATCAGCCCGAGGCTGAACAGGCCGAAGCCGGCCCAGTCGAAGCGCGGCAGCTCGCGGTTGTGCAGCTGGGGCATGAAGCGCAGGCTGGCCAGCACGCCCACCAGGCCGACCGGCAGATTGATCAGGAAGATCCATTGCCAGCTGGCGTACTGGGTCAGCAGGCCGCCCAGTGCCGGGCCGATCAGCGGGCCGACCAGGCTGGGCAGGGCGATGAAGGTCATCACCTGCAGGAACTCCTGGCGCGGAAAGACGCGCAACACCGTCAGCCGCCCCACCGGCACCAGCAGCGCACCGCCCACGCCCTGCAGCACCCGGGCCAGCACCAGCACCAGCAGCGAGGGGGCCAGCGCGCAGGCCAGCGAGCCCAGGCTGAACAGCACGATGGCCCAGATGAAGACGCGGCGGGTGCCGAAGCGGTCGGCCAGCCAGCCCGAGGCCGGGATCAGGAGGGCGACGGTCAGCAGATAGGCCACCACCGCCGACTGCATGCGCAGCGGGTCCTCGCCCAGGTCCAGGGCCATGCCCGGCAGCGCGGTGTTGAGGATGGTGGTGTCCAGCGACTGCATGAAGAAGGCCAGGGCCACCACCCAGGGCAGGTAGCGGCGCGTGGCCGGGTCCAGCTGCGGACGGTCTTCGGTCGCGGGGGCTGCGGTCATGGGCACAAGTATCGCGGCCCGGAACGGAAAACGCCCGCCCCGCCCCGCAGCGGGTGCGACAGGCGGGCGCGCCGGCCGCGGGCCTGCTTACTTGCGCAGGTAGTCGAAGAAGGCCTTGGCGTTGGAGTCGCGCTTCAGGAACTCGTGCACCAGCTCAGGCGCCGGGCGCTCACCGCCATGCGAGAGGATGGCCTCGCGGTAGCGGCGGCCGGTCTCGGTGTCGAGCTTGTCGGCCTTGAACTCGGTGCGCAGGTCCATGGCCAGCACCAGGCTCCATAGATAGCCGTAGTAGCCGGCCCCGTAGCCACCGGCGATGTGCGCGAAACCGGCCGGGAACATCGTGCCCTTCACATGGCCCAGCGGCGTCTCGCCCTCCATCTTGGCCCACAGGGCCAGGGGATCGGGCACCTGCTTGCCGTGCAGGGCCAGGTCATAGCTGGCGTAGAGATGCTGGCGGCCGTACTGCGTGCCCTTGGCGAAGTCCTTGGCCGCCACCGCCTTGTCGACCAGCTCGTCGGGCACCGGCTTGCAGCTGGGGCAGACCTCGGCCATCAGCTTGAGCACCTTCTTGTCGTAGACCCAGTCCTCCAGCATCTGCGAGGGCGCCTCGACGAAGTCGTGCATCACCGAGGTGCCGCCCTGGGCGGCGTAGCGGGTGTGCGAGAGGTTGTTGTGCACCGCGTGGCCCAGCTCGTGCAGCAGGGTCTCGAGCTCCGCCAGGGTCAGGCCCTTGCGGTCGAAGTTCACCACCAGGGCCGCGGTGGGCGTGCGGCCCAGACGCGTGCTGCTGGAGCGCAGCGACCAGACCGCCGCGTGGTTGTACTTGCCCTCGCGCGGATACAGGTCCACGTAAAGCGTGGCGATCGGCTTGCCGGTGGCCACGTCGCTGACCGCGAAGGCCTTGACCTCGGGGTGCCAGAGCCCGGGGGCCTTCACCTCGGTATAGCGCACGCCCATCATCTTCTCGATCACATGCTGGGCGAAGGCCAGGCTCTCGGCCGGAGGGAAATACTGGCGGAAGGCCTCCTGGTCCACGCTGTAGCGCTGCTTGCGGACGCGCTCGGCGTAGAAGGTGGCGTCCCAGCGGTTCACCACCGTGCTCTCGACGGCCGTGCCCAGATGATCGGACTTGGCGCGGCGCAGCTCGAGCAGATCGGCGCGCTCGCCCTCGGCCACCACGCCCTTGACCTCGTCGAGGAAGCGCCAGGCGGTGGCGCTGTCCTTGGCCATCTGGCGGCGCAGATTGAAGTCCACATAGTTCGTGAAGCCGAACAGCTGGGCGTACTCGTTGCGCAGCTTGGCGATCTCGGCCAGCAGCTTCAGATTGCCCTCGCCGCCCTCGTTGGTCTTGGCCCGCCACATGCGCTCGCGGGTGGCGGCGTTCTCGGCCGACTCCATCACCGGCACATAGCTGGGATAGTCCACGCCCAGCACATAGCGACCCTGCTCGTCCTTGGGCTTGTCCTTCCAGACGCCCTCGGGCACGCCCTTCAGTTCGGCCTCGCTGAAGGCCAGCTTGACGCCGGCATCGCGGATCGCCTTGTTGAACTGCTGATCCAGCTCGGTCAGCTTGTCCAGGATCTGCTTGGCGCGCTTGCGCTGCACCGGCGGCAGGGCCACGCCGCTGTCCTCGAAGGCGCCCAGGGCCACGCGCACCAGTTCGCGGTCGATCGCGTCGGCTGCCGGCGCCGCCTTCAGGCCGCGATAGATCTTCTCGTTCTGGCCGAAGCTGGAGCTGTAGTCGGCCCAGCGCAGCGAGCAGGCCTGGGCCGCGTCGCGCACCGCCTTGTCCGGATGCACATTGAGCACGAACTCGACCGGGTACTGCACATCCTCCTGCAGGGCATAGAGATCGTCATAGGCCGCCAGCCAGCCCTTGTCCAGCTTGCGGCGCTCCAGCTGGGTCAGGCGCTGCCTGGCCGCCTTCAGGCCGCTGTCGCAGGCGGCACGGATCTCGGCCGCGCTCTTGAACTGGGGAAAGGCCGGGCCGGGCAGGCCGTGCAGGTCGGTCTCGGCCAGGGCCGGCTGCGCAGCCGCGGCGAGGAGGACGAGCGCGCCGGCGCTCAGCTTCAGGGCGTTCTTGTTCATCGGATCTCCGGGTCGGACATCATCACCATGGGGACGTGGCTGGGCCACGGCAGGCGCGATTGTGCCGAAGCCGCGGCGTCGCCGCCCGGGCCTCCCGGCCCGGCTGCGATGGACGGCGGCATTGGAGGAATGAACTGCGGCGCCCCCGGCGCCGGGCGCGGCTCAGGCCAGCAGATCCTTGATCTGCTGCAGCGCGCTGGGATCCTCGATGGTGGTCAGGTCGCCCGGGTCGCGCTGCTCGCAGACGGCCTGGATGGCGCGGCGCAGCAGCTTGCCCGAGCGCGTCTTGGGCAGCACCGAGACGAAGCGCACGCGCGCCGGCCGCGCCACCGCGCCCAGTTGCTCGTCCACCCGCTTCATGATCTCGCCCTCCTGGCGCAGCGCGTCCTCGGGCGTGGCGGCGCGGCTCGGGTCCTTCAGCACCGCGAAGGCCATCGCCACCTGGCCCTTCAACTGGTCGGCCACGCCCACCACGGCCACCTCGGCCACATTGGGATGGCTGGCGATGCTCTCCTCGATCTCGCGCGTGCCCAGGCGGTGACCCGCGACGTTGATCACGTCGTCGGTACGGCCGAGGATGAAGTAGTAGCCCTGCTCGTCGCGCAGGCCCCAGTCGAAGGTGGAATAGACCTGGCGCCCAGGAATGCTGGACCAGTAGGTCTTCACATAGCGCTCGTCGTCGCCCCAGATGGTCTGCAGGCAGCCCGGCGGCAGCGGATAGGCGAGGGTCAGCACGCCCTTCTTGTTGGGCTCGGTGAGTTCCTCGCCGCTGTTCTCGTCCAGCAGCTTGACGTCGTAGCCATACATGGCCAGGCCCGGCGAGCCGAACTTGGTGGGCGTGGGCGCCACGCCATGGGCCACGGTGAGGATGGGCCAGCCGGTTTCGGTCTGCCAGTAGTTGTCGATGATGGGCTTGCCCAGCCCCTCGGCGATCCAGCGCGAGGTGGGCTCGTCCAGCGGCTCGCCGGCCAGGTACAGGGCCCGCAGCGAACTCAGGTCGTACTTCGTCAGGAAGGACGGATCCTGCTTCTTCAGCACCCGCACCGCGGTGGGCGCGCTGAACATGGCCGTGACCTTGTACTTCTCGACCAGGCTCCACCAGATGCCGGCATCGGGCCGGGTCGGCAGGCCCTCGAACATCAGGGTCGCCATGCCGGCCAGCAGCGGCCCGTAGATGATGTAGCTGTGGCCCACCACCCAGCCGATGTCGCTGGTGGAGAAATAGGTCTCGCCGGGCTGGCCCTGGAAGATCAGCTTCATGCTGGCGGCCAGGGCCACCGCGTAGCCGCCGGTGTCGCGCTGCACGCCCTTGGGCTTGCCCGTCGTGCCGCTGGTGTAGAGGGTGTAGCTGGGGTGCTCGGACTCGACCCAGGTGCAGGGCACCTGCGCGTCCAGGTATTGCTGGCGCAGGGCGGCGTAGTCGAGATCGCGCCCGGACACGGCCTCCATCGGCGCCAGGCCGCGGTTCACCAGCAGCACATGGGCCGGCTTGTGTTCGGCCAGCTGGATCGCCTCGTCCAGCAGATGCTTGTAGGGCACGACCTTGCCCGAGCGGCTGCCGGCATCGGCGCTGACGACCAGCTTTGGCCGCGCATCGTCGATGCGGCTGGCCAGGGACACGCTGGCGAAGCCGCCGAACACCACCGAGTGGATGGCGCCGATGCGCGTGCAGGCCAGCATCGCGAAGGCCGCCTCCGGGATCATCGGCATGTAGATCAGCACCCGGTCGCCCTGCCCCACCCCCTGGGCCTGCAGGATGGCCGCCATGCGCTCGACCTCGCGCTGCAGCTCGGCATAGCTGTAGATGCGTTCCTGGTCGACCTCGGTGGACACCCAGATCAGGGCGCGGCGGTCGGGCGCCACGCGCGCATGGCGGTCCACCGCGTTGTGGCAGAGGTTGGTGCGGCCGCCGACGAACCAGCGCGCGAACGGCGGGTTGCGCGTATCGCACACTTCGTCGAAGGGCTGCTGCCAGTCGATCAGGGCGGCCTGCTCGCGCCAGAAGGCGTCGCGCTCGCGCAGCGAGCGGGCATGAAATTCGGCATAACTGCGCGTGGGCATGAGGAATCTCCGGTGTTTTTCTCCTGCGCGCATTTCAGGCAGATGCACTGACTCCAGCCTGACCCGGGTGCGGATTTGTTCACGGCCCGACAAGGCTTTGACAATTCTTTGCGCTTGCGCAAGCCCCCAGGCGCGGGCTTGCGCAGCCAGCTGTGGTCCAATGCGGGTTTGTACTGTGTTTGCCATTTCCGCTCCGGACTTACCCGCGGAGCAGGCCCTTATCGCTTGACCTCGTTTGCAGCCCCCGCCTAAGCTGCGCGCCGACACCATGCTCGACGCCAGCCGCGCCACCCTCCCCACCGTGACCTCCCGTCTGCAGCGCCTTCTGATGGCCTGCGGCCTGGCTGCGACCATGGCGACGGCGCAGGCGCAGACGCAAGCCCCGTCGCCGACGCCGGCCACCGCGCCCGCCGCAGCGACCGCGACCACCAGCCCCGGCGACGCGGTCAGCCGCTTTCTGCAGGACCGCGGCCTGGTGGCCCAGGCCGGCGGCGAAGGCCTGCTGAGCCATGTGCGCGACAAGGCCTCGGAGCTGGTGCTGGCTTCGATGAATTTCCTGGGCGTGCCCTACAAGCGCGGCGGCAGCTCGGCCGAGAACGGCTTCGACTGTTCCGGCTTCACCCGCCACATCTTCGAGCTGAGCGTGGGCCTGGTGCTGCCGCACCGCGCCGACGACCAGGCCAAGCTCTCCAGCCTGGTGGCGATCAAGCAGGACGAGCTCAAACCCGGCGATCTGGTGTTCTTCAACACCATGCGCCGCACCTTCTCGCATGTGGGCATCTATGTCGGCGAGGGCAAGTTCATCCACGCGCCGCGCTCCGGCTCCAAGGTGCGCGTCGAGGACATGCGCGAGGCCTACTGGGCCAAGCGCTTCACCGGCGCGCGCCGCGCCGATCTGGGCACCGCCGCCGCCGATGCTGGCGGCAGGGCCGGCGTGCCCTCGCTGAACTGATCTGGTTCGGCAACCTGCCCCAACAAACCCCGCGCGGGTGAGGATTCGCGCCCCCTTCGCCGCAGAGCCGTCCTATGCGGCCGAATCGCCCCCGTTCTCATGGCGCAGCAGCGCTTCGACCCGTGCCTGCAACAGCGGCACCAGCTCGCGCTCGAACCAGCGGTTGCGCGCCAGCCAGCCGTTGTTGGTCGGGCTGGGATGCGGCATCGGCAGCACCGTGGGCCAGTAGCGGCGCCAGTTCCGGACCGCCGCGGTGAGCCCCGAGACCTCGTCGGGCAGGTGATAGGCGGCCGCATGCTGGCCGATGACCAGCGTGAGGCGCAGCTGCCGGAGCGATGCCAGCAAGGGCTGGCGCCAGCGCGGCGCGCATTCGGGGCGCGGCGGCAGATCGCCCGAGCTCCCCTTGCCCGGATAGCACAGCCCCATCGGCACGATGGCGAACAGCCGGGGGTCGTAGAACTGCTCGCGGCTGACACCCAGCCAGCGGCGCAGGCGGTCACCGCTGGCATCGTTGAACGGGATGCCGGTCTCGTGCACCTTGCGGCCGGGCGCCTGGGCGGCGATCAGGATGCGCGCCCGCGGATGCAGCTGTACGACCGGCCGCGGTCCGAACGGCAGCTGCGGCGCGCACAGGGTGCAGGCACGGACCTCGGCCAGCAGCGAGGCGACGCTGGCAGGCATGGCGGTCATGCGGGGGCCAGGCATGACCCGACCCCCTTGCTCGTCATCGCGGCGCGGAAAGCCCGCTCAGAACGCCGCGATGCCCGTCTGCGCCCGGCCCAGGATCAGCGCATGGACGTCATGCGTGCCCTCGTAGGTGTTGACCACCTCCAGGTTCACCAGATGGCGGGCGATGCCGAACTCGTCGCTGATGCCGTTGCCCCCCAGCATGTCGCGCGCCAGGCGGGCGATGTCCAGGGCCTTGCCGCAGCTGTTGCGCTTCATGATCGAGGTGATCTCGACCGCGGCCGTGCCCTCGTCCTTCATGCGGCCCAGGCGCAGGCAGCCCTGCAGGCCCAGCGTGATCTCGGTCTGCATGTCGGCGAGCTTCTTCTGGATCAGCTGGTTGGCGGCCAGCGGCTTGCCGAACTGCTTGCGGTCCAGCACGTACTGGCGCGCCTTGTGCCAGCAGTCCTCGGCGGCGCCGAGCGCGCCCCAGGCGATGCCGTAGCGCGCGCTGTTCAGGCAGGTAAAGGGGCCCTTCAGGCCGCGCACCTCGGGGAAGGCGTTCTCCTCGGGGCAGAACACCTCGTCCATGACGATCTCGCCGGTGATCGAGGCGCGCAGGCCCACCTTGCCGTGGATGGCCGGGGCGGACAGGCCCTTCCAGCCCTTCTCCAGCACGAAGCCGCGGATCTGGCCGCCCTCGTCCTTGGCCCAGACGACGAACACATCGGCAATCGGGCTGTTGGTGATCCACATCTTGGCGCCGGTGAGCGAGTAGCCGCCCTCGACCTTCTTGGCGCGCGTGATCATCGAGCCGGGGTCGGAGCCGTGGTTGGGCTCGGTCAGGCCGAAGCAGCCGATCCACTCGCCGCTGGCCAGCTTCGGCAGGTATTTCTGCTTGGTGGCCTCGCTGCCGAATTCGTTGATCGGCACCATCACCAGCGAGCTCTGCACGCTCATCATCGAGCGGTAGCCGGAGTCGACCCGCTCGACCTCGCGCGCGATCAGGCCATAGGCCACGTAGTTCAGGCCGGCGCCGCCGTACTGCTCGGGGATCGTGGGGCCCAAGAGGCCCAGCTCGCCCATCTCGCGGAAGATGCTCACGTCGGTCTTCTCGTGGCGGAAGGCCTCCAGCACACGCGGTGCCAGGCGGTCCTGGCAATAGGCGCGCGCCGCGTCGCGCACCGCGCGTTCATCGTCGCTGAGCTGCTGGTCCAGCAGCAGCGGGTCGTCCCAGTGGAATTGAGCCTTGGTAGCCATGTCGGATCTCCTTTTTACTCGTCAATCGTCGTTCGCCGCGGAACGCGGCAGGAATTCGGTGCCCTCGGCGAGCGGGGCGTAGCGGTAGCTGGCGGGCGTGCGGCTCAGCTTGATCGGCGAGGCGATGCCGCGGTAATCGCCCTGCTTGCCGGGCAGGTTCACGATCATCCCACGATGGGCCGTGTGCGGGTGCTTGAGCGCTGCGTCCACCGTGAGCACCGGCGCGCAGGGCACACCCTGCTGCACCAGCGCGTCGGCCAGCGCCGCGCCCTCATGCGCACGCATCAGCGCCTCCAGCTCGGCCTTCAGGGCCGCGCGATTCACCGAGCGCGCGCCGGCCGTCGCGTAGCGCTCGTCGGTGCTCAGCTGCGGCGCGCCCAGGTGCTTGCAGAGCTGGGCGAACTGGCGGTCATTGCCGACCGCCAGGAACACCGGCTCGCTGCCGGTGGCCAGCATGTCGTAGGGATAGATATTGGGGTGCGCATTGCCGCTGCGGCCCGGCACGCGCGTCTGGTCCATGAACCAGTTGGCGCCATGCGGATGCAGCAGCGACAGGCCGGCATCGAACAGCGCCGCCTCGACGAACTGGCCGCGGCCGCTGGTCCGCCGCGCCTGCAGCGCCAGCATCACGCCCAGGGCCGCGTTCAGCCCGGTCACCATATCGACGACCGGCAGGCCCACGCGCAGCGGCGCCCCGCCGGCCTCGCCGTTGACGCTCATCAGCCCGCACAAGGCCTGCAGCGCCGCGTCATAGCCCGGCAGCCCGCCCAGCGGGCCGTCGGCGCCATAGCCCGAGACGCGGCAATGGATCAGGCGCGGGAAGCGCTGCGACAGTTCCTCTTGCCCCAAGCCCCAGCGCTCCAGCGTGCCGGTCTTGAAATTCTCGATGAAGACATCCGCCTCGGCCAGCAGCTCGAGCAGGCGCGCGCGGCCGGCCTCGGCCGCCAGGTCCAGGAACATCAGCCGCTTGTTGCGGTTCAGGCCCATGTAGTAGGAGGCCACGCCGTCGGCATTGAAGGGCGGGCCCCAGCTGCGCGTGTCGTCGCCCTGGGGCGGCTCGATCTTCAGGACATCGGCACCATGGTCGCCGAGGATCTGGCCGCAGTAGGGCCCGCCGAGGATGCGCGAGGCATCGACGACGCGCAGGCCGTCCAGCGCACCGGGGTTGTTACTGCTGATGTGCATCGCGGTCTCAGTCAATCTGGGCACCGGAACTCTTCACGACGCCCTGCCACTTCGCGATCTCGCTGCGGATGAAGCCGCCCAGCGCCTCCGGGCTGCTGTTGGCCGCGAATTCCAGCCCCTGCGCCTGCAGGAACTGGCGTACCTCCGCCTGCTTCAGGACCTCGGTGAAGGCCTTGTTGAGCTTGGCCACCACCTCCTTGGGCGTGTTGGCCGGTGCGACGACGCCGAAGAACACCGAGACATCGAAGCCGGGCACGCCCTGCTCCGCGATCGTCGGCACCTCGGGCAGGGCCTGGGAGCGCGCCGCGGTGGTGACGCCCAGCGCGCGCAGCCGGCCGCCCTTCACATGGGGCAAGGCCGTCAGCACGTCGGTGAAGGTCATGCCGACCTGGCCGCCCAGCAGGTCGTTGAGCGCCGGGCCCGTGCCTTTGTAGGGGATGTGGGCCAGGTCGGTGCCGGCCATCTGGTTGAACAGCACGCCGGCCAGGTGCGAGGAAGCGCCATTGCCCGAGGACGCGAAGCTCAGCTTGCCGGGATTGGCCTTGGCGTAGGCGATCAGCTCCTTGACATTCTTGGCCGGCACGCTGGGATGGACGACCAGCACATTGGGCAGATGGCCCAGCTGGAACACCGGCGCGAAGCTCTTGACGGGGTCGTAACCCAGCTTCTTGTACAGGCTCACATTGATGGCCAGCGGGCCCGAGGTGCCGAACAGCAAGGTATGGCCATCGGCCTCGGCGCGGGCCACCGCCTCGGCACCCAGATTGCCGCCGGCGCCGGCCTTGTTCTCGACGATCACGGACTGGCCCAGCGGGCCGCGCAGCGCCGCCGCCAGGGTGCGGGCCATCGCGTCGGTGGGGCCGCCGGGCGCGAAGGGCACGACCAGGGTGACGGGCTTGCTGGGGAAGTCGGCGGCCAGGGCCAGCGGCACCGGCAGGGCCGCGGTCAGCAGGCCGGCCAGCATCAGGCCTCGGCGGGAGATGCGAGTGAACAAACGGGTCATGGGGCTTGTCTCCTGTGCTTGTCGTCTCGGGTCCTAGAACAGATCGATGGCATCCAGCGCCGCCGCCGTGGCCGCGGCCGGGTCCAGCAGGCCGGCCAGCCAGGCGGGCTCGGCCTCCAGCCGCGGAGCGCGCGGCTGCGGCAGCAGGCGCTCGCGCAGCACCAGCTGGGCCAGGCGCAGGCGCCGCGGCGAAGCCAGGCGCGTCGCCTCCCAGGCCATCGCGATGGCGGTGCTCACGTGATAGAGCGCCGTCGCGGCCTGGCGCGCGCCATGGTCCAACGCGCCATTCGCCTCAGCCACCTGCTGGGCCAGCAGCAGCGCGTCGTCCAGCTGCTGCTCGAAAACCTCGCGCACGCGCGGCCCCAAAGTCGTCTCGGCCAGCAGGCCCTGCAGATGTGCACGCAGGGCCGGCAGCGCCGCATCGCGGCGGATCGCGCGGATCACGTCCAGCGCAACGATATTGCTGGTGCCTTCCCAGATCGAGCCCAGGTGCGCGTCGCGCAGCAGGCGCGCATCGCTCCATTCCTCGATATAGCCGCAGCCGCCGCGCACCTCCATCGCATCGCCGCAGACCTTGCGCGCGTCGCGGCAGGCGCGGAACTTGATCAGCGGGGTCAGGATGCGCACCAGCGCGTAGGCCCCCTCCTCACCCGCATCCGAGCGGCGCAGCGCCTCGGCGGTCTGGAACAGCATCGTGCGGGCCTGCTCGGTGGGCAGCAGCAGCTTCAGCAGCTGGCGGCGCATCAGCGGCAGCTCGATCAGACGCTTGCCGAAAGCGCGCCGGTGCTCGGCGATGAAGAAGGCCTCGCCGCAGGCGCGCCGCATCAGGCCGGCGGCGCGCATGCCGTTGGACAGGCGCGAGTTGTTGACCATGTCGGCCATCTGCTGGAAGCCGCGGCCCGGCTCCCCGACCAGCCAGGCGCGCGCGCCCTCCAGGCGGATCTCGCCGCTGGCCATCGAGCGCGTGCCCAGCTTGTCCTTCAGGCGCAGGATGCGGTAATGGTTCAGGCTGCCGTCATCCAGGCGGCGCGGCAGCAGGAACAGGGACACGCCCTTGATGCCCTCCTCGGGCCGGCCGCTGCGCGCCAGCACCATGGCCAGGGCCGCATCGGGATTCGAGCAGAACCATTTGTCGCCGCTGAGCAGCCAGCCGCCCGCGCCGTCGGGCCTGGCCTCGACCTCGGTGGCCGAGATGTCGGAGCCGGCGCCCTGCTCGGTCATGAACATCGCGCCCTGGTAGAGGGCGTCGAAGTCCTGCGTCGTCAGCGGCGGCAGGAAGCGCTCGACCAAGCCCGGGTCGCCGAACTTGCGCAGGGTGCGGGCGAGCGAGTCGGTCATCGACAAGGGGCAGCACAGGCCGAACTCGGCCTGCACAAAGAGATAGCTCAGCGCGTACTTGGCGGCCGGCGGCATGGGCTTGTCCCAGCCCAGCACGCCGGCGCGGTGCGACATCGCCGCCAGGCCGAACTCGCTGAAGGCCACGCGCTCCAGCGCCACATAGGCCGGGTGCTTGACGATGGCCTGCAGGTCCAGCCCCTGGCGGCTGCGCAGGGCCAGGGTCGGCGGCTGCTTGTCGGCCGTCAGCGCCAGCTCGTCGAGCAGGCCGCCGGCCAGCCCGCCCAGGCGCCGCAGATGCGGCTGCAGATGGGCAAAGAGCGGCTCGCCCAGGTAGAGCGGCAGCAGGGCCTGGTAGTCGGGATCGGCCTCGTAGAGATTGGCGCCATGGCGGTCGGGCACCGGATGTCCGGCGGGCGGCGGGTGCGCGGTGGTGGTCGTCGTCATCGCTGCGGTCTCCTGGGCTGTCTCTTCTTTCTCGCCCCCAGTATTCGCGATGCAACGATTCGCGTCCAATTCAGAAATCCACTTCGACGATATTATTCTCGAATGGCTCTCGAATTCCGCCACCTGCGCTACTTCCTCGTGCTGGCCGAGGAGCTGCACTACGGCCGCGCCGCCCAGCGCCTGGCGATCTCGCAGCCGCCGCTGTCGGTCAACATCCAGCAGCTGGAGGCGGTGGTGGGCGCCAGGCTCTTCGACCGCGACAGCAAGGGCGTGCGCCTGACGCCCGCCGGATCCGCCTTCCGCGCCAGCGCCCGCGCCCTGCTGGACGGGGCCGAGGACGCCTGCGCGCTGGCCCGCGAGGTGCAGGCTGGCGAGGTCGGGCGCCTGCGCCTGGGCTTCGTCGGCTCGACCCTGTTCCACGGCCTGGCCGACTGGCTGCGCGAGTTCCAGGCCCGCTATCCGCGGGTCGAGGTCGTCGTCGTCGAGCTGAATTCGCAGGACCAGATCGAGGCCTTGATGCACGAGGAGCTGGACCTGGGCCTGGTGCACACCAGCCGGCTGCCGCCGGCGCTGGCGCACCGGCCGCTGTACAGCGAGCCCTTCATGTGCTGCCTGCCCGCCGCGCACGTGCTGGCGGCGCATGAGCGCCAGGTCGCGCTGGCAGAACTGCGCGACGAGCCCTTCATCCTGTTCTCGCGCAAGGGTTCGCCGGACTACCACGCCCGCATCGTCGAGGCCTGCCGCCAGCAGGGCTTCTACCCACGGCTGCAGCACGAAGGGCGGCACTGGCTGTCGGTCGTCTCGCTGGTGGCGCAGGGCATGGGCGTGTCCATCGTGCCGGCCTCGTTCCGCCAGGCCGGCGTGCAGGGCGCGGTGTTCAAGCCCATCGCCGAGACGCTGGCGCCGTCCGAGATGTTCGCCGCCTGGCGCGGCGATCAGCCCTCGGCGCTGCGCGAACAATTCCTGGCCCTCGCGCCGGCGCAGGCCCTGGTCAGGGCAGGACCGCCGTGACCTCGATCTCGATCTTGGCGCGGTCCTCGATCAGCCCGGCCACCTGCACCGCGGTCATCGCGATGCCGTACTCCTGGCCCAGCACCTCGCGATAGGCCTGGCCCACCTCGCGGCCGCGCGCCACGTACTCGCGCTTGTCCAGCAGGTACCAGGTCATGCGGGTGATGTGCTCGGGCGCGGCGCCGGCCTCGGCCAGCACCGCCTTGATGTTCAGCAGGGTCTGGCGCACCTGGGCGATGAAGTCGTCGCTCTCGAACTCGCACTGCGCGTTCCAGCCGATCTGGCCGGCGACGAAGATGCTGCGGCCCGTGGCGGCGACGCCATTGGCATAGCCGCGCGGCGCCGCCCAGCCGGCCGGCTGCAGGATCTGTTTGGATGAGGCCATGTTCTTTGTCTCCTGTTACTGCTGGAATGCCGGGGCCACGCGCTCCAGCGCGGCCCGCAAATCGTCGGGAAAGGGCTGGGGCTGGTGCGTGTCCAGCGAGGTGCAGACCAGCACCTGCTCGAAAGCCACGCGCTGGCCATCCGGGCCGTCGAAGCCGATGTCCAGGACCAGCGAGGTCCGGCCCAGCTTCCTGATGCGGATGCGCTGGACGAGCCGGTCGCCCATGCGGCTGACACGCTTGAAACCGGTGGCCAGGTGCACGGTGGGCATGCCGACGCGGCGCGGCCCCAGCAGTTGCGCGTAGTCGACGCCCAGCCCTTCGGTGAACCAGTCCTCGACCAGCGCATTGAGCATCTCGAAATAGCGCGGGTAGAAGACGATGCCGGCCGGGTCGCAATGGCCGAAGCGCACCAGTTCCTCGCGCTCGAAGACGATGTCGTTCATGACTCAGACGCCCAGGTAGCGATGCCACAGGCCGTGGTCGGCATCCAGCGCCGGCGAATCGCCGGTCCAGACGACCTTGCCGCGCTCGACGATGCTGTGATGGTCGGCCAGGCGGATCAGACGCTTCACGTACTTGTCCACCACCAGAATGGTCTGGCCGGCGGCGCGCAAGGTGTCCAGGCAGCGCCAGATCTCCTCGCGGATCAGCGGGGCCAGGCCCTCGGTGGCCTCGTCCAGAATCATCAGCCTGGGGTTGGTCACCAGCGCGCGGCCGATCGCCAGCATCTGCTGCTCGCCGCCCGAGAGCTGGTTGCCCATGTTCGAGGCCCGCTCCGAGAGGCGCGGGAACAGCGCGAACACGCGCTCCACGGTCCAGGGCTCCTTGGCCGCGCTGCGGTTGCCGGCGAAGGCCTCCAGATGCTCGCGCACCGTCAGGTTCGGGAACACCTGGCGCCCCTCGGGCACGATGGCCAGGCCCAGGCGCGCGATGCGGTCGGCGCTCCAGCCGGTGACGTCCTCGCCGGCGAAGCGGATGCGGCCGCTGCTGGGCGCCATCCAGCCGGTCAGGCATTTCAGGGTCGTGCTCTTGCCCATGCCATTGCGGCCCAAGAGGGTCACGACCTGACCCTCGGCGATCGTCAGATCCAGGCCGAACAGGACCTGGCTGCGGCCATAGCAGGCTTCGAGCCCGCTGACTTCGAGCAGCAGGCTCACAGGGCGGCCTCCGTTTCCTCGTCGCCCAGATAGGCCTTCTTCACCTCCGGATGCGCACGGATCTCGTCCGGCGTGCCGCTGGCGATGACCCGACCGAACACCAGGGTCGAGATGCGGTCGGCCAGGCGGAACACCGCGTCCATATCGTGCTCCACCAGCAAGAGGGTCAGGCCCTCGGCCTTCAGCTGCTGCAGCAGCGCGACCATGCGCTCCGATTCGTCCGGCCCCATGCCGGCCATCGGCTCGTCCAGCAGCAAGAGGCGCGGCTTGGCGGCCAGGGCCAGCCCGACCTCCAGCTGGCGCTGCTCGCCATGCGCCAGCCCGCCGGCCACGCGATCCGCCTGGGCACCAAGACCGATGCGCGCCAGCAGGCCTTGCGCCTGCGCATAGGCGGCCTCGTCGCGCAGCGCCGCGCGCCACCAGGACGGCAGCCCCGGGCGCCGCGCCTGCACGGCCAGCACCAGGTTGTCCAGCACCGAGAAGCGCTTGAAGATGCTGGTGATCTGGTAGGAGCGCACCAGGCCGGCCTGCACGCGCTGGGCCATACCCAGTCGGGTCAGGTCTTGCCCACCGAAATGCACGGTGCCGGCGTCGGACAACATGGCCCCGGAGATCTGGTGGATCAGAGTCGTCTTGCCGGCGCCATTGGGGCCGATCAGCGCATGCACCTCGCCGGCGCGCACCTCGAAGGAGGCGTCGTCGGTCGCGGCCAGCGCGCCGAAGCGCTTGACCAGGTGCTGCACGCTCAGCAATGCCTGCTCAGCCATGACGCGCCCTCCGCCACAGCCCCGCCAGCCCGCGTGGCGCGAACAGCACCACGGCCAGCAGCACCAGGCCCAGGGCCATCTGCCAGTGCAGCGTATAGCCCGACAGCAGTTCCTCCAGCAGCAGCAGCACCGCGGCGCCCAGGGTGCCCCCCCACAGCGCGCCGGCACCGCCGATGATGACCATCACCATCAGCTGGCCCGACTGCGACCAGTGCATCAGGTGCGGCGTCACCAGGCCGTTCAGATTGGCCAGCAGCGCGCCGGCCAGGCCCGCGATCGCGCCGGCCAGCACGAAAGCCTGCCACTGCAGCGCGAACACCCGGCCGCCGGTGGCGCCGATGCGGGTCTCGTTCTCCTTCGCCCCCTGCAGCAGCCAGCCGAAGGGCGAATTCACCAGCCGCTGCAGACCCAGCATCACCGCGGCGAACAGCGCCAGCGCCACCCAGTAGAAATTGGCATCGTCCTTCAGGTCGAACCCGGCCAGGGCCGAGCGCGCAGGCAGCGGCAGGCCGTCCTCGCCACCGTAGGCCTTCAGCGAGACCATCAGGTAATAGAACATCTGGGCAAAGGCCAGGGTGATCATGATGAAGTAGACGCCGCGGGTGCGCAGGCTCACCGCGCCGATCAGGGCGGCGGCAAGACCCGACACCAGCATCGCCGCCGGCCAGGCGACGAAGGCCGAGGCGACGCCCGCGTCCATCAGGATGCCCACCGTGTAGGCGCCCAGGCCGACGAAGGCCGCATGGCCGAAGCTGACCAGGCCACCGAAGCCGAGGATCAGGTTCAGGCTGGAGGCGGCGATCGCGAAGATCAGCACGCGGCTGGCCACGCCGACGTAGAACTCCAGCCCGATGGCCGTCAGCAGCGGCGGCAGGGCCGCCAGCAGCGCGAGCAGGGGCCAGAAGATCCAGCGACGCTGGCCGCGGTGGTGAAGAAGGCTTGTTCGCGTCGTCATCGTCATCAGCCTCGCGCGGGGAACAGGCCCTGCGGCTTCCAGAACAGCACGGCCGCCATCAGCACATAGATCAGGATGGAGGCCAGCGCCGGCCCCAGGTTGGAGGCCACCTCGGGCGAGGCCAGCTGGCGCAGCAGCGCCGGCAGCAGGGTGCGGCTGCAGGTGTCGACCAGGCCCACCAGCAGCGCGCCGACCAGGGCGCCGCGGATCGAGCCGATGCCGCCGATCACGATCACGACGAAGGCCAGGATCAGGATGCTCTCGCCCATGCCCACCTGCACCGCCAAGAGCGGCCCCAGCAGGGAGCCGGCCAGCGCGCACAACGCCGCGCCGAAGCCGAACACCGCGGTGAACAGCCAGCGGATGTTGACGCCCATCGCGGTGGCCATCGCGCGATTCGAGGCGCCGGCGCGCACCCACATGCCCCAGCGGGTGCGCGTCACCAGCAGGTAGAGCAGGCCCGCCACCGCCAGGCCCACGGCGATGATCAGCAGCCGGTAGGCCGGATACATCAGCCCCGGCAGCAGCTCCACCGGACCCGAGAGCACGGCCGGCGTGTTCAGCATCACCGGCTGCGCGCCCCAGATCATGCGCACGCCCTCGTTGAGGATCAGGATCAGCGCGAAGGTGGCCAGCACCTGGCTCAGGTGGTCGCGCTGGTACAGGCGCCGCAGCAGCACGGTCTCCAGCAGCATGCCGAAGGCCGCGGTACCGGCCAGCGCCGCGACGATGGCCAGCAGGAACGAGCCGGTGGCCGCCGCCACCGCCGCGGCCAGGTAGGCGCCCACCATGTACAGCGAGCCATGGGCCAGGTTGATCATGTCCATGATGCCGAACACCAGGGTCAGCCCGGCGGCCAGCAGGAACAGCATCAGCCCGAACTGCAGGCCGTTCAGGGCCTGCTCGGCAACGAGGATCCAGTCCACTCTCGTCCTTGATAGTCGGTATTTACCCAGCGGAGCCCAAGGATCCGGCTTCGCCGGTCCTATGGGCTCGCCCCCTTGAGGCGGCGCGCGCAGCGCGCAGGGGCTGGGTCACTTCATCTTGCACGAGGCCGCGTAGGCATCGGCATGGTTCGAGAAGACCTTGCCCAGGGTCTTGTTGGTGACGCGACCCTGGCTGTCCTTGGTGATGACGCGCAGATAGTAGTCCTGCACCGGGTACTGGTTGTTGTTGTACTTGAAGGGGCCGCGCACCGAGTCGAACCTGGCGGCCTTCAGCGCCTTCAGCACCGCCTCCTTGTCCTCGACCTTGCCCTTGACGTCGCGCACCGCCGCGGCCATCGACAGCGCCGCGTCATAGCCCTGCGAGGCATACAGCGACGGCAGGCGGCCATAGTCCTTCTGGAAATCGGCGACGAACTTCTTGTTCGCCGCGTTGTCCATGTCGTGGGCCCATTGCGAGCTGTTGAACATGCCCAGCATCGGCTCGCCGACGGCCTTGATCACGTCCTCGTCGGCCGAGAAGCCGGGGCCGAACAGGGTGATGTCCTTGGACAGGCCGGCGCCGACGAACTGCTTGATGAAGTTGATGCCCATGCCGCCGGGCAGGAAGATGTACATCGCATCCGGCTTGGCGGCGCGCGCCTGCGCCAGTTCGGCCGAATAGTCCAGCTGGCCGAGCTTGGTGTAGATTTCGTCGGCCACCGCACCCTTGTAGAAGCGCTTGAAGCCGGTGATCGCATCCTTGCCCGCCGGGTAGTTGGGCGCCAGCACCACGACCTTCTTGAAACCCTTGTCCATCACCGTCTTGCCGACCACCTCGTGCAGGGTGTCGTTCTGCCAGGCGATGTTGAAGAAATACGGGTTGCACTGCTCGCCGGCGTACTGCGAGGGGCCCGCGTTGGCGCTGATGTAGGGCACCTTGGCGTCGAACACGCTGGGGCCGACCGCCAGCATGATGTTGGAGAACACGATGCCGGTCATGAAGTCGACCTTGTCGCGCTTGAGCAGGCGATCGGCGGTCTGCTTGGCCACGTCAGGGTTCTGCTGGTCGTCGGCGACGACCACCTCGACCGGCAGCCCGCCGAACTTGCCACCGGCATGCTTGACGCCCAGCGCGAAACCGTCGCGGATGTCGACACCCAGGCCGGCACCCGGGCCGGACAGGGTGGACAGCATGCCGACCTTGACCTTGTCGGCCGCCCAGGCGCCCTGGCCGGAGGCCAGTCCCAACATCATCGCGGCACACAGAATTGCGTTCTTCTTCACGAGCATCGGAATCTCCGGTTATCAATCAGCCTTCTTGGCGTAGACGGAAACGTTGCAGCTTGCCGGTCTCGGTGCGCGGCAGGCTCGCGCGGAACTCTATCGCACGCGGGTACTTGTAGGGGGCGATCGTCGCCTTGACATAGTCCTGCAGCTCCTTGACCAGGGCCGGGTCTTGCGCGGTCGCGGTCTGCACGCCCTCGCGCAGCACGACAAAGGCCTTGACGATCGCGCCGCGCTCGGGGTCGGGCACGCCCACCACGCCGCATTCGGCCACCTTGGGATGCAGCAGCAGGGTGCTTTCCACCTCGGGCCCGGCGATGTTGTAGCCGCCGGAGATGATCATGTCGTCGGTGCGCGCCTGGTAGACGTAGTAGCCGTCTTCGTCCACCAGATAGGCGTCGCCGGTCAGGTTCCAGCCGTTCTTCACATATCTGGCCTGGCGCTCGTCGGCCAGGTAGCGGCAGCCCGTCGGGCCCTTGACCGCGAGCTTGCCCACCTGGCCGGGCGGCAAGACCCGGCCCTCCTCGTCGACGACGCAGGCCCGATAGCCGGGCACCGGCTTGCCGGTGGCGCCCGGCCTGGCCTCGGCCTCGGTGTGCGAGATGAAGATGTGCAGCATCTCGGTCGCGCCGATGCCGTCGATCATCTCGATTCCCGTTGCGTCCTTCCAGAGCTGGCGCGTCGCGGCGGGCAGCGCTTCGCCGGCGCTGACGCATTTGCGCAGGCTGGACAGATCATGCTCATGGGCCTTAGCCGCCATCGCCCGGTAGGAGGTCGGCGCGGTAAAGCAGACCGTGGCTTGGTACTGCGCGATGGCCGGCAGCAGCGCATCCGGGCCGGCCTTCTCCAGCAGCACGGTCGAGGCGCCGACGCTCATCGGGAACAGCACCAGGCCGCCCAGACCGAAGGTGAAGGCCAGCGGCGGGCTGCCGATGAAGACATCGTCGGCCAGGGGCCTCAGGCAATGTACCGGCCAGCAGCGGCAGATCGCCAGCACATCGCGGTGAAAGTGCATGGTGCCCTTGGGCTGGCCGGTGGTGCCCGAGGTGAAGGCGATGATGCAGCAGTCGTCGGCCGCGGTGTCCACGTTCTTGAAGTCCGCCGGCTTGGCGGCGGCAAGCGCCTCGATGCCGTCCGGCGCCGCGCCGGCCATGTAATGCGCCACCCGGCGCAGGCTGGGGCAGTCGCCAAGCGCCAGCTGCAGCTCCTCGGCCAGGCGCGCATCGCACAGCGCATGGCTGACCTCGGCCTTCTGGATCACCTGGCACAGTTCCTTGGCGCGCAGCAGCGGCATCGTCGCCACCGCGATCGCACCGACCTTCATGATCGCGAACCAGCAGGCCGCCATCTGCGGGCAGTTGGCACCGCGCAGCAGCACACGGTTGCCGGGCACGACGCCCAGGTCCTCCACCAGCACGCGGGCGATGCGGTTGGCCTGGGCATGCAACTCGGCATAGCTCCAGCGCAGGCCGTTCGCGCCCTGCATGCACAGGCGCCCGCCCTGCCCTTCGCGCACCCAGCGGTCCAGCAGCTCGTCGGCGCAGTTCAGGCGCTCGGGAAACTGCAGCTCCGGCAATTCAAAAAGCAACTCCGGCCACTGGTCCTTGGGCGGGAGGTTGTCTCTTGCAAAGGTATCCAGGTGCGCGGTGTAGCTCATTTCTCTTTAGCCGTTCTTCAGAAGGTCTCGACCGATGATCAACTGCTGTACTTCGCTGGCGCCCTCGTAGATGCGCAGCGCGCGGATCTCGCGGTAGAGCGACTCGACGATCTCGCCGCTCTTCACGCCGCGCCCGCCGTGCAGCTGCAGCGCCGCATCGATCACGCGCTGCGCGCCCTCGGTGGCCATCAGCTTGGCCATCGCGGCCTCGCGGGTGATGGCCTGCCCCTGGTCGCGCTGCCAGGCCGCGCGGTAGACCAGGAGGGCCGAGCTGTCCACCGTGCAGGCCATGTCGGCGAGCTTGGCTTGCGTCAGCGGCAGATCAGCAAGCGTCGCGCCAAACATCGCGCGCTCCCTCGATTGGCGCAGACCCTCCTGCAGCGCGCGGCGCGCAAAGCCCAGGGCCGCGGCCGCCACCGAGGTGCGGAACACGTCGAGCGTGCGCATCGCCACCTTGAAGCCCTCGCCCGGCGCGCCGATCATCTGGCTCCTGGGCACGCGGCAGTTCGTGAACTTCAGGCGCGCCAGCGGATGCGGCGCGATCACCTCGATGCGCTCGGCGATCTCGAAGCCCGGCAGTCCGGCGTCGACGATGAAGGCGCTGATGCCCTTGGCGCCAGGCCCCTCGCCGGTGCGCGCGAACAGCACATAGAAGTCCGCGATGCCGCCATTGGAGATCCAGGTCTTCTCGCCATTGATGAGGTAGTCGTCGCCCTCGGCCACGGCGCTGCACTGCATCGCCGCCACGTCGGAACCCGCCTCGGGCTCCGACAGCGCAAAGGCCGCCAGCGCCTCACCGCGCGCGACGCGCGGCAGGTAGCGCTCGCGCTGCGCGGCCGTGCCCTGCAGCGAGATCGCGCCGGAGCCCAGGCCCTGCATCGCGAATGCAAAGTCAGCCAGGCCGTTGTAACGCGCCAGGGTCTCGCGCAGCAGGCAGATCGCGCGGGTGTCGATCGCTTCGCCCGCTCCCGCCACCGCGTGATTCAGCCAGCCGCCCTGCCCCAGGGCCTTCACCAGGGCCCTGCACTCGGCATCGATGTCGGCACCATGCGCATGATCCAGGTGCACCGCGCACCAGGCATCGAGCGAAGCTGCCAGCTCGCGGTGCTGCGCGTCGAAGAAGGGCCAATCCAGATGTTTGAGGTGCATATCAATCACCCTTGAACTCGGGCCGCTGCTTGGCGACGAAGGCCTTGTAGGCGCGGTGGAAGTCCTGGGTCATCATGCAGATCGCCTGCGCCTGGGCCTCGGACTCGATGGCCTCGTCGACGCCCATGGCCCATTCCTGGTGCAGCATCTTCTTGGTCATCGCATGGCCGAAGCAGGGACCGCCGGCGATCTCGCCGGCCCAGCTCAGCGCGTTCTCCAGCAGCGCCTCGGGCTCGACCAGGCGGTTCAGGAAGCCCCATTGATGGCCCTCCTCGCCGCCCAGGCTGCGGCCCGAGTACAGCAGGTCCGAGGCGCGGCCCTGGCCGACGATGCGCGGCAGGATCGAACAGGCGCCCATGTCGCAGCCGGCCAGGCCGACGCGGGTGAAGAGAAACGCGGTCTTGCTGCGCGCGGTGCCGACGCGCAGGTCCGAGGCCATCGCGACGATGGCGCCGGCGCCGGCGCAGACGCCGTCGATCGCCGCGACGACGGGCTGCGGGCAAGCGCGCATCGCCTTGACCAGATCGCCGGTCATGCGGGTGAAGGCCAGCAGGTCGGGCATGCTCATCTTCGTGAGCGGGCCGATGATCTCGTGCACATCGCCACCGGAGCAGAAATTGCCGCCGGCCCCCTGCACGACGATGGCCTTGACCTCGTCCACATAGCTCAGGGCGCGGAACAGGTCGCGCAGCTCGGCATAGGACTCGAAGGTCAGCGGATTCTTGCGCTCGGGCCGGCTCAAGGTGATCAGGCCCACCGCGCCGCGCTGCTCCCAGAGGAAGTGGGCCGGCTTGAAGTCCGCGAGGCTTTGGCGGTTGCCAGCGATCAGGTGTTTGTCCATGTCTTTATTACTTCCTCGTTGTCTCGGCAAGGTGAGTCTTCAGCCCGGCCAGCAGCTCGTAGACCTGGCTCTTCTCCTCCGCGCTCCAACCGGCCAGCAGCTCGACGATCCAGCCCTCGTGGGTGGCGGCCATGCGCTTGAACTGGCGCTTGCCGGCCGGGGTCAGCTTGACGGTGAAGCTGCGCCGGTCGGTGGCATGCGGCTCGCGCTGCACCAGGCCCTCGGCCTCCAGCTGGTCGGTGATGCCGGTGACATTGCCGCCGGTCACCATCAGACGCTGCGACAGCTCGCGCATCGTCAGGCCTTCCGGATGCCGCTCCAGCTGGGCCAGCAGGTCGAAGCGCGGCAAGGTGGTCGAAAAGTCCTGGCGCAGGCGCTGGCGAATCTGGTCCTCGATGCGCGTGGTGCAGGCCAGGAGGCGCAGCCAGAGTTTGAGGGCCTGGTGGTCGCGGTCGTTGACGCGCGACTCCAGGTCGGGTTCGGGTAGCAAGCCGTCGTCCAGCATTTTTTACATGACCTCCCCACCGGCCACCGCGATCGCCTGGCCGGTGATGCTGGCGCTCTCGGCGCGCACCAGCCAGGCCACCGTCGCGGCCACCTCCTCGGGCTGGATCAGCCGGCCCTGCGGATTCACCGCGGCCAGCTCGGCGCGCGCGGCCTCGGCCGTGCGGCCGGTCTTGGCCATGATGGTCTCGACCGCTTGCGCAACGATCTCGGTCTCGGTGTAGCCGGGGCAGACGGCGTTGACCGTGATGCCCTTCTTCGCCAGCTCCAGCGCCAGCGCCCGGGTCAGGCCCAGCACCCCATGCTTGGCCGCGCAATAGGCCGCGACATAGGCGTACCCCTTCAGCGCCGCGGTGCTGGCCACATTGACGATGCGGCCGAAGCCCTGCTGCGTCATGCCGGGCAACACCGCGCGGCTACACAGAAAGGTGCCGGTGAGATTCACGTTCAGCAGGCGCTGCCAGGTCTCCAGCGAGGTCCTGGCGAGCGGCGCGGTCTCGACCTGGCCGGCGTTGTTGACCAGGATGTCGATCGGGCCGACGGCCGCAAAGGCCGCATTCACGCTGGCCTCGTCGCCGACATCGCAGGCCTGGATCGCGACCGTGCCATCCAGTTGACGCTGCTGCGCCTGCAGGCGCTCCAGACTGCGGCCCATCAGGGTGACGCGATAGCCATCGGTCAGCAGGCGTCGCGCCACCGCGGCGCCGATGCCGCTGCCGCCCCCGGTGATGACCGCATGTCGCTGCGCGCTCATACGCCCAGCGCCTTGTTCGCCGCTTCCGCCGCCGCGGCGCCACCACCGCCCGGGGCGCGCTGGCGCTCGAACTCGCGCTCCAGCTGGGTCTTGCCGGCGAGGTACTGCTGCGGCCAGTCCAGGCCCGGGCCGCCGAGGTAGCCGATCTTGGCGGCCTCGGTCAGGGTCCAGGCCGGGTTCGCCAGATGCGGGCGGGCGATCGCGCAGAGATCGGCACGGCCCGCCGCGATGATGCTGTTGACATGGTCGGCCTCGGAGATCGCGCCGACCGCGATCGTCGCAATGCCCACCTTGTTGCGCACTTCTTCCGCGAACGGGGTCTGCCACATGCGGCCGTAGGTGGGCTTTTCCTGCTTGCTGACCTGACCCGAGGAGACGTCGATCAGGTCCGCGCCGGCCGCCTTGAACGCCGCGGCGATCTGCACCGCATCGTCCGGCGTGGTGCCGCCCTTGACCCAGTCATGCGCCGAGATGCGCACCGACATCGGCCGGTCCTGCGGCCAGGCCTCGCGCATCGCGGTGAAGACCTCCAGCGGGTAGCGCAGCCGGTTCTCCAAGCAGCCACCGTACTCGTCCTCGCGCTGGTTCGTCAGCGGCGAGATGAAGCTCGACAGCAGATAGCCATGCGCGCAATGCAGTTCCAGCCAGTCGAAGCCGGCCACGGCGGCGCGCTTGGTCGCGGCGACGAAGTCGGCCCTGACGCTGTCCATGTCCGCGCGCGTCATCGCCTGCGAGACCTGGCTGACGCCTTCCAGATACTGCTGGGGCGAGGCCGAGATCAGCGGCCAGTTGCCCTGCTCCAGCGGCTGGTCGATGCCCTCCCAGGCCACCCGGGTCGAGCCCTTGGCGCCGGCGTGGCCCAGCTGCATCGCGATCTTGGCCGTGGTGTGCGCATGCACATGGTCGACGATGCGCTTCCAGGCCGCGCCCTGCGCGTCGTTCCACAGGCCCGGGCAGCCGGGCGTGATGCGCGCGTCGGGCGAGGTGCAGGTCATCTCGGCGAACACCAGGCCGGCGCCGCCGGCGGCGCGCGCCCCCAGGTGCACCAGGTGGTAGTCGCCGGGCAGGCCATCGACACAGGAATACTGCGCCATCGGCGAAACGACGACGCGGTTCTTCAGCCGGGTGCCGCGCAACGCGAAGGGCGTGAACATCGGTGGCACCGCGGGGCCGCCTGCCACGCCGCTGCGCTCGCCCAGCCAGCGCTCGAACTCGCGCACATAGCCGGGGTCGCGCAGGCGCAGGTTCTCGTGCGAGATGCGCTGCGAGCGGGTCAGGAGCGAATAGGCGAACTGCTCGGGTTCCAGCCGCGCATGGCGCTCGACGTTCTCGAACCATTCGGTGCTGTTGCGCGCCGCGTTCTGGATGCGCAGCACCTCGATGCTGCGGGCGGCCTCGTAGTCCTGCAGCGCCGCGTCCAGGTCGCCCTGCGCCGCTTGACCGATGTCGCGTGCCAGTGCGATCGCATCCTCCAGCGCCAGCTTGGTGCCGGAGCCGATCGAGAAATGCGCGGTATGGGCCGCGTCGCCCATCAGCACCACCGGCACGCCGGCCTCGTTGCGGTGCACCCAGCGCTGGCAGACCACGCGCGGGAAACGTATCCATTGCGCCGAGCCGCGCAGGTGCGAGGCATTGGAGATGAGCTTGTGGCCGTCCAGCACGGTGGCAAACAGCTGCTCGCAGAAGGCGATGCCTTCCTCCTTGCTCATCGCCTCCAGGCCGGCGGCCTGCCAGACCGCTTCCGGCGTCTCGACGATGAAGGTCGAATGGGTCGCGTCGAAGCGGTAGGCATGGGCCTGGAACCAGCCCCATGGCGTCTGCTGGAAGTCGAAGGTGAAGGCGTCGAACAGCTTGGTCGTGCCCAGCCAGACGAAGCGGCACATGCGCAGGTCGATGTCGGGCTGGTAGCTGGCCGCGTACTTCTGGCGCACGCGGCTGTTCAGGCCGTCGGCCGCGATGATCAGGTCCGCGTCGCCGATCTCGGCATCGTCCTGCACCTCGCTCTGGTAGCGGATCTCGACGCCCAGCTCCTCGCAGCGCGCCTGCAGGATGTTCAAGAGCTTCATGCGGCCGATGCCGCAGAAGCCGTGGCCGCCGGAGACGATCTTGCGGCCCTTGATATGGACCGCGATGTCGTCCCAGTGGTTGAAGGCCTGGAGGATCTGGTCGGCGGTCTTGGGGTCGGCCTCGCGCAGCGCGGCCAGGGTCTGGTCGGAAAAAACCACGCCCCAGCCGAAGGTGTCGCCGGCGCGGTTGCGCTCCAGCACCGTGACGCGGTTCGCGGGGTTCTGCTTCTTCATCAGCAGCGCGAAATACAGACCGGCGGGGCCGCCGCCTATGCAGGTGATGCGCATGGTGCCTCTCGACAACTCCAATGCGAGCAACTTTAGGCATAGATATTTTAGATGTCAATTAAATGGGAAGCCTGTCAGACTCGGGACTTACCCGCCCCGTCGGTCCCGTTTTCAGACCCTCGTTTGCCTCTTGCGTAAAGGCGCGGGGCTTGTTGGAATTAACCGACACCACGGCTTTTGAAGCCTTGCTAAGGTGCGCGCCGCTGTTGGAGTTGAACGATGAATAGACGCCTTTGGGACATCTCTCCCCTGGTCGCCCCCGACGCGCCGATCTTCCCCGGCGACGAACCTTTTTCATTGCGCTGGACCGCGCGACTGTCCCCCGACTGCCCGGTCAATCTCAGCGCGATCACGATGTCGCCGCATGTCGGCGCCCATGCCGATGCGCCGCTGCACTACGCCGACGGCGTGGCCAGCGCCGCCGAGGTGGACCTCGATGCCTACCTCGGCCCCTGCCGGGTAATCCATGCGATCGCCTGCGGCCCGCTGATCCGCATCGAGCATCTGCAGCATGCCGCGCAGAATCTGCCGCCGCGCGTGCTGGTGCGCTGCATGGAGAAGGCCGATACGGTCTGGAACCCCGCGTTCACCGCCTACGCGCCCGAGACCGTCGAATGGCTGGCCGCCCGCGGCGTCAGGCTGATCGGGCTGGACACACCCTCGGTCGACCCGGCCACCAGCAAGACCTTGGACAGCCACCAGCAGCTCTTGCGCCTGAACCTGCGCGTGCTGGAAAACCTGGTGCTGGACGAGGTGCCCGAGGGCGACTACGAGTTGATCGCGCTGCCGCTGAAGCTGGCCGGCGCCTGTGCATCCCCGGTGCGCGCGGTGCTCCGCGCGCTTTGATGGAGTTGATCCGATGACGATGAAGACAAGAGACGAGGCCCTGGCCCGCGATGCCGCCGACCCGCTGCGCGGCCTGAAGGACCAGTTCGAGCTGCCGCCCGGCGTGATCTACCTGGACGGCAACTCGCTGGGCGTTACCCCAAAGGCGACCGCCGCGCGCGTGCAGCAGGTGATCACCCAGGAATGGGGCCGCGACCTGATCAAGGCCTGGAACACGGCCGACTGGATGCACCTGCCCGAGCGCGTCGGCGACAAGATCGCCCGCCTGGTCGGCGCCGCGCCGGGCGAGCTGGTGGTGGCGGACTCGACCTCACTGAACCTCTACAAGGTGCTGGCCGCGGCGATCCGCATTGCGCAGGCGCAATCAGTCGATGGTGGACCGCAGCGCAAGCTGGTGGTCTCGGAGCGCAGCAACTTCCCGACCGACCTCTACATCGCCGAGAGCCTGTGCAAGCAGCATGGCCTGACCCTGAAGCTGGTCGACAGCGTCGACGAGATCCCCGGCACGCTGAACGCCGAGCTGGCCGTGTTGATGCTGACCGAGGTCAACTACCGCACCGGCTACAAGCACGACATGGCCGCACTGACCGCCGCGGCCCAGGCCGCCGGCGCGCTGACGGTCTGGGACCTGGCCCATTCGGCCGGCGCCATCCCCGTCGACCTGAAGGGCGCGAATGCCGACTTCGCGATCGGCTGCGGCTACAAATACCTGAACGGCGGCCCCGGCGCCCCGGCCTTCGTCTGGGTGCACCCGCGCCATACCGATCGTTTCTGGCAGCCGCTCTCGGGCTGGATGGGCCATGCCGCGCCCTTCGAGTTCACGCCCGGCTATCAGCCCGCGCCCGGCATCCGCCG
>Ga0255338_1001284_pt1 | contig 49395 bp, 45 predicted proteins | sample MeOH1_35cm_T4_19_FD_203715 | JGI IMG/M metagenome (GOLD analysis project Ga0255338, IMG submission 203715) | Sandy soil microbial communities from University of British Columbia, Vancouver, Canada - MeOH1_35cm_T4_195 | ecosystem: Engineered > Artificial ecosystem > Sand microcosm > Unclassified ...
CCCGAGAGGCCGTCGAAGCCGCCGGTGATCGACTTCGCCTCGACGAACGCCACGTGCGCGATCTCGCCGAAGCCCAGCGTGGCCATCGCGAGGTAGTGGCCGCTCAGGCGCACCGACGGCAGCGCGAGCAACATCCCGCCCGCCGCCGACAGCACGATCGCGACACCCACCGCGGCGAGCCACGGCCAGTGCTCCACTTTGGTCAGGAACCCGGCCGTGTACGCCCCTATGCCGAAGAACGCCGCGTGCCCCAATGAGATCTGACCGGCGTAGCCGAACAGCAGCGCCATGCCGGCCACGATGATGACGTTCACGCCAACGAGCGCGAGCACCTTCAGCACGTAGCGATCGTCGGTGAAAAACGGGATAGCGAGCGCCAGCAGCGCGCCGAGCGCCGGCACGACCACGCGGGCGATCGAGAGGAGTCCCCTCCCCTGTCGAGCCGGAGCGGCGCTCACACCTTCTCCCGACTCCCGCGCCCGAGCAGGCCCTGCGGCCGCACGAACAGCACGGCGAGCAGCACGATCAGCGCGATGGCATCCTTGTAGGTGGACGACAGGAACGCGATCGACATGCTTTCGATCAACCCGAGCAGCAGCCCGCCGACCACGGCCGCGACCGGATTCCCCAGTCCGCCGAGGATCGCCGCCGCGAAGCCCTTGAGGCCGACGCTCGCGCCGACGTCGAACGCCGTCTGTGTCAGCGGCGCAACGGCCACGCCGGCGACCGCACCGAGCGCGGCGGCGAGCGCGAAACTCACGGTGACGACGAGCGACGTGTCGATGCCCATGAGACGCGCGGCTTCGCGATCGATCGCGGTGGCGCGGATGGCAGCGCCGATGCGCGTCTTCGAGTACAGCAGCCACAGACCCACGCACGCGACCGCCGACAGCCCCCAGATCCACAACGTCTGCCGCTCGAGCGCCGCGCCGGCGAACCGGATGGGCGCGCCGGTCGTGAACACCGGGAGCGCCTGCTCGGTCGCGCCGAAGGCATGCCGGGCGAGCGAGCGCAGGAGCACCGAGCCGCCGACGGTGATGATGATGATGGCGAGCGGGTCGCCGTCCTTCCTCGGCCGGATGGCGAGCAGCTCGAACAGCGCGCCGAGCGCGGTCGTGGCAGCCACGCCGACGAGCGCGGCCACCAGGAGCGGCAATCCCATCGCACGAAGGGCGAACACGGATAGCATTCCGCCGAGCATGTAGAACTCGCCCTGCGCGAAGTTGATGACGTGCGTCGCCGAGAACACGACCGTGAATCCCAGCGCGACGAGCGCGTAGATCGCGCCGTTCTTGAGTCCGGCCAGCACGAACTGGAGCAGCTCGGCGCTGCCCACTAGTCGGTACTCCGGGTGCGGACGGCGCCGTTCATGCTACTTCGCGAGCTCCCATTTCCCGTTGCGGATGCGGTACATCACGAGGTCGTTCTCGGTGAGCCCGTTGTGGTCACTCGCCGAGTACGTGAACGTCCCGCCGATGCCGACGAAGTTGTCGGTCTTCTCGATTTCGGCGCGCATCTTCTCCGGCGTGACCTCGCCGTCGACGCGCTTGGCAGCCTCCACCACGATATGGAGCGCGTCGTAGGCGTGGCCCGCGAAGATGTCGGGGTTCTTGCCGTACTTCGCGCGGTAGCGCGCGATGAAGTCGGTTGCGACCTTATAGGCCTCGGAGTCCTTGCCGTACGCCTCGGGCAGCAGGATCTTGCCGGCGGCGAACCGGAAGAGGTCGGCCGAACCGTCGGCGCCTTGGATGAACTCGACTCGCGCATTTCCCGGAGCGCCGACCATGTTGAACGCGGATCCGCTCAGACCGCCCCCGAGGGCGGGATTGACCGACGCCGCGTTCTTCATGACGGTGGCGGCTTCCTTGCCCGCCGACCACAGCCAGACGGCGTCCGGCTTTGCGGCCTTGATCTTCGTCAGCTGACTCGTCATGTCGGTGTCGCCGGGGTTGAACTTCTCGTCGGCCACGAGCTCGACGCCGTACGCCTTGAGGTTCTTCAGCACGACCTCGCGGCCGTCCTTGCCGTACCCGTCGGTCACGGAGATCAGGGCGAGTCGCTTAGCGCCCGTACTCTGCAGGTACTTGAGAGTGAACGGCACCACAAGGCGGTTCGGCCACGGCGTCTGGAACACGAGCGGCGAGAACTGCTCGGTGATGATCGACCCGCCCGCCATCGACACGACCGGTACGCCCGCCCGCTCCGCGTCGGGCCGCAGGGCCATTGTCTGTCCGGTTCCCGTAGCGCCGAGGATGGCCACGACGCCCTTGTCGATCAGCTTGGAGGCCGCCGTTTGCGCCTTGCTGGCGTCCGTCGCGTCATCCTCGGTCACGACCTCGAGCTTCTTGCCGTTGATACCGCCCTCGGCGTTGATCCGAGCGACTTCGAGGTCGATCACGTTCTTCTCGGGCTGGCCGAGACCTGCATACGAGCCGGAGAGGGACAGGACCGCGCCGACTTGGATGGTGTCGTTCGACGAGCCCTTGGTCGTCGCAGGAGTGCGGCCGCAGCCCGAAAGCGCGAGCAGCAGACCCACAACCACCACCGCCGATACCGATCGTCTGAACGAACCACCCATGCCGACGCCCCCTGTCCCTCTCCGTGTCCCGTGTCAGTTCACGTGCAGCGCTACTGCGCGAGCACCCACTTGCCGTTCTCGACCTTGTACATGACGAGGTCGGACTCGTTCATGCCGTTATGGTCGGAGGCGGAGTAGTTGAACGTCCCGCCGATGCCGACGAAGTTCTGCGTGTTCTCGATCGCATCGCGCAGCTGGGTCGGCGTGAAGCCCGCGGGCAGCGTCTTCAAGGCGTTCACCGTGATGTTGAACGCGTCGTACGCGTGGCCGGCGAACGTGTCCGGCGCCTTGCCGAACTTGCCGGTGTAGCGATCGATGAAGTCCGTCGCCACCTTGTAGGCCTCGGAGTCCTTGCCGTACGTATCGGGCAGCAGGATCTTGCCGGCCGCGAACGTGAAGCCATTGGCGGCGTCGCCGGCGCCCTGGATGAACTCGATGCGCGCGTTGCCGTGTGTGCCGTAGACCGGCACGTCCAGGCCGAGGTCCTTGGCGTTCTTCACGATCATCGCGGCTTCCTTGCCGGCACCGATCACCATGAGCGCGTCCGGCTTGGCGGCCTTGATCGCGGTGAGCTGGCTGCTCATGTCGGTGTCGCCCGCGTTGTAGGTCTGCTTGGCGACGATCGTGAGGTCGGACTTCGGCGCCTGTGCCTCGGTGACCGCAAGGCCGTCCTTGCCGAAGCCACCGGCGTCAGAGATGATGCCGATCTTCTTGGCGCCCTTCGAGGCCATGAAGTTCAGCTCGAGCGGAATGACGATCGAGTTCGACCACGGCGTCTGGAACACGAACTTGTCGAACTGGCCGGTGATCGCCGTGCCGCCGGCGACCGAAACCTGCGGAACCTGCGCGCGGTCGATGTCGCTGCGCATGGCCATCGTCTGACCGGTGCCGGTGGCGCCGATGACCGCGATGACCTTGTCCTCGTCGAGCAGCTTGACCGTCTGCTGCTGCGCCTTGGTCGGGTCGGTCGCGTCGTCGACGATCACGAGCTCGACGGGGTGCCCGTTGATGCCGCCAGCCGCGTTCACGCGGTCGCGCTCCATCTCGAGCGTGTTCTTCTCCGGCTGCCCCAAACCGGCATAGGTGCCGGTGAGCGAGAGAACCGCGCCAATCTTGTACGGCGCCTTGCTCTCCCCTTCAGCCTTCTTCTCGCCGGTACCGCCGCTATTGGAGCAGCCGGCGAATGCCGACAGCACCAGCGCAGCGGCGAGCGCGAGCACGATCACTCGCCTCTTCGTCACGCCACTCACCTCCACTGCACGTGCTGGCCGCGTCCCTTCGGCTAGCGGTTGGACAACTCCCCCTGCCCGACGAGTCGTACTGGCTTGTCGGACAACAGTCGGACCGCGCGGTCCGCGTCTGCCACGTTGAGCACCACGTAGGTGGCGATGAGACTGTAGACGTACACGACATTCACGCCCGCCGAAGAAACGATTCGCAAGACCTCGGCGAGACCGCCCGGATGGTCGGGCAGATCGATGCAGATCACGTCGGACTCCTTGACGGTGAACTCTGCGCCCCGCAGCAGCTCGAGTGCGCGCTCGGGGTCGTCGACCACCAGGTGCAGAATGCCGTAGTCGGCGGTGTCGGACACGGAGAAGCCGCGGATGTTGACACCCCCGTCGCCGAGGACACCGGTGACCTCGGCGATTCGGCCCACCTTGTTCTCGATGAAGACGGAGAGCTGGCGGACGAAATCGTTCATCGCTACTCGCACTCCCCTCTCGCGCACGCGGCGCGCCCGGCGGCGAAGGCCGCGAGGTTGGCCTCGACGCTCTTCGGCGGGACGCGGCTGGCGATCACGTCGCGCCACAGCTCCTCGGGGAAGGGCAGGCCGACCGACAGCGCGCCGAGCAGCACGACGTTCGCCGACTTCGCCGACGCGTGCTGGCATGCGACCCCCTCGGCGTCCACGAGGACCGCGCCCTCGCGATCGAGGATGTCGACGAGGCCGGTCGGGGCCGGTTGTGCGCCGACGAGCACCGGCAGTGGCGGGATCATCCGCGTGTTGACGAGCAGTCGGCCGCCGGGCCGCAGGAACGGCAGGCTGCGGGCGGCCTCGATGATCTCGAACGCGACGAGGTGGTCGGCGCCGGCGACGTCGATGACCGGCGAGGGCACCTGCTCGCCGAAGCGGACGACGGTGTCGACCGACCCGCCGCGCTGTGACATACCGTGGACCTCGGAGAGCTTGACGTCGAGGCCGGACGCGGCGGCGACCTTGGCGAGCACGTCACCGGCGAGGATGGTGCCCTGGCCGCCGACTCCCGCGAGCATAACGCTGGTGACGCTCATCGCGCCTCCCCAGCCTCACACGCGGGCACACCGACGTGGATCGCGTTCTCCGGGCAGACCTGGACGCACTGCGAACAGCCGATACAGAGCGCGGGGTCGATGACAGCGCGAGCCTCGTCGCCGACGCTAATCGCCGGGCACGCGATGCGGATGCAGGCGCCACAGGCGTTGCACCGCGCGATGTCGACCGCCAGCGGCTTGCCGGTGGGCTTCTTCAGTAGCACGCAGGGCGCCTTCGCCACAACGACGCTCGGTCCCTCGCTCGCGATCGCGGCGCGAATTGCCGCCTCCAGGCGCTCGAGGCGGTTCGGATTGACCGTGATGACTTCCTCCACGCCCAGCGCCCTGCACACGGCCTCGAGGTCGAGCGCCGGCGCGGCTTCGCCGTGGAGCGCCACACCCGACACCGGGTTGCCCTGGTGCCCGGTCATGGCAGTCGTGCGGTTGTCGAGGATCACGAGGGTCGATGACCCGCCGTTGTAGACGGTATTCAGCAGGCCGGTGAGGCCGGAGTGCGCGAACGTCGAGTCGCCGATGACGCCGACGACCGGTCGGCGGTCCTCGGCGGGGAGGGCGCGCTCGACCAGCTCGAGGCCGTGGGCCATCCCGACGCTCGCGCCCATGTCGACGCAGGTGTGGAGCGCCGCGAGCGGCGGCAGCGCGCCGAGGGTGTAGCAGCCGATGTCGCCGGTGACGACCGCGCCGATCTCGCGAAGCGCGTGGAACACGCCGCGGTGCGGGCAGCCGGGGCACAGCAGCGGTGGCCGCGGCGGCAGATTCGCGATCGCAGCGCGCGCGGGGGCGACCTCGCGGCCGAACGCCGCCCGGATCGCTCGAGGCGTGAGCTCGCCGATGTAGCCGACCGGTGTGTCGACTCCGATGCCGAGTGCGCGCACCTGCGTGGCGAGCACGGGGCTGAGCTCTTCGATCACGGTGAGCCGCCCAACGCGCGACGCGAAGTCACGCACGAGGGCTTCGGGAAGTGGGTTCGTCATGCCGAGCTTGAGTACGCTCGCCTCGGGCAGCGCCTCGCGGACGTGCTGGTAGACGACGCCGGACACGATCACGCCGAGCGACTCGTCACGCATCTCGACGGCGTTGAGGCCGCTCTCCTCGGCGTGCTGTCGCAGCGCCTGCAGGCGGCCGTCCATCTCGCGCCGTCGAGCGCGAGCGTTGCCGGGCATCATGACCCACTTCGCAGGGCGGATCTCCTCGGCGAGGAGCGGGTGTTCCGTGCGCTCCCCTACCTCGACGAGACCCTTGGAATGCGCGAGTCGGGTAGTCGAGCGCAGCAGGACCGGCGTGTCGAACCGCTCCGAGATGTCGAACGCCTGGCGTACGAACGCGAGCGCCTCTTGCGAGTCGGACGGCTCGAGCACCGGCAGCATCGCCGCAAGCGCGTAGTAGCGGGAATCCTGCTCGTTCTGCGAAGAGTGCATGCCGGGGTCGTCGGCGGCGAGCACGACGAGACCGCCGCCCACGCCGGTGTACGCGAGGGTGAAAAGCGGGTCGGCCGCGACGTTCAAGCCGACGTGCTTCATCGTGACGATCGATCGGCCCCCGCCGAGGCTCACGCCCGCGGCGACCTCGAGGGCGACCTTCTCGTTCGGCGACCACTCACAGCGAACGTCCTCGTAGTGCACGAGGTTCTCGAGGACTTCGGTGGATGGCGTACCCGGATATCCGAGGCCGGCGACGACACCCGCTTCCCACGCGCCACGGGCGATGGCCTCGTTGCCAGACAAAAGGGTGGGGGGCATCCCTCTTGCGACTCCTTACGGGGGTTTGGTCTGGCCGCAGAGTGTTACCGAAAGGTTGCCCGAATCATAGCACGAAGCCCGCGGTGCGAACGGCACGGATGCCCCCGAGACCGGCCGTGGCAAGCCGGTGAACGGCTACGCGACCAGCGTTCCCTGCGCCACCCGCGCCGCCTCCAGCGCGACCGTGCGCCGTGCTTCGCCGAAGCCCACCGACGCGGTGTCGACCCACGCCCGTACGACGACGCGCACTGACTCGTGTGTCGCGCCGAGGACGGCCGCTTCGACCGTCGGCGACTTCGCCACGAACGGCAGCCCGCTGATCGCGCCGGCGATGCGGTCGGTCGCGTCGGCGAGATCGGAGGTCGGCGGGAGCGCGAGCTCGATCTCCACCCGTCGGACCGCGTTCACGCTCGCGTTCGTGATAACACTGGTGAACACGATGAGGTTCGGCACGTAGGCCATGCGGCCGTCGGCGCACTCGAGCACCGTGTCGCGCAAACGCACGTCACGTACGACCCCTTCGGTCGCCCCGATGCTCACGGTGTCGCCGATGGTGAACGGCCGCTGCAGCAGCAGCAACACGCCGGCGATCCAGCTCGACAGCAGCTCCTTGAGCGCGAAGCCGACGACTACGCCCACGAGCCCCAGGCTCGTGACGAGCGCCGTGACACGGATCTGCATGGCGGACAGCGCGATCAACGCGCCGACGATGAACGTCCCGATGCCGGCGAGGCGCGCGAGGAGCACGTCGACGTGACCGGCGGTCGAAACGCGTGCGAGGATGCCGCGCACGGCTCGGGTCACGAGCTTGGCCGCGACCCACGACGCGAAGAACAGCACCGCGCCGACGACGAGGTACGGCGCACGGTCGGCGAGGCGCTCCCCCAATTGCGACGCCGAGTGTGCGATCCGCTCGAAGAAGTTGAGTCCCGGCATCAGAACCTCGACGCGCCCACGTAGTCGTGGCGACGCCCGATCCGGTCGATCAGCGACGACACCTTCACGACATCGCCGGCCTGCGGCGCTTCGACGAACTGGCCGTCGCCCGAGTAGATCCCGACGTGGTGCACGCGCCCCGGGTCACCGTTCGTCCCGAAGAACACGAGGTCGCCGGGCACGAGCAGGTCGAGCCGACTGGGCGAGATGTGCGTTCCCGCTTGGAACTGCTGCCGAGAGGTGCGCGGAATCCGTATGCCGAGCTGCGCATAGCTGTACTGGGCGAGGCCCGAGCAATCGAAGCCCGAGGGCGTCGTCCCGCCCCAGACGTAGGGCACGCCGAGGTACTGCAGCGCGACGCTGACGACCTCCGGGTGTCCGACACCGGTCGGAATCTCGTCGTGCGGCGCGCTGGCCGTCCGGCGTGCGGCTGCCTCACGAGCAGCGCGAGCCGCCGCTTCGCGCTTCGCCGCCGCTTCCCTCGCCCGCCGCGCGCGCTCCACGGCGAGCTTGCGCTCCCGCTCGCGCTCCTCGGCGATGAGCTTCGCGACCTCGGCGTTCAGCGACTTCACGTACGCGTTCTGACTCGCGTACGACGCGAGTACGTCGTTGCGCTTCCGCTCGGCGTCGGCTTTGAGCGCGGCCTGCTCCGCTTCGCGCGACTCCAGCCGCCGACGCACAGCGTCGACCCGCGCCCGCTGCCGCTCGACCGCCGACACGAGGTCGGCGTCGTGACGCCCGACTCGCGACATCCAGTCGAGCCGGGAGAGGAAGTCCGTGAACGACGCCGTGCCGAGGATGACGCCGAGCATCGAGGCGCCGCCGTCTTTGTAGATGCCGACGGCGCGAGTGTCCAGCTGCCGGCGGTCGGCGGCGAGCTGTGCGTCCGCCTGCTCGAGCTGCGCCCGCGTTTCCGCGACCAGAACGCGTGTCTCACCGAGCTGCTCGGTCACCGCGTTGAAGGCCTCGGTTCGTGCTTCCGCCTCGTCGTTCAGGTCGGCGAGGGTCGCCTGCGCAGTCTCGACTTCCGCTTTCTTGGCGCGGATCTTGGCGTTCGTGGGCGCGGCGAACGTCGCCATCGGCGCCGCGACGACCGCGAGAATGAGGAACACGAGCATGGCACGCCGTGTGAGAGGAAGGCTGCGTGCGCAGTGAGGACGTACCGATGGGATCGGCCGCACCGTCACCTCCGGGCTGCTTCGAGACTGCGATGAGAGGGCGGTTCAATCGGACAAGGGCCCCAGGAAACGGGTAATCCCTGGTAGGGATTCTAGCACACTCGCTCCTGCTCTCGGCCTATGCTATAACCGAGCAGCATCGCACCGTGCGCAACGATCGGCGACGACGACATGTACCGCTTTTCGACTTCCGTCATCTCGGCGCTCACGGCCGCCCTGATCGCCCTCGCGATCGCGCCCTCCACCGCCTGCGCGCTGCCCTCCATCACTCCCACCTACTCGGTGTCGCCCACCTCGGGAGCGTCCCCCGCGACCGTTCGTGCCGCCGAGGCGAGAGCGCTCGAAATCGAGCGTCAGCTCGAGGATCTCAACGCCGAAGCGGTCTCGATTTCCGAGCGCATCGCCGTGACGAGCCTGCGCATCTATCTTCAGCAGCGCGAGGTCGACCAAGCCAAACAGCGGCTGGACGATGCGCGCACCGCGTACGGGGAACGCATCACTGCGCTGTACAAGGGCGGCTACGCCCCGCTCGAACTCCTCCTCGCCTCGCACGACTTCGGGGACTTCCTGCGCGGGCTCACTTGGCTCACGCGCCTCGCCGAGGTCGATCGCCGCAGTTTCGACGACGCCGTGATCGAGGCCGCCGAGGCCGACTTCGAGGTCTCGCAGCTCGAGGACCTGCGCGCGCAGGACGTCGCGCTCCGGCAACTGCAGGACCAGCGCATCGCGCAGTCGAAGCAGCTGCTCGCCGAGCAGCAGCAGCTCGTCGCGATGCTCGACGAGACCGCCAAGCGAGCCCTCGCCGAAGCCCGCCGCCTCGCGACCGAGCAGCGCCAGCAGTGGCTGGACAGCTCCATACCGATCACCGAGGAAGTCGCCGTCTCCCCTGCCAGTGTGGATCCGTATTACGGGCAGGAGTGGAGTGTGGCGTACTACCAGCCGAAGCACTACCGCGCGTCCGGCGTGCGGTACACGTTGGTGTGCTCGTGGTACGGCAACGAGTTCCACGGTCGCGCGACCGCGTCCGGCCAGATCTACAACCAGGAAGACCTCACGTGCGCGTCCCGCACGCTGCCGTTCGGCACCCGGCTCGCGCTGCAGCGCGCCGGCCGTCGGGTCATCGTTGTGGTGACCGACCGCGGACCGTTCGTGTCGGGCCGCGACCTCGACCTCTCCCGCGCCGCCGCACGCCTCCTCGGCTTCTCCGGTGTGGAGGCGGTGCAGGCGGAGATCGTCACCGTCGTGCAGTAGCGAACGCGCCGCCTCGACGAACGAGACGGCGCGCGGCAGTGTTCGAAGAGCGGCCCGCTACGGAACATGGATGAGCGTGACTACCTTCGCGTCGCCCAGCTTCTTGCGCCCCGCGAGCGCGTCGAGTTCGATCACGAACGCGTAGCCGGCGAGCGTGGCGCCGGCGTTCTTCACGAGCATCCCCTTCGCCGAAGCCGTGCCGCCCGTGGCGAGCACGTCGTCGACGATCAGCACGACATCGTCGGCACTGATGGCGTCCTCGTGCATCTCCAGCGAGTCGGTGCCGTACTCCAGCTCGTAGTCGGCCTTCACCGTGGACCACGGCAGCTTGCCGGGCTTCCGTGCGGGCACGAATCCGGCACCCAGCCGATACGCGAGCGGGGCGCCGAAGATGAATCCGCGGGCCTCGGCGCCGAGCACCTTGGTGATTCCCGCGTCCGCGTAGGCGTCACCGATCGTGTCGATCGAGGTCCGCAGGCCTTCCGGACTCGCGAGTAATGGCGTGATGTCCTTGAACATGATCCCAGGCTGCGGGAAGTCCGGGATGTCGCGAATGTAGTCGGCCAGGTTCACGCGCTCCTCCTTCGGTCCGAATGCCGCTGACTAGCCTACCCCTTGGACGGCACGTGCCGCCAATATCTGTCAGGCGCGGGCTTCGACCTCGATTGCAAGCGCCTCGAGCTGCGCGGGCGTGCCGAGCACGACGATGCGGTCGTTTGCGTGCAGCACGGTGTCCGCCGAGGGGTTCGTGTTTATGCCGCCGGCCGATGTGTGGACCGCGAGCACGTACGCCCCGGTGCGCTCACGGATACCGAGGTCGGCGAGACTGCGGCCCGCGAGCATTGAGTGCGCCGGCAGGGCCATCTCCTCCAGTCGGAACTCGACCTTGTCGGTCCTCGTGACCAGGTCGAGGTAGTCCGACACGACAGGGTGCAGGACCATCGTCGCCATGCGACGACCGCCGATGACGGTCGGCGTGAGGACGCGGTCGGCGCCTGCCTTGCGCAGCTTCGCCTCCGTGGACTCGGCCGACGACCGCGCAACGATGAACAGTCGCGGATTCAACCCCCGCGCGGTCAGCGTCACGAACAGGTTGTCGGCGTCGGAATCGAGGGTGGTGATGAGACTACGTGCCCGCTCGACACCGGCGGCGACCAGGACACTCTCATCGGTGGCGTCGCCCTTGATGACGGCCGCGCCCTCCCCCGTCGCGTCGAGCAACGCCTCCTCGTTGGTATCGATCGCCACGTAGCGGGCGCCCTCCTCGTTCAGGGCCCGCGCCACGACCGAGCCGACCCGGCCGAGGCCCGCGATGATGTGGTGATCCGAGAGGTTCGAGATGACCTTGCGCATGCGTCGCTCCTCCAACAGCCCGCGGAGGTGCCCCTCCACGAGGAATTCCACGAACGTGGCGAACGAGTAGCCCAGCGCACCGACGCCCACGAGGACCAGGCCGATCGTGAACAACTGTCCAACGGGGGTGAGCGGCCGGACCTCGCGGAAACCGACGGTGGCCACCGTGATCACGGTCATGTAGAGCGCGTCGAGTAACGACCAGCCGCCGATGATCATGTAGCCCACCGTGCCTAAGACGAGCACCGAGAGCAGGACCGAGACGGCGATGAACACCCTTCGGACCATCTAGCTCCACACCTCGTCTCGCAGCGTCGCCACGTACGGCAGGTTGCGGTACTCGCCCCGAAAGTCGAGCCCGTAGCCGACGAGGAACCGGTCCGGCACCGAGAAGCCGCGGTAGGTCAGGGGCAGGTCGACGATCCTGCGGACGTCCTTGTCGAGCAGCACGCACACCTCGATACTCTCCGGACTGCGCTGCCGAAGGACGCGCAGCAGGTAGTTGAGCGTGAGGCCGGTGTCGATGATGTCTTCGACGACGATCACGCGACGGCCTTCGATGACCGTGTCGAGGTCCTTCAGGATGCGGACGGCGCCGTCGGCAAGCGGCGAGCCGTACGGCGTGACCGCCATGAAGTCGAGTTCGACGTCGATCTCGATCGCTCGGCACAGGTCGGCGAGGAAGACGACGCCGCCCCGAAGGATGGTCACCAGGACGGGCACCTGCGGTGCGTGATCGACCGAGATCGAATGGCCGAGTTCGGCAACGCGCTCCGCGATGACCTGTTGGCCGAAGAGCACCCGGTCGAGCGGCGCCGCCAGTGTGTCACGCCTCATCGGCGCCCTCGATGTCGATCGGCTCGGCGTCGAGTCCACCGCCCGCCTCGTGCGGCTGCTCGCGCACGGGGATTCCGTACTTGAACAGCAGCCTACGGAAGTCCTTCTGATAGAAGATCCGGATGCTCACGTCCGGATAGAGTTCCCGCAAGCGGCGCACCTTGCGGTTCTTCTTGGTGACGAGCTTCTGACTCATCGTCGTCAGCTCAAGGTAGAGATCGAGGTCAGGCAGGTAGAAGTCGGGCGAGAACGACGCCGTCACGTTCCCCGCGGTGTCCCACTCGATCGGGAACATTGTGGGCTCGTACTCCCAGCGAATCCGGTAGAAGTCGAGGATTCGCGCCGCAACACGCTCCGACGGATGAGCGAAGTCGGTGGACGCAACCCGGTCCGAGACCGGCATCCCATCCAGCGGATCGGGCCTGTCCGGCATTGCCGTCAGACGATGTCGTCGAAGACCTGGGTGAGCGCGCGGTGGAGCAGGTGCCGTTTCAGCTCGCCGGTCAGGTCTGTCAGCTCATTCAGCGACTCGACGAGTTTCTGTCGGCTCTCGGGGGTCTTGTGACGGAACGCCGGCTGCAGGATCTGCGAGAAGAACGAGGCTTCGCGCTCGCCGAACGTCGAGTACATGCGCAGGTGCCGCGGCTCGATGCCGAAGCGGCGCATGTCCCAGCACGCGTGGGCGACGTCCACGTCGTCGCGGCTCAGCTCCTCGCCGTCCGCGCCCTTTCGGGGCGCGATGAGGCCGTACTCCGCAAGTTCGCGCAGGAACGACATCGGAAGCCCGAGTGCCGACGGCGCCTTGTCCAGCGCGAGCGTCTCGCTGTCCTCGAACGGAAGCGTGGCCGCCTCGCTCTGTGCGACCGCGGGTCGCAGATCGGCGGGCACCTTGCCCTTGTCGATGTCCTTCAGCTTCTCGCGGATGACCGCGAGCGGCAGGAAGTGCTCCTTCTGGAGCCGCAGGACCAGTTCGACGCGCGCCAGATCCCCGGATGAGAACTTGCGGTAGCCGCCGGGGGTGCGCTCTGGGTTGATGAGGCCTTCTTCTTCGAGGAAGCGAATCTTGGAGATACTGAGATCCGGATACGCCGAGGACAGGTTCTCGACGACCTCCCCGATCGTCATGTAGTCCCGGCTTCCGACCGCCATCAGCGCTCACTCCCGACGAATACCATCTGGAAACGCCCGATGCGAACGACGTCGCCGCTGGTGAGCGGTGCCGCGTCGACCCGGACGTCGTTGACGTAGGTGCCGTTCAGCGAACCGACGTCGCGAACGAGCGCTTCCCCGGTGTTGAGCGTGATCTCGGCGTGCTTGCGCGAGACGGTGACGTCGTTCAGGAAGATGTCCGAGCCGGGATCGCGCCCGATCGTGAAGCGATCGCCGTCGAGGTAGAACTTCTCGCCGCTCTCAGGTCCCTTTCGTACGACGAGCGCAGGCCCCTCGATCCCGATGAGGGCCTCGGCTTGCTCGGTCGCCTCGGACACGGGCGCGAACGAGGCAGTGGAGTCATCAGCCGACGCGCCACAAGAAGGACAGGAGCCGTCCTTCTCGTCCAGTCGACTTCCGCACGCTCGGCACCGTCTCATTGGCGCTCCTACAAGACCTAGTCGGCGAACCCGAAATCGCGGCGCTCGAACGCCGCGGTGATCTCCTCTTCGAGCGCAGCAACGACGTCCGGATTCTCAAGGACGCCGTTCAGTCGCTCCTCGCTCAGGCGGTTCCTCACGTACGGATCCTGGAACACGTCGGACAGCTTCCGCCCGTTGTGGACCTCGCGGATCGTGTACTCGACGACGCGCTCTTCGATCGCGTCAGCCGAGAGTTCCTCCATGAAGAGCTTGAGTCGTTCAGATATCGTCGCCACGCCGCTTCTTCCTTCCGTTTGTCGTCGTCCCACGGGCGAGCGTTCTACTCGGATTCCTCGTCCTCGTCTTCGTCCTCGGCGACATCTACGCGCGAGACGCCGCGCAAGTCGTTGCTCAGGATCTTGATCAAGCGGTCGACGTCACCGGCGGAGATGACCTCGCCGCCCGCGTCGTGCTCGGCCCTCATCCGACGGACGAGCTCCGCTCGGAGTATGTCGATCTTGCCGTGCAGCACGCGCCGCCGGTAGCTGATGCGCTGTTCCTCCTCGTACAACTCATCGAGGAGCGCTCGCAGATCCTCGTTGGACTTGTCCTCGAGGTCGAGCAGCGCGGATTCGATACGGTCGTCCGATTCGTCAGCCATCGGAGCCCTCCAGACTCGTGCACGCCTATGTGCAGATTGTATCAGAAGGTCTGACATTTCAGCAGGCAAACGCTCAACCTCACGTCGAGGCGTCGACCCTCGACTCGGCGGCCCATCCGTTCGCCCATTCGACCTCCGTCGCCGTGAGCGCCCCCGCCTCGAACGTCACGCCGAGCGCGCGCTCGAACCCGCCGAGGACCGCCGCGCGCAGCGCCTGCTCGGGCGGCGCGGCTCCCAGCGATTCCTCGAGGGTACGCGTCGTCTGCCGCAGCCGCTCGGCGGCGTCCCGCGACAGCCCGAACACGCGCGCCTCTCGCTCCACGTCGCGGGCCACGACGAACGACCCGTGCTGCAGCACGGTGCCGTGCATCCACACTTGCGCGCTTCCCGACAGCTTCGCTGCGCCGATCGAGAGGTCCGCACGCGTCGCGTGCAGGTAGCACGATGCCGAGTCGCGATCGCCCCTGCTCCGCTGCGTGAGGTCGGCTTCCACGCCGAGGATCCGATAGGCGGCGGCGAGCGCCCCGCACAGGTACGCGTACGATGCGGCCGTCCCGCTCGGAATGCCGTCCGCACGCCCCGCCGCGACGGCGTACGTCAGCTCGCGATCGTGCAGCACGCCCCGTCCGCCCGTGGGCCGCCGCACGACGTCCACGCCGAGCTCCCGGCAGGCCGCGACGTCCACGTCCTCGGCGGACTGGAATCGGCCGAGGGAGACCGTCGGCCGTCGCCACCGGTACAGCCGCAGTGTCGGCGGAACGAGTCCCTCGTCGCGGGCGCGCAAGAGCGCCCGATCCACCGCCATGTTCCACGCGCCGTCCTCGGCGCCGGTTTCGATGAGACGCCACCGCCGGATGCTGGCCTCGGCGCTCACTCTGCCGCCGGCGGCTTCCATGCGAGGTCAGGATGCTTGGCCGCCCGGGCCTCGTCCAAGCGCCGAACGGGGGTCGAGTACGGCGCCCCACGAACGAGGTCGGGATCGATGGCAGCCTCCTCGGCGATCGCGAGCATCGCAGCCGCGAAGTCGTCGAGAGCGTCGAGGCTCTCGGTCTCCGTCGGCTCGATCATGATCGCCTCGTCCACGACCAGCGGGAAGTACACCGTCGGCGGGTGGATGCCGTAGTCGAGCAGCCGCTTGGCGATGTCGAGCGTTCGCACCCCGTGCTCGCGTTTCTGCCGGCGCCCGGACAGCACGAACTCGTGCATGCACGTCCGCTGGTAGGGCAGGTCGTACGCGCCCTCGAGTCGCCGCATGAGGTAGTTCGCCGAGAGCACCGCTTGGTCGGCAACCTCGCGCAGCCCGTCGGCACCCAGCGCGCGGATGTATGCGTACGCCCGCACGAGCACACCCACGTTGCCGTAGAACGATCGCATCCGCCCGATCGACTTCGACGGCCGCTTCAGGCGGAACAAGCCGTCCTCGGAATGATGGACGACGGGCGCGGGCAGGTACGGTGCCAGCTTCCGACCGACCGCCACCGGACCCGCACCCGGGCCACCGCCACCGTGCGGCGTCCCGAACGTCTTGTGCAGGTTGAGGTGCAGCGCGTCGAACCCCATGTCCCCCGGCCGAGCCCGGCCGAGGATCGCGTTCATGTTGGCGCCATCGCAGAACGCCAGGGCGCCGGCTTCATGCACGAGACGCGTGATCTCGCACACGTTCTCGTCGAACAGGCCGAGGGTGTTCGGGTTCGTGAGCATGATGGCCGCGACATCGGGCCCGAGCACCGAGCGGAGCGCGTCGACATCCACGCCACCTCTCGCGTCGCTGGGCACCTGGGTCGCCTCGTAGCCGGCCATACTCACTGTTGCCGGATTCGTACCGTGCGCGGTGTCGGGGATGATCACGCGGCGACGCGCATTCCCGTTGTCGGCGTGGTAGGCGCGAATGCACAGCAGCGCCGTGAGCTCTCCGTGCGCGCCCGCTGAGGGCTGCAGCGTCACGGCGCTCATCCCGGCGATCTCGGCGAGCATCTCCTGGAGCTCGAACATGAAGCCCAGGAGGCCCTGTGCCACGTACTCGTCGAGGTACGGGTGCGCATCGGTCAGGCCCTTGAGTCGCGCGACCTGCTCGTTGATGCGTGGGTTGTACTTCATCGTGCAGGAGCCGAGCGGGTAGAAGCCGGTGTCGACGCTGTAGTTGCGCGCGGCCAGGCGCGCGTAATGCCGCGCGATCTCCGGCTCCGCGAGAACGGGCAGCGCGGCGGGGCGGCTACGCGCCTTCGCGAGCAGCGGGTCGGACGAGTCGAGGTCGGGCACTTCGAGCTCGACGACCGGCTCCCGCTCGACGTCCGCGCTCGCCGACTTTCGGGCCTCGAGCTCGAACAGCAAGCGCACGGGAAGTGCACCGCCTACGCACCCGCGCGCTTCCGGCGCGCTGCCGGATCGCTCCGCGCTCACGGGTGCGCCACCTCCCGAACGAACGCGTCGATCTCCTCTCGCGTGCGCTGTTCGGTGACAGCGAAGAGCACGAGCCCGTCGTGCTCCTCGTCGATTCTGCCGAGGTCGAGGCCCGCGAGGTACCCGAGCTCGAGCATTCGGCCCTGCATCTCGGTGACGTCGCCGTGGTAGCGCAGCACGAACTCGTAGCCGAAGGCCGGCTCGTCACCGTCGTCGTCCATGAACGCGGGATCGAACATGCCGGTCGCGACCAGCTTCGCCCGTAGGTACCGCGCGTTCGCGCAACACACTCGCGCGACTTGCTCGAGGCCGTCGGGCCCCAGCGAGGCCAAGTAGACGCTCGCCGCGAGGGCGAGCAGTGAGTGGTTGCTGCAGATGTTCGAGGTCGCCCGTTCGCGTCGGATGTGCTGTTCGCGCGCTTGCATCGTGAGCACGAAGGCGTCGCGTCCCTCGACGTCCACCGTTCGGCCCACGATGCGCCCCGGCATCCGTCGCACGAACTGTTGCTTGCACGCGAAGAACCCGAATCCGGGCCCGCCGAACGTCATCGGGCATCCGAGTGGCTGCCCCTCCCCGACCACGACGTCAGCGCCAAACGCGGACGGCGGCTCAATCAGCCCCAGCAGGATCGGATTCGCGGCGACGACCATGAGCGCGCCGACGTTGTCGGCGATCGCGCGTATCGCCGCGAGATCCTCGATGTGGCCGAAGAAGTTCGGCGAGGCAACCAGGACAGCGGCGGCGTCAGCGACCTGCTCCCGCAGCGCCGCGAGGTCCACGAGCCCGCGCTCGGCCGGCACGACCACGGGGTCGATCAGGCCGGCGGTGGCGTAGGTGAGGAGCGTCTCAAGCCACTCGGGGTGGATCGTGGAGGCGACGATGACTCGCCGTCGCCCCGTCTGATGCACGGCGAGGTACGCCGCTTCTACGAGCGCCGTCGCGCCGTCGTACATCGACGCGTTCGCCACGTCCATCCCGGTGAGCATGCAGATCATCGACTGGAACTCGTAGATGGCCTGCAGCGTCCCCTGGCTGACCTCGGCTTGGTACGGCGTGTACGCCGTGAAGAACTCGGGCTTCGAGATCACCGCGTCCACGATCGCCGGAACGTAGTGGTCGTAGCACCCCGCGCCGAGGAACGGCACGAGCTGGCATGGACAGCCGTGGTAGGCCACGTCGTCGAGGTGGCGACGGAGCGCCTGCTCGTTCATTGGGTGAGGCAGGTCGAGCGGGCGGTCGAGCCGCACGCCCCGAGGAATCACCTCGAACAGCGAGTCGACCCCTGGAACGCCGACGACGCGCAGCATGGCATCGCGCTGCGCGTCGGAGACCGGTATGAAGCGCATGGAGTAGCGGCCTAGCCTTCCTCGGCGATGAAGGCCTCGTAGTCGTCAGCGGTCATGAGGCCCGCGAGGTCGGACTGGTCGCCCATGCGCACCTTGACCATCCAGCCCTCGCCATACGGGTCCTCGTTGACCTGCTCCGGCGAGTCGGACAGCGCGTCGTTCACGGCGATGACCTCGCCGGAGACCGGCGTGTAGAGCTCCGAGACGGACTTCACGGACTCGATCTCGCCGAACGTCTCGTTCCCCACGATCTCGTCACCCACGGACGGAAGATCCACGTACACGACCTCACCGAGCTGGTCCTGAGCGTAGTCGGTGATCCCGAGGGTCGCGACATCGCCATCCACGCGGACCCATTCGTGTTCCTTGTCGTACTTGAGATCCTTGGGGTACATCAACGCGCTCCTCTCGTACGGCGCCCCGAGCGTTGAATCGCTCGGCCGCCTCCTACAACGACGTGCTCTTCACGAACGGCGGGCGTGTCACGACGGCTGCCGCCAGCTTGCTGCGAATCGCGACCTCGAGTTGCATACCCGGCTGCGCGAACGCCGCGGGCACATACGCCAGTCCGATGCCGTGCCGGAGTGTGGGCGAGAACGTGCCGCTGGTAACCGTACCCACTTCCTTTCCGTCGTGCAATACGGCCTGCCCTTGCCGAGGAATCCCCTGGTCAAGCGTCAGACCGACGAGTCGCCGCTCGGGCCCCCGGTCGCGCACCGCGATTGCCGCCTCACGGCCGACGAAGCCCCCCGGCTTGTCCCACGCAACCACCCATTCCAGCCCCGCCGAGACCGGATCCGTGTCGCGGTCCATGTCCTGGCCGTGCAGGTGGTACCCCATCTCGAGCCGCAACGTGTCGCGCGCCCCGAGGCCGCAGGGTGTCACCTCGGGGAACGACAGCAGCGCGCGCCAGACCCCGACGACGCGCGAAACGGGACAGACGATCTCGACCCCGTCCTCACCGGTGTAACCGGTACGCGCGAGCAGAACGGGCGTCTTGTCGAGCGACGCCTCTCCCAGCTTGAATCGCTCGTCGGGCACACTGCCGCCCAGCTCGCCGATGATCTCGATCGCTCGCGGACCCTGGAGCGCGAGGAGTGCGGCGCGGTCCGACTCGTCGGCGAACTCGACCTCGTCCGGCAGACGTTCCGCGAACCACGCGGCGTCGATCATGTGGTTCGCCGCATTGCCGACGATCAGGTACTCGAGGTCGCCGGAGTGATACACGATGAGATCGTCGAGGATGCCGCCCTGGTCATCGAGCATCAGTGTGTACTGTGCTCGACCGAGCTCGTGGGTCTCCTCGGCGTGCAGCTTGCCGAGGTCGTTGGTGAGCAGTCGCTGGAGCGCGTCGAACGCGCCGAAGCCGAACACGCGGAACGTCGACATGTGCGCGATGTCGAACACGCCCGCCGACTCGCGAACCGCGCGGTGCTCCCGAAGAATGCCCGAGTACTCGAGCGGCATTTCGTAGCCCGCGAACGCCACCATCTTCGCGCCGAGCGCGAGGTGCCCCTCGTAGAGCGGGGTGCGCGCCAGGACGCCTCCGCGCCCGTCTCCCGCCCCCGGGAACGACGCCTGGTCCACCTACTCCCCTTCCGTCACGATCCGCGCCTGCGCCATCGTCTCCCCGCCGAAAACCGACCGCCACATCCGCGCGATCGCAATCCCGACTCGTGAGAAGAAACGCGGCCGCTGCACGTCCCACGCGGCGACCGCCGGCAGCTGCGCCAGCATGCGATCGCCCTGGTACACGGTGACGGTTCCCACTCGTTGCCCGGCTCGGACGGGCGCCGCTACCGAGGGATCGAGCGTGATCCGGCGCTGTACGGCGCCGTCGAGGTCGAACACGGGCTGGCGCCGCGCTCCGCCGACGAGCACCGGGACGGTCGCGTCGAGGTAGTCCGCCACCGGCAGCGCGGCGATCGTCGACTCGCTCGACACCTGGCGATCGCGGTAGTGCTTGAAGCCCCAGTCGAGCAGGCGCCGCGTCTGGAGGAACCGCTGCTCCTCGGACTTCGTGCCGAGGACGACCGCGAGCAGCTCGACGTGGCCGCGCTTCGCCGCCGCGGAGAGACAGTAGCCCGCATCGCCCGTCCAGCCGGTCTTCACGCCCTCAGCGCCCGAATAGTTGCCGAGCAGCAGGTTCGTGGACTTCAGGACCTGGGGTCCGTCCGGGCCCGGTACAGTCACTTGTTGCAGCCCCGCCAGGCGACGGTAGACCGGGTTCGCCATCGCGTAGCGCGAGAGCGTCGCGATGTCCCGGGCCGTGCTGTGATGGCCGGGGTCGTCGAGGCCGTGCGAGTTCACATACAGCGTGTCCTCGAGGTCGAGCGCCTCCGCCTTCGCGTTCATCAGCTTCACGAAGCCGGTCTCGGTCCCACCGATCTTCTGCGCGAGCTGGAACGCCGCACCGTTCGCCGAGTGCACGACGGCGGCCTCGAGCAGCTGTCGCACCGTCACTCGCTGCCCGACTTTCCAGCGCGCGCCGGAGTCCTCCATCGCGACGGCGTCGGCGGAGATCGTGACCGGCTCGTCCATTCGGTCGCGCATGCGTTCCAGTGTGACTATGGCGGTCATCACCTTCGTGATGCTCGCCATCGCGCGAGGCGCGTCAGGGTCGCGCGACCAGAGCTCTCGGCCGTCCATCGTCATAAGGATCCCCGATGGCGCTTCAAGGTCCGGCAGTGTTCGGACACGTGCGGCGCCCGCTGCGACGCCGGAGAGGCGGTCGGATGCGCTGCGCACCGCGAACGCCGGCGACGGAACGACCAGCGCGAAAGCCAGGGCAACCGCCACCAAGCGGCGCAGTGGGCGATCGATGCGGAGCGAAAGGGCGCTCAAGCAGTCCTTCTTTCCTGCGATACCGTGTCGGCTGCTTCAAGGGGCCGACACGTCCTGCCGATGTATTGTAGACCGCTCGATTGGGGTGTTGGAGTCGCGATGTTGAGTACCAGGCGAAAGCCGTTCCGCAAGGGACGGCACCAGAGCACGACCAAGGACGACGGGGGCTTCACGCTCATCGAACTCATGGTCGTGGTACTCATCCTCGGCATCCTGGTCATGATCGCGATCAACTCCTACAACTACACGATCAGCCACGCGTACCGGATCACGTGTCTGGACAACCAGCGGACGTTCAACAGCGCGGCCACCGTCTACCTCTCGGTGAACGGGGGCTATCCAACCACCCTCGCCGACATGACTGACTACGTCCACTCCTTCGGCAAGGTATCACGCTGTCCGAAGGACGGCAGGCTGCTCGACTACGATCCGGCTACGCACTCGGTGTCCTGCCCCAACCACCCATTCCCATAGAGAGGCGCGCGGAGGCTCACGTGAAGTACTCACGATTCGAATGGCTGATCATCGGCGTCGGCGGCATCACGATGGCCGCTTCGCTGCTCCTCACGTCTCGGTCCGCACTCATCCCGCAGGAAGTCGTCGGTCAGCTGTTGCTGTTCGCGGTGCTCGTGGGGGCCGTGCGCTGGGGACGCAACGGCGGATTCGTCGCCGCGCTCGCCGCGGTCCTCGTCTACATCCTGATGCGCGTCCCGCTGATCACCAACGTCGGCATGACGCGCGACGTGCTGAGCATGATCCTCGTGCGGCTCGTCTCCTTCGGTGCCGTGGGTATCCTCGGCGGCGAGCTGTGCGGACGGATGAAGTACGTGTTCGCCGGACTCGAAGGACGCCGCGCCCTCGACGAGGTCACGCGGCTCTACAACGAGTCGTTCGTGGTCGAGCTGCTGCAGCAGAACCTCGCGCTCCAAGAGCGATACAAGACACCGCTCGCCGTCGTACTGCTCACCATCGCGCCGGCGCTCATGCACGACCTTCGGCCTGCGAAACAGCGTTCGCTGATGCGGGCCGTGGGCAACCTCATCCGCAACGACGTCAGGCTCGTCGACGAGGTCGGACGGCTGAGCGACGGTCGATTCGTGCTGATCCTCCCGAACACCGACAAGGGCGGCGCGCACGTCGCGGCGAACCGCGTGCGTCGCCACGTCTGCGACCTGCTCGGCGCGAAGGACGGAGCGGTCAGCGATCGCGTCCTCGCCGCACCGGACGACACTGGCGAACTGGCGCTACTCGTCGCGAGCCTTCGGCTCGAGGACGGACGGGTTCAGGCGTCGAGCGCGTAGAGGCGCGCCGCATCCACCACGCCGATGCCGGCCTGCCGCAACGCCGACTCGGCCGCGTCGGCGTCCTCCACCCGGAAGATGTCGATAGCCTTGATCTCGCTCGCCTGGTCCCCGCACGGCTCGACGAAGCAGTACGCGTACTCGACGTTCATCCCACTGCCGCCCAGCACTTCCAGCACGTCGGCGAGTCCTCCGGGCCTGTCCGGCACTTCCACGGCGATGACGCGGGTGAGCGAGGCCGCGAAGCCCGCAGCCTCGAGCGCTTCGACCGCGCGACGCGGAGTGTCGCAGAGCATGCGGACAACGCCGAACTCGGTGGTGTCCGCGACCATGAGGGCGCGCATATTGACGCCGGCGGCGCCGAGTGCGCGGGTCACGCGGGCCAAGCGGCCCGACTCGTTCTCGAGGAATACCGACACCTGCTGCACCATCGGTTACGCCCTCCCCTCGTTGCGCGTGTCCACGACGCGCTTCGCCTTGCCCTCGGAACGTTGGATCGACTTGGGCTCGACGAGCTTCACATCGATGTTCACCGCCAGCGCCGAGGCGATCTCCGCGCGGACCTTTCGCTGTAGCGACTCCAGCCGCTTGATCTCGTCGAAGCCGAAGTCAGGCGTGACCTCCACGTGCACCTCGACGTGATCGAGCGCGCCCTGCTTCGTCAGCATCACCTGGTAGTGCGGCGCGACACCGGCGATTCCTGCGAGCACCTGCTCGATCTGACTCGGGAATACGTTGACCCCGCGCACGATGATCATGTCGTCCGTGCGGCCGGTGATGCGCTCCATGCGCCGGAACGTCCGGCCGCACTCGCACACGCCCGGCACGATCCGCGAAATGTCCCGAGTACGGTAGCGGATGACCGGGATGGCTTCCTTCGTTAGCGTCGTGAAAACGACCTCTCCCATCTCGCCGTCGGGCACGGGGCGGAGGGTGTCGGCATCGAGGATCTCGACGATGAAATGGTCCTCATTCACGTGCAGCCCACACTGGCACGAGCACTCGGAGGCCACGCCCGGTCCGAGCACCTCGGACAGTCCGTAGATGTCGATGGCCTTCAAGCCGAGGATGTCCTCGAGCTGCTTGCGCATGTTCTCGGACCACGGCTCCGCGCCGAAGACCCCCGCCTTCAGCGGCAGCTCGCGTGGGTCGACCCCCATCTCGAGCGCCGTCTCTCCGATGAGGAGTGCGTAGCTGGGCGTCGCGGCGATGATCGTGGTCCCGAAGTCCTTCATGATCTGCACCTGGCGCTTCGTGTTGCCGCCGGAGATCGGGATGGTGGTAGCACCGAGGCGCTCCGAACCGTAGTGCGCGCCGAGGCCGCCGGTGAAGAGGCCGTAGCCGTAGACGACCTGCACGATGTCGTCGCGAGTGCCGCCCGCCGCGACCAGGGTCCGCGCCATCACGTCGGCCCAGCGATCGATGTCGCCCGCAGTGTAGCCGACGACCGTCACCTGCCCGGTCGTGCCGGAAGAGGCGTGCACGCGCACGACGTCGGACATCGGCACGGCGAACAAGCCGTACGGGTAGGCCGCGCGAAGGTCGTCCTTCACCGTGAACGGGATGTCGGCGAGCTGGTCGAGACCGGTGAGCGAGGCGGGGTCGAACCCGGCCTCATCGTACTTGTCGCGGTACGCCGGCACTGCGTCGTACACGCGTCGGACCACGTCGCGCAGCCGCCGCGCCTGCAGCGCCTCGAGCTGCTCGCGCGGCATCGCCTCGAGTTCCGGCTGGAACATCCCCACGTCGCGCCCCTTCCCTCGACCCTCGCCAGATCGCGACGCCGCGGGACCTCCCCGCTACGGGGTGGGGGTGGTCTCGGCTCGCTTCGTGCCGACTCGAACGACCTGCTCCTTCGGACGATACACCGACTTGAAGGTGTCCGTGCGCACGACCCGGCCGCCCTTCTTCACCGTCCGCGTCACGATGACCGTGCGCCCGTTCACGCCGATGTCCTCGATCACTCGGGCGCCCTCGGCAAGTTTCGGGTCCTTGGTCTCGCTCACGGGGAACGGACGGGCATCAGTCCACGGGCCGGTGTCGTACGAAACATCATAGCCGGGATCCGTGCCGTAGAGGCTGATGGTGATGGAGCCGGACGTGAAGCTTGCCCTGATGAGGAGCCACGACGACGTGGCGTTCTTGAACTTGAGGTCGGGGCCGCCCCACGAGACGGTCGCGTCGCGGCCGGTCGGGTAGTGGCTGATGTAGAACGAGTGGTTCCGTCGCTCGACGATCGGCAGTCCCGAGAAGAACGCGGCGTTGAAGGCCGTGGTGCCGACCTGGCACACGCCGCCGCCGAGCTGCGGAACGAGCTTGCCGTTCACGATCGCAGGCGCCTCTTGGTAGCCCTTGTCGGCCGTACGAGGGCCGACGGCGCCGTTGAACGAGAAGATGCCGCCGGGTGCGACGAGCGTGCCGTCGAGCGCGGCCGCGAGGGTGTGGATGTTGTTGACACGCGGCGCATTGCCCGACGGATACGTGGTCGTGTAGGTAGAGATGCGCTCCTTGACGCCCATCGTCTTCGCGCGAACGGTCGTGAGCGAGGGCTGGATCTTGCGCAGGCGCAGTTCCACGCTCCGCTCGCCGTCGTCCTGCCTCAGCGCCACGGTGAGCGACCGAGCGAGGCCATCGATGTCCACGGCTGTCCCGGTCTGCGACGGAATGACCTCGACCTGATCGCCCGTCGTGTCGAAGCGTGCATCCTTCGCCGGACGACCGATGCCGTCGAACGTGGGCGCGAGCGACGAGGACACTTCCTCGGCGGCGATGAACGCCTCGAACTTGGGGTGCGGGGCCGACGCCGACTGCGAGGGGTCCGGACCGAACGAGATCCAGTGCGCGATCCGCTGCGGCGTGAAGGTCCAGGTCTTGGAGCCGTAGGTCACCTCTACGGCGTCGCGCAGCATGCGCTTCGCCTGGTCGAGGGCACCGCGCGCTTCGGCGTCGCTCACTTCGGCGTCGCGCTTCACGAGCGTGAGGCGGACGTCGCGGTCGGTCGGCGAGGCGAAGGCGACGCGCAGGTCGCGGGTCGCTCGCGCACGATCGACCTGCGTTCCCGCTGCCGCAGGCACGAGTCGGACGCCGGTTCCTTCGATCGCGACCGTGGCGTTCTTCGGCTTGGCGGCGATCTCTCCGTCCACGGTCCCGAGGAAGCGCTCGAGTTTAGCTGAGTCGATGGTGAGCGGATTCGGCAGCCGCACGGGGCGCACCCACGCGGCCAGGCGCTCCGCAAGCCGGTGCGCGAAGTTTCCGCGGCGTCCGACGGCGTACGCCTGCTCGACCGCTGCGTTCGCATTGAACCCCACGCCGAGGCGAGGTGCGTCCACGGTCCACGACTTCCCGCCCCCCGCAATGCTCACCGGTCGGGCGAGCTGCGCGCCGAGTCGCCGCCCCAGCAGACTGCGGGCGTCTGCTTGACGCATGCCACCGACGGAGATGCCGTCAATGCGCACGCCGGGGTGCACGCGGCCGGCGGACGTGAGTGCGTCCGTGCCGAAGACGAGCAGCACGATCGCGAAGAACACCGCGAGCGCGATCGCGAACGAACGCGCTTGTGTGCTGTAGTCAGGTGATGTCCGGACGGAGCGCGGGCGATCGACTCGATCGATTTCGGGTCGGCTGGGCTCACGATGCATGAAGGATCGATCCTCGGCTTTCGGGCACGCCGACTCGCGCCGGCGTCCGCATTAGTGTACATCAGCTGGGCGTGCTTACGGCCGAGGCAAGCGAGTGACGTGCCGTTCTCGACGCAGTGCGTGGGTAGAGCGCTCGCGGTTCGCGGAGTGGCGGTTCAGCAGCGGGCAACGGCGGTCGAGACCAGCTCCTCGAACTGCTGGAGCAGCGCGTGCGCCGCGGTGTCGTCCGGTCCCTCGGCGAACAGCTCGACGATCGCCTCCGACGAATGCGGCAGGACCAGCGCCCAGCCGTCGTCGACGAACACGCGAATCCCCTCCTGCATCTCGATCCGATCGCCGGCCGCCTCCTCGGCCACAGAGCGCATGACGCTGCCCTTGCAGCTCGGCGGGCAGAAAACCGACGACTCGATCAGGTGCGCGGTGGGAAGCGCGTCGACGATTGCGTCGAGATCCTCACCCGTCTCGCGCAGCATTCGAATGACCATGCCGAGGGACATCACCGCGTCGTACGACGTGAGGAACGACGCGAAGATGTACGCACCGTCCTGCGAGCCGGCGAACCCGACGTCCGGGCGCATCGCGGCCTCGGCGAGCGCGCGCCGCGACCGGCCGGTGCGCACGACCTCGCGCCCGTACCCCGCCGCTATCCGCTCGACGACGTGTGACGCCGAGAGCGGCACGGCCACACCCGTCCCCGACGTGTCGGTGCGGCACCACAGATCGACCATCGCGTGGAGCGCGGTGTCGGGATCGAGTGCGCGGCCGCTCTTCGTCACGAACGTGAGCCGCTCGCCGGACACCTCGATAAGTGCGCCGAGGTCGGCCTCGTACAGGCACACGTGATGCTGCAGCCCATCGAGCGATGCCTCCTGCTCCTGGGGCGACACATAGGTGGTCTCGGAATCGAGGAACGGGTGCAGCGCGATCAGATCGGCCTTCCATGACGCGGCGACGTGTGGCAGCACGAAGGACGTCACGCCGTACCGCAAGTCGGCGACGACCTTCATCGGCCGGAGGAGCCCACCCTGCTCGCCGAGGGCGGCCTCCATGCCGGACGCGTAGTACTCCATCGCTCTCGGCGGGTAGATGATCTCGCCGACCTCGTCGAAGAACGCGCGACGGAACTCGTTGCGGAAGTACAGCCGCTCGACCTTCTTCTCGTCGTTCGGCGACAGGTCGAGGCCCTTTGCGTCGTAGAAGTGCAGTTCGATGCGCTGCGGATCCCGCGAGGACAAGCAGATGTGGACGCCACCCACGCAGCGGGTCTCACGGGTAGTGAAGCGGGTCACGGCGGGCGACGCGACGCGCAGATCACGGACGTTGACGCCGCTCGAGTTGAGACCGGCGACGAGCGCTCGCTTGATCATCCGCGCCGCACGTGACCCGTCGCGGCTAACCAGGACGTGGCCGCCTGCAGGCAGGATAGTCCCATACGCCTCGGCGAGCCGGACGGCCACCTCCGGCGTGATGTCCACGGACAACAGTCCGCTCACACCCTCCGCGCCGAACAATGTCCGAGACGCGCGGCTCTCCCAGATGATCGAGGAGTTCACCTCGGCAGCGGGCTCGATGCGCTTGAACGGGTAGACGGAGACGTCGTTGCCGACAGACGCCCCCTCGCCCACCGTCGACTCGTCGCCGATGACCGCGCCGAACTCGACGCGGGCTCGCGCTCGCACGTCGGCCTTGCGCTGCAGCACCGCCCCGCGCACGGACGCCCCCGACCCCACCGACCCGTCGTTCCACATGATCGAGTGCGAAACAAGACCCTCCTCGCCGACCACGCAGTTGTCACCGATCACGGTGTAATCGCCGATGAGCGCGCCCGCGCGCACCTTGCTGTTCTCACCGACGACTACGTGTCGGCCGAGCTGGGCGGTGGCATCGATCTCCGCACCCTTGCCGACGTAGACGTCCTTCGACGTCTTCATGCCGGGCACGTAGATCATCGCTTTGCCGTCGAGGACGTCGCGGTGGACCTGCACGTAGCTCAGCAGGCTGCCCACGTCGCACCAGTAGCCGTCGACGACGCAGCCGTACAGGTCGTAGCCCTTCTCCATGAGGAGCGGGAACAGTTGCGACGAGAAGTCGAACTGCTCTCCGGCGGGGATGTAGTCGAACACCTCGGGCTCCATCACGTAGATGCCGGTGTTGATCGTGTCCGAGAACACCTGGCCCCACGTGGGCTTCTCCAGGAAGCGCTCGATACGGCCGTCCTCGGCAGTGATCACCACGCCGAACTCCAGGGGGTCGGGCACGCGCTTCAGCGCGATGGTGACGATGCCACCCTTCTCCTTGTGGAAGCGGACGACCTCGGCCAGGTCGATGTCCGTGAGCGCGTCGCCGGAAATGACGAGGAACGTCTCATCGAGTACCTCGGAGGCGTACTTCACCGAGCCGGCCGTGCCGAGCGGCGTCTCCTCCACCGTGTAGGAGATGGACATCCCCCACTCTTCGCCGTCGCGGAAGTAGTCTTCGATGACGTTCGGCATGAACTGCAGCGTCGCGACGACCTCAGTGATGCCGTGGTGCTTCACCAGGCCGAGGATGTGCTCCATGACCGGCTGGTTCACGATCGGCACCATCGGCTTGGGGCGCAGCGAAGTCAGTGGACGGAGACGAGTGCCCTCTCCGCCGGCCATGATGACTGCTTTCATCTCGCACCCTCTGCTTTCGCTTGAGCCACCATCTTCGACGCCTTGATCGTGTACTGGAGTGCCGACGTGAGCGACAGGATCGTCCCGGCCGCAACGAACACGATGCCCAGGGGCTGCGTGCCGAACGCGGGAAGCGGGATCGTCGGCCAGTTGAGGATGAGCAGCGCGAACCCGAACAGCAGGACCGCCGTGGTCAGTTTGCCGAGAAACGTCACCGGCATGCGCAAGTGGTACCGCTCGAGCACCCAGGCGCCGTAGAGCAAGTAGACGTCGCGCACCACGAGCAGCACGACGAGCCACAGCGGCAGCCGATCGACGATGTACAGGCCGATCACCCCGGCGGCGAGCAGCAGCCGGTCGACGAGCGGATCGATGATCTTGCCGAACTCGGTCACCGTCCCTGTGCGTCGCGCGATCTGGCCGTCCAGCCAGTCGGTCGTGGCGGCGACAGAGAACAGGACGAACGCCAGCAGGTCGGATTTCCTGCTTTGCGAGATGAGCGCCGAAAAGGCGAAGGGCACGAGCAGCAACCGCAGGACGGTCACGATGTTCGCGACGGAGTAGACGCCGGCGTGCGTCTGCGGCTCCTTGTTGTGGCCTGGCGCACGGCGGTCTTCTACCACCAATTCCTCCTCTTGAAGTACACCATCATGCCGAACGCGATAGTGGCCATGCCGACGAGCACCGCGGGGTAGCCGTAGCGCGACCCGAGCTCAGGCATCTGCCGGAAATTCATTCCATATATGCCCGTAATGAGCGTCAGCGGCATGAAGACCGTGGCGACGACGGTGAGCTGCTTCATCACCCCGTTCAGACGGTTCGAGACCGAGGACAGGTAGATGTCCATGATGCCGCCGGCCACGTCGCGGTATGTGTCGACCGTGTCCTCCACGCGCGCTAGGTGGTCGCCGACGTCCTGGAAGTAGGCGTACGCCTCCTGGCTCACGAGCGCCTCCTGCCGCGCCAGTCCGCGAAGCACGTCACGCTCAGGACCAACGATCCGCCGCAGAGCGATCAGAAGACGTTTGGTCGCGTACAACTGCTCGAGCAGCTCGGGAGCGGCGCGCTCGAGCATGCGGTCCTCCAGGCTCTCCAGGTCGTCGGAGAGCGAATCCACGATGGGGAACACCTCGTCCACGGCGCCGTCGAGGATGCCGTGCAGAATCCACTCCACGCCCCGCTTCAGTCCGCTCGCGGCCTCCTCGGCGGCCACATCGATAGACGGCCACAGCTCACGGTGGGCGGTCACCAGCACCTTCTCGCCGAGGAAGACGTCGAGCTTGCGCATGTCCAGGCCGTCATCGGGCAGCAGCGCGGGCATCACCCAGATCAGGTAGACGATGTCCCAGTACAGGTCGATCTTGGGGCGCTGGTACGCCTCGAGCGCATCATCGACGGCGAGCGGATGGAGCGACACGTGCCGGCAGACGGCGTCGAGTGTCTGACGATCGGGCTGGTAGATGTCGATCCAGGCTTGGTCCGACGCGACCGCGGCCTCGATGTCCTGCACGCCGCCGCTCCGAAGCTCGTCGCCGTCACGCCAGCGCACCGTCACCGTGCTCACGAGACCTCCTCGAAACGACGAACGCGCGGGCGCCTCGTCGTCCCCTCGCCCGGCGGATGCTTCGATTATAGGCAAGACCGCGGGCACGAGCCGGGATCGTGCGAAGAACGAGGAACACCCGTGGAGCCGCGACTCCACGGGTGTCCTCGCCGCCGACGGCCGGTCGGCGGCACTGCAAGGAGCAGGAAGGGCTAGTCGATATCCGCAATCGCGACAGCCTCGGCCACCGCGACTTGCGGCGCATGCTCGTCGGCGTGCGACTCGCCGGCGTTGATGTCCAGGTGCTTCGTCTCAGGCAGGAGCAGCGCACCCACCACGAAGCAGACTGCGGCGATGCCGATTGGATACCAGATGCCGGCGTAGTTGTTGCCGGTCTTGCTCAGCAGGCTCAGGCCGATGATCGGCACGAGGCCACCGAAGACGCCGTTGCCGATGTGGTACGGCAGCGACATGGACGTGTAGCGGATCTTGGTCGGGAAGAGCTCGACCAGGAAGGCCGCGATCGGGCCGTACACCATCGTCACGTACAGCACCTGCAGGAAGATGCAGAAGCCGAGGACGACCGGGCTGTAGTGCTGGTACGGGAGTATGAACTGCTGGAACACGACGGGCGTGTTCGGCGTGGCGACCTTGGTCACCGCGTCGATGGCCGTGTAGGTCTTCGGCGCATAGGCAGCCATGATGCCGTAGATCGGGTAGTACGTGAGCACGGCGAGGAGCATGCCCGCAAGCATGATCGGCTTGCGGCCGATGCGGTCCGACAGCGCGCCGAAGACCACGAAGAACGGGGTCGCGCAGAGAAGCGCGGCCGCGATGATCAGGTTCGAGTGGATCAGGTCAACGTGGAAGACCTTCTGCAGGTAGAACAGCGCGTAGAACTGGCCGGTGTACCACACGACGCCCTGGCCCATCGTGGCGCCGAAGAGGGCGAGGAGCACCCAGCGCAGGTTGTACGGGTTGCCGAAGCTCTCCGTGATCGGGTTCTTCGAGAGACGGCCCTTGGCCTTTGCCGCGGCGAACAGCGGGGACTCCTTCAGAGACACCCGGATGTAGAGAGACACCGCGACGAGGATCGACGAAACGAGGAAGGGCACACGCCAGCCCCACGCGTCGAAGCCGGCCTCGCCGACGAGCTGACGGGTGGCGAGGATGACGCCGAGCGACAGGAACAGACCGGCCGTGGCCGTGATCTGGATGAAGCTCGTGTAGTAGCCGCGCTTGCCGTTGGGAGCGTGCTCCGCAACGTAGGTCGCAGCGCCGCCGTACTCGCCGCCGAGCGCGAGACCCTGGAGAATGCGCAGGCCGATGAGGATGACGCCGGCGATCGGACCGATCTTGTCGATCGTCGGCAGGACACCGACCGCGGCGGTACACAGGCCCATGATGCCCATGGTCACCATGAAGGTGTACTTGCGGCCGATGAGGTCGCCGATGCGGCCGAAGAATATCGCGCCGAACGGGCGGACGATGAAGCCGACGGCGAACGCCGCGAGCCAGGCGATCATGTCACCCAGCGGCGTGCCGGTCTGATAGAACTTGCTCGCGATGACGGCCGCGAGGCTACCGAAGATATAGAAGTCGTACCACTCGATCATCGTGCCGACGGATGACGCGGCGATGATTTTGACGATGCCCTGTTTGTCCGCAGCGTCTGCGGTGGGCAACAGGTCTGACTTGGCCATTAGCGAATCCCTCCCTGTGAAAATCGCGACTGAAAAAGACTAGTGACTGGTCCCGTAGGTGCGCTGCCGGTCGCAGGATCGTGTGGGGCGATGGGCGCACGCGACGGTTTCGCGGCCATCTCGTCGTGAACCCAACCCGCTGTCACCTCCCTCCGCTTTGTCGAAGCATTGACCCGCCCCAACTCGCAGCCGCGATCACCCTCGCGTGGGGACCAGGTCGACACCTACAGGGAGCATCGTATCCACGCCACAAGCTGGGCGTTGGTGCATATTGGGGAACGGCATCAGTGCTGCCGCCAACGGCCTGTTGCGGCGGTGAACGGCGCGCCAGGAAATGTCCGGAAGCGGTGAGCGGCGGCGTGCCCGGGGGCTGCCAGACGATTTCGCCCGCCTTCGGCTCGTCATGCTGACGTGAGCGGCGGGTCTGTACCGGCGAACGGCCCGTCCGCTCTCCGCCGCCTCCGGTGAACGGCCTCACCGCGGCGGCCAGCGCGCTGACCTGGGAAAATGTAATCAGCAGCACTGGGAAGAAGGCACCCAAGAGGCCTAGGAATGCGCAGTGGTCTGCGACATGGTGGAACTCGGGTATCCTGCCACTGACTCCGGCACCCGTATGAGGAGAGACGCCGATGACCGATAGCGTTCGCCCCATCGATACCTCGTGTTTCGACGAGTCTGTGGCCGTCTCGGACGACTTCTATCGTCACGTCAACGGCGGTTGGCTCGACGCGAACCCCGTTCCTCCCGAGTACGGGTCGTGGGCAGCGTTCCATGAGGTCAACAACCGGAACCAAGAGCTGCTGCGTCGGCTGCTCGACGAGGCCGCTGCGGAACCGCAGGCGGCCGGTAGCGCAGCCCGGATGGCCGGAGACTACTTCGCCGCAGCGATGGACGAGGAGGCGATCGCGTCGGCTGGCGTGACACCGCTCGCGCCACTGTTCGAGCGGATCGACGCCGCCGACTCCGTTGCCTCCGTGAGCGAGATCGCCCGCGAGGTCCACCACGTCGGCGTCGACGTGTTCCACTCACTCGGCATCAGCGCCGATTTCGAGCACGCTGACCGCTACCTCGTATACGTCGGGCAGGGCGGGCTGGGACTGCCCGAACGCGACTACTACACACGCGACGACGAGCGCTCGGTGGAGCTTCGGCGAATGTATGTCGGCCACGTCGCAAAGCAGCTCGCCAACCTGGACGGCGACGCGCTCGAGGCGAGCGAGGCGGCCGAACGCATCCTCGCGTTCGAGACCCGGCTCGCCCACGCGTGTTACCCGGCAGAGAAGATGCGCGACGTACAGCTCACGCTGAACCGCTACGCCGTTCCGAAGCTCGACGAGCTGATGCCGGGATTCGGGCTGACCGCGCACGTCCGTGCGCTTGGCGTGACCTCACCCTCGGTGAACGTCGACAATCCCGGGTTCTTCTCGTCGCTCGAAGCCGCCCTGGGTGAGACGCCGCTGCAGACGCTGCGCGACTACCTGCGCTGGCATCTCGTCCGCGCGTACGCGGGTGCGCTGCCGCCGGCCTTCGAGGAGGAGGCGTTCGCGTTCTACGGCCGCACCCTCGGCGGACAGCAGAAGCTGCGTCCCCGCTGGAAGCGCGCCCTCGACGCGGCGACGGCCGACATCGGCGAGCAGGTGGCGCAACTCTATGTAGAGGCCGCGTTCTCCGAGCACGCGAAGACGCGCTGCGAGCAGCTGGTCGATCATCTGCTTTCCGCGATGGGTCGAGCGATACGCGGCGCCGCTTGGATGACCGACGCGACCAAGCAGGAGGCGCTCGAGAAGCTGGCCGGCTTCGGCTACAAGATCGGCTACCCGGACACGTGGCGGGACTACTCACGCCTCAAGATCGAGCGCGGTCCCTACGTGGTGAACCGGATGCGTAGCGCAGCGTTCGAGTACGACCGCGAGATGGGCCGACTGGACGAGCCGGTCGACAAGACCGAGTGGGCGATGCCCGCGCACATGGTGAACGCGTACTATCACCCGCTGCTGAACGAGGTCGTCTTCCCCGCCGGCATACTGCAGCCGCCGTTCTTCTTTGCCGACGCAGACGATCCGGTGAACTTCGGGGCGATCGGCGCGGTCATCGGCCACGAGATCACGCACGGCTTCGACGACCAGGGCAGCCGATTCGATGCGGAGGGCGCCCTGCACGACTGGTGGAGCGAGGCCGACCGCACAGAATTCGACCGGCGCTCGCAGGTGCTCGTCCAGCAATTCGAGGGTTACCATGTGGAGGACGGCCTACACGTCAACGGGAGATTGACCCTTGGCGAGAACATCGCAGACCTCGGCGGCGTGTCGGTCGCTCTCGACGCGATGCACGAGACCATCGGCGACCGCCGAGAGCCGATCGACGGCTTCACTCCCGAGCAGCGCTTCTTCATCTCATATGCCACCGTGTGGCGCACGAATCATACGCCGGAGTACCTGCGCCTGCTGGTCAATGTGGACCCGCACTCCCCTGCCCGATTCCGCGTCAACGGCCCCCTGGCGAACCTACCGGCGTTCGCCGGCGCGTTCGGCCTAGCCGAGGGTTCGCCGATGGTGCGGCCTTCGCAGGAGCGGGCGCACATCTGGTAGAGCTGCTCGCCCGCGGCTTATCGCGTCTGCGCGACGGAGCACAGCGACTCAGGCGAGATGCCGGATTGCTGAATCGTCATCGTCGGCATCCTCGTCCGGCTCGGCGACGTTCTCGCCCTGGACTCGGAACTGCGTCCGATATAGCTCGGCGTATAGGCCACCCTTCGCGAGTAACTCCTCGTGCCGGCCGTCCTCCACGACCCGGCCGCCCTCGATGACGAGGATGCGGTCGGCGTCGCGCACGGTGGAGAGGCGGTGCGCGATGACCAGCGACGTCCGCCCGGCGAGCGCGGTTTTCAGCGCGAGTTGCACGGCATGCTCGGACTCCGAGTCGAGGTGTGCGGTCGCCTCATCGAGAACGACGACGTCCGGCGCCTTGAGCAACAGGCGTGCGATTGCGAGCCGCTGCTTCTCCCCGCCCGACAGCCGGTACCCGCGGTCACCGACGATGGTGTCGAGCCCGTCCGGAAGCGACTGGACCAGCGGGAGCACCTGCGCGCCGGCGATCGCCGCAGTGAGCTCGGTTTCCGTGGCCTCGGGCCTCGCGAACAGGAGGTTGGCGCGAATGCTCTCGTGGAGCATGTGCGCGTCCTGGGTGACGACGCCGACGGCCGCGTGCAGCGAGTCGAGCGTGAGGTCCCGAACGTCGATACCACCGACACGAACGGCGCCCTCGGTCGCGTCGTAGAGGCGCGGGATCAGCTGGCTGATCGTCGTCTTGCCGGCCCCCGATGGCCCGACGAGCGCGACGAGCTGTCCCGGCTCGATGCGGAAGGTCACATCGTGGAGCACGCCGCCGGTTTGCGGCCGCTCGGCTATCGCGACGGATTCGAGCGACGCCAATGAGACTTCGGCGGCGGTCGGATATGCGAACTCGACGTGGTCGAACTCGACACCGAGCGGCATCTTCGGCAGGGTGATTGCGTCCGGCTTCTCTTCGATCATCGGCGGCAAGTCGAGCACCTCGAACACGCGGTCGAACGAGACGAGCGCGGTCATGATATCGACATTGATGTTGGACAGCGCCGTGATGGGCCCGTACAGCCGGTTGAGGTACGCGACGAGCGCCACGAGCGTGCCGACATCGAGAACGCCGCGGACCGACAACAGCCCGCCCCAGCCGTAGACGAGCGCGGTCGCCAGCGAGGCCGTGAGCATGAGCGCGACGAAGAAGATCCGCGCGTACATCCCCCTCGTGATCGCGATATCGCGCACGCGGGCAGCGCGGTCGCGGAACACGCGGTCTTCCTCCTCGGCGCGTCCGAAGAGCTTCACCAGCAGTGCGCCGGCGACGTTGAACCGCTCGACCATCGTCGTGTTCATCTGCGCCGACAGCTCGTAGCTCTCGCGCATAATCTCTTCCAGTCGTCGGCCCATCCAGCGGGCCGGCAGCAGGAACGCGGGCAGGAGTATGAGCGCGACGAGCGTGAGCTGCCACGACAGCGTGAACATCACGATGAGCACGAGCGCGACGCTGATGAGGTTGCCGATGACCGTCGACAGGACGTCGGTGAACGCTTCCTGCGCGCCCTGCACGTCGTTGTTGAGGCGACTGACGAGCGCGCCGGTCTGCGTCCGCGTGAAGAACGCCAGCGGCATGCGCTGCACGTGGAAGAACACCTGCGTGCGCATATCGAACACGAGCCCGTCGCCGATGCGCGCCGAGACGTAGCGCTGGACGAGCGACAGGCCGGCATCCACCACGGCCAGCCCGGCCACGAGCAGCGCCAGCGCGACGATCAGATCGGCCCGATGGCCGAGGATGCCCTTGTTGATGATCTCGCGATAGACGAGCGGGTTGACGACGCTCACCACGGCGTCTACGACGACGAGGACGAAGAACGCCACGAGCAGCGCGCGGTACGGCGCCACGTACTGCATGATTCGCCGAGCGGTCCCCCGGTTGATCGCCTTGCCGCTCACCGAGGAGTCGCGGCGCATGGAGCGCATGAGCGACCCGGGGTACGGGGGCCGCATCAGGACTCCCGCGATTCCGGCTCGTCGCCGTCGTTCATGACGTCGAGCAGTCCCCGCAACTGCGCGAGTTCTCCCGCATCCAGCCGGCCGAAGAACTCCTCGGCGCTCGCGCGTCGCGCCTCGCCCATGCGGTCCAGCAGCCCGCGCCCCTCGGCGGTCAGCCCGACACGGACCGAGCGGCGGTCGGTGGGGTCCGCCTCGCGAGCGGCCAGTCCGGCTTCCTCGAGCAGGTCGACGGTCGCGGTGGCCGAGCGCGGCACGATGTCGAGCCGCGCGGCGAGCTCGCCGATCCGCATCGGGACCTCGGACTTCCCGAGCACACGCAGGGCACGCGCCTGCGAGAATGTGAGGCCCATCGGTGCGAGTTCCTTCGCGGCACCGCGGCGCATCCGCCAGAACGTGCGCGTGAACTGCTCGGCCACCTGGGAGATGACGTCGCGGTCGGTCTTGTCGGTCATGGCATCGCTCGCACTCGTCTTCGCGGCGGAGAGATAGTGGTTCTACCTCTTATTGAGTCTCATGATATACCTGGACTGCCGTTGAGTCGACTTGTGGGCGACGTGCGAGCATCACGGTCAGACGCACGCTACCCCCAGCCGACGCGCCCGGTATCCTATGTGCTCACACCATGCGATGGTGTCGTTCGTGCTCGTCGGCTCTGTAGGGATCGAGGTTCGTGGCGTGGCGTATCTGCTCGGCTGTGAGAACGTCCATCTCGAGTATCCGACGAAGAAGGTCTTCGACTCGGTCACGCTTGGGATCGACGAGGGCGATCGCACCGGCATCGTGGGCGGCAACGGCGATGGCAAGTCAACGCTCCTTGCGCTACTCGCCGGTTCGGTCGAGCCCGACGACGGCCGCGTCATGCGTCGCGGTGGCACTACCATCCGCACGCTGGAGCAGACCGATGCCCTCGACCGCGAAGCAACCGTCGCGCATTCCGTCGTCGGGGACGTGCCCGAGTACACGTGGGCGTCAGATGCGCGGATTCGCAACATCATTCGCGGCCTTATCGCGGACATCCCCTGGGACGGCCTCATCGGCGAACTCTCCGGCGGGCAGCGCCGTCGTGTGGATCTTGCCCGCGTGCTCATCGCGGACTGTGATGTGCTGATGCTCGACGAGCCCACCAACCATCTCGATGTTCACGCGATCGCGTGGCTTGCCGACCACCTCAAGAACCGCTGGCCAAAGAGGTCCGGCGCGCTCCTCGTCGTCACGCACGACCGCTGGTTCCTCGACGAAGTCTGCCTCGGCATGTGGGAGGTGCATGACGGCCAGGTGGAGCAGTTCGAGGGCGGGTACTCGGCCTATGTGCTCCAACGCGTCGAACGCGCGGAGGCGGCCCAAGTGGCCGAGCAGAAGCGAAAGAACGTCATGCGCAAGGAACTCGCTTGGCTCTCCCGAGGCGCTCGCGCACGATCGACCAAGCCGAAGTTCCATATCGAAGCGGCGCGCGCGCTCATCGCCGACGAACCGCCGGTACGGAACTCCCTCGAGCTGAAGCGGACAGCGATATCCCGCTTGGGCAAGCAGGTCGTCGACCTCGTGGACGTGACCGAACGCTTCGGCGACAGGACGGTCATCGACAACGTCACGTGGTGCATCGGCCCAGGCGACCGGGTTGGCATCCTCGGTGAGAACGGATCGGGCAAGACCACGTTGCTGAACGTCGTCCGTGGTGCACTCGAGCCGACCTCCGGTCATGTGAAGATCGGCAAGACCGTCAAGTTCGCGGTCCTGTCTCAACATCTCAATGAGTTGAATGAGCTGGGAAGGTTCCGGGTCCGCGAGGTCCTTTCGCGATACAAGACACGCTACGAATTCGACGGCAAGGAACTGACCCCGGCGCAGCTTCTGGAGCGTCTCGGATTCGAGGCCGTCCAGCTGTCGGCGGTCGTATCCGATCTGTCCGGCGGACAGAAGCGCCGCCTCCAGCTGATGCTCATCCTCTTGGACAAGCCGAACGTCCTCATCCTCGACGAGCCGGACAACGATCTGGACATCGACATGCTCGCGGTCGTCGAGAATCTCCTGGACACGTGGCCGGGCACGCTTCTGCTGATCACCCACGACCGACACCTCATGGAACGCGTCACCGACGATCAGTTCGCGTTGATCGATGGGAAGATCCGCCATGTCCCCGGCGGCGTCGACGAGTACCTGCGGCTCCTGGACGAACGCGGCGACGCAAGCGCGCAGGCCAAACCCGAGAAACAGCAGCCACGGGAGAGGTCCGCCACCCGGTCGACCGACATGCCGGACGCGGAACACGAACCGCGCTTGTCGCGGGCGGAAGAGTACAGCCTGAAGAAGGAGCTCGCGTCTACCGAACGCAAGCTGGACACGCTCGGCAAGAAGGCCGAGGCGATCCGCGTCGAACTGAGAGAAGCCGATCCCTCTGACTACATCGCACTACTGGACGGCCAAGAACGGCTCAAGGCTGTCGAACAACAGATATCCGACCTCGAGGACGAATGGGTGCGCCTCTCCCAGAGGCTCTCCTGATGCTCCACCAAGCACCGGCACGGCCGAGAGTCCCCTTTCGATGATCCTCGGCTCGCCGTGCTCTCACGCGTACCGCGCGAGGACCGCCTCCGCGCACCGCATGCCGTCCACCGCCGCAGACATGATGCCCCCCGCGTAGCCGGCGCCCTCTCCGCAGGGATACACGCCCCGCAGATTCGACTGCAATGTGTCGTCGCGCAGCACCCGCACCGGGGACGACGAGCGCGTCTCTACCCCGGTGAGCAGGGCGTCCGGCGTCGCGAAGCCGTGCAGCCGGCGGCCGAACATCGGCGCCGACTCGCGCAGCGAGGAGACGACGAAATCCGGCAGACATAGCGAGAGGTCGGTGTACGCCACGCCGAGCGGATACGTCGGCTGAACGTCTCCGGCCCCCGAGGAGGCGACGCCGCGCAAGAAATCGCCGAGGAGCTGCGCCGGTGCGTGGTAGGAACCCCCGCCGAGCTCGAACGCCGCATGCTCCCATCGCCGCTGGAACTGCACGCCCGCCAACGGGTGGTCGTCGGCAAAGTCCTCGGCAACGACGTTCACCAGGAACGCCGCGTTCGCGTTCGCGCCGTCGCGGGCGAAGCGGCTCATGCCGTTCGTGACGACGCCACCGGCCTCGCTCGCCGCCGCCACGACCTCGCCGCCGGGGCACATGCAGAACGTGTAGACCGAGCGACCGGAGGTCAGGTGGCACGAGAGCTTGTAGTCGGCCGCGCCAAGCGCGGGATGCCCGGCCACGGAGCCATACTGCGCACGGTCGACCGCGCGCTGGTCGTGCTCGATTCGCACCCCGAGCGAGAACGGCTTCTGTGCGAGACGCGCACCGAGGCGGTGCAGCATCTCGTACGTGTCGCGCGAGCTGTGGCCGGTCGCCAGGATGACGGCCTCGGCTGCGAGCTCATCTCGTCCGCTACCGCTGTCCGTCACGACACCCCGTAGCACATCGTCCCTATCGAGGATGAGGTCACTGAGGCGCGTGCCGAAGCGGACCTCGCCGCCGAGCGACTCGATCTCCCGGCGGATCCTCCTCACGGCCCCGGTGAGATGGTCCGTGCCGATATGAGGCTTCGCCTGCCAGAGCATCTCCTCGGCGGCGCCCGCCTCGACGAATGCCTCGAGCACGCGACGGCATCGCGGGTCGCGCGTGTTGGTGGTGAGTTTGCCGTCGGAGAAAGTGCCTGCCCCACCCTCGCCGAACTGGATGTTCGAGTCCGGGTCGAGCACGGCGTCGCGGGTGAATGCGCGTACGGCGCGGACGCGAGCATCGACCGCCGAACCGCGCTCGAGCACGAGCGGTCGAGCGCCGGCTCGCGCCAAGAGAAGCGCCGCGAACAGGCCCGCCGGACCCGTGCCCACGACGACGGGACACACCGGGGGAACGACGGCGAGGCTTCTGACGGCGGGCAGCAGCATGGCTTCGTGGATGCGCACGTCGTCGTCCTCCACGCCCCGCACCACAGCCGCCTCGTCGTACTCGATTGCAAGATCGAGCGTCACTCCGAGCGTCGCCACGAAATGAACGTTGCTCTTGTGCCGGGCGTCGACAGATCGCTTGAGCAGGCGGACCGAGGCGATCCGTCCCACCTCGAGCCGCAGGCGTTCGGCGGCGACGCGCCGCATCGTGTCCTCGCCCGACGGCCCGCCCGCCGAAAGCGGCAGGTCGAGGTTCCGTATCTCGATCACGCGGAGCCTCCGACGTCGCCATCAGCGAGCGTCGGGCGCGCAGTGGCGCTTCGCGCGGCGCCCTCGCCCGCCACGATGCCGGATGCCCACGCCCAGTGAAGGTTGAACCCACCGGAACGCGCGTCGATGTCCAGCACCTCGCCGGCGGCGAATACCCCCTCCACGAGGCGAGACATCATGGTCTGCGAATCGAACTCCGCTACCGCTGCGCCTCCACGGGTGACCTGCGACTGCTTGGCATCGCCCCTGCCCGTCACTTTGAGCCGGAAGTCCTTGAGAAGCGCAGCGAGCCGTGAGGGAGACAGCGCCGCGACCGGCACTGTCGAATCGATTCGTGCGGCACGCAGGACAGCACGCGCTACACGGTTGTGGAGCATGCCGGCGAAGAACGTCTCGGCGGTTCGCCATGGAAGAGCTGCGCACCGTTCGGCGATCATCGCTTGAAGTTCTTGGAGGGTGCTGTCCGGGACGAAATCGAGTGAGAGCACGCATCCCTTCTCCAGAGCACGAGAGAGGTCGAAGATCATGATGCCGCTCACTCCGTAGTCGCGGAACAACAGCTCACCGCGCTCTGTCGCAACCGGCTCGCCGCCGGTGTTGTTGTCGTCGACGCCGACGAGAATGGACGCCGCGCATCTCACTCGAACGCCGGAAAGACCTCGTATCGGCTCGACGTCCGTCTTGATGGGGCCGAGCACGGGAACGCGCTCGATCTGTGCGTGTCCGAGAGCCGCTAGGAGAGAACCTCCGCCGCCGGTCGCGACAACCACCGCGTCCCCGTCGACGGTCTCGCCGCTACAGGAAGACACCTCGAAGCCTCGGCCGCCTGCCTGCGTGACCTCCGAAGCGACGAATCCGCACCGCTCCTCGACGCCGAGATGCGCACACTCCAGCCGCAATACGTCGAGGACGGATGCCGCCGTGTTCGTCACGGGGTAGACACGCCCTTCGTCATCGGCATATGTGAGCAGACCCATGGCGCCGAAGAAGGAGCGGATGCCGGCGCACGGGTGCGTTCCGAGGACCGGCTCGACGAAGTCGCCGTGGTTGTAGGCCCACGGGGCGGCGGAAAGGTTGGTGAGGTTGCAGCGTCCGTTGCCGCTCACGAGTATCTTCCTCCCGACGCGGTCGCCTGCCTCGAGCATGGTTACAGAGACGCCGAGGCGCGACGCCGCCACCGCCGCGGCCAGCCCCGCCGCCCCGCCGCCGATGATCAGGACCTTCGGCTTCCGCATCGTGCCCTTCTCCATCGCCTGGGTGTACAGAGTCACGTCGTATCGCTGCGTCCTCGTCAGATTGTAGTGCGACCGGAGGGGGCCCGCCGTCGCGTACTCGGCGGCGCCATGGCGCGCGTGCCTCGCGATGCGACCGCGTTCGCGCACCGGTCGTGCCCGATCATGGCGAATCTGGCTGCGTTCTACGAGGGCGAGCAGGAGCGGGTAGCACGCGAGGCGTGGGTCCAGGAGTTCGCTCAAGCGCTTCCTCACGTGGCCGCTGGCGCCTACGTCAACTTTCTCACGTCCAGCAGCGCGGCCGAAACCGGCGCCGTCTGGCACGAGCTAGCGCAGGATCTCGACATACCCGTCCGCTCCATGCACGCGGACCTGCTGCCCATCCCGGATCAGCCGGGTGGCATGCTCCACCCCCACGACGGCCGGCAAGCCGTACTCCCGTGCGATCACCGCGCCATGGGTCATCAGGCCCCCCACCTCCGTCACCAGGCCCTTGATCGCGACGAACAGCGGAGTCCAGCTGGGGTCCGTGTAGGCGGTGACCAGGATGTCGCCCGCTTCGAGATCGGCCTCCGCCATGTCCAGGATGACGCGCGCCCGCCCCTCGACGGTCCCGGCGGAAACCGGCAGGCCGACAAGCGCGCCGGGGGGTATACCGTCGCGTCGGTACGCCCCGGCGATGACCTCGCCATCCGAGGTGAGCACCCGGGGCGGCGTGAGCGCTCGATACGACCTGAACGCGTCCTTGCGCTGGCGGATGAGCTGGTCATCCGCTTGTTTCGTGCGCACGACGTCGTGGAGCTCCTGGAACCTGAGGTAGAAGACGTCTTCCTTCTCACGAAGCACGTGGGACTGCACGAGGCGCTCGGCTTCTTTCAGCAAGGCCTGCTTGTAAACGAAGTAGCGGCTGACCATGCCGTACTTCGGATACTCCCGGTACCCGATGAAGGTCCGTACTTGGTCGATCCTCCGCTTGGCCTCTTCGGCCTTCCGATTCCCGTCCGGCAGGGCCCGCAGGCGCTCCAGCAGCTCCTGCTCCTTCTCCCAGGCCTCCTGCCGCCCTTCCTCGAAGCGCCGCTCGCCGGCGCCCGGCTCGAAGTTCTTGACGTTGCTGAGGATCAGGGGCACGAGCGTGGTGGGCCGCTCGCTCCAACGCGGCTTCGTGATGTCGATCTCGCCGACGCAGCGCATGCCGTACTTGTCGAGCCAGGCCCGGATGGCGTCTCGCGCCTCCCGTCCGCCCGAGAGCTTGGGCAGCTCGTCCAGGAAGCCCTCGTCCTCGACGTGCTGCAGGAATGCCACCACGTCCGGATGCGGACGGATGACGTCCGCGACGTCCAGGAGCGCCAGCCCCATTTCCGACGTGACGTTATGGGAGACGGACTGCGAGAGCGTGTCGGCTGCGTTCTTCTCGCCCAGCCACGCCTCCAGTTGCTCGTTGAGCCACCATGCGGCCTCCATCGCCGTCATGAACACCTGATGGCTTCGCGGATCGAACAAGATCCGCTTCAGTTCCTGGATGTCCGCCAGGATGAAGTCGAGGAGCGCCGATCCGGACTGCGTGCGGATATCGCGCTTCAAGGCGGCGATGGAGGCCTCGCTGCGCCCGATCAGCTCGGCGACGATGGCCGGATCGGTCTCGATCGGGGCTTGCGCGCCACCCGGTGCGCCGACCGTCGGCGCACCGCCACGGCCCGCGTCTGAGAGCGACGGGATGAAGTCGACGCGATCGAGGACGATCTGCAGCGCATCACCGATCAACGGATCGCCTCTACCCATGACCTCCAGGAGGCCTGCCCGGCTCGCCGGCGAGGCCAGCCTTTGGGTGACGTCGACGAACAGGCGGCCGCCCGCCTCGGCCATGGGCGCGGGGGTCGTCATCTGCCAGAAGGAGAGCCCCAGGGGCTTCATGGCGTCGGTCATCATCTGCCCGTGACCGACGGAGACGTAGACGTGGTTCTCCCGGTCGTCGGCCTCCGGGATGGGGAACAGCGTGGTGATCGGACGGCTCTGGACGATCTGGAAGGCATCGTCGGCCAGGCACCATTCGATGTCCTGGGGGCGGCCGAAGTGCGCTTCGATCCGCCGGCCCAGCTGCGCGAGCTCCACGACCTGCGCATCCGTCAGCGCCGGCTGCTCCTGCCGCTCCGGCTCGATCGCCTGCTCCCGCGTTCCGCCACCCGGCAGGGCGTGGATGGCAAGCTGCTTGGCGGCAACCGTCTTGGCGACGACCTCGCCGTCCCGCACCTTGTAGACGTCCGCGTTCACCAGACCGGAGACCAGGGCCTCGCCGAGGCCGAAGCTGGCCTCCACGGAGGAGACCTTCCGGTTGCCCGTGACGGGGTCGGCCGTGAAGAGGATGCCGGCTGCCTCCGGAAAGACCATGCGCTGCACGACCACAGCCATCTGGACCTTCCGGTGGTCGAAGCCGTTCCGCAGGCGGTAGGTCACGGCCCGCTCGGTGAAGAGCGAGGCCCAGCACCGGCTGACGTGCTGGAGGATCGCCGCGCGGCCCACGATGTTCAGGTATGTGTCCAGCTGGCCGGCAAAGGAGGCCGTCGGCAAGTCCTCCGCGGTCGCGCTCGAGCGGACGGCGTAGGCGGCCTGCTCGCCATGCCGGGCGAGCGCGATGGTGATTGCCGCCGCCAGTTCGTCGGGGATGGAGATCGCTTCGAGGGTCCGGCGGATCTCCGCGCTGAGCGAGCGGATAGCCCCCCGGTCGTCTGGGTTCAGGCGCGACAGCCGAGCGATGCGGTCGTCGATGGAGGGCACTTCCGCCAAGATTCGCCGAAACGCATCCGTCGTCACGCAGAACCCGGCCGGCACGCGGATGCCTTCGATCCGCGAAAGTTCCCCCAGGTGCGCGCCCTTACCGCCAACGACAGCAACCTGGGTCTGGTCGATCTCTTGGAAGTCCAGCACGTAGCGGCCCATCCGCTCATCTCCTTCGGAGTTGACCGGGCCAGCTCCATCTTGTTCATTGTTTCCAGGTGAATGGTGGCTCGGTCTGCTGCATTATGCGTGCAGCATGTGCGAAAACGGCAGACTGCACCTCAACATGCAGACGGCGTAAAATGGGACTGCGAGGGACGCGCTAATGTCCGAAGCTGAGAAACGAAACGGGGCCCCTCTCGGGGCCCCGTTCTCTTTAGTTGGTCGGGCTTAGTGGACGCGTTTTTAACTGCTGCGCGCAACTCACAAGCGTGACTCTGGAGCCCAAGAACCCGCACGGGTCCCGAGACCCCGCCAACATTGGCGCCGTAGTCGCGTCTCCCAGTTGCCACATCGCAGCGATGGACGCGGCTCGACGGGGTAGTGACTGCCACTCCGAAGGACACGGCGGCGAGAACCGACGTTAGCGTCGCCGCCTAAAACGCGATGCGACTGACTGAAGACGGACGCGCAATCACTGCTGATGGATCGTCCAAGGTGCTCCCTCCTTGGCACTCATCCGGGGACGCCTGACTTCGTCGGGCCTGCCGACCGCTCGCGACTCTAGATGCCGCTTCAAGCTCGTCCAAATCGCTCTCTCCTGCCGCTTGCCCACGGCAACGATCACCGGCTTGAGAAGGCGCAAGGCCCCGGCGGGATTCATGGCCCACTCCCAACGCATGCGCGTCGCGTCGCCCTCAGCGACGAAGCTCAGCTGACCTAGAATCTCCATGCCCGACATCGTCGTCCGAGATCCCAGGCGCACCGGCCTGTCGAACTCGGTGAACTCGATGACCATCGAAAGCCGACGTCCACCTGACATGACATGCGCCCTGAACTGGGTCCCCAATCCGATATCGCCGTCAGATAGCTGCTCGACCGACGTCATCTGGGGGTTGAAACGCGGCTCGTTGCACTCATCCGCCACGAAGTCGAACACCTCGTCCACTGGCCGACCGATCACAATGTCCCCCTCGATCTGTGCCACGCGTCTCAACCCCTTCTGTTGCCCTCGAGCCCGCTAGCTTCCACCCCTACCCGTCGAGCCGTCTTCCTTGACGATGCGGTGTGAGGAGCCGCATCCCGATGAGTAAGAACCACGCGATCAGGAGTACGTATCCAACGGCAACGATCACTGCCACTGGCCACAACTGAGGACCTGTAGTTGTGAAGTCGCCGATGAGGAGCAACAGACTCGCTGCGAGACCGACGTATCCGAGCGACCGGGAAGCTGCCTCCGCGAGCATGAGACAGGACAGCACGAGCAGGCCTCCCATGAGCCCCGAGCGGCCCGCAAGCCCGGTTGCCGCGAGGACGGCGATGCCGGCCACCGGCAGGACGATAGCAAGCGCCATCCAGCTCCGCCGCGGCATACCCGGGCCGGGCCAGAAACCGACAAACGTCGTCGCCGTAAGCACGAGCAACATGATGTCTACCGGCAGAATCGCCCGAAGCGATTCCATCGATACCCCGCCCATCCCCGCGTCGATCCCGAAGAGCACCGCGAGCCATGGTCTTAGCCCTGAAGGACCCGCCGCTATGCCCACGATGCCTGCGAGCAAGACCCCCGCAGCAGTGAGCGCGGCGATGCCCCCGATCTGCTTAAGCCTTCCTCTTGCTCGCATACGGCACCTCCTTGAGGTTGATGTCTACGCCGTAGACCACTATAGTCTACCTTGTAGACATTTCAACCCCCTTTTCTGAGAGGTTCCAGAAATGGCGAAGCCGAAGCGTGGCTCGAAAGTGAGACTCACACGGGAGCGACTGGTTGCCACCGCACTGCGCATCGCCGACGCCGAGGGTCTTGAAGCTCTTTCGATGAGGCGGCTGGGCTCCGAACTCAACGTGGATCCCATGGCGGCCTACCGCCATCTCCCGAACAAGAAGGCGCTGCTCACGGGGATTGTTGAGCAGGTCTTGGCTGACGCGGACGTTGAGACCAGTGGCGCGGACCCTTGGCAGGAGCAGTTCTTGCAGATTGCCCGCGCCTACTATGTAGCGATGGCCTCGCACAGCCCAGCGATCTCACGCCTCGCCGCCACGACGCCCTACAGCTCCGTAGAGTCACTGCGCATCGTAGAGCATGGGGCCGCGGTCCTCGTTGAGGCGGGCGTCCCCAAGGAAGAGTCAGCCGTTGCAATCCAAGCGGTGGGGCAGCTCGCAACTGGAGCGGTGCTGCTCGAAGCGTTCTGGCGCGAGCACGCAGAGGCGGGCGGCGAGGTTCACCTGTATCCCCCATCGCTCCCGGATCGTGACCTGCCCGTGCTGAGCGCCGTTGCCGACTCTGGCGGCTTTCGCGGACCACAAGACGTATTCGAGTTCGGTCTCTTAGCGATTGTCGAGCATCTCGAGGCGCTGATCGCCGTCTGAGCTCAGACTACAAATGCAAACGAGGCGCCTCTCGGCGTCCCGTTGACGATGCTGGTCGGACTTGCTGGAGGCGTTTGTTGCTGCGGCGCAAGGCTTCAACTCACGACGTCGGATCATCTAGGCCGCTGTATGCCTTCAGGTTCGTGTTCTTCCGCGGGCCACGCGCCCTAGTCCCCATCGGATGCCGGCGGACTGGGCACTATCCCCAAGGACGCGGGAAGCGCCTGTGCCCATGCGCCGATCGCCGCCCAGTCTCGCTCGTCGTGAGGACCGACGCCATGCAGAGGACTCGCGGGCAGTACGGCGATCGCTTTATCGACGAACCGTAGCTTCACGGGGTCGTACTTGCCGACGAACACCTGCCTGGCAGCGGGAGACAGCCAAGGCGTCTTCGCCAGGGCCGTGTCCAGTTGCGTGCGAGCGTCCTCCATGCTCTCGTCGGTAGAGATGGGACCAAGAGCGAAGACAGCCACGGGCAGCTGCTGCAGTGCGACTCTGTGGTGACCAAGGAACGCGACAGCGTCCTTCAGCAGCGAGCCGATGTAGAGCGGCGCGCCGAGTACCACTGCGTCATAGCCGTCGACCGAGCGCACCTCTCGAACTGGCCTCACGTCCGCGTCGAACCCGCTTTCGCGAAGTCGCGCGCCGATCGTCTCCGCGACCTCCCTCGTCGAGCCGTACCGTGTCGCGTACGTGACCAGTATGGAGGTTGGCATCGCTCCCCCTTCCCCGAGGCTCGTCATGTCGCGGTCTCGTGCTCGATGTCATACGCAAATCCGCTGAAGATGCTCGAAACCAGGAGCACCAAAGCGCACAAGAAGATGATCGGGATGACGGTCGCGCCGTCGACCACCAGGAAATGCGCGATGATCGGGAGCCCCGGGAACAGCATCAGCCACGCGAGCAGGCAACACGCGATCGACCACGGCCACAGAGCTGCGAACGAGCGGCCCAGGCGCGGATGAAGGCGTCTCCGCCACCCGGTCAACGGTACACCGATCTTCATGGCCGCCACACCCACGATGACGCCCAGAGCCAAGGGCGCGATGCCTCCCCCGACGAGCAGGTTGACGAATGACAGCACGATGAGGACCAGCCCCGCGTTCCTCCGGTGAACGAACACAGTGGCCCACGCGAGGAACGTCAGCGAGACGATGATCGCAAGGATTCCGGTGACGAGAAGATTCGGAACGACGGTCATGGCCGGCTCTCCCGCTAAGACGCGGAAGAACTCCGACTTCGGCCAGGACGGGAACATCAAGGAAGCCGGGACGACGTTCCCTTGGAGCACCTCGCCGATGCCGTGTTCGACGCCGGCGAGCGCCGCGATGGCGGCCAGTGCTGCAACATTCGTTGCTCGGGCACTGCTCATGCCTGCTCCACCTTCCCCGCTACGAGGCGCCGGATCGTTGCGACCGCCGCCGCCTCCGGATGGCTCGACGGGTCCTCGCGGATGATCCGCACCGCTTCCATCCCCACGGCAACAGCGAAGGCCGCCGTCAGGGCGATGTCGGGTACTTCGAACTCGCCCGCGGCGACGCCTTGCGCCAGAAGGTCGCGGACCATCGGACCGAACACCCGTGCGTTGACCTGCGCCGTAAGCTCCTCCGGCTCGACCATCTCCTCGTGTGGGCCCGACGCGTAGAAGCTACGCGCGTCTGCGAGAGCAATCGCCACAACTTGGGCGACGCGTCCGAGGGTGGTCGGCTCTGTCAGCATCGACTCGACACGTCGGCGTTGCTCGGAGGCGCTCATCTCAAGGGCGTATTGCAGGAGGGCGTCCTTGCTCGGAAAGAACTCGTAGATCGTCTTCTTCGAGATGCGCAGCACGCGAGCGATGTCCTCGACCGAAGTACGGCGGTACCCATGCCGGAACGCCAGTTCAAGGAACTTCCAGGCAATCTCATCCTTCGTGGCTGGCATGTCTCCCCTGCTCCATCATGAGTACGCGTAAACGCTCTTGGTACATGCGTACCCTACGCCCGTACGCCGAGACAGTCAAGGCGAGAAGTGGACTGACAGGACTGTAACCGCTTCTCGGGGGGCGCTCGACCAGTTCCCGCAGCTAGACGCAACGAGGCACCCCGAAGGGTGCCTCGAAAAGTGCCGGTCGGGCTGACAGTGTGTGAGTTCACCACATAGTGGACACCTGTGTCGGAACATCGTGGACACCTACGGAAGGGGTCCGCGATGGATCTGGCGCGCTACGTCGTCGAGGCGGTGGTCCTGGAGGGGCGCAGCTACCGCG
>Ga0255338_1001285_pt1 | contig 49347 bp, 43 predicted proteins | sample MeOH1_35cm_T4_19_FD_203715 | JGI IMG/M metagenome (GOLD analysis project Ga0255338, IMG submission 203715) | Sandy soil microbial communities from University of British Columbia, Vancouver, Canada - MeOH1_35cm_T4_195 | ecosystem: Engineered > Artificial ecosystem > Sand microcosm > Unclassified ...
CCGCTATCCCGAGCGCCTCCTGCCAGGTGTCGGCCTTCCCGGCGTGCTTCAGGCCATGATCGGCGAGCAGCGCCGACAGACGTTCGCGCGCACCGATGGAATAGCTGGCGAGGATCGGCTTGCGGCCGTCGCGGCGTAGGGTGGCGATATGGTGGACGACCGCCTCATAGACGTTCGCGCCGCTCGACCGCTCCGCCCCGAAGTCGCGCGGGCCGTCGACCGCGAAATCGAGGACGGTGGCGCTCTCCGGCTCGTGGAACTGAGTGGTGAGATGGGCCGGGGTCGACTCGAGCCGCTCGGCGAAGTCCTTCGCGGTAAGGTAGAGCGCGTCGGGCGGCAGCGGCCGGTAGCTGCCGGGATCGCTCGACTGCGCCTTGACTCTGTTGGCGTGATAATCGGTGATGGCTTCGAAGCGCTGCTCGGCCGCGCCCAGCACGCCGGCGTCGCGGACCACTACGGAATCGGCGCCAAGATGGTCGAACAAGGTCGCCATCTTTTCCTCGAAGAGCGGGAGCCAATGCTCCATGCCGGCAAGGCGACGGCCGTCACTGATCGCCTGGTAGAGCGGATCGCCGGTCGCGGTAGCGCCGAAACGCTCGCGGTAACGGCTGCGGAAGCGCTTGATGCTCTCCTCGTCGATCAGCGTCTCGGAGGCCGGGAGCAGGACGAAACCGTCGATCCGGCCGGTGGTGCGCTGGTCGGCAGGATCGAAGGTGCGGACGCTCTCGATCTCGTCGCCGAAGAAATCGAGGCGCAGCGCCTGTTCGGCACCCGACGGGAAGAGGTCGACCAGGCCGCCGCGGACCGCGAACTCGCCCGAATCGGCGACAGTCTCGACGCGGACATAGCCGTTCGCCTGAAGTTGCTCGGCCAGCCGGTCACGGCCGATGCGTTCCTTCGGGGCGAGGGTAGCGACGAGCTGGCGGATGCGGAAGGGCGTGAGGGTGCGTTGCGCGGCGGCGTTGGCGGTGGTGACGAGGAGTTGGGGCCCCTTGGTCGGCTGCTGCAAGCGGTGCAGCGTCGCCATGCGCTCGGCCATGACGTGGAGCGTCGGCGAGGCGCGGTCATAGGGAAGGCAGTCCCAGGCGGGAAAGGCGAGGACTTCAAGCTCGGGCGCGAAGACGGTCGCAGTCGCGGCAATCGCACGCATCGCCGCCTCATCCGGTGCGATGAACACGGCCCGGCTCTTCGCGGCACGCGCGAGATCGGCGAGCAGCCACGGCTCGAATCCCGTCGGGACGCCGGCGAGGGTAAGGGGCCTGCTGGCCGAGAGGATCGTGTTCAGGTCGGGCATCAAATATTCTGTGTCCTTGCCGCCATGTCGGAGTTCTCCGGCATCCACCCTTGCGAAGAAACGCCCAGGCTTGCCTGATGGCGGATGGACCCCGGAGCAATTCCCGCGTGACGAATTTGGTTCAACTCAGCGAGCAATCGGCACGTAGTTCAGGACCCGCAACGCCTCCATGATGGAGCCCTCATACCGCGCAGGGCAGACATCCGTGCCGATCGCCCAGGCCATGATATCGACGTCCTGCTCCTCGAGCAGTTCCTCGAACAAGGTCATCTCGGCATCGGTCCAGCCGTCCCCGGCGGCGTCGAAGAAGCCGCCGATCAGCAGGTCGGCTTCCTTGGTGCCGCGGTGCCAGGCACGGAAGCGCAGGCGTTTCAGGCGAATGTCGCGATCCATCTTTTTCCAACGGCGATTGGCCGGCGGCGCTTGGAGCAACCGTCGGCTGGGACTAGGTAGGCCCCAGATAGTCATGCGACCCGATATCCTCAATCCATTGTTCGCCGAGATCACGGCGTTGAAAGGCGTCGGCCCCGGGCTGGCCAAGCCGCTGGACAAGCTCGGCCTGCACCGGGTGCTCGACATGGCGTTCCACCTGCCGACCGGCTGGATCGACCGGGTACCGCGCGAGGAACTCGACATGGCCGATGCGGGCCGGACGATCGCGATCACGCTGACGGCAGTCGAGCACCGGTCGGGCAATGGCCGTGGGCCGAGCCGAGTCCGCGCGGTCGATGCGAAGGGCAATCATGTCAGCCTGGTCTATTTCGGCGGGCACCCCGGCTGGGCGAAGAAGCTGCTGCCTACCGGCGAGCCGCGCCGGGTCTCCGGGCGACTGGAACTGTATGGGCAGGAATTGCAGATGGTCCATCCGGACTATGTGCTGCCGCTCGACGAGGCGCCCGACATGGCCGAACGCGAGGCGATCTATCCCCTGTCGGAGGGGATCACGTCGCGACGCATGGGGCAGTTGACGGCGCAGGCGGTGGAGCGCGCGCCGGATCTGCCGGAGTGGATCGAGCCGGGGTTGCTGGCGAAGCATGGCTGGCCGGCCTGGCGGGAGGCGCTGGCGCGGGTCCATGCCGATCCATCGGATGCCAAGGCGAGGGAGCGGCTGGCCTATGACGAACTGTTTGCCAATCAGCTGGCGCTCATGCTCGTGCGGCAATCCTCGCGGGCGCGGCGGGGCAGGGCTCTCGTCGGGGACGGGCGCCTGCGCGACGCACTCAGGCTGCCATACGCGCTGACCGGTGCCCAGATGCGAACGGTGCGCGAGATCGAAGGCGACCTGGCGCAGGCCCAGCCGATGCTGCGGTTGCTGCAGGGCGATGTCGGATCCGGCAAGACGTTGGTCGCGGCAATGGCGCTGCTGATCGCGGTGGAGGCCGGCGCGCAGGGCGCGTTGCTGGCGCCGACGGAAATTCTGGCGCGCCAGCATTACGAGACGCTGCGGCGCCAGCTGAGTGGTCTGTCGATCGAGATCGCCGTCCTGACCGGGCGCGACAAGGGCAAGGTGCGCGAAGCGACGCTGATGGGCCTGGCCTCCGGTGCAATCGACATCCTGATCGGAACGCATGCGATCTTCCAGGAAGCGGTGACCTACAAGGATCTCGCCCTGGTGGTGGTGGACGAGCAGCACCGCTTCGGCGTGGCGCAGCGCATGATGCTCCAGGCCAAGGCGGAGCGGCCGCCGCACCTGCTGGCGATGACGGCGACGCCGATCCCGCGCACGCTGACCTTGGCCAATTACGGCGAGATGGACGTGAGTCAGCTTGACGAAATGCCGCCCGGGCGACAGCCGATCGAGACCCGGGTGATCGCCGAGGATCGGCTGCCAGAGATGGTCGATGCGCTCGCGCGCCATCTATCCGACGGCAATGAGGGTAAGGGGGGGCAGGCCTATTGGGTGTGCCCGTTGGTCGAGGAGAGCGAGAAGAGCGATCTGGCAGCGGCGGAGGCGCGCGCCGAGACGTTGCGCGCACGGTTCGGCGATCGGGTCGGGCTGGTGCATGGCCGGATGAAGGGGCCGGAGAAGGATGCGGTGATGGCTGACTTCGCCGCCGGGCGCACTGGTGTGCTCGTCGCGACGACGGTGATCGAGGTCGGTGTCGACGTGCCCAACGCCACGCTCATCGTGATCGAGCATGCCGACCGGTTCGGCCTGGCGCAGCTTCACCAGCTGCGCGGGCGGGTCGGGCGGGGCAGCGGCCGATCGATCTGCCTGCTGATTCGCGGTAGCCAGCTCGGCGAGACATCCCGTGCGCGACTGGCGCTGATGCGCGAGACCAATGACGGCTTCCGCATCGCCGAAGAGGATTTGCGGCTGCGCGGGGCAGGCGAACTCCTCGGGACGAAGCAGTCAGGCGAGGCGGGGTTCAGGCTGGCGACGGCGGAAACGCTAATGGAACTGCTTCCGGCCGCGACCGATGACGCGCGGCTGCTGATCGATCGCGATGGTGGCCTGGAAGCGCCGCGCGGCCAGGCGGCGCGGACGGCGCTCTATCTGTTCGAGCGGGACGCCGGGGTAGCGCTGCTGCGATCGGGGTGAACGGCGGCGCGCGTCGAATGACCTCGGTACATTGCATGCGCGACTGGGAGTTTAATTTTGATTGTCAAAAATTCTATCTAATAAACTGATTTGCAATACTATTAAGTAACGAGGCGAGGTTGCCGACGCTAGCGGCCGCGCAACAACACCGCCAGCAGGTCATAATAGCTGGCGAGATCGATCGCCTGATCAAGTTCGCAGCCGATCCGCCCGCCGAGCGCCCAGCGAATTTCCGCGATCACGACCCCCACGATGGGCAATGTAACTGTCAGCCGGTCACCGACCTTACAGGGCGCGTCGCACCGGGCCATGAGCCCCAGCGCAGAGATGTTGACGATCAGCAGGCTCACCGGCCGCGCGTCGGGCCCGAAGGCGCGCGTTCGATAATGGACCTCGTCGCGGCTCGTACCACGGTCTTCGATCGGTTTCGCGCTCCCGAATGCCGGCATGAGTCCACTCCTCGGTACAGCAACGCTACGGCACAGGAGTAAAGCTGCTCGGAACGAACTTGTTTAACAGATGGTTGGAACTGGCCGGAACGCGCTGCGCCGCAACGATTTTGCGGTCAGGCGAGCCATTAGCCGGCGATCAGGATCCCGTGGTGCTTCTTGCCCGCGGCAATCCGTATCTGATCGGTACCGACCCGGATCATCATCGCTTCGTCCATCACCTTGTCCGCGCCGACACGGGCACCGCCGCCCTTGATCAGGCGCCGCGCCTCGCCCTTCGACGCGCAGAGCCCTAGGCCGACCAAGGCGTCGACGATCCCGATCTCGCCATCCGTGACCTTGAGGGTCGGCAGCGAGCCGCCGGCGGCACCCTCCTCGAAGGTGCGGCGCGCAGTCTCGGCGGCCTCTGCCGCTGCTGCGGCACCGCGGCACATCGCGGTCGCGGCGTCGGCGAGAACTTTCTTCGCCTCGTTGATCTCGGCACCATGCAGCGCCTCGAGCCGCGCGATCTCGCCCAGCGGCAGATCGGTGAAGAGTCGGAGGAAGCGGCCGACGTCGCGATCGTCCGTGTTCCGCCAGAACTGCCAGTAGTCATAATGGGGCAGCTGGTCCTCGTGGAGCCAGACCGCGCCGGACATGGTCTTGCCCATCTTCCCGCCGTCAGCGGTGGTGATCAGCGGCGTGGTGATGCCATAGACCTCAGTCGAGTCGACGCGGCGAGCAAGCTCGATGCCGTTGACGATATTACCCCATTGATCGGATCCGCCCATTTGCAGGCGACAGCCGGCGCGGCGCGACAGCTCCAGGAAATCATAGGCCTGCAGGATCATGTAGTTGAATTCGAGGAAGGTGAGCGATTGCTCGCGATCAAGCCGCAGCTTGACCGAATCGAAGCTGAGCATCCGGTTGATCGAGAAATGCTGGCCGATGTCGCGCAGGAACGGGATGTACTCCAGCGCGTCGAGCCATTCTGCGTTGTCGAGCATGATCGCATCGGACGGGCCGTTGCCGAAGGTCAGGAAGCGCTCGAAGATGCGCCGGATCGACGCGACGTTGGTCGCGATTCCTTCCTCGCTGAGCAGCTGGCGTGCTTCGTCCTTGAAGCTCGGGTCGCCGATCTTGCCGGTGCCGCCACCCATGAGGACGATCGGCTTGTGGCCGGCCTGCTGCAGGCGACGCAGCAACATGATCTGGACGAGGCTGCCGACATGCAGGGACGGCGCGGTCGGATCGAAGCCGATATAGCCCGGCACGACCTGCCTGCTCGCAAGCGCATCGAGGCCGGCGGCATCGGTTAGCTGGTGGATATAGCCGCGCGTCGACAGCAGGCGGAGGAGATCGGAGGCGAAATCAGTCATGATGCGGTGGCGCTTAGCATCCGTCCCGCAAAGTCGCTAGCGGGGCGGCAATTGTCCAAGCGGATCAACCGGGGTGCGGCCCTTGCGGATTTCGAAATGCAGCTCGGGTCGGTCGGCAAAGCCAGAATCGCCTGAGATGGCAATGGTCTGCCCCTTCTTCACCGACTGGCCGCGCTGGACGAGCAACTGGCTGGCATGGCCATAGACCGTCGTCCAGCCGCCGCCATGCTTCAGGATTACCAGGCCGCCCAGATTGGCGACTTCGTTGCCGGCATAGGCGACCACGCCGTCGGCAGCGGCAAGAACCGGTGTCCCGATCGGCGCGGCGATCTTGATGCCGTTATAGCGCTCGCCGGTTGCGCCTGGGCCGAAGCGGGTGATCACACTGCCGCGCAGCGGCCAGGCGAAGGCGCCGCTCAGCCGGGCTGGCGCCGCGACGACGGCATTGGATGGCAGAATCCGCGTCGGCGAACTGGAGGGGCGTGCGGGACGCTGGTTGGTGGCGAGCGCCGGCTCGCCCCCGGTAAGGATATCGTCGATATCGAGGCGGAAGGCGGCGGCGCGATCGGCCGGCGTGACGGGGCCACCCGGGATCAGGACGCGCATGCCGACGCGCAGCGTATAGGGCTCTTGCAGGTCGTTCGCGGCAATGACCCGGGACCAGTCGACGCCATAGGCGCGGGCGATCGCGATGCCCGTCTCGCCCGCGCGGACGAGGTGATAGCGGCCCGCCGGGATGGTCAGGCGCTGGCCCGCGCGGATGACATAAGGCGCAGTGAGATCGTTGGCCCGGGCGATCGCCTCGGACCCTGAACCGGTACGGTCGGCAATACCGCGGAGTGTATCGCCGGATTGGACGACATAGGTGCTTGACGCAATCGTCCGAGCATCGGGCGTTACGGGCCGCGCCTGCCAGGCGGGCGGCGCGGTGCGCGGGCGTTCGACCGTATCGTCAAGGCGCTGCCGCTCATATCCGGAATCCCGCGGTGTGTCGTAGCGGATCCGTGGCGGCGGATCCTGGGCGCGCGTCGGTGCGATCTGCGGAATGCATCCGCCAACCAGCGTGAGCGAGGCCAACAGGACCATGCGGTGCGCGCCCGTTCCGTGCCGTTCCCTCATGCCGTCCCCCACACCATCAGGCCCCCTTAACCATAGGTGCGGGAGAGCATATCGAGCGATTCGCGATGTGTCAGGTCGAGATGCAGGGGAGTGACGGTGACATAGCCCTGCTCGATCGCCTCGAGATCGGTGTCGGCGGTCGGGGTATGCGGAACGCGACCGAGTGCGAGCCAGTAATAATCATAGCCACGCGGATCGGTGCGGTGATCGAGTTTGAGCCGGCCGTAGTCGCGCAGGCCTTGCGAGACGACCCTGACCCCCTTCACCGCGTCGGCGGCGACCGGGGGAAAGTTGATGTTGACGAGCGAGCGCGGCGCGAGCGGGGCGTCGAGCAGCGGACGCAGGACCCGTTCGCCCCACGCCTCGGCGGCCGCGAAGCTGACCCGGTCTCCCATCCCGTGATCGGGATAGCGCTGGCTCAGTGCGATCGAGCGAATGCCGGCATGTGCGCCCTCCATCGCGGCCGCTACGGTGCCTGAATAGCTCACGTCCTCGCCGAGATTGGCGCCGCGGTTGACGCCCGACAGGATCAGGTCGGGCGGCGCATCCTTCATCAACTCGGCGAGCGCGATCATCACCGCATCGGTCGGCGTGCCGGTGACGGCATAGCGCTTGTCGTCGAAGCGCCGCAGGCGCAGCGGCCGGGTGAGGGTGAGCGAGCGGCTCTGGCCCGACTGTTCATCAAGCGGTGCGACGATCGTGATGTCGTCGGACAGAGTGCGGGCGATCCGCTCCAGCACCTCGAGCCCGCGGGCGTGGACTCCGTCGTCATTGGTGAGCAGGATACGCATCAGGCGGGTTCGAGCCGATTGAGGCCACGCAGATAGGGCTGCAGCGCTTCGGGGATCGCTACCGAGCCGTCCTCCTGCTGGTAGTTTTCTAGCACCGCGACGAGCGTGCGCCCGACGGCGAGTCCGGAACCGTTGAGGGTGTGGACGAAGCGCGTGGCCTTCTCGCCTTCGGGCCGGTAGCGGGCATTCATGCGGCGCGCCTGAAAATCGGTACAGGTCGAGCAACTGGAAATTTCGCGGTAGCGCCCCTGGCCGGGCAGCCAGACCTCGAGATCATAGGTCCGCGCGGCGGTGAAGCCCATGTCGCCGGTGCACAGCTTCATGCGCCGGAATGGCAGGCCGAGTGCGGTCAGGATGCCCTCGGCGCAAGCCGTCATCCGCTCATGCTCGTCCTCGGATGCGTCGGGCGTGACGATCGAGACCATCTCGACCTTTTCGAACTGGTGCTGACGGATGAAGCCCCGCGTATCGCGCCCGGCGGCGCCCGCCTCGGAGCGGAAGCAGGCGGTGAGGGCGGCAAAGCGCAAGGGCAGTTCGGCTTCGCTCAGGATCTTCTCGCGTACGATATTGGTGAGCGACACCTCGGCGGTGGGGATCAGCCAACGGCCGTCCGTCGTGCGGAACATATCCTCGGCCGCCTTGGGCAACTGGCCGGTGCCGAACACGATCTCATCCTTGACGAGCAGCGGCGGTACGACCTGTTCATAGCCATGCCCGTCACACAGCGTATCGAGCATGAATTGGCCGAGTGCGCGGTGGAGTCGGGCGGCGGCGCCGCGCACCAGCGTGAAGCGCGCGCCGGCGAGTTCCACGCCGGTTTCGAAGTCCAGCCCCAGCGCCGGGCCGATCACGTCATGCTCTTTCGGGGGAAAGGCGAAGGCGCGGGGGGTGCCGTGCGCAGCGACCAGCGCGTTGTCGTCCTCGTCTGTGCCGTTCGGGACGTCGTCGAGGGGCAGGTTCGGGATGATGGCGAGTTGACCGTTCAACGCCTCGCCGACCGCTTTTTCCTCGGCTTCGACGGCAGGTAGTCGCTCCTTGAGCGCCGCGACCTCGGCCATCAGCTTGGCGGCTGTGGCCTCGTCCTTCGACGCCTTGGCTGCGCCGATCGCCTTCGAGGCTTCGTTGCGCCTTGCCTGGCCGGCCTGGGCTTCGGTGATGAGGGCGCGGCGGCGCTCGTCGAGTGCGACGAGGGCGTCCGCGACGGGGGCGACTCCGCGGCGGGCCAGAGCTGCGTCAAAGGCCGCGGGATTGTCGCGAATGGAGCGAATATCGTGCATGATGGCGGCTATGACGGCGGCTCGGCGCGTGCGCAACCCGTGCTACCGCCTGCGCGTTGTTCCCGTTCGCCGTCATTTCAGAGAGGACCGTTCGATGCAGCTTCCCCATAATGCCGCGGTACTTGTCGCCGATGGTCGCAAGTTGTTGTTCCTTCGCAACGAGGGCGACGATACCCATCCCAACCTGACGGTGGAGCATGCCGAGGAACAGGCCAATCCAAAAGATAGTGACCAGAAGAGCGATGCGCCCGGCGTATCCTATTCAAGCTTCGGCAGCGGACGAAACACGATGGAGGAAGTCGACTTCCACCAGCTGGAAGAAGACCGATTCGCGGCAGACGCGGCAAAGCTGCTGGAACGGCGTGCGCTGGCCGGGGATTTCGACTCGCTGATCGTGATCGCGCCGCCGCACACCTTGGGCGAATTGCGCAAGCATTATCATGCCGCCGTAAGCGCTTTGCTCAAGGGCGAACTGGCCAAGGACCTGACGAAACATACGGTCGCCGACATCGAGGCTGCGATCAAGGCCGCCTGAGCCGGCAGCCCGCAGGCGCTCAGGCGGCGACTCGAGTCGTCTTCGCGAAGCGCTTGCGGGCGACCAGCGCCGCTGCGGCCGCGCCGAACAGCAGCACCATCGGCGGCGCAGGCACCGGTGCGGGCGGTCCGCCGCTCGACCCTGTGCTGCCGCCGCTGCTGCCATGGCCGCCGCTCGTGCTCCAACCTCCGCTGGTGCTCCAGCCGCTGCTCGTGCTCCAGCCATGGCTGCTCGAGCCGTAGGAGGAACTGGAGGTACTGGTGCTCGATCCGTTCGAGGAACTCGATGTGCTGCTTCCGTTGGAAGAGCTCGAAGTGCTCGAAGAGGTCGAGGAAGAAACGCCACTCGAGGTGCTCGACGAGGACGACACTCCGCTGGAGGTGCTGGAAGACGTCGACGAGGATACACCGCTCGACGTGCTCGAGGAGACGCCGCTGGATGTGCTCGACGACGAGCCGCCCGTAGATGAGGTGCTGGTGCTGGAAACGCCGCCGGTGCTGGTCGAGGAACCGCCGCTGCCGCCGCTGGAGGTGCTGGTCGACGAGCCGCCCGTCGAAGAGCCGCCCGTCGAGGAGGTGCTCGAAACACTGCCGCTGGAGGTGGAAGAGCCGCCGGTCGAGGTAGAGCCACCGCTGGTGCTGGTGGAACCGCCGCTGGTGCTCGACGTCGATGAAATAATGATGCCGCTGCTGCCGCCGCCCGAGCTGCCGCCGCCGAAGAATCCGCCGGCGAAGAAGCCGCCGCCGATAAATCCGCCACCGCCGCCGACGACTGCCGCCCCGCCGCCGCCACCGCCCGATACCAGCGGCATTTCGCCGCTCGAACCGGCGAAGCTGGGAGGCAGGGGAATAGGGGCGCCCTGACTCGTGACCGTCACTACCGCAGGCGGGCAGGTCGCCCGGGTTTGTGTCACGACTCGACGGACACGGCTCACCGGCCGGGTAACCGTCGTACGGCGCACGACCCGCTTGGTGGCCTTCTGCGCGTAGACGTGGCGAGACTGGGCTACTTCGGCGACATGCACCGCGCCGCCGCCCACCAGGGCGCCGCCACATGTGCAGGCACAAAGTTTTGCCAAGGCCATCCGCACCGACATGATGTCACTCTTTCGTTATCGATACCAAGACGAAGCACCGATCCGGTTCATCACGGCATCCGATTGCCGCTATTCAGCAAAGTGCCGAACAAAGAATTAAGTTCAAGCGCGTTAACCAATCTTCGGGGGAACTTTCGTCGTGTTGCGGAGGGTGTAGAGTGATTTCCATGGTTAACGTGCCGACTTGATACGGAATCGTGGTTAAGAGCCGGCGGTCGATACCAGGCAAAGTTAACATTTGGTCACCGGCACGCCGAATCGCGGCGGCAATTCACGAAAGTGCAATGTGCCGTACGTTAAGGGCTTTCATCGGGCATGGGGGCGGTTTAGGCGCAGCCTTGCTTGTGATGCCCGGGCGGCATGGCTATAGGCCGCGTTCGGGATAGGACGGCGGCTTGAGGTGCATCCGCACTGAGCAGCCGGCGGGAGAGTGGGGATGGCGACGGTCTTGAATCGATTGGACGAATCCGAAAAATTTACGCCGCCTCCGGGCGATGTGGGCGATGGCTATCGACCGAATGCCGATGAGCCGTTCATGAATCCGCGACAGCTCGCTTATTTTCGCGACAAGCTGCAGGCCTGGAAGGAAGCCATTCTGCGCGAGGCGCAGGGTACGCTTTCGCAACTTCAGGTCGATTCGCTCCGCGAAGCGGACCTTACCGATCGTGCGTCGAGCGAGACCGACTGGTCGATCGAACTGCGCACCCGTGATCGACAGCGCAAGCTGATCTCCAAGATCGATGCAGCACTGCGGCGGATCGAGGAAGGTGAGTATGGTTATTGCGAGGTGACCGGCGAGCCGATCTCGCTCGCCCGACTCGAAGCCCGGCCGATCGCGACGATGACCGTCGAGGCGCAGGAGCGCCACGAGCGGCATGAGAAGGTTTCGCGCGAAGACTGACCCTCGGGCGCTGTCCTTAAGCGATTCCTTACTCTTGGTGGGCTATGCGACTTCGAACGGAGGTCGCTCGAGCGTCACGATGGACCAATTTTCTCAAGATCCCTTCAGCGGTGCCGCTGGCGAAGACGGCGCACACAACCGGAATGAGTCGCGCGACAGCCTCTTCCTGATGGCAGACATGCGCCTCCCGGGCTCAGTCGACGTCCAGCAGGTAAGAGTCCGCAATCTCTCCGCGGGTGGCCTCATGGCAGAATTCCCGAGCGGGCTCGATCAGGGGCTGGTCGTGGAATTCGACGTGCGCGGTATCGGCTGGGTGCCTGGAAAGGTGGCTTGGTCCGCCGCGGGCCGAATCGGGGTCGCATTCGATCGGCAGATCGATCCGATGCTGGCGCGCAAGCCAGTCGGTCATGGCACGAAGACACCGGTCTTCGTCAAACCCGTGTTTCCGCGTCGCTGACCCCGCGCGGGGTGGACCGCACGGGGTTCGCGGGTGCTCCTTAGAGCTCGGTCATTTCCTCCTTGAGGCGCAATTTCTGTTTCTTGAGCGCCGCCAGGGTCGCAAAATCGGGTAGTGGTCGCTGCGACTCTGCGCTGATCTTTCGATCGAGCACTGCATGCTTGGCTTCAAGGGCCGAAAAATGCGCGGTCTGCATGGAAGAACTCCTCCTACATTGCTTGGCGGGCATAGGAGTAGAACATGCCTGTCGTTAATTGTCTTCCCCCATTTTCGTCATAATCGACGTCCCGAACCGATTCGTGCGACGGCCTGTTTTTGCAGGTCGCGGCGGTCACGCAATTTGCTAAGGCGGACGCGTGAACGGGGACACAATGGACGACTCACAGATCGCCAAGCGACTAGAATTGCTGCGTGTCGAGCATCGCGATCTCGATTCCGCGATCGCCGCGCTGGTCGAGGCGGGGTCGACGGATCAGCTTCAACTCGCCCGGCTGAAAAAACGTAAATTGCGGCTTCGCGATGAAATCTCGATGCTCGAAGATCAGATGATCCCGGATATCATTGCCTGACCGGAGCCGATTCGGCCCTGAGCCGGATTGGGACGCCTGTGTCCTCCGGCGGGTGCACGCGGGCTATACCGTTAATGCCCGGTTTATGTCACCTATGCTCGCCAGACCCGGGGGAACCATGAGCGAACCGCGAATCCATCGCCGACTGATCGACACCCTGTATATCGATGCGATGGTGCTTGCCGACGAGGCGCGCGGCTATTTCGACCAGGGCGGGCGGGTCGATCGCGAGTCGCTCGACCCGATGGCGCGGGTCTCCTTCTCGTGCGAATCGCTCAAGGTCACGACCCGGCTGATGCACGTCATCGCCTGGCTACTGACGCAGCGCGCAGTCGATTGCGGCGAGATGGAGCCGCGCGAGGCGCTTGATCCGTCACGCCGGCTGGGCCCGGCGCCCTTCAGCGAGAAGGCGGCGGTGGAGGCGATGCCGATGACGGCGCAGGCGCTGATCGAGGCGAGCGCCGAACTTTATCGTCGCGTGGCGCGCCTCGACCAAGCGCAAGCGGCGAACGACGTCACGGAAAGCCCGGTACATTCGATGTTCGACCGGCTGGCGATGGCGTTCTGAGCTCTCGCTCCTCTTCCGGCCGAATGCGCTCCTAAAGAGCCAGCCGCTTGCGGGCAGCGAGATATTCGCGCTCGAGCCGATCGATGCGCACTGCCACCGGCTCGACCTTGTCGATAACGCCAATCCCTTGGCCCGATCCCCAGATATCCTTCCAGGCCTTGGCCTTGCTACCGTTGCCGGTCCCGAAATTCATCGCCTTGAGGTCGCCCTCGGGCAGATTGTCCGGATCCATGCCGGCCGCTTCGATCGAACTGCGCAGATAATTGCCGTGCACGCCGGTGAAGAGGTTCGAATAGACGATGTCGGCTGCCTTCCCCGCGACAATGCCCTGCTTGTAGGCGGGCTCCGCATTGGCCTCGTCAGTTGCGATGAAGGGCGAGCCGATATAAGCGAGGTCAGCCCCCATCGCCTGGGCGGCGAGCACGGCATCCCCGGTCGCGATCGAGCCGGAGAGAGCCAGCGGACCGGAGAACCATTGCCTGATCTCCTGGACCAGGGCGAAGGGTGACAGGCGCCCGGCATGGCCTCCGGCGCCCGCGGCTACCGCGATCAGCCCGTCGGCGCCCTTTTCGATCGCCTTGCGCGCGAATCGGTCGTCGATGATGTCGTGCAGAGTGATGCCGCCCCAGCCATGGACTGCCTGGTTGAGATCCTCGCGCGCGCCGAGCGAGGTGATAACGATCGGCACCTGCCATTTGGCGCAGGTCGCGAGGTCAGCCTCAAGCCGCTCGTTCGAGCGGTGGACGATCTGGTTGACGGCGAAGGGGGCGGCGGGGCGATCGGGATTGTCCCGATTATGTTGCGCCAGCTCCTCCGTGATGCGGTGCAGCCATTCATCGAGCAGCGCCTGGGGACGTGCGTTGAGTGCCGGAAAGGAGCCAACGATTCCTGCCTTGCACTGCGCGATCACTAGATCCGGGCCGGAGATGATGAACAGCGGCGATCCGATGACGGGCAGCCGCAGGCGATCGAACAAGGGGGGAAGGCTCATATGCGTTTCATAGCGCAACCGATATGACTGTCCAGCGCTGGCGATTTGCCACGGCGCGTGAATGCCCTATGGGGCTAACACACCAAGATATAATATATCGGAGTCATCCCCTTCATGAAGCTCGCCCTCGCCTCGTTGCTCCTGCTCGGCGTTTCCACGCCTGCGCTCGCCGTCGGCAACCTGCCGTCAACCGTGGCGCCGATCGCCTATGACATCACGGTGAAGCCAGACGCCAAGGCGATGACGTTCAGTGGCACCGAGACAGTGACGATCAGAATCAAGGAGGCGACCAGCAAGATCGTCCTCAACGCGGCTGAACTGAAGGTCGGCACGGTCACCTTCGACGGGAAGGATGCACCCTTCGCGCTCGATGAGACGAATCAGACGCTGACCGTGACCTTGCCCGCGCCGGCGAAGATCGGCACGCACGTGATGCGCTTCGCGTGGGACGGCAAGATCAACACCACCTCGGCCGGCTTCTTCGCGATCGACTATAACAATCCCGACGGCTCGGCATCGCGCATGCTTGCCACTCAGTTTGAGGCGCCCGACGCGCGCCGCTTCGCGCCGATGTGGGATGAGCCGGCCTTCAAGGCGAAGTTCACGCTGAGCGCGATAGCGCCGGGCGACCAGACCGCCTTTTCCAATATGCCGGCGGCGAAGGTGACGAAGCTGGCCGACGGCACGAAGCGCTACACCTTCCAGCCAACGCCGGTGATGTCGAGCTATCTGCTGTTCCTCGGGATGGGCGATGTCGAGCGCAAGACGGTGATGTCCGGCAAGACCGAGATCGGCATCATCACGCGGCGCGGCGTGGTCGATCAGGGCGATTACGCACTGGCCGAGGCGAAGCGGTTGCTGACCTATTACAACGACTATTTCGGTCAGCCCTATCCGTTGCCAAAGCTCGATATGATCGCCGGCCCCGGTTCCAGCCAATTCTTCGGCGCCATGGAGAATTGGGGGGCGATCTTCTATTTCGAGCCGGAGGTCCTGTTCGACCCGAAAAAGGCGACACAGAGCGGGCGCGAGCGCATCTTCACCGTCGTTGCGCATGAAATGGCGCACCAGTGGTTCGGCGATCTCCTCACCATGAAATGGTGGGACGACCTTTGGCTCAACGAGGGCTTTGCCTCGTGGATGGAGAACAAGACCAGCCGCGACCTCAACCCGAGCTGGGATGCCGAGGCGACTGCCGTGGCGCAGGATCGCGAGGGTGCGCTGTCGATCGACGCGACTGCGGCCACGCACCCCGTGATCCGCCATGTCGAGACGGTCGACCAGCTGGGCGAGGCCTTCGATGCCATCACCTACCAGAAGGGTCAGGCCGTGATCGGCATGATGGAATCGACGCTGGGCGCCGATGTCTTCCGCAAGGGCATCCGCAGCTACATGGCGAAATACAAATACGGGAACACGGAGACGGACCAGCTCTGGGCCGAACTGGCCGCTGCGGCGGGCAAGCCCGTGAAGGAAGTGGCGCATGATTTCACCCTGCAGGGCGGCGTGCCGCTGGTAACGCTGACCGGGGCGAGTTGTGTCGGCGGTACTACCCAGGCGATGTTGACCCAGGGGCGTTTCGGCATGGACGCTGCCTCGAAAAAGCCCCAGACGTGGCGGGTGCCGCTCACGCTCGGCATGGTCGGCGGGCCGGTGACCAGCACGATCGTGCAGGGTGCGGCGCCGAGCAGCGTTTCGGTGCCCGGCTGCGGCACGCTGGTCCTCAATCGCGACAAGGGCAGCTATGTCCGCGTGAAATATGATGACGCGAACCATGCGGTGCTTGTTCGTGATTTCGGCAAGCTGGCGCTGACCGACCAGGTCGGTACCCTCGGCGATGATTTCGCGCTGGCGATCAGTGGCGACCAGTCGCTCGATCGGTATCTCGCAGTGCAGGACGCGGTGCCGCTCGAAGCGAACCCGCTCGACTGGAATGTCGTCTCGGGCCATCTCGGGGACATCAAGGGGCTGTTTCTGGGCACGCCGCTTGAGGCGAAGATCAGCGCAAGGACCATCGCGATCCTGTCACCGGTGATGAAGCGCGTCGGCTTCGAAGCGCAGCCGAACGAGTCGCCGCTCGTGACCAACCTGCGCGAGACCCTGGTCGGCCGGCTGGGTTATAGCGGCGATCCCGACGTGGCCGCGAAGGCGCGGGTTTATGTTGCCGCGCTGGCGAGCAACCCCAATGCGATCCCGCCCGCGATCCGCGCGCCGATCCTCGGGGTCTATGCGGCGAATGCCACCCCGACCGAGTGGGACGCGCTCCTTGCCATTACCAAGGCCGAGAAGAACCCAGTGACCAGGAACGGTTATGTCCGGCTGCTCGGCAATGTACGCGACGACAAGCTGGCGCAGCGCGCACTCGACCTGCTCAAGACCGACGACTTCACCGCGCCGCAAAAAGCCAGCCTGATCCGTTCGGCCGCGTCCCGGCATCCGGACATGGCGTTCGACTATGCAGTGGCCAATATGGACTTGGTCAACGGCCTGCTCGAGACGAGCACTCGCGCCGGTTTCATCGTCGGGCTGGGCACCGGTTCCAACGATCCGGCGATGCCTGGCAAGATCACTGCCTATGCCGAGAAGAACCTGACCGAAGCCTCACGGGGCGGCGCCAAGCGCTCGCTCGCGATCATCGCGGTGCGCAAGGAAGCGGCGGACCGGGTTCGCAGCGCCGTGGAGCAGTGGGTCGGCACGAACTGACCAGCGCACGCCGTCAGGGGTTCGCCCGCAGGCTATCATCCTGCGGGCGGCTTGCCGGCAAGATGGTCCGGCGGCGTCAGCCGACCCTGGTCAGGCCGGCCGCATAGGCCTTGCTCTTTTCTGCATAATGCTGCGCCGATGCCTTGAGCATCGCTGCGGACTTCTCGTCCAGGGTGCGCACCACGCGGGCTGGGCTGCCGACGATGAGGCTGTTGGGCTCGAAGCTTTTCCCCTCGGTGACGAGCGCGCCGGCGCCGACGATGCAGCCCGCGCCGATCACGGCGCGATTAAGCACCGTGGCACCCATGCCGATCAGGACGTTGTCGCCGATGGTGCAGCCATGGAGCACGGCATGATGACCGATGGTGCAATCCGCGCCGATCGTCAGCGGCGCTCCGGGATCGGAGTGAAGCATTGCGCTTTCCTGGATATTGCTGCGTGTGCCCACGATGATCGGGGTGTTGTCGGCCCGGATCACCGCACCGAACCAGACACTGGCCTCGTTGCCCAGATGCGCATCGCCGATCACGTCGGCGCTGGGTGCGACCCAGACATCCGTACCGATGACGGGCTGTTTTCCCTCAATGGCGTAAAGCGGCATGCGTGTCCCTCCTCGTTCGTCCGGGCTTAGCCCGCGTTGAAGCCATGGGGAAAGGGGGATGTCCCCAACGCACTTTGCCGAGGTGGTGCTGACCGCGGAGCAGGACCATCAAGAGATGATGGATTAATCCGGTATCCGCGCGCTTCGACTGGGCCTCAGCCATGCACCGAAGGTGAACCGGTCGGTTGTGCGCGCCGACCGGAAATATATCGCCGGCATGTGCATGGTGCGCGTCAGCTCATCGGCCATGTCGACAATTCCCCGTTCCCGGCGATCCAGGTGGATCTCCGGATCACCTTGCTGGCCAGCATGCCGGTGGCCATACCGACGCGCGCCGAACAGAAATATCCTATCGATTGGGCAAGCCGGCAGATCGGGTGGGTATCGCCCCGATCGGCCCGGTGGTCAGGCGATCAGCGCTGTCGCATCGCCTGGTCGATCGCTGCCTGGGTCAACGGCGCCATGGCGGCATAGGCTTCCGCGTTGGGATGGACGCCATCCTTGGCGAAGCCGGGTTTCATGCCGCCTTCCGGCGTGGCGATCACGGGCCAGTAATCGACATAGACGATGTGCTTGCGAGCGGCATATGCCCTGAGCCAGGCGTTGAGTGCCTTGATCCTGGGTGCCGGGGAAAGACCCGGGCGCCATGGAAAGTCGAGCGCCGGCGGGATTGAGGCGAGCACGACCTTGATGCCGTGGACCGAAGCGATCTCGACCATGCCCGCGATATAGCCCTCGATCTCCTCAGGCGTTTCCGCGCCGGTATTCCCCGCCACGTCGTTGGTGCCCGCCATGATATGGACGACCGCGGGCTTGAGCGCGATGACGTCGCTGCGGAAGCGCACGAGCATCTGCGGCGTGGTCTGGCCGGATATGCCGCGGCCGACAAAGTGCGGATTGTCCCTGATGAAGGGCTGGGGCGCCCAGCCCTGTGTGATTGAATCACCCATGAAGACGACACGTTGTGGATCGGCGGCCGCGAGCAGCGGCGCGTTCGCCTCCCGATGGCGCGAAATATTCGCCCAATCGCCATTGTCGCCCTGGCCAACCGGCGGCTTCGCAGCCGCAACGAGGGCAGGCGGTGGCGTCTGCGCTGAGAGATGGGCAATGGTCGAAAAGGCAAGGGCGCCGATCAGGCTCAGGGTGACAGCAGGACGCACGCAATTCTCCTCTCGACGGGGCCAGCGACCTTTGCCGCTCGTTCGTGCGAGTCCTAATATGGTTGCGCTACCAATGCACGCCTATCGTCACGGCGTTGGGGGTAGCGCGAACGCGGTGAGCGCGTCGCTGGTGCGTGGGCTGTTATGATAGCTCCCACCAGTTGACGCGATCGCGACATATTGTCGGCGATAGGTGATCGGGGTGGCGTGGGCGGAGGCGTCGAGTTTCGTGGTCCATATCTCCCTGCCGTTGCGCGCCTCGAAGGCGCGAAAGCGTGAATCGTCGGTCGAGCCGATGAAGATCAGGCCGCCGGCGGTGACGACCGCGCCGCCGGTGCCGTGTCGGCCGGTGTTGCGCAAGCCTTCGGGCAAGCTGTCCGTCACGCCCAACACGCTCTGCCAGACGATCCTGCCGGTCGCGGTGTCGACGGCGTTGAGCTGGCCCCAGGGCGGACGCTGGCACATCAGACCGGTCGAAGGTTGCTGGAAGCGCCCTCCCAGACCGCCCGGCTGATAGGCGACCCGTCCATTCCATTTAACCAGCGTGGTGACCTGGCCGAAATTGCTGGTGTTCACGAAGATATAGCCGCTCTTCGGATCATAGGCCGCACCGCCCCAGTTCGAGCCGCCTTCAGTGCCCGGGAAAGTAATGGTTGGCTGATCGAGCCGTATCGGATGGTAGAGGCCCCCCTCGATCATCCCGTTTTCGCGAATCCAGTTCTCGCACCAAGCCTTCAACTCGGGCGTTACATCGGCGATGTCATGCTCGATCGAGAAGCTCGTGCGGGCGAGCGGTGGCGTGATGGGGAAAGGCTGGGGGGCGACGCGACCTCGCCTGGAACGGTGCTTGGTGGGACCGGGCGCTCCTCGACCGGATGGATCGGCTCGCCGGTGACGCGATCGAGCATGAACAACAGTGCATTTTGGGCGACCACCGTGACGGCGGGCACCGTCCTGCCGCTGACATGTGCATCGAACAGCAGCGGTGCGGATTCGAGATCAATGTCCCAGATGTCATGATGCACGACCTGGAAATGCCAGAGATATTTACCCGTCTTCGCATCGACCGCGACGAGCGAGCTGCTGAAGAGGTTGGCGCCGACGCGATCGCCGCCATAGCGATCGACTGCCGGGGCACCGATCGGGAGATAGACGATCCCGCGTTTCTCATCGAGGCTCAGAAAGCCCCAGACATTGGCGCCCGAGCGGCGCTGCGTGCTGCCCGGGGCCCAGCTATCGTAGCCGCGCTCGCCTGGGCGGGGCACAGTGTGGAAAGTCCAGACCAGCTTGCCACTGCGCGCGTCCCAGGCGCGAACGTCGCCGGCTGCGCCGAGCGCGGGTGTCTCCTGTACCTAGGATCCGGTAATGATCAGGTTGCGATAGACGATGGGCGGGGTGGTGAGGCCCAGTTGCGCCGTCGGCATGTCGTTCATGACGTCGGCAGTCTTCATGTCGACGACGCCGTTGTATCCGAAGCCGGCGGCCCAGGCGCCGGTTGCCGCGTCGAGCGCGATCAGCCGTCCGTCACGGGTGCCGAAGACGATGCGCGGGCCGATTTGGCCGTCGCCAGGCCAGTATTCCACGCCACGCAGCGAAGGCTGGCCGGGGCCGGGAATATCGCGAACCCAGATTTCCTTCCCCGTCGTCGCGTCGAGTGCCGCCACGCGGGAATTGGGGCGTGGAGATATACATGCGTCCGCCGATGACCAGCGGAGTCATTTCCGATGCGGCGAAGCGCGAGGCCCGGGCGATACCGGCGCCCTCGCTGACGCGACGCTGGGCGTCGCCGGCATCGACTGGCGCGTCGCTCCCCACCGGCTTCATGTGATAGACCCAGGCGACCCTGAGGTCCCGGACGTTGGTGGGGTGATCTGGTCGAGCGGCGAGAAGCGCATCGCGCCCTTGTCATGACCATAGGTGGGCTAGTCTCCGCCGTCCCGTGCGAGCGCCGGCGCCGACAGGACGAGCAAGGCAGCGAGCAAGACCGGCGGTTTCCTCATTCTGCCTTGACATCGTGTCCATTGACCTGGCCCGCCGGAAAAGCGGGCCGCCTTCCGGGGAATGGGAAGGCGGGCCGGAAGTTGCGTCAGAACTTGACGCGCAGGGCGACCGTGATGGTACGGCCGAACGGGTTGTGGATCAGGCTGTAGTAGCCGGTCGAGCCGTTGTAGAAGGGTGGATCCTGATCGAAGAGATTCTGGGCCGCCACCGACAGGCGGGCGCCGTTCAGCAAGCCACCGTTGAATTCGTAGGCCATATTGAGATCGAAGGTGGTCTGCGCCTTGACCTTGTCGCCGCCGCCATTCGGATTGCCATTGGCATCGCGGGTGAGCGGGGCGACCGTGTTCGACGACCAGTTGCGGAACGAGCCGATGTAGTTGGCGAACAGGCGGGCCGAGAAGGGGCCATTTGCCCAGCCGAGATAGGCGCGAGCCTTGCGCTTCAGCGACGGGAACGTGCCGTTGTTGCCAGCGGTATTCAGTACTGAATATTTCGGGCCAGACCCGAACGACTGATCGAACTTGAAGAACTCGGTGCCGGAAATGCCCGCGCTAAAGGTGCCGGCATTGTCGGTGCGCAGATCATAATCGATCTGATAGTCGGCACCGGCGATGTCCAGGTTCAGCCAGTTGGTGTTGAGCGTGTGGAAGATATAGCTGGTGCAGGCTGGCGCGGAGCTGGTCTGCGGAATGCCCTGGGTGACTGCTGCGATCTGCGCCTGGGTGGCGCAGGAGGGGTAGAAGGTCAGCAGATACTGGGCCGAGGCGGTGTTGATGACGTTCGAGAATTGCGGACCCGTCACGCCGCCGGTGAACTCGGTCGTCCAGTAGGTGAAGCCGGCATGCAGGCCGGGCACCAGCGCCGGTTCGACGTCGAAGCCGAGCGACCAGCCGCTGCCCTTCTGCGCTTGAGCGTGAGGGTCGCCGGTGGTGTTCTGGATGCCTTGCAGCGAGCCGATATTGCAGAGCGTCTGGCCGGCGCAGGCCGGGAGGATCGTCACGACATCCGGATAGGCAGCGACGGGGATGTTGACATTATTGGTCTGTGCCCCCCAGCCGGCCGTGCCGAAGGCGCCATATTGATCGCCAAGGATTGTCAGTGGTGGTGCCACGAACGAAGTCGACCAGTTGCCACGGAAGCGCAGGCCGGCGATCGGCTCGAGGTTGAACCCGATCTTCGGGTTCGTGGTGCTGCCGAAATCGTCATAGTGATCATAGCGTCCCGCGACCGATATATCGAGCCGGCGGATGAAGCTGTCCATGTCCGGCGAGATGATCGGCACGTTCAGTTCGACAAAGCCCGAATAGACGGTCCGGTCGAATGGGAAAAACAATTGTTGGGATCCGCTCGATGCAGGGCCGCTGTTGTTGGCACGCGACACGAACTGGCTGAGCTGTGTCTTGAGCAATTCGGCGCCGAAGGCGATCTTTACGGGGCCGCCGGGCAGGTCGAACAGCGAACCGCTCGCGCTGGCGCGGATCTGCTGATAGCCGCTGGTCGCGCGGAGGCGATTGGCATTGTCGAGCAGGCGCGCGATGGTCGCCGCCGAGGTGCGATTGGTCGAGCCTGCCGGATTCCAGACGTCGAGCGCATTGTCCGCGGTCAGCGGCAACTGCGTGACGATGACGTTGGTTCCGGGCACCGAGATCGCGGTGAGGCTGCCGCTGCCGTTGGTGGTCCCGTTCAGCGCGAGGTTGGCGACGCTGCTGTTGATCGTGCCGGTGGTGTAGGTCGTGCTCTCGTCGCGACCGACACTGGCGAGGAAATCGGCATGCCAGTCGCTGGTGATCTCGTACGAGGCGGTGAAATTGGCGTACATCGTATCGGATGCGGACAGGCCGTGCGCGGGGCCGACCAGATCCGTGGCGTCCCAGGTGATCGTCTGCTTGTCTGCAGCCGCGCCGGTGACGCCGGGCGGATTGACGTAGAAAGGATTGGCCTGTGCGCCCGTCCGGAACACCGTCGCCTGCACGGTACCCGCGCCTTGCAGCGTATCGTTGCGGCGACGCGCATAGAGCAGATCAAGCCCGATCGTGAGCTTGTCGGTCACGTCGAAACCGAACTTGCCCATCACGCTTTCGCGCTCCTCCGAGCCTACCAGATCGGTGAATCCCCAATTGGTGCACGGATAATTGGCGGCGCTGTTCGCGACCGAAGCCGAGGAGTAGGGTGGCAGGTAGATGTTGCCCGAACCGCCGGGCTGGAGCGCTGCCGGCGAGCAATTGCGGGTCAGGAAATTGTTGCCGCCCTGGGCCGTATGGTTGGGATAGGTGAAATCGCGATCGCGATTCAGCAGATTGCCTTGATAATTATATTGCGCACCAATCACCGCATAGCCGCGATCCCAGGTCTGGCCGGCGAGCAGACCGGCGGTGTAGCCGGCGGTGCCGTTGCGCAGCGTTACCGACCCCTCCGCCTGGACCCCGTTGAACTTCTTGCGGGTGATGAAGTTGATGACGCCCGCAACCGCATCAGATCCGTAGATCGACGACGCTCCCTCGGCGAGGACCTCGACGCGCTCGAGCATGATGCTTGGCACGATGTTCGGGTCGAGGAAGGTATGGTTGGTGCCGCCGGTCGGTCCGCGATGGCCGTCGATCAGGACAAGCGTCGAGTTGCTCGCGCTGGCACCGAGCTGGTGGATGCTCGGCTGGTAGAAGGCCGAGGTGTTGCCCTGGCCGGTGATGCCGCTCAGCGAAGGAACGGAGGCGAGCGCGCCGGTGACGGTCTGTGCACCGGTGTCGCGTAGCGTCTGGGCGCCGACCGCGACGAGGTTCGACCCGATCGGGGCGACGCCGCGGATGCTGGTGCCCGTGACGATGATGTCCCTGCTTTGATCGAGGCTGGCATCCGATTCGGTCACTTGGGTCGGCGCGGTGGTATCCTGGTCGTTCGCATCATTCTGGACTGCCACAGGAGTCTGCGCGGCCGGCGCAACCTGTGCTGCGGCCGGCGCGACGATGAAGCACATCGCGGTGCCGAGCGCGATCAGCGATCCGCTATGGGCGAGCTTCTGCGACAGATTGGACACGTAATTTCCCCTCCTGATGCGACCGGATTCGGCCTTGCGAAAACTTTGTATACAAATTATCGAAGGGGCGTCAACATGACTTGTGGCGAGCCCGAAAGCGGCTCCGCGGCGGGCATCACATGGTGTCTTGGATGCGGAGTGAATCCGGGATAGGCATGAGGCGATCGGTCGGTTCTCTCTCTAAAGATGCTTTGAATCAAATAGATAATAGTCATGCTTGATAAAGTGGAGCTGGGCATTGGAGAGGAGGGGTGCTGGACCCAAGCGTTGCGAACATGGCCGGTCATTTGTCTGGCAAACGGCACCCATCCGGGCGCCGATACGGGGTAAGCCGGGTAAGAAATGCGCGCCTCACGAAATCATGTATACCGAATTTAAGCTTCGCCAGAGGAGCCGCTTGCGGGATACCGCGGAATTCTCCTCATCACTTTTGCTCCACCTGACAATGAGGCCGCGATGTCCAAGAAATCACTCTCGCTCATTTCCCTTCTCGCCCTTGCCGCGGCCAGTACGGAGGTGTCAGCCCAGGTCACGCCGAGCAGTGCAGCCCTGGTGGCGCCGCCGGATGCGCCCGCTTCGGACGACTGGACGACCTGGGGCTATGACCAGGAGCGCACTGCCTGGAACCGGGGCGAGCGCACGCTGACCAAGTCGAACGTCGCGAGATTGAAGATACAATGGAGCACCAAGCTTTCGACCCAACCGACCGATGTCGTGCTGTCGACGCTGACCTCGCCGATCATCGCGGCCGGCGTCGCCACGCCGCAAGGGCCGAGGAATCTGCTCTTCTCGCTGGGTGCCGACGATGTTCTGTTCGCTCTCGATGCGGATTCGGGCACCATCCTCTGGAAAAGGGCATTTCCGAACCCGATCACGGCGCGCAAGAACGCGACGTGGCTGTGCCCCAATACCGCGAACGCGACCCCCGTTGTCGACAAGGCGAAGGGCGTTATCTACTTCATGGCCAGCGATGGCGTGCTTCGGGGCCTGAACCTGAGCGACGGCGCCGAACGGCTGAAGCCGATCGAGATGGTGGCGCCCTTTACGCGAGCCTGGAGCCTTAACCTGATCGGTGACATCGTCTACACTACGAGCGGCCGGGCATGTGGCGAGGTGCAGGATCCCAAATCGGCGATGGGATCCGCGGTCGCGCCCGTCCAGCGCAGGGCGGGGGCCGTCGGAGCCAGCCCGGGCGGACCCGTGGTAGTGACCGATCCCTCCGCCGTGACCGCAGTGGACGTCAGAGACCTGGCCAATCCGGAACTGACTCGTTTCTACACCAGTGGCGGCCGACCCGCCGGCCCTTGGGGGCGCGGCGGGCTCGCCCGTGGACCGGGCGACAGCCTGATCTTCGAAACGTCCGATGGTATCCACGATCCGGCGGCGGGTAGCTGGGGCGACACCATCATGAAGCTCACGCCGAAGGCGACACGCGTGGCCGATTCCTTCACGCCGGAAAATGCGAAATATCTCTTCGCGCACGATCTCGCCGGTTCGGCCAGCCCGGTCGTCTTTCCGTTCGAAGGCAAGACGCTCGTCGCAGTGGGACAGAAGGAGGGCGTCCTTTACCTGCTCGATGCCAACGACATGGGTGGCGGGCTGGCGAAGAACCACACAATGCCGGTCTATAAGTCGCCGCAACTCGCCAATGACGCGGCTTCGGGCACCGACCCGAGCCAGGGAGTCTGGGGCGCGATCACCACCTATGTCTCGCCTTCGGGCGAGCGCTATCTCTACGTGCCGATATGGGGCCCCCGTTCGAAGAATGCGCCAGCGTTCGGCAATGATGGAGGGCCGGCGCCGCATGGCAGCATCCTAGCGTTCCAGGTGGTGAGCGCTGGCGGCAGGATCTCCGCGGTACCGGTCTGGACATCGGGCGACATGATCATGCCCGATCCTCCCGTCGTGGCGAACGGCGTTGTCTATGCGACCCAGACTGGGGGGCAGGCGATGCAGAATCCGACGCTGCCGGATGGATCGCGCCTCAACAGCGCTACGGCAGCTTCGGCAAAATATCGCTCGACGCCGGTGGGGAATCTCATCCTCCAGGCGTTCGACGCGGAGACGGGCAAGCAGCTCTATTCGAGCAGGAACGCAATCCAGGACTGGACGCATTTCAGTGAGCCGGTGGTGGCACTGGGCAAGGTTTATGTCGTGACGCACGACGCGCATGTTTATGCGTTCGGGTTGCGCCGCTGAAGAAGGGCGGTGCCGGGCTTGTCGAAGCCCGGCATCGCTGGTCAGTTCGTCGGTCAGTGGGGCGCGGCCGGGAAATTCCTGGTGAGATAGTCGACGACCGTGTCGGCTTCCTCCGGCTTCAACTCGGCCCCGCGATCGACCATGAGTTGCACGGTGGAAGCCCAGTCGTCCGCGGATTTGCGTTGGCCGAACACGATTGAGGTTTCGTGGCATGCAGCGCAGTGCGCCGTGATCAGGTCAAGCGCAGGCCCGGGAGGCGGGGCGGTCCCCATAGCGGCTGCCGGTGCGGCCGCGGAAGTCGGCGCCGGCGTGGATTGGGAGGCGGCTGGCTGGGCGGCAAGGCCGCACCCCGTGAACAGCCCAACAGCAAGAATGGCGGCGCCTGCCGCAAAGCGGGGAATGATGTTCGGTTTCAAGCTCGGCCTCCGCTCCGCGCGGGGTGGACCATGACAGCCACTCCGTCGCAATCGATTCGCACGGATTAGTGTATACATGTTGGAGGCCAAACCAAGCGCCGTTGGACCGAGAGGGATGGGGACGATAGCAGTGTCTGGCGATCATGGCGTGAATTCCGCCCATTGCCTGTTGCCATGACGGGTTGGGATCGTTCCTGCTACCGTATAAGTTGTATACAATCATAGTTTGAAGGCGCGCCGGCGCCACCTCAGGGGGTAGGTTATGCCAGCATCGAGAGTCTTCGGCGACCGCATCGACTCCCGAACGGGGCTTCGGCGGTGGCTTGTGTCGACCTCGCTGCGATGGACTCGGCTGGCCGCGCCGCTGTTGCTTCTACAGGCGGCCGTCCCTGGAGTGCCGCGCGCTGTACCCGTTCAGCCGTTGCGGCTCGTCATGGTGGATGTCGAGGGTGGCGCGGCGACGCTCCTGGTGACTCCGCAGGGCCGCTCGGTCCTGATCGACGCGGGCTGGCCGAGCGGGTTCCGCGGGGCCGATCCATCGCAGTCGAGCGCGACGCGCATCATGGCGGCGACTCGCGCGCTCGGGGTCAACCGGATCGATTACCTGATCGTCACGCATTACCATCTCGACCATGTCGGCGGTGTGGCGGACCTGCTCGCACGGATACCGGTCGGCACAGTGATCGATCATGGGCCCAATCGGGAACTGCCCGCCGCCGGGGCAGCACCGGGTCCGAACGATGCTGCGGCGCTCTATGCGCGGTATGAGGGGGCCATCGCCGCGCATCCGCACCGTATCGTGAAGCCCGGCGAACGCATCGTCACGGGATCGCTCGTCATAGATATCGTTGCCGCCGACCGTGCCGTGCTGGTGCGGAAGGGGCGCTCTGGCGCGGGCTGCGCGGATGCCCGGCTAGCCGATCAGGGCAATGGCGGGGAAGAAAATCCGCGAGCGATCGGGATCGTCGCGCATTTCGGCGCGGTCCGGATCGTCAGTCTCGCAGACGTGACCGCGGATGTCGAATGGGGCTGCTCTGCCCAGCGGACCGGCTCGGCCGGGCCGATTTGCTGATTGTGTCGCATCATGGCTCGCGGCTCAGCACCAGCCCGCAACTGTTCGCGGCGCTGGCGCCGCGCGTCGCGCTGATGGGCAATGGCGCGACCAAGGGCGGGGACGAGCGCGTGTTCGAGACGATTGCTGCCGCGCCTTCGCACCCGGTGCTGTGGCAGCAGCATTTCGCCACCCGTAGCCTGGCCGCGAATCGACCCCCTGCCTATATCGCCAACCTGACCGCCGAACCGGACCTGGGCTTCGCACTCGACGCCGCCCTATGGCCGGACGGGCTAATGGAGGTGACCAATCCCCGCACCGGCTATCGCGAGGCCTATCCCGCAAAGCGCTGCGCGTTGGGCCTCCCTCAATAGTCCTTCGAATAACGCAGGTTGAGTGAAGTTCCGTTCGAGCCGCCCGTCTGGCTGAGGATGCTGAGCGTCCTCGACAGCGCGATTTCAAGCTGGGTGGCGGTGAAGCCGCGCGTGTCGGTGACGATCTCCACATAGATATTGTTGGAGATATATTTGCCGGCGGCGACCGCGGTGCCGCGACCGGTGGTTTCGTCCGCGCCGAGGATCCGCAGCCGATCAATACCAGTAGCCGAGCGCAGCTTGCCGAGAGGATTAAGGCCACCGCCCGCACCGCGCAGCGAATTGAGCGCGGCGGCGAGCTGGATCGCCTGGGTCGGCGACAATTCCGTGATCGAATTGCCGAACAGGATGCGTGACAGCAATTCATCCTGGGGGAGGCTGGGCGAGGAAGTGAAGCTGATCTGCGGATTCAGCGCGCGGCCGGAGATGCTGATCGTGACGGCAGTGCCCGAGACGGTGCCGGTCGCGGTCATGGACAGGGTTGGATTGGAGACGGCGCCCCCTTCGAAGCGGATCACGCTGCTGGAATCGAGATCGAAGCGCTTGCCGGCGAAATTATAGGTTCCGCGGACCAGATCGACATCGCCCACCACCACTGGTGCGGCGGAGGTGCCGGTGACCCGGAGATTGGCGCTCCATTCGCTTTCCAGTCCCATGCCGGTGACGAACAGTCGATTGTCGGCCCGGATTTTTAGATCGAGCTTGAACAGCCCCGGCGGGCCGGCGGCCGCCGCTTGCTGCGCCGCCTGGGCGCGGCTGGTTCCCTTGCGCCGCACGCCCTGCAACTCGATCACTTCTGCCGCGCCCTGGCGAATGATTTCATAGCGCACCTCCGGCAGCCGCAACGTGCCCGAGATCAGCGCCCCGTTCGCCCGGCTGTTGGTAACAGAGATATCGCCCGACACGGTCGCACCCAGCGCGTCGCTGCGCGCAAGCTGCGCATTGCTCAGCGTTGCGCGCAGATCAATCGGGAAGCCGGCTGCGGCACCGAAGCCGACACTTCCCTTGGCCGTTACGGTCCCGCGCCCGGCCCGACCGCTGAAATCGGTGATGTCGAGACGGTCGTTGGTGAAGCGCCCGGCAAGTCGGATACTGCTGATCCGGGTGCCATAGGTTCCATTGTCGTAGGTCAGCGCGTTGGCGCGCATCACGCCGGTGAGTTGTGGATTGGACAGGCGGCCGGAGAAATCAGCTGCGATCCCGATCGGGCCTGAAAGTTGCTGATTGGCGATGCCCGCCAGACTCCACAGCACATCGGCCGGCCCGTTATAGCGCACGCCTCCCGACAGCGGTGCTTCCGTCAGGGCGGTCGTCCAGTAACCGCCGCCGACCGGCTGGAGCCGTATCTGAGCGCGGCCGATGACCGCGCCGCTGTGACGGATCAACGCCGCGAGCGTGCCACCTTCCGGTCGCAGGCTGCCCTGGGCGACGAGATCGACCGGGGTCGAGACGATCGCGGCGCCCGAGCGGGTGAAGTTCCTGACCTCGAGACGCAGCTCGGCGCGCGGAAAGGCGCTGCCGACCTGCGCGAAATCCATGGCCCCGGTCGCCCGGCCGCCGAGGCCAGCGCCCGCCGCAACGCTGTTAAGAAGGGCGATATCGAGATTGTCGAACCGCGCCTGTACTTCGCGTGCACTGCCCAATCGACCCGCGATGCGCACCTGCCCCTGCGGCACGACGACCGCGACAGGTTGCAAGGTGTAGACGCCGCGCAACACCCGGATCTGCGCGGGCTGGGCAAGGTGGAAGGGGACGTTACCGACCTGGCCCTGCGCGGCGACGCGGTAGAGATCCGGCGAAAGCTGGGCGTTCGCCGCGAGGCGGAAGGTTGCCCCGCTCTGGCCGTTGGCCACAAGCTGCGCCGTACCGTGGCCGTCCCGGTAATTGACCTTGGCGCGTGCCGCCTCGAGGAAGAAGGTGCCTTGGCGCACGCCGGCCAGCTGGATGTCGGCAAGCATCTCCGGCGCGCGCGGATAGAGGGTCAGGGCAACCTCGACGATCGCACGGTCTATCACCAGGCCGGCCTGGCCCGGGATATGGGCATTGCTGGCTCGAGCGGAGATCTGCGCGCGCTGTACCGAACCGGTAGCGGCCAGGTCGACGCTGCCGGTGACCCCCGATCCATTGGCGGTGAGCCGGCCGGCAAACGGACCCGCGGCGGTCTGCCGGACCGTGCCGGCTAAAAGGATGCCGGCAAAGTGCGCCTTGTGCACGTCGATCGTCAGTGGGCCCTTGCCCGTCCTGATCAGAATGTCGGCGTCAATCGGCCCATAGGGCGAACCGCCGCTTGCAGTAACGGCATAGCCACCGCCGGTTCCGCGTATCGTCGCCTCGACATTGGTGAACTGGATGCCGATGTTCGGCCGGCTTGCGCGCAGGCGGACGAGCGGCTGATCGATGGTGCCCGATACCGTCATTGCCAGTGGCCCATATTGAACGGAATGCCCCCGGGCGGTGAACGCGATCCGGCCATCGGATCGATAGTTTCCCGTGCCGTTGGCCAGCAGGAATCGCGGAGCGGCGATGCGCAGGTCGCGAACCTGGACAAGGCCTTGCGGGTCGACGCTGACATTGCCTGTAACGACTGTCTTGCCGCCGAGGAATTCGGCCACACTGTCATTGTCGATCCGTACGCTGGTCGCGCTGAAGCGTCCCTGCAGGCCGAAGCCGCCCGACGCGACCGTCTTAAGGTTCATGTCGGTCGTGAGATCGACGATGCCGATACCGTCGATGCGGTATTGGTTGACCCTGCCCTTCAGGGCGCCGCGGTAGATGCCGGTGGACAGATCGGCCACGACTACCGCCGTGGCGTCGATCTGCGGCGATCGGATACGCAGATTGTCCGACAAGAGCGTATCGCCGCTGACGGCAAGGCTGCCGTTCACTGTCACCTTGGTAAGCAGGCCGCCGGCTGCGGCGTTGAGGCCGGTAACGCGCGCGATCCTCGCGGAGACGGGAATGACGATGCGGTCCGCTTCGACCCGCGCCTTTCCCTCGGCATAGAAGCCTTGGACGACGGTTTTGCCGAAGCCGATCGCCGCCGCGGTGATCTTGTAGTTCACCAGCGGTCGGGCGAAGGCGCCATCGAGGCGCAGCGATATGCCGACATCGCGGCCATTCAGATTGTCGGCGATCGCGCCCGGGGTCAGTAGGCGCGCATCGACCTGTACCGCCTCGAAGCGGTTTCGCCCGAAGTCGATCAGCCCGCCGGCGGTGACGGCAAGCGCCTCCGAATGCAGCCTGAGGCGGGTATCGGCGCTGCGGTTGGCAAGTCGGGCGGAGAGGTCGACGGACAGGGCGGGTGCTGTCAGGCGTTCGATCGGGCCGGTCAGTATCAACCCCGGATGAAGCGGACCGCGGACGGTGACCGTGCCGTTCCGTGCCGCGAGGGCGAGCTTGGCAAGCGGCCGGCCGCCGAGCGATGCAGCGGCGCTGCCGGTCCAGGACGCCCAGCTGCCCCGGCCGTCGATGCGGGCGACGAGCGGCTGGGAAAATCCGCCCATGCCAGCGATGATGCCGTCGGCAGGCGCGTTCAGCACGGCCTTTGCGACCAGCCTGTCCTGGTCGGGGACGGCATCGAGGAGCAGCGCCACCCGATCACCGCCATCCAGCGCCGCGGCCCTGCCGTCGAGCCGGACACGGCCATCGACGATGTGGATTGCGGCATCGAGCGTCGCCGAACGGCGCGTTCCGACGACAGGGGCGCCGAGCACAAGCCTGTCGACCCGCAACCGGCCTATGTCGATATCAAGGTTGGGCAGAAGGGAGGCGTTCGGATCGCTCGGGACGGCCTTGAGTTCGGGAAGGCGGGCAAGCGTAATCAGCGGGGCGGTCGCCGAGCGAACATCGATATGCGAACGAAGATAAGCGAAGGGGCGCCAGTCTAGATCGATCCGCGGCGCCGTTGCAAAGATCCCCTTCGGATCGCTGACCCGGAGGTCGCGGATCACAAGCTTGCCGTAGAGCGACCCGTCGACACTGCCGAGTTCGAATTTGAGGCCGGACGCGGTCTCATATCCCGAGAGTTGGCCAACGAGGAAGCGACGGCCGGGCGCGGTATCGAGCGCAAGGAGCGCTAGCGCCGCGAACGCGGCCAGCGCCGCGACCACGATCCCCGCCCACAGCGCGATTCGCCGGCCAAGCGGTCGACGGGTTGCCGCCGCGGCCTGATCCCCCTGAACCCGCCCCATCAGAAGGCCTGCCCGATTGAGATATAGAGCGCCACCTTGGATTCGCCCGGGCGTCGCGCGATCGGCGCGGCGACGTCGAGCCTGAGTGGTCCGAAATTGGTATAGAAGCGTCCGCCGATGCCGGCGCCAAAGCGCAGATCGGTGAACTGCGGCAATGTCGACGCATAGGCCTGGCCCACGTCGACAAAGGGCACGATGCCGAAATTGCCGAAGCGATAGCGCGCTTCGACCGCGCCCTCGACGAGGCTGCGGCCGCCGACCGGATCCCCGTTCGGATCGCGGGGGCCAAGCTGCTGATAGCCGAAGCCGCGCACCGAGCCCCCGCCACCCGCATAAAGGCGGCGCGACGGGGCAATCGCGTCGCGCGGCGCACCGACGATCGAGGCGGCGCGCGCGCGCGCGGCCATCACCAGGTTGTCCGACACCGGATAATAGACGCTGCCGTCCACCTGGCCGCGGAAATAGCGGTAATTCTGCCCTTCGGTCTGCTCGATCTCCGGACTCAGGCGAAGCTGCAGGCGGAAGCCCTTCGTCGGATCGAGAAGGCTGTTCGAGCTGTCATAGGCGATCTGGCCGTTGAGGCCGCCGATCGCATAATTCTGGTAGGCCCGCTTGCCGCTGGCATATTGATAGGCGTCTTCGCGCGTTCCGAGCAGCTCGAAGCCGTAGGCCCAAGTCCATTTCTTCTGCCAGATCGGCGTCGAGTCACGTGAGATCCGGCCGGTCAGGCCGACGGTCAGCGCAGTGTAGGCATCATAGTCCTGGCGCTGGGCGGCAAGCGAAAGCAGCACTGTCCTGTCTCTTCGTCCGGCGTTCGCGCGACGAAAGGTGGTTGCGAGGCCCTGGTCCTGCGTTCCAGCGGTTCCGGTAATGGTCAGCGAACCTTCGGGCCTGAACAGGTTACGGTGAGTCCAGCTTGCGTCGAGGCGGAAGCCTTGGCCGGTCGAGTAGCCCGCCGTCGCGGCAAGGCGCCGTGCCTTGCCGGCATTCTGGGTTACCAGCAGGTCGACGACCTCGGTACCGTCAGCCGCTGTGGCGCCGGTCCTGCGCGGCTGGACGGCGACGCTGTCGAAGAGGCTGGTGGCGACCAGCGCCTCGCGCAGGTCGTTGACCTTTCGCTCGTCATAGAGTTCGCCCGGGCGAAAGCGGGCGAGGACTCCCACATGCTCGGCATTGAAGGCAAGCTTGCCGGTGGTCGAATAGGTGCCGAATGTCGATCGCGGACCGGGATCGACCGGCAATGTATAGTCGCCGACATGAGTGGCGTCGTCGAGGACGATGTCGCGCTGCCCGAGCGTAACGAAGGGGTAGCCCTGCTGTGGCAGCTTCAGGCTGACTGCGGCCTCTGCTGCTTCGATCGCTGGCGCGACGATCGGGTCGCCTGCGCGCAACGCGAGCGCCTCGCGGGCAAGGCCGGGCGGCGCGGTATCGGGGCCGTCGATCACGATCGTCCCGAGATTGTAGCGCGCGCCGGGTGAGGCGCTGATGGTCGCGGTTACTCGACCCGGCTGACCCGCATCAGGCTCGACGAGCGAGGAAACCACGGCATCATAATAGCCCTCGGCCCGCAACAGGCGTAGCGCGAGCGCTTCATCCTCCCGCGCGCGCGCCTCGATCATCGCGCCGTTGGCTCCTTTGCCATTGCCTTGGTCGAGCGCCGAGAGCGATCGGAAGCGGCTTTCGAGCCCGACGGAATCGAGCCCCTGGACTTTGACGGCATAGCGGATGTCAGGCGCTGAATCGGCCTTTTCTGCTACTGCAGTGCTGGCTGCGGACGGTTCGACGTCGAAGCCTGCCAGCGGCGGCAATGGCTGGCTCAGGACCGGATCGACCGACGCTGTCGGGGCTGCCGGTGGGGGGGTGGCGCTGGTCGCGGTGGGTGTCCCGGTCTGGCTCGCAGGCATCGCATCGATGCTTTCAAGCGGTTCCATAGGGGCGGCAAGCGCCGGGTCGATCGGCGGTAGCGCCTTCTGGAATTGAGACTCCGGAATAATGTCGCTCTCCGCTTGCGGCGCAGACTGGTCGGATCGCGCCTGCGCCAGCGGATCCGGTACGCGTTGCGCCGATAGCGACGATGGGAGGGTGCACAGGCTCGCAAGCGCGAAGGGGAGGGGGTGTCTCGACTTCAAAGCGGGTGTTCCGGGACGCGAGCGGGGATTCATGGGGCCGACGGGGCCGCGCGGGGCATCGCCGGGCCTTTCAGAAAGGGACGTATGACTGCGTAACGACCGAGCGCGGGATTGGCTCCCGCAGCATGCCGCACTAGCGTAGTAGCCGGGCCACGGTCGGCGCGATACCTCGGACCACGATATCCACCCCGCGCGGGTTGGGGTGCATCCCGTCCGCCTGGAGCAGCGATGGTTGGGCTGCGACCCCGGCGAGGAAAAAAGGATAGAGCGCGGCCCCGTGCGTACGGGCAAGCTGGGGATAGATCGGCTCGAAGCGCGTGGCATAGGAGCGGCCCATATTCGGGGCGGCACGCATCCCTGCGACCAGGGTCCTTATGCCGCGCCGTTGCAACTCGGCGAGGATCGCGTCGATATTTGTGCGGGTCTCGGCCGGGCTCAGCCCGCGCAGCATGTCGTTGGCGCCGAGTTCGACGATAACGAGGTCCGGCTTGGCCTTCAGCGCTTTCAGCACCCAGGCAAGCCGGGCTCGCCCGGCGGCGCTGGTATCACCCGAAACACCGCCATTCTGAACCAGGACAGCTATGCCGCTGCGGCGCAACGAGGCCTCCAGTCGCGCTGGAAACGCTTCGGCCGGCCGCAAACCATAGCCCGCGGTCAGGCTGTCGCCGAACGCCAGGACGAGCTTTTCCCGTGCTTCCGCACGGGCCGGCGCCAGTAACGGCAGCATGCACGAAAGGACGACGGCTTGGACAAAGCGCAGCGCCACGCCATATGCTGCTTTCCTGCGTTTCATCGGACCACCCTTCACCATGACAGACAAGCATATCGCGATCCGCGCGCGGGATGTCACCCTCGCGCTTGGCGCCGGGGAAGCGCGGGTCGGAATATTGAAGGGAATCGATCTGGAGATCGAAGCCGGCAGCAGTGTCGCGCTGCTCGGCGCCTCGGGGTCGGGGAAATCCTCGCTCATGGCGGTCCTGTCAGGCCTCGAGCGGGCGACGGGCGGTAGCGTGCATGTCGCTGGCGCCGATTTCGGGTCGCTCGGCGAAGATGCGCTGGCGCTGGCGCGGCGCGGGCGGATCGGAATCGTCCTGCAGGCTTTTCACCTCCTTCCCACGATGACCGCGCTCGAGAATGTCGCCGTGCCGCTCGAGCTCGACGGCGTGGCCGACGCTTTTCCCCGGGCTGGAGAAGAGCTGGCCTTGCTCGGGCTTGGCCACCGTCTCCATCATTATCCGGCACAGCTTTCCGGCGGTGAGCAGCAGCGCGTCGCCATTGCCCGCGCGATCGCGCCGCGTCCGGCGATCCTGTTCGCCGACGAACCTACCGGTAACCTCGATGCCACTACCGGCGCGGCAGTGCTCGACCTGCTGTTCGCACGGCACGCGGAGACCGGGACGACGCTGGTGATGATCACGCATGACGCAGCGCTTGCCGCGCGGTGCGCGCGCGTCATCGAGATGCGCGACGGGCGCATCATATCGGATAGCCAGGTCACGAGGTCCGCCGCGTGAAGCTGGCCTGGCGGCTGGCGCTGCGCGATCTTCGTGGCGGGCTCGGCGCATTGCGCCTGCTCGCGATCTGCCTTTTCCTCGGCGTGGCGGCGATCGCCGGGATAGGCAGCCTTTCATCAGCTCTGACGGCACAGCTGGCGACACAGGGGCGGGCCTTTCTCGGTGGTGACCTTCAGATCACCCTGTCGCAGCGGCGCGCCGCGCCGGTCGAGCGCCAGGCGATCGCGCGACTGGGGCGCGTTTCGGAAAGCGCCAAGCTCAACGCGATGATTGCGCGCGCTGATGGCAGACAGGCGACGCTTGCGGCACTGAAGGCGGTCGACCACGCCTATCCTCTGGTGGGGCGCCTCGCCCTCGCGCCCGGCGCCTTGTCGCGGCGCGCGGACGGCATCCTGCTCGATCCGGCCCTTGCCATGCGACTTCACGTCCGGGTGGGAGATACGGTGCGCGTTGGGGAAGCGCAACTCGTCGTCACCGGCCTGATTGACGACGAACCGGATCGGGTGGGTGAGGGGTTCCGGCTGGCGCCGCCGGCCATCATCGATTTCGCCGGCCTCGCCGCTACCGGCCTGGTTCAGCCCGGGAGCCTCTATGACTGGCGCTACCGTATCGTTGTGCCGCAGGGGACGGATGCGCCCGCGGTGGCAGCGCGGCTCAAGCATGATTTTCGTGAAGGTCGGTGGCGCGTGCAGGATAGTAGCGATGGCGCACCCGGCGTTCGCCGCTCCATCGATCGTATCGGGCAATTTCTGAGCCTGGTTGCTCTGACCGCCCTGGTCATCGCCGGTATCGGGGTCGGCAATGGCGTGGGGGCCTATCTGGAATCGAAGCGGGGGATGATCGCGACGCTCAAGACGCTCGGTGCCGGTTCGGGGCTGATCCTGCAGCTGTTCCTGATCGAGGTCGCGCTGGTGGCCGATGTCGCGATCGTCGCCGCCCTCCTGCTCGGCGCGATGGTACCGGCGATCGTGACCGCTCTGGCGGGCACGGCACTGCCGGTGCCGCCCCGGCTTGGCTTCTATCCCTGGCCGCTGCTTCAGGCCGCTTGCTACGGGCTGCTGGTAGCCTTTGCCTTTGCGTTGCCGCCACTGGCGCGTGCGCGACGAATTGGCGCGACTGCTTTATTCCGCAGTGGTGTCGAGCGTGGGAGCCGCCCGTCCCTTGGCGTGATCGTCGGCGCGGGAGCGGCGCTGTCACTTGCCGCAGCGCTCGCGGTCTTTTCGGCGCGAGAGCCGTTCTTCGCCGCGGCCGTTCTTGGCGCGGCCGCGGGCCTCGTGCTGTTGCTTGGCCTGTTGGCTGCCGGTGTCCGCCACGTCGCGGGGCGGCTCCCGCGATCGCGCCACCCGTTGCTCAGGCTGGCTATCGCCAATCTGCATGCGCCGGGCGCCCAGACCGACCGTCTGGTACTCGCACTTGGGCTCGGGCTTACGCTGTTCGTCACGCTGGCGGTAATCCAGACGAATCTCGCCGGAGCGCTGCGCAGCACCGTGCCGCAGCGTGCGCCCAGCTTTTTCGTGTTGGACATACCGGTCGACGGAATTGCGCGGTTCGGCGCGGTCGTGCGCGCGGCCGCATCCGATGCCAAGATTCGCGCCGTCCCGTCGTTGCGCGGCCCTGTCGTCGCGCTGGGCGACCGGCGGGTTGCCGACATGAAACAGGTGCCGGAAGGTGCCTGGATCCTGCGCGGCGATCGCAGCCTCACCTTCGCCGCCGACCTGCCCGCAGGTAACCGGGTCATCGCCGGGCGGTGGTGGCCGCGCGACTATGCGGGGCCGGCGCTGGTATCGATGGACGGCGAGGCCGGCCGTGTCCTTGGCCTCAAGGTCGGCGACCGGATCACGGTGTCCGCGCTCGGAGTGGAAGTTCCCGCTACGATCGCGTCCTTTCGCGAGATCGACTGGGGCACCATGGGCTTCAATTTCGTCCTGATCTTCTCGCCCCATGTGTTCGACGGAGCGCCGTTCAACTACATGGCCACTGTGACCGTGCCGGCAGCGCGCGAGGGCGCAGTCAATCGCGCGGTGACCCAGGCATTCCCGTCGAGTAGCCTGATCCGGGTGCGCGATGTGATTGCGACCGTGGGTACGCTGTTCGGCCAGTTGGCGACAGCGGTGGCAGCGGCTGCGTCGGTGGCGATTGTTGCCGGGATCGCGGTCCTCGTCGGAGCAGTCCTCGCGGCGCGACAAGCGCGCGTCTATGATGCAGTGCTGCTCAAGCTGCTCGGCGCGACCCGCCGCCAGATACTGATCGTCCAGGCGATCGAATATGCGCTGCTCGCTATGATCGTTTCGCTGGTCGCACTGGCGATCGGGATCGCCGCTGGCTGGTATGTCGTGGCCGGGTTGTTCGACCTGCCCTGGTCGACCGACTGGGGCATCGTCATTGCGACTGAAGCGATCGGGATCGGCGTCATCCTGACGATCGGGTTGCTGGGATCGCTGCCGGCGCTCGCTGCAAGGCCGGCACGGGCGCTTCGCGACCTCTGAGCAGCGGCCGGCTCGATGATTGTTTCAGCTCTACAAGCGCCGCAAGGGGGATATCCCGCTCATTCTCGGGCGCTGACGGGGCGGGGATGCTCACACCCGTTGCTGCGGCGGCGACCTACCGGCCAGTGATTCGATCCGCGATAGCGTTGCGCTCGGCTGGAGCAACCTTCCGATCCCAGGGTGTCTGTCTCTGCGTTCGTGAGCAATGGCCACTCGTCGCCCTGGCCGGTGCTATTTTGGCAAGCGGCTGTTGCCGAGGGTTCAACGTCGCGCATCCAGCGCCGCCTCGATCCAGCTGGCGAGACGTGCGTCTCCCTATAATATTCATTATATTACAATAAGTTGATCGCAATAAGATTGCTTGGCCGTGGTTTTTGCGTTTCGGTCGCAGCGAAGGACAGCTGGGTTGGCATGGGCATGTGCGCCGGGAATACGCCCCTTGTGCAAGGGAGGGCGCAGGATAGACTGACGCTCTCGCAGGCAAGAGGTGATGGGGGCTGGTGTGTCACGCAACAAGGCGATCATTTGCTTCTTTTGACCGTGCTCCAAGGGGCCCCCGGGGCGTTGGGCAAGTCGTGTACGGGCCGCGTGATCGCATCGCATGACCGGGCCATGCGTCGCCCATCTGCAACGTGCCATGGGCGACGCGATGTTGGCATCGCGCGACGATGGCGGCGCGACCCGGCTCTGTGGTCTGCGCCAGCAGGGATCTGCCAAGATCCTGTTGCCGCGAAACCACCGGGATGGAGCGCTCGAGGCCGTCCTGCTGAATACTGCGGGTGGGATGACCGGTGGCGACCGCTTCAACTGGGTGGTGGAGGCTGGTGCCGGCACGTGGCTGCGCGTCACCAGCCAGTCTGCGGAGCGAATTTACCGGAGCGCGGGCGGCGTTGCCCGGGTGAGGACGAGCCTGAGGATCGGCGCAGGCGCCACGCTCGAATGGCTGCCGCAGGAAACCATCCTGTTCGACGGCGCACGGCTGGAGCGAACTCTGGAGATCGATATCCAGCACGGTGCGACACTGCTTGCGGTCGAATCGATCGTGCTCGGCCGGCGCGCGCACGGCGAACTGGCGCGTTCTGGAAGTTTGATCGATCGCTGGCGGGTCAGCCGCAACGGCCTGCCGCTCCTGATGGAAGCGCTGCGGCTGGAAGGGCTGCAGCGCGCGCTGGAGTCACCGGCGACCGGCAATGGTGCTGCAGCGCTGGCAACGGTGCTGCTCGTCGCGCCAGATGCCGAACAGCGGATCGACGAGATCAGGGCAATGTTGCCGAATGGAAGCGGGCTCGAGGCGGGGGCATCCGCGTTTCGCGGCATGGCGCTGGTCCGGATACTTGCCACCGACGGCGACCGGTTACGGCCCAGTCTCGCCGCCTTGCTTGCGCGGCTTGGCGGTGGACCGCTGCCGCGCGTCTGGCAGGTATGACGCGATGCATCTGACTCCCCGAGAGAAAGACAAGCTGCTGATCTCGATGGCGGCGATGGTGGCGCGTCGGCGACTGGAGCGTGGTGTGAAGCTCAACTATCCGGAGGCGATCGCGCTGATCAGCGACTTCGTCGTCGAAGGCGCGCGCGATGGCCGCAGCGTTGCCGACCTGATGGAGGCCGGCGCCACCGTGATCAGGCGCGACCAGGTGATGGAGGGCATCGCGGAGATGATCCACGACATCCAGGTCGAGGCTACATTTCCTGACGGGACCAAACTCGTCACCGTCCACTATCCGATACGATGAGGTTGTCCGCATGAAGATCGTTCGCGCATTTTCCGCCCCGGCCCTGCTGCTCTTCGCTTCGCCAGCCTGGGCGCATCCCGGCCATGAACAGGGTGTACTGGCTGGCCTCGCTCATCCGTGGACGGGCGCGGACCACCTGCTGGCGATGGTCATGGTCGGCATGCTCGGCGTAGCGCGCGGCGGCCGCGCGGTATGGGCCTGGCCCATCGCGTTTCTCGGCGCGATGATCGCGGGTTTCGCGATTGGACGCGGAGGCGTCGCGCTTCCCCTGGTCGAGCCGATGGTTCTGGCATCCGTCATCATGTTCGGTCTTGTCGCAGCCACAGCCATCCGCGTGCCGGTCGTGGCGGGCGCGGCGATGATAGCGCTGTTCGGGCTTTATCATGGCCATGCTCATGCAGCCGAAGCGGGGAGTGCCGGTGTAATGGGTTTCGCCATTGGCTTTCTGGCGTCGACCGCGACCCTGCACCTTCTGGGGATGGCGGGCGGCATGGCATTGCGCCAGGATTGGCGGCGTGCGGCTGGCGGCGCGGCGGCGCTCGCCGGCATTGCGCTGAGCCTCGCATGATCCCGGGCGAGGTTTTCACCGTCGCGGGCGATATCGTGCTGAACGCGGGCCGCGAGGCGGCGGAACTGATGGTCGCGAATAGTGGCGACCGTCCGATCCAGGTCGGCAGCCACTATCATTTCGCGCAGACCAATGGCGCGCTGCAGTTCGACCGGGCTGCCGCCTGGGGGCGGCGGCTCGATATCCCGGCGGGAACCGCCACGCGTTTCGAGCCCGGCCAGAGCCGCCTCGTCCGCCTTATCGCCTTTGGCGGGGATCGGCGCATTTCAGGCTTCACCGGTGAGGCGAAGCCAGCCGCATGACCCACAGCATTCCGCGCAGCCTCTACGCCGACCTATACGGGCCAACCACCGGCGACAGAGTACGCCTGGCCGATACCGATCTGATCATCGAGGTCGAGCGCGACTATACGATTCCCGGCGAGGAAGTGGTGTTCGGTGGCGGCAAGGTCATTCGCGACGGGATGGGCCAGGGCCAGGCATCGCGCGCGTCTGGCACGGCCGATACCGTTATTACCAACGCGTTGGTGATCGATCACAGCGGCATCTACAAGGCCGACGTCGCGTTACGCGACGGGCTGATCGCGGGCATCGGCAAGGCTGGCAATCCCGACGTGCAGCCGGGAGTAGACATCATTATCGGCCCCGGCACCGAGATCATCGCCGGCGAGGGCCGTATCCTGACCGCAGGCGGGATCGATTGCCACATCCACTTCATCTGCCCGCAGCAGGTGGAGGATGCGTTGATGAGCGGCATCACCACGATGATTGGCGGCGGCACCGGCCCTGCGACGGGAACCAACGCCACGACCTGCACGCCCGGCGCGTGGCATCTCGCGCGGATGCTCCAGGCGGCCGAGGCGCTGCCGATGAATATCGGCTTCACGGGCAAGGGCAATGCTTCCGCACCCGAGGCGCTGGTGGAGCAGATCGCCGCTGGCGCCTGCGCGTTGAAGCTGCACGAGGATTGGGGCACTACGCCGGCCGCGATCGATTGCTGCCTGACGGTCGCCGACGAGCATGACGTGCAGGTGATGATTCATACCGACACGCTCAACGAAAGTGGTTTTGTCGAGGACACGATTGCAGCATTCAGGGGGCGGACGATCCACGCCTTCCATACCGAGGGTGCGGGTGGAGGGCATGCGCCCGATATCATCCGGGTCGCCGGCCTGCCCAATGTCATCCCGTCTTCGACGAATCCGACCCGGCCCTACACCGTGAACACGCTGGAAGAGCATCTCGACATGCTCATGGTCTGCCACCACCTCGATCCGAATATCCCGGAAGATGTGGCCTTCGCCGAGAGCCGCATCCGGCGGGAGACGATCGCGGCGGAGGATATCCTCCACGATCTCGGCGCCTTCTCCATCATCTCGTCGGACAGTCAGGCGATGGGTCGGGTCGGCGAGGTGATCATCCGCACCTGGCAGTCGGCGCACAAGATGCGCCAGCAACGCGGGCGGCTCGCCGAGGACGGGGGCGACAACGACAATCTGCGGGTGCGACGCTACATCGCCAAATACACGATCAATCCGGCGATCGCGCAGGGCATCTCGCATGTTACCGGATCGATCGCGGTCGGCAAGCGGGCCGATCTGGTGCTGTGGGATTTCGCCTTTTTCGGGGTGAAGCCTGCGCTGGTGTTGATCGGCGGCGCGATCGCCGCTGCGCCGATGGGCGATCCCAACGCGTCGATCCCGACACCGCAGCCGGTCCATTACCGTCCGATGTTCGGTGTGCTTGGCGGAGCGCGGCTGGCGACGGGGACGACCTTCGTGTCGCAGGCCGCGCTCGACGCGGGGATCGCAACTCGACTCAATCTTGCGAAGCCGCTGGTCGCGGTGCGCAATACACGTGATGGAATTTCGAAGGCGAGCATGATCCTGAACGATGCGACCCCCAATATCACCGTGGATCCCGAAACCTATGAAGTGCGCGCGGACGGCGAGTTGCTGACCTGCGAGCCGGCCAAGATACTGCCGATGGCGCAACGCTATTTCCTGTTCTGATGGTGACCCGATGACTCTACGTGCAACTTCCTATCTCCGGGGCGGCGAGTGGATGGGGCAGGCCGTCGACAGCGTGGCGCTGGATCACGACGGGCGGGCACGCCGGCGGCTGCTGCTCAGGACCGCGGCCGGGGTGGAACTGCTGCTTGACCTGCCCGAAGTCGCGCATCTCCGCGACGGCGACGCGCTGGTGCGGGAAGATGGGGCGATCATCCGCGTCGTGGCCAGTGCGGAACCGCTGATGGAGGTAACCGCGCGTGATGCCGCCCATCTCGTCAGGCTCGCCTGGCATGTCGGAAACCGCCATCTGCCCGCGCAGATCAGCACGGATGCACTGCTCTTGCGTCGCGATCATGTGATCGGCGCCATGCTGGAAGGGCTGGGGGCGACAGTGCGGCTGATCGACGCGCCCTTCGATCCGGAGGGCGGCGCCTATGACGGGGTGGTGACGGCGCCCGTGCACGCCCATAGTCATGGGCATGGCCGTGACCACCATCATGGATGAGGCTGGCTATCGGCTGATGACCTGGTTGTCGCCGGCCTATCCCGTCGGTGCGTTCAGCTATTCCCACGGGCTGGAATGGGCGGTGGAGAGTGGCGACATCCCCGATCGCGAGGCGCTCGTCGCATGGATCGCGGATTGCCTGCTCCACGGCAATGGGCGCAGCGACGCAATCCTGCTCGCCCATGCGTGGCGCGCCGAATCGGATGATCTCAGGGCCGAGGTGGCGGATCTCGCTATTGCACTGCAAAGTGCGAAGGAGCGCGCGCTTGAAAGCGAGGCGCAGGGCGCTGCCTTCATGAAGGTAACGGCGGCGGTCTGGCCTGGCGCGGGCATCGTCGATGCCGGTTTGCCCTATCCCGTCGCCATCGGGGTTTGTGCGCAAATCCACGGCGTTGCTGTTCTCGAAGCGGCGCAGGCATATCTCTGGGCTTTTGCCGCCAATCTCGTCTCAGCGGGCGTTCGGCTCGTGCCGCTCGGTCAGACGGACGGCCAGCGCGCGCAGGCGGCGCTGATGCCGGTGGTGCTGGCGGTGGCCGCGGAGGCGGTCGAGGCCGAACTCGACGACATCGGCGGTTGCGCGCACCGCGCCGACATCGCCGCAATGCGCCACGAAACTCAGCATGTAAGGCTATTCAGGACATGACCCAGACCCGCAATGGCCCGCTGCGCGTCGGGATCGGCGGCCCCGTCGGTTCCGGCAAGACCGCGCTGATGGACGCATTGTGCAAGCATATGCGCGATCGCTATTCGCTCGCCGCAATCACCAACGACATCTACACTCGTGAGGACGCCGAGTTTCTCGAGCGATCGGGCGCCTTGCCGCTCGATCGCATCATGGGCGTGGAGACCGGCGGCTGCCCGCACACCGCGATCCGCGAGGATGCCTCGATCAACCTGGCTGCGGTCGCGCAGATGCGCGGGCGCTTCCCCGATCTCGACATGATCCTGATCGAATCCGGTGGCGACAATCTTGCGGCGACCTTCAGTCCCGAACTTGCCGACATCACCATCTACGTCATCGACGTGTCGGCGGGTGACAAGATCCCGCGGAAGGGTGGTCCTGGCATCACCCGCTCCGACTTGCTTGTGATCAACAAGACTGATCTCGCCCCGCATGTCGGCGCGAGTCTGGAAGTGATGGACCGCGATTCACGGAAGATGCGCGGGGAACGCCCGTTCGTCTTTGCCAATATCCGTGCTGGTGACGGCGTAGGCCAGATCGCAGATTTCATTGCGCGCGCGGGCGGGCTCCCGTGAGACGTGCACGAGCCCGTAGCGAGGGCGACAACGGGCGTGCGCCAAAATAGCATATCCAGGCAACGCCCTGGGCTGCTAATTTGCGGCCATGCCCAAGGCTTCTTCATCGCCGGATACGGCCCAGCCCGCAGAAGGACAGATGCTCGACCTGTCCAGTCCGCACGCGGTGCGGCTGGCAATACGGGCAGGGGCATTCCGCCAGTTCACCAATCAGGTTGCACCCGGCTATGTTCAGGGAAATCTGGTGGTCGTGCCGGCGGCGCATGCCGATGATTTTGCCGCCTATTGCGCCGCCAACGCGCAGGCGCTGCCGATCCTGGGGCGGTCGCAGCCGGGCGATCCGCATATTCCGGCGCTGGCCGAAGACCTGGACCTGCGCACCGACGTAGGCAGCTACATGGTGTTCCGGGATGGCGTGCATGTCGCGACTCCCGATCAGGTTGCCGATATCTGGCGCGACGATCTCGTCGCGTTCGTGCTGGGCTGTTCCTTCTCTTTCGAGGCGCTGTTGCTCGCGCATGGCGTGCGGCTGCGGCACCTGGAGGAAGGCAGCGTGTCCGCGATGTACGTGACGAATATCGATACCGCGGCGGCCGGCCCGTTCGGCGGGAAGCTGGTCGTGTCGATGCGGGCTCTCTCGCCGCCGGACGCGATCACCGCCACGATCGTCTCCGCCCGCTATCCGCAATTTCACGGCCGGCCGCTCTGGATAGGCGATCCCGGCGCGATCGGCGTCGATCTCGACCATTCCTATGGCGGTCATGGTCTCACGAAGCTCGAACCGGGCGAATTACCGGTCTTCTGGGCGTGCGGCGCTACCGGGCAGATCGCCGCGCTGGGCGCTGGCCTGCCTTTCTGCATCACCCACCACAAGGCACATATGGTCGTCACCGACCTGCGGTTGCCAGCCAAGACGGGACATGAATCATGACGATGGACGACGCGGTCGCCTTTTACCGGGCTCACGGCTATGTCGTGGTACCGGACCTGCTCGATGCCGCTGAGATCGCGGAGTTGCGTGCCGTGACCGATCGCGTCGCGGCGACGGCCGACGGCAGCGGCACTGAAACCCCCGTCTTCGATTTCGATGAGGCAGTAGGAGGCGCACCCCCCGCGATTCAGCGGATCAAGAAGCCGCATCGGGTGGATCCCTTCTATGCAGCGCTGTCGCACCATCCGAAAATCCTCGCAATGCTCGCGAAGATCATCGGTCCGGACATCCGCCTCAGCCATAGCAAGATCAACATGAAGGCCGCGAATGGCGGGGCCGCCCTGGAATGGCACCAGGACTGGGCGTTTGCGCCCCATACCAATATGGACACCTGCGTCGTGTCGCTGATGATCGACGAGGCGCGACCTACCAATGGCGCCATGCAGGTGTTGCCAGAGAGCCAACTCGGTCCGCTGCTGGAGCATCACGATGCGGACGGCTATTTCGAGGGCGCGATCGACGTCGCTGCGGCAGGTCTCGACATGGGCGATGCGGTATCGCTGGAAGGGCCTGCCGGTACGGTCGCCTTCCACCATCCCCTCACGATTCACGGTTCGGGCGTCAATCGCTCGGGTGACCCGCGCCGGATCCTATTCCTGGAATATGCGGCGGCTGACGCCTTTCCGCTGTTCTACCATGTCGATTGGCCGGAATATGAATCACGGATGGTTGCCGGCGCCTCGTCGAGCGCTGTCCGGATCGAACCGCATGTGATTAAACTTCCCTTCCCCTCGCGGGCAGGCAGTTCGATCTACAAGATCCAGGCCAATGCCAAGGCGAAGTTCTTCGCCACGACGGCCTGAACCGATGTCGCACTCTCCCGCGCCCGTCGCCTTGGTCACTGGCGCAAGCGCCGGCACGGGCAGCGAAATAGCTCTTGCGCTGGCCCAGGCCGGTCATGACGTCGCGATTGTTGGCCGCCGTACGGCATTGCTCGACGAGATCGCCGCGGCCATCGAGGAGGCCGGACGCAGGGCACTCATCCTGGCCGTGGACCTGCGCGATGCAGGGGCGGTGTCGGTGGCGCTGGATCGCTTCCTCGCCTGGTCGGGCGACCGGGTTGATGTCGTGGTCAATGCCGCAGGCATTCCGGGGCCGTTGTCGCCTGACATTGGCGGCTATGGCGTCGAAGACTTCGACGCGGTGATCGCTACCAATCTGCGGGCCCCCTTCCTCATCCTCTCGCGCCTTCTGCCGGTCATGCGCGCGCAGGGCAGCGGTCGGATCGTCAATATCGGCGGCAACCACGGCATGCGTGGGCGTGCCGGCCGATCCAGCTACTCTGCCTCCAAATGGGGGTTGCGGGGTCTCAGTCGCAGCGCGGCGCTCGAAGCCGGCGGGGACGGGGTAACCGTAAACTACATTGCTCCCGGGCCGATTGCGGTGAAGCGGATGCAGGATGGCTGGAAGGCGCGTGCGACCGCCGAGGGAAAGGAGGAGGGCGAGGTGCTCGAATCCTATGTCGCCGATATGGGCATCGCGCTGGGTCGCACCAATGTTCCCGCCGATATCGTCGCGATGGTGATGTTCCTGATCGGCCCGGGCGGGCGCAACATCACAGGACAGGAACTGGTCGTCGACGGCGGCGTGATCGTCTGATCACGCCGGGGACTTATTTCTGCTGAAGTCGAGGCAAGGGGCCCCGATGGTTTCGTATGAGGCACGGAAGCCGAGCCGGGTGTGCCATCGGTTTCTCGACCACGCCCGAAACCAGCGGAATTTCAGCTGATTGAAGCGATCCTAGTCGCCCCCTGCCTTGCGATAGTCGAGTGCCGGCGGTTGCTCGCCGAGCAGCGAGCGATAGCTGAAGCCCGGGCCCTGGCGCTGAGTCAGTTCGGCTTTGGCCTGATCCAACAGTTCGGGATGGCGGAACAGGTCGGCAACCGAGAGCGCGAGGCCCCGTGCCGCCTGACCCGCGCCCTCGAGTCCGATCGGGGCGCCCGACGCTGCCGCCGCCTGCCAGCTATGTGCGGGTGTGCCCGGCGCCCAGGTCTGGGTTACGAGCCCCGCAGTCGGGGTGACCTGGCTGACATCGCCGACGTCGGAGGAGACATAGGAAAGTGCGCCGCTTGCGTAAGCGGGAACGGCATCACCACCCGCGCTTGACGGGGATGTCAGTGTTGCCGTCATCCGCTTCATGAAGTCGCGATCCTGCGCGGTTCGCGCGATCGGCGGCAGCGAGGCGAGATTGTCATGCAGCACATGGCCGAGCGTGTCATTCGGCAGGATATTGAAGGACCCGCCGGTTTGGACGAACTCCATCGTCGTGCCGGTACCGAGCGCTGCTCCACGCGCCGCCGCCAACACCCGCTCGAAAATCGCGCGGGCCTCGCCCGCATCGGGGTGGCGGATATAATAATAGGCTTCAGCAAAATCCGGCACCACATTGGGTGCCTTGCCGCCATTGGTAATGACGTAGTGAATGCGCGCATCCTGCGGCACATGCTCGCGCATCATGTTGACCATATAGTCGAGTGCCTCGACCCCATCGAGCGCCGAGCGCCCCTTTTCCGGGGCCATGGCAGCATGTGAGGCGATACCATGGAAGCGGAACTTGCCACTGATGCTGGCAAGGGTGCGCCCCTGGCTCGCACCGTTCGCGTCGGCGGGGTGCCAGTGGAGCATCGCGTCCACGTCCGACATCAGGCCGGCGCGAACCAGGAACACCTTGCCTGATCCTCCCTCCTCGGCAGGCGCGCCATAGAGGCGTATCTCGCCTTTCACGCCGCTGGCTTCCATCCACCGCCGGACCGCAATGGCGGCGCCGACCGAGGCCGCACCAAAGAGATTGTGGCCGCAGGCATGGCCGTTCTCGACCCCGGCGAGCGGCGCCTTGCGTGGTTCGGCCGCCTGGCTGAAACCCGGCAGCGCATCAAATTCCGCAAGCAATCCAATTACCGGTCCGGGACCGGTGCGATACGTGGCGACGAAGGCAGTCGGCATGCCGGCGACACCGGCCTTCACCGTGAAGCCCGCCGCGCGAAGTTCCTCCTGCAGGCGTGCCGAACTCCGGCGTTCCTGGAAGCCCAGCTCGGCATAACCCCACAAGGCAAGCGCCGTGGAGCGCAGATGCGGCTCGTATCCATCGGCACTCGCCAGGATCGCCGTGCGATCCGCCTCGGACGGACCGGCAAGCGCACTGCTCGCCTGCGACGCCAGCATCAGCGCGGCAACCAGCAGCTTCGCGGGGGACAGGGTTTTCGGCACGGGTACCAATCCTGAAGAAGGGGTCCTGAAACGGCAAGGGGCACGAGCGAAACTGTCGCTTCGCTCGTGCCCCCGGTTACGCCTACGCTAGATCAATAGTGGAACAGGGCTGTCATGCCGAAGGTCCTGGGGCGATAGGTCTCGACATAATAGAGCGGTCCGCCAATTGCGTCGTGCGACCGTGACAACGGGTCGTTGGAATTGGTCACGTTATTGACGAAGGCGGAGACATCGATCCCGCCCAGTTCGACGCCGGCTCGCAGGGTGAGATAGTCGGTCGCCCCAAGCCCGGGAAGACCCACATCATAGCCGAAATCCTTCGGGTTCGCGACGATGCCCTTGCTCGAGAAGGTATAGTCAACCCGCCCGTAGCCCTTGGCGCTGGCGGAGATCGGGAACTTGCCCTGCGCGAAGACCGATCCGGTCCATTGCGGGCCGCCGATGCGATCGCCGGCCTGCTTCAGGAGCAGACCATTGCCGCCGAATACATCGCTGTCGAATGTGGTATCGTTATAGCCGATGTTCGCGCCGATGGTCAGGCCCCGGACCGGCGTCGCCGAGATGGAGATGTCGGTTCCCTTGGCTGTCGCGCTGCCGAGATTGCCGATGAAGGAGAAGCTGCAGGTGGGCAGCCGGATCGACTGCTGGATGTTCTTCCACTTCACATAATAGGCGTTGACGTCGAGCAGCAGCTTGCCGCCGAACAGCTTGTTCTTGGTCCCGCCCTCGAAGCTCCAGAGCGAATCCGACTTGAATTCGCGCGGGCTGCCGGTGAGGCCTAGCGTGCCGAGATCCTTGGCGCAGAAGGTGGGGTCGACCGGCGCCTGTGCACCGCCGGGGCGGAAGCCCTTGGAGGCGGAGGCGTAGAGCAGGTTGTTGCCGTCCAGTTCGTAGGAGACGCCCACCTTTGGCGTGAACGCCGTCTGTTTCTGGCCTGCGGTGAAGGTCGTGCGGGTACCGCTGTTGGTCGGCCCGTCGCGAACCTCGGTAAAGGCGAATTTGTTCTGGGTAACGCGGCCGCCCAGCGTAATCTTCAGGCCGTTCATCGGCTTGATGTCGACGCTGGCGAAACCGGCGATCTGCTCGTCGCTCGACTGGATGTTATCGAACAGATTGTAGCGCCCCAGATATTGCGGATAGCCGCTCGAGATCACACCCGGGATGCGGCCGGAACCCGAAAGATTCTGGAACCGCTGCTTCGCCTTGGAATAATAGACGCCGACGGTCCAGTCGATCAGCTGATCCGGCTCGAACGATTGCAGGCGGACTTCCT